>Ga0265797_10002477_pt1 | contig 30992 bp, 24 predicted proteins | sample P2T30metagenome_FD_192433 | JGI IMG/M metagenome (GOLD analysis project Ga0265797, IMG submission 192433) | Plant litter microbial communities from East Loma Ridge, Irvine, California - P2 T30 | ecosystem: Environmental > Terrestrial > Plant litter > Unclassified | place: USA: California... | reverse complement strand
AGGCGCTGGCCATCAAGGATGGCAAGATCGCCGCCACCGGCAGCAACGAACAGGTCCTGCGTCTCAAGCAGGCACAGACCCGCGTGGTCGACGTTGCCGGCCGCACGGTGATCCCGGGCCTGAACGATTCCCATACCCACGTGATCCGCGCGGGCCTGAACTACAATATGGAGCTGCGCTGGGATGGCGTGCGCACGCTGGCGCGCGCCATGGAGATGCTCAAGGAGCAGGCCGCCCGCACGCCCGACGGGCAATGGGTCAAGGTGGTCGGCGGCTGGAGCGAGCACCAGTTCGCGGAGAAGCGCCTGCCGACGCTGGCCGAGATCAATGCCGCAGTGCCCGACAAGCCGGTCTTCATCCTCTATCTGTATGGTCTGGGTTTCCTGAACCAGAAGGGTGTCGAAACCCTCGGGTATTCCAAGGAGACCAGCTACCTGGACGGCGAAGTGCAGCTCGACGCCAGGGGCAAGCCGACCGGCCTGCTGGTGGCCAAACCGAATGCGATGATCCTGTATTCCACGCTGGGCAAGACCAATAAGCTCGACCGCGCCGAACAGCTGAACTCGACGCTGCACTTCTATCGCGACCTCAACCGCCTGGGAATGACCAGCGCGGTCGACGCCGGCGGCGGTGGCCAGGCTTATCCGGACGACTATGGCGTCACGATCGAACTGGCCAGGCAGGGCAAGCTGACCGTGCGCACCTCGTACTACCTGTTCGCCCAGAAGGCCGGCAAGGAGGTCGAGGACTACGAGCGCTGGATCGCGATGACCAAGCCCGACAAGAACGACCATATGTTCTACGCCAATGGCTTTACTACCGAAGGCGCGGGTGAGAACCTGGTCTCGAGCGCGGCCGATTTCGAGAACTTCCTCGAGCCGCGTCCCGACCTGCCACATCATATGGAGGATGAGCTTGAACGCGTAGTGACGCTATTGGTCAAGAACCGCTGGCCGTTCCGCATCCATGCCACCTATGGCGAAAGCATCGAGCGCGACCTGGCGGTGATCGAGAAAGTTAACCAGAGCACGCCTTTGGCCGGCCTGCGCTGGATCGTCGACCACGCCGAAACCGTCACGGACGACCAACTGAAACGCATCAAGGCGCTGGGCGGTGGTATCGCGGTGCAGAACCGCATGTACTTCCAGGGCGAGGCCTACTGGAAGCGCTATGGCGCCCAGACCCGCCAGATGCCGCCGATCCGCAAGATGCTGGAACTCGGCCTGCCGGTCGGCCTGGGCACCGACGGCACCCGCGTGAGCAGCTACGGGCCGTGGCCGTCGGTCTACTGGGCCGTGACCGGCAAGACCGCCGGGGGCCTGTCGACCTGGCAGGCGAAGGATGTGCTGTCACGCCATGAAGCGCTGGCGCTGATGACCCGGGGCAGCGCCTGGATGAGCGGAGAAGAGGCGCTCAAGGGCCGCTTGGCCGTGGGCCAGTATGCCGACCTTGCTGTTTTACCCCAGGATTACTTCACCATGGACGTCGACAAGATCAAGGACCTGGAAAGCGTCCTGACGGTGGTGAACGGCCAAGTGGTGTACGGCGCCGGCGAATTCGAGCAACTGGCGCCGGCCCTCCCGGCAGTTACGCCCGCATGGAGCCCGGTGCGTGCTTTCGGCGGCTACCAGAATCGCTGACCCGGCCTGCCGGTCGTCCCGCTTGCTTGAAACGGCGCGCTCGCCGGGCTAGAGTGGGATCGCACAGGCAACCGGAGACAGGCCTATCGCTGCGCTGAATATCTTGCGCCGGGCACCGACCATCCGTCAGTGGCTGGCGCTGCTGCTGGCGGCCTTCATCGTGCCGACCGGCATCGCGTTCGTCGCACTGTTCCTGCACGCCTACGGGCGTGAGCGGGCCGGGGTCGAGCGCGCCTCGCAGGATGTGGCACGGGCGCTGATGCAGGCAATCGACCGCGAACTGGGCAGCGCCCGCGCCGCACTCGAGGCGCTCGCCACCTCGCCCAGCCTCGACGCCCGCGACCTGGCGGCCTTCAGGGCCCAGGCCAGCGCGGTGCTGTATTCACGACCCGGCAACGTGCTGGTGGTGAGCGACGCCAGCCTGCAGCAAATCGTCAATACCGGCCTGCCCGACGGCGCGGCCTTGCCCCGCCACGGCAATCCGGCATCCGTGCGGAGGGTGTTCCAGGGTACGGGCGCGCTGGTGTCGAATCTCTATATGGGGCCGGCTGCCGGCCGCCTCCTGACCAGCGTCGACGTGCCGGTCCTGCGCGCGGGCCAGGTCCGCTATGTGCTGTCGATGCAGTACGTCGGTGAACGCCTGGGACAGATCATCGCGCGCCAGCGTGCGCCGCCGGGCGCGACCGTCACCATTTATGACGGCCAGGCGCGCATCGTCTGGAGCAGCCATGCCCGGCGCATCGACGTCGGCCAGCACGCCAGCTCGGCCCTGGCAGCCGGCATGGCGCTGGGACCGGAGGGGACGGTCGATGAGGTGAGGCCGGACGGCCGCGCCCTGGTCACGCTGTTCAGCCGCTCCTCGCTATCGGACTGGACTGTGGCAATCGCGCTGCAGCGCACGCTGCTCAATGCCATCCTGTGGCGCTCGCTGGCGTGGATCCTGCTGGTCGGTTGTGGCTTGCTGGCGCTGGGCGTGGCGCTGGTCGCCTTGATCGGCACCCGGCTCGAAGCGGCCATCCGTGGACTGGTGCGCCCGGCGCTCGCACTCGGTCGCGGCGAGCCGCTGGTGCTGCCGCCGCTGCCGCTGGCCGAAGCGCGGGAAGTCGGCCATGCCCTGGCCCAGGCCGCCGCGCTGTTGCACGAGCGCACCGCCCAGCGTGACGAGGCCGTGCGCGCCGCACGCCTGCTGCGCGAGGCCCAGCGGACGCTCGAACAAAGCGAAGCTTTCCTGCATGGCGTCTTCGAAGAAACGCCCGACGGCGTTCTGCTGGTCGGTTCCGATTGCCGGGTGACCCGCGTCAACGCCCAGGCCGAGCGCCTGTTCGGCTACCCGGCAGGCACCCTGGCGGGGGCCATGCTGGACGGGCTGCTGGTCGATCCCGGCGATGCGCGGGGCGGGGTCTGCGCGCGCATGCACGGCTCGCCACCACGCAGCAGCATGGCCGGCGACACCCCGCTGCGCGGCATGCGCCGCGACGGTACCGCGTTCCCGGCCGACGCCACGGCCAATCCGCTGCCGGGACAGGCGCTCCTGATCGTCGCGGTGCGCGATGGGCGCGCCGGCTGGGAACAGCAGCAGGCACTGCGCCAGGCGCTGGAAGACAAGAACACCTTGCTCAAGGAGCTGTACCACCGCGTCAAGAACAATCTGCAGCTGATCATCAGCCTGTTCAACCTGCAACAGCGCTGCCTGGAAAACGAGGACGGCAAGCGGGCACTGGCCGAGGCCGCGAACCGGGTGCGCGCCATGGCGCTGGTGCACGAACGGCTGGTCCAGTCACGCTCGCTGGGCGCGCTCGGCCTGCCGGAATACGTGGGCGATGTGTGCCGCCAGCTGGCCAGCGCCGCCTCGGCCGAGCAGCGCGGGATCGGCATGGTGCTTGACGTGGCCCCGCTCGATGTCGGCCTGGACATTGCGGTGCGGCTTGGCCTGCTGCTCAACGAGCTGGTGACGAACAGCCTGAAGCACGCTTTTCCGGAGGGGCGCGGCGGGACGATCCGGGTCACACTCGCACCTGAACCAGGCGGCGCCGGCCCGGCCCGGGATGCCGCGCTGCGGCTGACGGTGCGCGACGACGGCGTCGGCCTGCCGCCCCTTGCGGACCGAACTTCCGCACAAACCCTCGGTCTTAAACTTGTGGGGGCCTTGAGCGATGGCCTGCATGGCGAGCTCGTGCTGGCAAATCGCGGTGGAGCATGCATCAGCCTGCTGTTCCACGCGCACTGTGTCACGCCCGACGCCACCCGCCTGACAGCCATCCTGTCCGGCGGCCATCGACCGACCGCCGATTAACCCGCTCTGAACACGTATCGCCATGATGCTGCAGCCACTTCCTGCGCCGCCACCCGGCGTGCCGACCCTGCTGGTCGTCGAAGACGAGTCCGTCGTCGCGATGGACCTCGATAGCCAGTTGCGCGACATGGGATACCGGGTATGCGGCTGCGTCGATAACGGTCACGACGCCATTGCGCTGGCGCGCGCCGAGCGGCCCGACCTGATCCTCATGGATATCGTGCTTGCGGGAGACATGGATGGCATCGCCGCGGCCGCCGTTATCGGCGCCGAGCTGCAGATCCCGGTGCTGTTCCTGACTGCCTACAGCGACGACGGCACCGTCGACCGCGCCGCAGAGGTCATGCCGTACGGCTACCTCAACAAACCATTCCAGGGCCGCGAACTGCGGGCGACGATCGAGGTGGCCCTGCGCAAGGCCGAAGCCGAACGCGCGTTGCGCGACAAGGAGCGCTGGCTGACCTCGGTCCTGCAGGGCGTCGGCGATGCGGTCATCGCCACCGACGTCGATGGCCTGGTCGGCCTGGCCAACCTGGCGGCCGAACATCTGCTCGGCGCCGATGGGCTGCGCGGGCGCGCCGCGGCAGACGTCGTGCACCTCGAGGACGAGGCTGGCGGCGAGGTTGGCCTGGCCCGGCAAGACGGCATGGCGCACAGCGGGGCAGCGCTGCTGGTGACGGGCGCCGGGCTGCGGGTCCCGGTGGACTTTTCGACCGGCCCGATTCGCGACGACCGCGCCCATCTGGTGGGGCAAGCCATCGTGCTGCATGACGAGCGCGACCGGGTGGCGTCCGAAAAACGCCTGGCGCGCAGCGAGGAACGCTTTCGCAGCGCGTTCGACAACGCGCCGCTGGCCCTGGCGCTGGTCGACGGCGACAACTGCTATGTACGCGTGAACCGGGCCATGTGCCGCCTGCTGGGCGTTCCGGCAGACGATTTGGTGGGGGCATCGCAGGACGGTTTTGGCGACAGTGGCGACAACGCGATCGACCGCGAATACCAGCTCGACCTCCTGTCCGGGCGCCGCGACGCAGTGCAATACGAGCGCGGCTACCGTCCGCGCAACGGCCGCACCCTGTGGGCCCTGGTCTCGACCACGCTGCTGCCCGCCAATCACGAGCCGCAGCAATTCCTGATCCAGGTGAACGACGTCACCGAACGCAAGCGCGCCGAAGAAGAACTCGCCCACCTGGCCCACCACGATGCGCTGACCGGCGTAGCCAACCGCGCCATGCTCAACGAACAGGTCGAGCACGAGCTGGCCGTAGCGCGCCGCCACGGTTCGCGGCTCGCAGTCGTGTTTCTCGACCTCGATTTTTTCAAGCACATCAACGACAGCTATGGGCACGAGACGGGCGACCTGGTGCTCAAGGAACTGGCCAACCGCCTGACCCGCAATGTGCGCGCGATCGACATCGTCGGGCGCATCGGCGGCGACGAGTTCGTGGTGGTGCTGTCCGAGGTCTCCGATGCGCACGACGTGATCCGGCTGACCGGCAAGCTGCGGCAGGAGTGCGCGCGGCCGCTGCACGTGAGCGGTGTCGAGGTGCGCCTGGCGGTCAGCATGGGCGTGAGCCTGTTCCCGGACGACGCCCAGGACTTTCGCAGCCTGCTGCGCTTTGCCGACAGCGCGCTGTACCAGGCCAAGGGGGAAGGGCGCAACAATGTGCAGTTCTACCGGCCCGAACTCACTGCGCGCATGGAGATGCGGGTGCGCCTGGGCGCCGGCCTGCGCCTTGCGCTCGAGCGCAACGAGCTCGAGTTGTACTACCAGCCGATCGTCGCGCTCCCCGGAGGCCGGCCGGCGGCGGCCGAAGCCTTGCTGCGCTGGCACCACCCGGAGCTGGGCCTGCTGATGCCCGACCTGTTCCTGCCAATGCTGGAGGAATCGTCGATGAGCGAGGAAATCGGCGCCTGGACCATCGCCCAGGCCTGCCGCCAGGCCGCGCACTGGAACGCGAACGGTGCGCCTGGCCTGCGCATGGGCGTGAACGTCACCGCGGCCCAGTTCAAATCCGGGCGCCTGGTGGCGGCGGTCGAGGACGGACTACGCGCCAGCGGCCTGGCGCCGGGCCGGCTGTGCATCGAGATCACCGAGCAGAACCAGCTGGCCGACACCGAACAGACGCGCACGACCATGGCGGCCCTGAAAGACCTGGGCGTGCTGGTGGCGATCGACGACTTCGGCACCGGTTACTCGTCGCTGGGCTACATCATCCGGCTGCGGCCCGATGAACTCAAGGTGGATAAATCGCTGGTCACCGACATCGACACCAATGCCGACCGCGCCGGCGTGGTGGTGGCCGCCCTGGCCATGGCGCGCAGCCTGCATTTGATGGTGGTGGCCGAAGGCGTGGAAACCGAAGCCGAGGAGGCGTTCCTGCAAGAGCACGGTTGCGATATGGCGCAGGGCTTCCTGCATGCGCGGCCGTTCCCCGCGCCCGAGTTCGAGGCCTGGCTGGCCAGGACCGGGAACGGTCATCGGCCGGCAGCGTAGGGCATTGCTCTACGCAGTCTTGTACGGCAGCGATATATAGAGCAGGCCTAATTCAGTCAGCTGCCCGTTCGCGCCAAGCAGGCTGGTAAAGTGCGGATCGGGACTCATGCGGCCGATGAACCAGGCATAGCGGAACACGTCATCCCGGCTTTCGCAGGTGGCGACCATCTCGGTCATCTGCGTCATCTGCTTGGCCAAGGTATCGATCTGGGCGCCGTCGTTCTGGCTGTGCCAATTGGCCATTTCCGTGACCCAGAACGGCTTGCCATACTTCTTCAGCCGGTCGAGCTGGCCGCCCAGGCCGTAGTCGTACCAGTGGAAGGCCAGGTAGTCGATCTGCGGATCGCGTCCGCCGTTGGCAGCGCGGTAGGCGGCATAAAAGGCATCGAGCCAGATGACAGGATCGCTATAGTTGGCCAGTGTGCCCCAGGTCATCGCCGGACCGACCAGCTTGACACCCGTGCTGGCGGCGACAGTTTCATAGCGCGGCCACAGTTGCGCCGCGCGCGCCGGCGACATATTAGCCTGGTCGACCAGGTTCGGTTCGTTCAGCAGCAGCAGATATCTGGCATTGCTTGTCCTGATAGCCGCTTCGATACGGGCGGCGTCGAAGTCGTCATTCCACAGCATCGGAATGTAATCCATGCCGTACCGCGCTGCGTAATCGGCCGGCACGCGGGAGTCCGGCGCCGAACCCCAGTTGTACCACCAGCTGACGCCGGGGGCGAGCGCCGCCATATCGGCGCTGGAGGCCAGGTCGTAGGCGATGCCACGCTTGGGGCCTTTGTTGAAGGTGGTCGCAGGTGGCGTCGTGGGGGGCGGCGTGACCGACGCCGGCGGCGGCGTGGCGATCGGATTGGCGCCGGCGTTACCGCCAGGCGTACCGGCCTCGCCGCCACCGCCGCAGGATGCCAGGCTGCCCGCAGCGGCGGACGATGCCAGCAGTTTTAGAAAATGCCTGCGTTCGGCCAGAGCGAGTACGGTAGTTTTTTTCATTGTCGTCGTCGGATTGAGTCAAACAGGATGTCCATGAGTTCCACGAAACGGCGGGCCGTGCATGGCCTTTGCGAGGCAGAATAACTCAAAATGATTCCACAAGGAAAGTATCAATTCGTAAGAAGTGGTCACAAGAGCTCTGCATACATGTCAATGTGCGGGAACGCGCGTATCAGCGATCGTGAGCAGGCACAGCGCAATATCTCCAGCGGGGCGGGTGGTGGCCAAAGGCGGGGAAACCGAGGCTGAACAGGCAATCCTGCAGGCCCACGGCCGCGATTTGGCACAGGGCTGCCCACATGCGCGGCCATTCCCCGCGCCAGAGTCACGCGCATTGATGTCGCACGCGGATAGGCCAGGCCGTTCCGTATCGGACAGTTTCTCGATCGACGCAGGCGTCGTCTATCGGACCGGTACGAAGGTCAGGGACTGTTCGCATCAGGCACATAAGCGCCGCCGGCGATCACACCATGATCGTTGAGCCCGGTGACGCGGACGGCGAGAAGCGGGCGGAGCAGTTCGAGCGCCCAGCGCCTGGTGCGGGCGCCGGATTCCATGCTGGTTTGCATTTGATCCCCCTGAACAGTTGATGCGTCAGGTCACGGTGCAATTCGCGAAGTGAAGCTGGACCGACGCACCGGTGCAGATTAGGGAGGCGATGAGGTCGCCACTAGCCGGATCAGTTGCTGTGTTTATCTAGATTTGGAGGGAAGCAGCGCTGGTGCAGCGTCCAATACCAACGTATCAATCTGCCTGGATTGGCCGTAGTCAAGCAGGTTGATTCTTGGTAGATGAATGGAGTAGTTATGGCGGCTGTGTAGATGTACACGAAGTTCACGTGCAAGATTCTCACTCGACATTAGCATATATATTGTCGAGTTTATGCCGGGAGAGGTATAGAGGACTTGTCTTCCGAAGAGGCTCCCGGTAGAGTCGCTCCCCATGAATGAAATGTCAACCAGCAAGCATCTCGAGTATCTTGCGACCGGCGCGACGGCGGAGCGCAATGACGATCACGTCGCTGTTTTCAATCATGCTGGCGTGACCGACATCCTCGTGATCGATGGCGGCACGTCGGTTGCCGAGCGCGACTATGTGGACCCGGTTCAGGGTGACGTCGCCTGGTTCGTGCATGCCTTCACGCATGCGATTGGCCGCGAGCTGGCGCCAGGTCGCCGCCAGCAGGATTGCGTGCATGCCGCGATGCAGATGGTGGCCGAGGAGTACGAAAACGCTACCAAGGAACGTGCGGCCCCGTTATATGCGTGGCCAATCGCAGCCTTGACCTGGTTGCGGATCGAGGAACGCTACGGCGTTGCCTGGGCCGGCTTGTACAGCCTGGGCGACTGTAAGAGCCTGCTGTACACGCCGGCTGGTGGTTGCGTCGACCTGGATCCGTTTGTCAATCCGCAGGATGCCGTGCTGCAGTCCGAGATCGCACGCTTGCGCGCGGCAGGCATTACGGACGCTGAAGAACGGCGCGCGCACATGCTGCCGATGCTGCGTGCGCGGCGCGAATTCCAGAACACGGTGCCAGAGCCGACGATCCTGTGCCTGCGTCCGAACGGTGCGTTCAAGCCGCGCCTGCTCGACGTCGAAGTCAATGCCGGCGCCAGGCTGCTCGTCATGACCGATGGCTTCTATCGGCTGGTCGATCCGTACGGACTCTATACGAATGCCGGACTGGTGAAGGCATGCCTCGAGCGAGGATTGGTAGCGATGCTGGGCGAGCTGCGCAGCTTTGAAGAGAATACGAATGGAACCGGCAAGCGTGCGGTCAAGGCGGCGGACGATGCTTCAGCGGTGATCTGGCGGGCCGATTGAGCGATGCAGGCGAGTGCGTTCCCTGGTCACTACTGCATCGATGACTCGTACAATCGACAGCGCATTTAACATAATATAGATTATGCGAACTATACTACCGCCGCCATCATGCGATCTCTCCCAAAAGGATATGGCAGTCAGAACCAGTTCATTTTTACCGGAAATGTCTGATACATTCGTAGTTGCAATTTCAACCACTCAGAGGGCTGTCGTGAAGATTATCAGCAGCGGATTGCAGTCCCGATTACCGGCCGCAGCCGGCTTCGCCGCAGTCATGCCAATCAGATTTTGTGAATAGCGTCTTCTGACGCGTGGCGCCAATCGCTGTGGCGCCGCCGCGCCGCACTCAAGGCTGCGCTCCACCAATGACAACACCGTAGTAAGCACCCCATCAGGAGTCTTTTATGACATCAAGTGGACTGGGTAGGCTTGCCAGCATCGTCGCATCCGGGGTCTTGTGTGGTTGTGCCAGCTCCGGCGCCAATTATGCACTGGGCGTTGGCTCGGTCGTGACCCTGGGCCACACGCCGACCACCAATATCGCCCAAACATACTATTTGGGCGTGTTTGATCCGCGCCAGCAGTTACCGCCGACAATCTACAGAATTCACGTTCAAGGCCAGGCCAGCGCGCTCTCCACAACGTCATTCGCGTCGGGATGGCTACGGTCCGATCTGGTCGACTCCTTGAACGGTCAGGTCAGCATCGATAAGAACGTCGTCTCCACGTCGGCGGCGCAGAATCCGGTGTCGATCGACGAGGACAACGGCGCCCTGAACCGACGCATGATCATGTTCGGGCCGGAAGGATTCCGCGTGGCGCCGCGAAATCACCGCTTGGTCGTCGTAATGGGGTCGAAACCGGAAAATTTTTTCTCGTCGGTTGACCGCGCACTGGGCGTGGTGGCCAGTGTAACGCAACGGCAAACCTCGGAGCCTGACCTGCTACGTGAGCTCTGGGCCGACAGCGCCCACATGCGAGAGGAGCGCCGTGCCATGCAAACGTTGCTGGATTTGGCAGAGAAGGATTGAGGCCATGATTCACCGATTCCTTCATCACCGCCCTGCTTTTTGGCTGGCAACCTGCGCCCTACTTCTGCTCGGCGGCTGCGCGACTTTGCAAGTGGACGTAGACGTATATAAAGGGCCTCTGGCGCACGAGCCAGAAATACAGGTACGCCAGTACGCATCGATGGCGATTTCGGCGAAGCCGCTACTGCAGAACTTACTTTGTACAGAAGAGACGGCGGAGCTCGCCAAGAAACCTGCTGCGTTAGCAGCTGGCGATGGTAATTCCGTCAGCGATAACTTATCCCTCGCAGCTACTGCGACACTCGATGTGGACAGCTGCAAAGCTATCGATTTAACCAAGGCGTGCCCGAAGTATGAAAACTTTAAAACCCAGTTTCTCTGCGAAGTGCTTGATCTTTACCGCTCAAAAGACGACAAGAAAGATGCCAACAATCTCAATGTTACCAGTGGGCTGGAGCAGCTTACTGAAGGGGTCACCGCAGCGATGGCACTATCCTCCTATGACACCGGCCATAGGAAAGAAATGGACCTGAGGGTCAATGCACTGAGTGACGCGTTAATATTTTTTGCACAGAAAATGCTTTACATCACAAACAACGAATTGCTTTACGGTGGACGACCGAACGAGAAAGACCAGCAAGGTCCGCAGATTGCCGTGCTCCAGTCGTTGGGCAATACGATCCTGGTGCACGCGAACGATCTACGGCGTCAGACCAATACTAGCCTGGCACAGAAACAAAATGCTGGCAGCGAAAATAACGCGGTGCAACAGGCATTCGAGCCCGAAGCAAGTGTGACGATGCAGATGATCATCGCGCGGTTAAAGAATTTCAACACCAATGCTCAGACAGCGGACGCGGACAAGTTTGTGAGCAACGCCACGCCAGAGCAGTTAGACGAGTTAGCACGGTTGGGCAAACAGGCCGAAACCTATCAGACCGAGGTAGCCCCTTTGCTGGCCACATTACGCACCATATCAAAAGAGCCACCAGAGCCATTGAAAACCTTGGTCCTCACCGACGTGGACATCTTATCTGCACATCAGGACCGTATCACCATTGCACATCTCTTCCCTGCGAATAAGCCTGTAGATGCCGATGCCCCTCCCCTGAAGCCGTTGCTCGATTGGCTGGACAGGGAGTTGGCGAGTGGCGTCGTTATCTCTCCCACCCGCCCAGACCGACTCAGGAATGTCAAAGCGTACGTGACAACCGAAGCGGATCGGCTGGCCGCCTTTGGAATACGCAGCACGACAGATCAGAGAGCCACACTTGCAGCACTCAAACAATATATTGAAAGTCAGGTTGTTCTGGCCACTGCGCATGTCGGCGGGTTTGTAAATCAATCGGCGACACTACAAGAAAAGATCGATAAGCAAGACCAGGAGGCCAAAGGGCGCATCGGCCAAGCGGCGGCCGATGCCAAGGCGAAAACGGAGCAAGAGAAACGCGACAAGATGGTTTTGGTGGTCGAGTCTGTAAGCGCCGCTGTGGTAGCCGAGGCCGAACAACTCAAGGTGCGAGATTCCCAGGTAATACTCGGTTTACTGCGGCGAAAGCTGGATGGACTGGGGCAGCCTGATAGCCAGACCAAGCTTGCCGCCGCTGACATCAAGCTGACCCGTACTGCCATTGAATATTTCAATTTCCCACAGTCGCAATGCCGCGCTGTCGGGAATATAACTCACTGTGAACCGGCAACCAGCATCGAGGTGCTGGACAATCTGATCGCAAGCCTGCGCGCGAAACGTTTGCAGGCTATCGCTTCAGGCAGCACCCAGGCCGCCAAGGATTTACTAGCCGCGATCAATGTCGCGTACGAGCAGCGCACTTCCATGATTTATTTGCGCCCCGCAAGCGACTATCTGCGCAGCGTCTATTCGTCGAACCAGCTGACCGACAATATCGAGAATGAAGAGCGCAATATGCTTGTGGACTGGCTCAAAAAATACCTGAATCCTGCCGAGAGCGATACGAAAAACTACGCCCGATCCCAACTGGAGAAGATGCACTGGCAGAGCGTGAACAAGGTGACCGTGACCGGTGGTGGCAACACCAACTATGTCCTGGCGAAGGACGACGTCGGCAACTGGTATGTGAAAGCCTACGGCTCTGATCCCGAGGCCATTATCAGGTCTGCCACCAGCCTGGCGTTATTCAACAGCGGTAAGTCCATCGATGTCAATCTGCTGCGGCGCTTCGAACTGCAGCGCAAGTTGGACGAGGACGACACGCTCAGCGACGCGCAGCGCGGTACGCTGAAAGACGAACTGGATGCCAACAGCAGACAAGGCGGCGCATTGCTGCTGAAGCTGCGATTCCGATATGCAGAGCGGTATCGGCGCGATACCGGTGCACAGGCCAGCGCGTTGCTGGCGGTGATGAACGAACTGCCCGCCAAATCCACGGCCGTCATTGCCAAATCCGGGGACTGGCCTGTCAGCACCGTCTGCACACCGGCGGCAGTCGACGCCCTGCTCAAACCCCTGGAATCAAAATACCTGGAGACACCAACCGCAAGATTATTGAAAGCCACTACTACCCCGGTGGACTCGACGGAGGCCGCGAACCAATTGGAGGAAACTGAAAAGAGCATCCAAGCGGCGCTGACGGCAATGTATTTGTACAGCGCAGACGCACAGCGAACCCTGCTGCAAGCGCGCATCGACGACTGTGTCGATGCGCAAGGCAGATCAGCGACACTCGTTCGCAGTCACGCGCGGGCCCAAGTAGCCGCAGTGGCCGCAGAGCGCAAGCTCAGCATCGAACGCTACGAGGACGCTTTGTCGAGTGTGCTTGAAATCGCAGCGGAGAAATGAATCGAGGTGTACACCGGTCAGGCGCCATCTGTTTCTTGGTAATCGCCTTACCGGCCGAAAGCTGGGCAACGCGAAGATCAAAGGCACTTTGTAGATTCAACCAGCCTTGCGCTTCGCTACCAAAATAACGTTCCAGGCGAAGAGCCGTATCTGCCGTTACACGACGCTCGCCTTTCGTGATTCCGCTTGTACTCAAGCGGAGGCTATGTTGCCAGCTTGCGCCCTGCTCAAGCTCGACAAGCATCGCCTGTGAGCATGTACGTTGACATTATCCGCCGCATGACCTGCTCGCTTCGCAACTCCAAGAGTTTCGCTTTGCTCAACCATTTTCTTGCTAGCCTAGTTGTGTTTTGTTAGTTTATCCGGAGTTGTTATCGTGCAAATAGCTCGTTGCGTTTTTAGGTTGTGTTGGTTAGTTACGTTTTTGTGTGATAATGTTTGCTATCGATACTATCTTTATGATGATGAAGAACCTCGCCACCTGGAATGCCAACCCAGTCCTCGCTTTCAAGGAGTTCATCTCCAGCACCGCTTTCGCCGAAACCGGCCGCCACCTGCGCGCCGACGGCATGCTGCGCACGCTCTCCGCCGCATCGGCCAAAATCTACATCTTCATGTTCAACAACCTGGCAAGCTGGCTCCAGGAACAGGGCCTCACCTTCTCCACCGTCACCCAGGACGACCTGCTGCGCTTCATCAACCGCACCGTCAAAGGCAAGCCTGTCCTGAACAGCAAGATCGCCTACCGCTACCTGCGCCTGCTCGAGCGCTGCTACGAGCACCTCGAGGTCACCCCCAACCCGGCGCAATTGGCGATTCTTGGCATCGACCGCGCCCATATACCGAAGGACGACGCCGGCCGCACCCTGTCGGACGACCAGCTGGAACGCTTTTTCGCCGCCCTGCCGGCCGAGGCGCCGCGGCGCCGGCAGAACACGCCGTTCGATGGCTGGAAGCGACGCCGCGACCGCGCCATGCAGGTCGTCATCGCGTTGGCTGGCCTGAAGGTATCGGAGGCGATCGGCCTGCTGGTGTCGGAAGTCGGGCGCCAGGTCGCGATCGACGGCTCGATCCTGCTGACCCTGACGCCCGAGGAAAAGCATGACACCAGCCACGAGCACACGATCACCCTCCCCCGCGAAGGTGCGGACGAGCTGCGTCCCTGGCTGGAAGAGCGCGAGAAGATGGCAATTCCCGGCGAGTTCGTGTTCCCGGCCAACCTCACCGGCGCCAGGATGACCAGGAAGACGGTCTATGTGCAGATGCGCGCCACCTTCGAACGCGCTGGAATGGACCTGTCCCGCTCTGGCGGGCGGACCTTGCGCAATACCTTCGCCAAGCGCCAGCTCGACAGTGGCACCAGCCCCGACGAGCTCAAGGATGTCCTCGGCCTGGCGCTGGAACGCTCGGCTGCCGACTACCAGCAAACGCGCGTGAAACCAGACCCGACTGACTAACGTTCTCGACATTAGGACTGCTCCCCGGCAAGCGAGCGCTGTCGTTCAGGATCGCGTGCGACGATGGATTTTTACTCATTCCATCGAAAGCGGACCACATGAACCACGACCAGCCGCCGCGCCGCGACTTCCTGCGCTATGTCGGCACCATGGCAGCCCTGACGGCGCCTGCCTTGCACGCTGCAGCGAGCGAACAAAACCGGGTGAGCTTCCCGCCGATCTTCGACAAGTCCGAGAAACCCGAGCAGACCGAGCCGCCTGGCGATTCCTGGAATGAACGGGTCGGCATTGCCATCGTCGGCCTGGGACGCATCGCCATCAACGAGATGCTGCCCGCCTTCGAGCAGAGCAAGCATGCCAAGGTGACTGCCCTGATCACCGGCGACCGCGAAAAAGGCTTGAAGGTCGCGCGTCAGTACAACATCCCGGAATCGGCCGTGCTTGACTATAAGGACTACGACAAGCTGGCCGAGATGCAGGAGGTCCAGGCCGTCTATATCGCTCTGCCCAACAGCATGCATCTCGAGTACACCGTGCGGGCCGCCCGCGCCGGCAAGCATGTCCTGTGCGAGAAACCGATGGCCAACAGCGCCAGCGAATGCCAGCAGATGATCGACGCCTGCCGCAAGGCCGGCCGCCAGCTGATGATTGCCTATCGCAGCCAGTACGAGGTTCTCGACCGCGCCCTGGTCAAGATGATCCGCGAGAACCAGCTGGGCGCGCTGAAAGAATTCAACTCGGTCAATTCCCAGCACATGGCCGACCCGCAGCACTGGCGCCTGAAGCGCGCGCTGGCGGGCGGCGGCGCACTGCCCGATATCGGTCTGTACTGCATCAACGCGGCGCGGTTCCTCAGCGGCGAAGAGCCGAGCGAAGTGATCGGCAATATCTGGTCGACGCCGGGCGATGCACGCTTTCGTGAAGTGGAAGAGTCGTGCCAGTTCATCCTGCGCTTCCCGAGCGGTTTCATGGCGACCTGCAGCACCAGTTATTCGGCGCACAAGTCGCAAATGTTCCGCCTGAATGGCGCTACCGCTTGGGCTGAAATGGATCCTGGATACGCTTATCACGGTAACAAACTCAGGATAGCCAAGCTGGTGGATGGCACAGAACAGCTCAGCGATATCCAGATCAAAGAAAAGAACCAGTTCGCGCTGATGATCGACCATTTCGCCGAATGCATTCAGCAGAAGAAGAATGTGCATACGCCAGGCGAGGAAGGTTTGCAGGACCAGCGCATCATGGAAGCGATCTACGAATCAGCGCGCACCCGTCGCTCCGTCAAGTTGAAGCCGCCAGGACAAACGCGCGGCCCCGAACCGAAGTCGGATAGCGCCAGCAGATCCACCGCCGCCTCCTCTGCGCCAAGAGCCGGTGTACGGGAGGCGCATTCCTCTCCTTGAAATTCGCGCTAACCGTCACTTCAGCAGTAGCGATTGAGCGTTTAAAACCGTAACTCCTTACCTTACAATTAAGTTCGAAACCAGAATTATCGACCGCGCCTATACGACTCGGGACCTCAATCCACCTGACCTCGCCGAACAACTCCTCGTTGCGCATGTCCTAGCCATTAGGCGATCCATTCGGCCACTCAATTGGGAGGTGGCCCGGACAGCAATATCCCGGTCGCTTATACCTATTTCGGCCAATTCGTGGATCACGATCTCACTTTCGATAATGGACCAGGCGGTATCGCCGATCTGGCAGCCGGTGACTTGAAACCAAGGGGGCTTGTTGGCTTGACCAACGAACGAACCGCCTCGGTCGACCTGGACAGCGTATATTTTCCCGGCGTGCCACGCGTCGGCGATTATCTGGAAATCGGCCTGGTGACAGCGCTGAATGGCGCCGCGACACCGTTCATGCGACCTGCGGGCAAATCGGATCACAATGACTTGCCGCGTCAAGATCGCAGCGAGGACGCGCAAGCCGATCGTGCGGCCCGCATCGGCGACCCGCGCAATGACGAGAATGTGATCGTGGCCCAGCTTCATCTCGCCTTCCTGAAGGCGCATAACACCCTGGTGGACCGCGGCAGAAACTTCCATCAAGCCCAGCACGAAATCGTGGCGCGCTATCAGACCATTATCCTGGACGATTTCCTGGCACGGATCTGCGATCCGCAGGTGTACCAGTCGCTGCGCGCCACTGGTGCGCGCAATTGGCGGGTAGCCAGCCAGGAAGACATGTTCATGCCGGCGGAATTCTCGTTCGCCGCTTACCGTTTCGGCCCTTCGATGGTGCGCACCGAGTACAACTACAACGTGAATTTCCCGGATACCAACCTGACGCAGCTGTTTTCATTCACCGCCCTGACCGGGCAGCTCAGCCCACGAAATCCAGCCACCAGCGAAGAAGGATTTCCCACCCTTCCCGATAACTGGATCATCGAATGGGAACGGCTCCTGCCAATCACGGCGGATGGGCCGCGCCAGATGGCCGGCAGGATCGATACCCAGTTGACCGACTTCCTGTTCAAGCGGCAGGACACCTTCGGCCGACCGGAAGGCGACGGCGCGCCGGCGCCGATTGCGCATATCGCGCCCAGGCTCGCCACCCTCAACCTGCTGCGCGGTTTTCTCATGGGTCTGCCCACCGGCCAGGCCGTCGCCCGCAGGCTGGAGTTGCCTGTCATGCAGGACGGGCCTTTGCTGGATACCCTGCCAGACGCGCTCAAGGAAGTCGTTACGCCTTTCGCGCAGACCACGCCATTATGGTTCTATATCCTGGCCGAGGCCGGCGATCGAGCGCGCGGCGAGCTGGCCGGGAACTGCCTGGGACCGGTCGGCAGCACCATCGTCATGGAGACCTTCTTCAACCTGATCCAGCACTCCAACACGTCGATCCTGCGCGATCCGGTGATGCGGGACGCCTACCGGGGCACGACCCTGGCTGACCTCATCGGGATGGCGGCGGAACAGGACGCTGGCAATCGAAAATGCGTTGGTCTCGATAATTAGCCCGGGCGCGTCACGCCGATGCGGGCGGCAGGAAGGCAGACAGGCGCACCTGGCTGAATTCACGCAGCAGCGCACCGGCGGCCTGGGCCAGGGCCACGTCGAGCGCGCTGTTGATCGCCTGCTCGACCGCGCAGCCGGGATGATCGACGCTGGGACCGACGGCGAAAATGACCGGCTCCTCGAGCGCTTCATAAATATCGAGCACCGTGATCTTGTCCGGATCGACCGCCAGCGTCCAGCCGCCATTGCGGCCGGCGGTCGACTGCACGTACCCGGCGTTACGCAAGCCGCCCATCATGCGGCGCACCAGCACCGGGTTCGTTCCGAGCATCTCCGCCAGCTCTTCGGAACTGGTCGTTTCAGTGCGCCCATGAATGTGAACCAGCACGTGCAGCATGCGCGCGAGGCGAAAATCAGCTCTCATCGTCACTCCTTCAAAACCGAAAGCATACCGAAACTCTTCAAGTTTCGATATCAATTTCAAGAAGTCGTGATGATCACCCCTTCAACCTGCAGCGAGTTCATTCACTCGGCCACTCGAGATTTAGAATTGCGTCAAGAATTTCAAGTGAACCATTATCATTAATCGTGTACACCAAGTCCGCAGGAGCACTTTCGTCAAATACGGCAGGCATCTCCTCCATTGCTTGCTCTCGATCGAGATTCCTGACGTCTCCGATAATGTTCTGCGGGTCAGCGCGCGCGACCCAATTTGCAATAAGGGTTCGATTAGGCGTCGCTGGGGTGTCATCTACCGTTCCGATTTTCTTTCGGCATAGGAGCAGATACTCAGCCATCGCATCGAGCGCCCTTTTGTCCGCATCCATAATCTTCAGCGCTCCACTGCGAATTACCTTCTCATGCTGCAGATCCCGCCCGATCACATTTGCCAGGCGCACGGACTCGGCCACGAAATCCGGTGCACTATTTTCATGAATCACACCGGCCCAGGCTAGGCCGTGGTCAGGGTCTATTCCTCCCTTCGCGATATCAAGTTTTTTCCCCTGTTTGCGCTTCAGGTCATTGAAATACTGCAGATAATCGCCTAAAACCGCCTTGGTGTCGCCTACGGAATCAAAATAAACTTCCTGGCCAGCACCAAGACCTCCTACGTTCAAGGCGAAATCTGTCTTCTCACGCTCTTCATTGATCTGCGCTTCATTCCGAATCGGATCAACCGCCAGTACCGACACACGCAATCTTAGCGGAAGAGCCCCGCTGCTGACCCACTGCGCGCAAACCGGACAGGGGCGCAACTGAGCACCGTTGTCATCCACCGACAGGGCATCGAATCGGAGACCTGCAAGCCACGCGTTTGTGACCGTTCCGTCGCCAAGCGCTTCATGCCGATGCAACAGGTTTGCGAACGCATGAGGTTCAGCACAAAAATTCCAGGCTCTGGGATAGGTTTTTTTTGTCGCCACACCGTTTTCCATTTCGGGCATATTGTGCGACAGGACATTCTGCTCGAACAGGCGCTTAATCGAGGGCCAACGGCTGATTCTTCTGATGACCTGATCTTGGTTGCCGCTACTACCAACAGCCTGCTGGCCAGTTGCGTCGCTGATGGCGATGGTCGTCGCGCGTTGCACTACGCTGGAGGCGAACGACGTGAACGACCTCAATGAATAGACAGCACCTGAGGTCGATACTGGAGCACAACATCCAGGGCAGTAGCAGCCTTTCGCGTGCAATGCGCTTGCCAGCGGCGCAGCTGTCGAAATCTCCGTGCGCTGTACAAGCATGGAATTACCAATCTCCAACGCCTTACTGCCCATGAGATCCGCTTCGCCTTCAAGGCTTTTGTCGTCATTGATGCCAACGCCACCCTTCATCTGCAAAGTCGGGCGCACACGTCCTTGCGCTTGCTGCACGATGTGCCATGCCTCGTGCGGCAAGTGGCGCGTTTGCCCCGGGGCGATATGTATCTGGCTTCCCTGGGCATAGGCATGGGCATTCAGCTGCGCAGGTTGAGACGAGTTGTAATGCACCCTCACATGATCGAGGCTCATCCCCGACATTGACTCGACACCTGCTTTCAGCGCATCCGGCAAACCGGTGCGATTTGGCCGCTGTCGCAGGATTGCGCGACGCGACAGGCTTTGGGCCGCCATCCTGGGGCTGCGATCGATTTGAGCGGCCATAGCGCTCTGCGCCGACGCGAGCGGCCGCTTATCCTCGAAATCGACCGGCGCCTCTGCTTGCCGCAGCACTCCGGCAAGGGGCTGCGCTGTTTGCTCATGATGAACCAAGCCGGCGGGTCGCGCATTCATGGTATTTTCTCGATGCAGGAAAAATCTTCGTGGACGCTGATGATGGCAGTGGTGTGAACATCGCTCTATCGTGCCGAGCCTGCTGAACCAAACAAACATAGCATACTGCTCAAGCAATGGGAAGAAAGCAATCGCTATGGGTGGTTGAGAGACAAGCGAATTCGCCACTCGTGCAGTGTCGAATTTACCAGCGCTCGGCCGATGCGTACGATCTGCTCTCTCCCCCCCCGTGACAGGATCACCTCACCTTTGCTCAGTCAATCGATCGGCAACGGCGCATCCGGCGCAACCAGTCCCTGTTCGCGCAGCTCGCGCCAGAAGGCCGCCGGGATGCTGGCCTGCAGTGCCATCTGGTCTTCGGCTACCCGCTCCGGGCAGCTGACACCCGGGATCACGGCCGCGACCACCGGGTTGGCCAGCGCACGCATCAGCCGCCGGCGCGCGTGCGCTTGCGGAACTCGGCCGCCTTGTGGCGGTTGCCGCACAAGGCCATGCTGCACCAGCGGCGGCGGTGCGACTTGGTGCGGTCGTAGAACCACAGTACGCAGTCCGGGTGTTCGCACTGGCGCACCAGCGCGAACTCGCCCTCGGCCAGCAGGCTGGCCACCGACTCCGCCACGATGCCCAGCGCCAGCAGCGGTGATGGGGCGCTCGGGCGCCGCTCCAGGCGCGGGCCGTCCGCGTCCCAGACCAGCACCGGCGTCGACTGCAATAGCGCCAGGTAGCGGTTCAGGCGCGCGGGATCGGCGCGCCGGCCCTGCTTGCGGATCTCGATCAGCTCCCGGCTGGCTGCGCGCAAACCCCTGGCCTCGGCCAGCAAGGTATCCTTGCCGGCCTGGTCGAATTCATTTCCTGTGTCGATGCCGCAGCGGCGTAGCCAGGCCAGCACGCCGTCGCCACCTGACCAGAAATCGCGGTACAGCGTGCCGGCGCCGGCTTCGGTGTTGAGCAGGTCGAGCGCCAGGTGGTCGCCGACCAGCAGCGGTTCGTCGGTGTCGGGTTGCGGATCAGTGCTGGCCATCATTCTTCCTTTCGAGGTAACCGTCAATATTATACTTGAACAGTTACGCAGTCCGTGCAATACTGCGTCCATAACCTCTTAGATCGCTATTTAACGGTTACTACATTTTTCCAAGGAGCTCATCATGCATTGTCTGTTTCGTCCTCTCCTGATGGCAGCCACCATTGCCAGTGCCGGCGGCGCATCTGCCCAATCGGCTCCAGCCGCCCCGGTCGTACGTTACGCCACCCTTCAGGTCGACGGCGTGGACGTGTTCTACCGCGAAGCCGGCCCCAGGGATGCGCCTGCCGTCCTGCTGCTGCATGGCTTCGGCGCCTCGTCGCACATGTTCCGCGAGCTGATCCCCTATCTGGCGAGCGGCTACCGCGTGGTCGCGCCCGACCTGCCGGGCTTCGGCATGACCAATACCCCCAAGGACTTCCGCTACACCTTCGACAATCTCGCCAATGTGATCGACGGCTTTACGGTTGCCGTGGGCCTGGAGCGTTACGCCCTGTATGTATTCGACTATGGCGCGCCGGTCGGCTGGCGCCTGGCGGTGCGCCATCCGCAGAAAATCACGGCCATCGTGAGCCAGAACGGCAATGCCTATGAAGAGGGGCTGAGCCCGGGCTGGGCCCCGATGCAGGCGGCGTGGGCCAACCCGACACCCGACAACCGCGAAGCGCTGCGCAAGTTCAACACCTTCGACATGACCAAATGGCAGTACACCGAAGGCGTCAAAGACACTTCGCTGGTCGCGCCGGAAGGTTATGTACTGGCCCATGCCGCGACCGAGCGCATCGGCGTGGATGCGCAGATGGACTTGCTGGTCGACTACGGCCAAAACATCAAGCAGTACCCGCAGGTCCACGCGTTCTTCCGCCGCTACCAGCCGCCGACGCTTGCCATCTGGGGCAGGAACGATCCCTTCTTCCTGCCGCCGGGCGCCGAGGCGTTCAAGCGCGACAACCCCAACGCCGAGGTGCGCTTCCTCGATACCGGCCATTTCGCGATCGAGACCCATGGCCTTGAAATCGCACGCGAGATGCGCAGCTTCCTGGACCGCAACCTGCGCACCAAGGATTGAGACCAGCGATTGAGCTCAGGCCGGCCGGGGCTCCTGCGCCTCGGCCAGCACCTGGTGGATCTGCGCCACCACCGACGCTCCCTCCCCGACCGCCGCCGCCACCCGCTTGGTCGAGCCGGCGCGCACGTCCCCGATCGCGAACACGCCCGGCACGCTGGTTTCGAGCGCCTTGCGCCCGAGCGGCGCGCCGCCGGCCCGCACGTCGGCGCCGGTGCAGATAAAGCCATGGCGGTCGAGCTCCACCCCGCTGCCCGCCAGCCAGTCGGTATTCGGGTCGGCGCCGATGAACAGGAACACGTGGCGCGCATCGTGTTCGGCCTCCAGCCCGGTATTCAGGTCCAGCACCTGGACCCGCGACAGGCCGTGCTCGTCCTCGACCAGGCCGACGATCTCGGCGCGGGTGTACAGTTCGATGTTGGGCGCCGCCTCGATCCGGTTGATCAGGTAGCTCGACATGGTCGCGGCCAGGCTGTCGCGCCGGATCAGCATGTGCACCTTGGCGGCGTGGGCAGCCAGGAACACCGCCGCCTGGCCAGCCGAATTGCCGCCGCCCACCAGCACCACCTCGCTGCCCTTGCACAGGCGCGCCTCGATCGACGAAGCCCAGTAGTACACGCCGCGCCCTTCCAGCCGTTTGAGGTTGGCCAGGGATGGCCGCCGGTAGCGCGCGCCGCAGGCCAGTACCACGGTGCGCGCGCGCAGGCGGCGTTCGCCCTGGCACAGGGTCAAGTGCAAAGGGCCGGCGCCGGCGTCCAGGCAGCTGGCAGCGGCGGGAATGGCCAACTCGACCCCGAATTTCTCGGCCTGGACATAGGCGCGCCCGGTCAGCGCGCCGCCCGAGATCCCGGTCGGGAAACCAAGATAATTCTCGATGCGCGAACTGGCCGCCGCCTGGCCGCCATACGAAAAGGTCTCCAGCGCCAGCACCGACAGGCCTTCGGAAGCGGCGTACACTGCCGTCGCGAGCCCGGCCGGGCCGGCGCCGACCACCACCACGTCCCAGGTCTTGTCGGGGTCAGCGTCCGGCAGCAAGCCAATGCAGCGGCCCAATTCGGCCAGCGTGGGATTGCGCTTGGGCGACGAGCCCGGGCACACCACCAGCGGCCAGTCATCGGGTTCCGGGCGCATCTGGTCGACCAGGGCCGCCGCCAGCGTGTCGCGCGCCGGGTCGACCAGGGTGTAGGGATGGGCATTGCCTGCCAGGAAGCGCTCGAGGTCGCGGATGCCCGGATGGCCGTGCGGGGCGATGATGACCGGGCCGCCCGAGTTCTTTTGCATCAGGATGATGCGGCGCAGGATCAGCGCGCGCACGATGCGTTCGCCCAGTTCGGCCTGCGCGATCAGGAGCATGCGCAGCGATTCCGACGACATCGCCAGCGTCTCGAGCGCGCCCACCGCCCAGCCGTCCTCCATCGCCGGACGCCCGGCCAGCTGGCCTTCCTCGCCGCTGAACTGGCCGGGCCCCAGGATGGCGATCGGCTCGCAGCCGCCGAAGCCATCGTGGCGGCGCAGCAGCAGCTGGCCGCGCAAGACCAGCAGGATGCCCGGCGCAGGCTGCCCGGCGCGGAACACATGCTCGCCATCCGCAAAGCGGCGCGGTACGGCGAAGCGGCGCACGCAGTCGATGTCCTCGTCGTCCAGCATCGGATAGATCTGATGGCGGCGCTTTTCCAGGTTGGCGGTGGGTAGCGGCGGAATATCGTCCGCCTGCGGCACTGGTGGCGCCGGTCGCTCGGCGTGCGCAGGGTGCGTGGTCAGGGTCATGCCGGTCTCTCGCAATCAAAAATTAGTTGCATCCGGGTGAATCGACATCGGTGTTGTGCACCGCTTGTTACTGATGATCCCGGCCCTGCCGGCCCATGCTTCCTTCGACGGCTTGCATGGTCCGCGCTTGCAGCATACAGTTGGCCACAACCTTCCGCTGCTGCAGGCGCATGAAGCTGGCGCACAGCAGGATCTCCCGCATCAGGTAGACGAATGCCACGACCAGCGACAGCATGCCGGTGACGAAGCACAGGGCGATGTAATGGTCCAGCGGCAGGTCGGTGGTATCGCCCAGGAACAGCATCGCGATCACCATGCAGATCAGCAGGCCGCAGACGGTGCTGGCGCTGATGGCGATATTGATCAGCGAGGCGCGCACGTGCAGGCTGTGCAGCTCCCCCAGGCACTCGGATTCCGGAACGGCGCGCAGCCGGTCGTCTAGCACGCGGCTGCGGTCGATCAGCCGCGCCAGGCGGTTGGTCAGCACGATCAGCAAGGTCCCCACGCCCGCGAGCAGGAACACCGGCGCGATCGCCAACCCGATGGCCTGGCCGATGTCGGTGAGTTGCAGGTTCATGGGTCGGATATCAACGGTGCGCGTGCCGGGCTGGTCAGTGTAGCAGCTAGCCTGGCGGCGACCTCAGGCCTCCAGCTTATGGCGGAGCGTGTCAGACGGGTGCCAAGCACAAGTTTCCTATGCAGTGCGGGAATCGTACGGCGATTTGTGACCCGGCAAGCATGTCGATGCGTGGGCGCGACTTCACGCGGCAGGCATGGCGTCGCGACAATTGACGACATATTGTGGTGAGCAGCCCGATACAGTTTTTCTTACTGCTTTCCCGTCGGAATGCATTCTGCACACATCAATCCTTCGAAAACCATCGAGGTCGCCCATGTCAACGCCAGTATCGAAATGTACTGTGTTTATCCAGGTGTGGGTCGATACCCATGCCATTCATCCTGCTTCGTCGAGGGGAATCTACCTGGTCGACCGCCGCCGTGGCCGCGGACGCCGCGGCCACCTGGCCGGGAATATGCAGACCACGGTAGCCAGGAACGCGCATATCTGCTGGACCGTACTGCCGGTCGATCCGGCCTTCACGGCGGCCGGCGGCACGCTCCGGATGCAGTCGATCGGCAATTCGAGCGCCTGGGGCGTGGCCGGGCAGCCGCAGATGGTCGATGCGATGACGTTCACCGGCACCGCGTGCACAGCCGGTACGGCCAGCTACCACATCGGCATCGATGTCCAGCTGCCGGGCAAATCGAGCATGACGCTGAGCCTGAACCCGCGTGTTACGGTCGACTAGGGTCGCCTGCAAGAACTGGTAGACATTCCGCCGGACGGCGTTCGCATTTTCGACACTCGAGGAGTGACGAATTGCGTGCGTGTCATTGTCATTGTCATGCAGAACATGCGAACTCAACAGCAAATGCTACGATGTAGTTTTTGCAACAGAACCGCATGATGACTCCACCTCCGGCTTCCAACGCCGACCCATTGTCCGCACTACGCGCTGCATTATCGGCAGTCTGCAGCGGCTCCCCTGGCGCCGCACTGGCCGCACTGGCCGCCGCCGGTCACGACCGGCTGCCCCTGCCCGGCCACGGCGCCACGCTCACGCGCTGGCGCGCCCTGGCTGCAGTTGGCGCGCATGATCTGAGCCTGGCCAAGCTGTTCGAAGGGCATACCGATGCGCTGGCCATCTTGGCGGAAGCCGGCGCCCCCGCCGACAGCGCCGCTGGCCTATGGGCGGCTTGGTGCGCCGAGCCGCCCGACGCGCGCCTGCTGCTGGCGCCACGCGGCGGCGGCTTTGCGCTGCGCGGGCGCAAGGCCTGGTGCTCGGGTGCGCGCGACGTGTCACATGCGGTCGTCAGCTGCTGGAGTCCGGACGGCGAAGCGCTGCTGGCCGCGGTCGACCTGCGCCAGGGCGGCGTCGCGATCACCGACGATGGCTGGCATGCGGTCGGGATGGCGGCCAGCGCCAGCGTGGACGTGACCTTCGACGATGTCGCCGCAACGCCCCTGCGCGGGCCTGGTTTCTATGTGGAGCGCGCCGGCTTCTGGCACGGCGGGGCCGGCGTGGCCGCGTGCTGGTTCGGCGCCGCCACCCGCCTGGCGGACGTGCTGCGCGCACGGCTGGCGCAGCGCGCCGATCCGCACCGCCTGGCGCAACTGGGCCAGGTCGCGGTTGCGCTGCAGGCTAGCGCCGCGCTGCTGCGCGAGGCGGCGGCGGCGATCGACGCCGCCCCTGGCGCAGATGCGATGGCCCTGGCCCTGTCGGTGCGCCTGCACATCGAAGCCAGCGCCACGGCCGCGCTGCAGGCGTTCGGGCGCGCACTCGGCGCCGGCCCGCTGTGCAAGGATCCGGCCCTGGCCCGGCTGTATGCAGACCTGCCGGTGTTCCTGCGCCAGAGCCATGCGGAACGTGACCAGGAAGCCGTCGGCCGCCTGCTGGCCAGCGAAGGAGCGGCGCCATGGACGTTGTGAACCGCTCGCGGCAGATCGCCGGCGCCGGCACCCAGGCCGCGGTCTGGGCCAGCGACCCGGCACTGGCTGGCGTGCCGGTCGCCACGCTCGATGCGCTGGCGCCCCCTGGCGTGCGTGTGATGGTCGTGGCGCCGCATCCCGACGACGAAATCCTGAGCTGCGCCGGCCTGTTGCAGCAGGTTGCCGCGCGCGGCGAGACGGCGCTGATCGTGGCGGTGACCGACGGCGAGGCGAGCCACCCCGGCTCGCCAGATTGGCCACCGGCTCGTCTGGGCCGCGAACGGGCGCGCGAAACTAGGCTGGCGCTGGCGTGCCTGGGCATCGACGTGCAGCTTGAACGGCTCGGCATCCCGGATGGTGGCGTGACGGCGGTGCAGCACGACCTGGCGGAGCGCCTGGCTGCGCTGGTGACAGCGGACGACGTGGTGATCACCACCTGGCGCTACGACGGCCACCCCGACCACGAATCGACCGCGCGCGCCTGCGCCGCAGTGTGCCGGCAACGCGGCGCACGCCTGCTGCAGGTACCGGTATGGGGCTGGCACTGGAGTGCGCCGGGCGACGGCGCATTGCCGCTCAATCACGCGCGCAAACTGGCGCTCGACCCGCAGCAGGTCGAGCGCAAGCGCGCCGCGATCGATTGCTTCCGCAGCCAGGTCGAGGGCGACGCCAGCACCGGCGCCGCACCCATCCTGCCCATGTTCGCGATCGAGCGCGTGCTGCACCCGTTCGAACTGTATATCGAGGAGCCGCACCTCGATGACTGATTCCCGCCACCTCGCGCATTTCGAAGCGCTGTACGCCGCGTCGGACGACCCGTGGAACGTGCGCGGCGCCTGGTACGAACAGCGCAAGCGCGCGCTCCTGCTCGCCAGCCTGGCCAGGCCGCGCTACCGCAGCGTGTTCGAGCCGGGTTGCGGCAACGGCGAAATGAGCGCCGCGCTGGCGCTGCGCGCGGATCGCCTGCTGGCGTTCGATGGCTCGGCCAGCGCCCTGGCGGCGGCGCGGCGCCGGTTACCGCACGCCGAGTCGGTGCGCTTCATCGAGGGCCGCCTGCCCAACGACTGGCCGCAAGGTGAACGCTTCGACCTGATCGTGCTGAGCGAACTGGCCTACTACTTCGATCAGGATGCCTTCGCCGCAGTGCTGGCGCAGGCCTGCACCAGCCTGGCGCCGGACGGTGAACTGGTCATGTGCCACTACCGCCACGATTTCGGCGACCGCGTGTCCGGCACCGACGCGCTGCATGCGCTGGCAGACAACGCGCCCGGACTGCGCCGCCTGTTCCGCCATCAAGACCGGGACTTTTTGCTCGACGCGTGGCAGCGCCCAGGAGAGCGCGCGTGATCGGCGTCGCCATCCCCGCCCACAATGAAGAAGCCTGTCTCGACGCCTGCCTGACGGCGCTGCTGCGCGCCGCACGGCATCCGGGTCTTGCCGGCGAACCGGTAGTGGCCTGCGTGGTGCTCGACGCCTGCGACGATGGATCGAGCGCGATCGTGCGCCGCCACGCGCCGCTGTTTCGCGCCGCCGGCTGTGCACTGGACTGTATCGAGATCACGGCGCGCCAGGTCGGCGCCGCCCGCGCCGCCGGCGCCATCCACTTGCTGGAGGCAGGCGCACGCTGGCTCGCCTTCACGGATGCCGACACCCGGGTATCAAACGAGTGGCTGACGGCCCAATTGGGACTGGACGCCGACGTGGTGTGCGGCTCGGTGGCAGTCGACGACTGGACGCCCCACGCGGAATGCGCGACCCTGCTGAGCGAGCGCTTTGCGCGCGACTACCGGGACCGCGAGGGACATCGCCACATCCATGGCGCGAACCTGGGCGTGAGCGCGGCGGCTTACCAGGCGGCCGGAGGATTCGCTGCCGTCGGCTGCCATGAGGATGTGCTGCTGGTGCGGGCGCTGGAACGACTCGGTGCGCGCTTCGCCTGGAGCGCGCTGCCACGCGTATTCACCAGCGCCCGCATCGATGCGCGGGCGCGCGGTGGTTTCGGCGATACCTTGCTGGCGATGACGGCGGTGGCGCCGTAGCGCCCTCGCCGCCCCTGTGGGTCAGGCCGTGGCCCGCGAGCCCCGCACGGCAGGACGCCGCCCGCGGCCGGCCGCCATCCGCACGCCATCCGCCAGCAGCTGGGCCGCCCAACGGAACACGGTGAACTGGCTGACCACGCCGCGCATGGCGCGCATCCGGGTAAGCTGTTCGCCTGGCGGCATGTCGAGGGCTCGCCCGATCGCCTGCGCCAGTGCTGCGGTGTCGCGCGGATCGACGATCAGCGCCTGTTGCAGCTCAGCCGCCGCACCCGCATGCTCGCTCAACACCAGCACGCCGCGCAGGTCATTGCGGGCCGCCACGAATTCCTTCGCCACCAGGTTCATGCCGTCATGCAGGCTGGTGACCAGGCACACATCGCTCGCGCGGTAGCAGGCGGTGACGGTCTTGGCGTCGGCACTGGCCGCATGCAGCACCACCGGCCGCCACGCGGCATTGCCAAACCTGGCGTTGATGCGAGCGGTGAGCTCGCTTACCTGGCGCGAGATCTCCTGGTAAGCCGGCAGCGCGCCACGGCAGGGAGCGCCGATCTGCAGCAGCGTCACCTGGCCGCGCAATTCGGGCCGCTGTTCGAGCAGCAGTTCGAAAGCGTGCAGGCGCTCGGGAATCCCCTTGGTGTAGTCCATGCGGTCCACACCCACCAGCATGCGCACACCGGGAGCGATGCCGAAGCGGCGCTTGAGCTTGGCATTGAGGTCGGCCGCGAGGCCAGGCTGCGGCAACTCCTGGCGCGCTGGCCAGGCGATCGAGATCGGATAGGCGCCAGCGTGCGCGCGGCCGTTGGCGGTGGCAAGCAGCGCCTGGCCGACAAAACGCGAGCCGTTGAAGTTCGCCATGTCGTCCGGCGTATGCAGGCCGACCACCGTGCTGGCCAGCAGGCCGGCCATCATCTCGTCGCGCCACGGGAAGCTCGCCAGCACCTCTGGCGCCGGGAACGGAATATGCCAAAACAGGACGATCACGGCATCCGGCAGGTGCTCGCGCACCATCTGCGGCACCAGCGCCAGGTGATAATCCTGGACCATCACGACGGGCCGGGACGTCGCGGCTTCGGCCACCACGGCTTCGGCGAAGCGGCGGTTGACCTGCACATAGCGGTCCCAGTCGGATTGGCGGAAGGTCGGTTCGACGCCGGTGCGGTGGCACAGCGGCCACAGGGCCTCGTTGGCCAGGCCGTCGTAGTAGCCCGCCACTTCGGCATCGGACAGCCACAGGCGGCGCAGCCGGTATGGCGCGTCGAGATATTCTTTACGGACGTGGTCATTGACGTCGACCGTATCGCGATCGGCATTGCCGCTGCCGTGAGCGATCCAGCAGCCGCCCTCTTTCGAGAGCACCGCTTCGAGCGCGGTCACCAGGCCGCCCGCGGGACGCTGGGCGACGATGCCTTGTTCTTGATGAGAATGGATGCAGGGAGCGCGGTTCGAGACGACGATCAGGTCATCGCCGCAGCCCAGTTGCTCGAGCAGCCGGGCCAGGTCTTCGCTGTCGCGCACGTCGGCTGGCGAGACCAGCTCCGCGTTGCCGCACTGATGATTGGGTAGATGCGCTGGATTGCCGCGCACCCGCATGATGGGGTCGGTTTGGTATCGAGCTGTCATGCGAAACAGCTTAATATATTAGCGTTCCTGCTTACCGTGCGCTACCCAACGAAAATCATCAATTTCCCTACGAAATTAGCCCATGACGTAATGGTCGACCAACAGCGCCGCAAACAGCAGGGCCAGGTACATGATCGACCAGGCGAACGACTTGCGTGCAATCTGATCGCTGTAGCGCTTGTGCACCAGCCAGCCATAGCGCAGGAAGACCGCGTTGAGCGCGACTGCGGCTGCCAGATACAGCAGCCCGCTCATGCCGACCACCCATGGCAGCGCGGTGCCGGCCGCCAGCGCAATGCTGTAGCGCCACACCTGCTGGCCGGTATGCGCCATGCCATGGGTGACCGGCAGCATCGGCAGGCCGGAGCGCGCATATTCCTCGCGCCGGTACATCGCCAGTGCCCAGAAATGCGGTGGCGTCCACAGGAAGATGATCAGGACCAGCAGCCAGGCCTGCATCGGCACGTCGCCCGCGACTGCCGCCCAGCCCAGGGCCGGTGGCATCGCCCCGGCAAAACCGCCGATGACGATGTTCTGCGGGGTATTCGGCTTGAGCAGCAGCGTGTAGATGAAGGCATAGCCGACGAAGGTGGCCAGCGTCAGCCACATGGTCAGCGGATTGACACGCCAGTACAAGAGCGCCGCGCCGGCGCCACCCAGCGCCAGCGAGAACAGCACCGTCTGCAACGGGCCGAGCGTGCCGCTGGCGGTCGCGCGGCGTGCGGTACGCGCCATGCGGGCGTCGATCCGCGCTTCCAGCAGGCAGTTGACGGCGAACGCGGCGCCGGCCAGCATCCAGATGCCGGCCGCGCTGCACACCAGCACGCCCCAGCCCGGCAAGCCCTCGGTCGCCAGCAGGCTGCCGATGACGGCGCAGAAGACGGTCAGCATGGTCACGCGCGGCTTGGTCAGCGCCCAGTACTGGCCGCAATAGCGCGCCAGGCGCGTTACGGCGGGCGCAATGGCCGGGGTGATGCACGCGTCGGGCGCGGCCTCGATCCCGGCGCCGAGATGCGCAGGCTCGATATTCGCAACTTTATAGTTCGACATGATCGCTCGGCCAGCGTGCAGAGACGGCGACCGTTTTCAAAACCCGTCATCGTAGAGGAAAACAGGCGCGAGACATACGGGCAAAATGTCCCAGTTGGCACATTGGCTACAAAACCACGTGCAGCGGAGGCACCGGCCGAATGGGCTTC
>Ga0265797_10002476_pt1 | contig 30995 bp, 27 predicted proteins | sample P2T30metagenome_FD_192433 | JGI IMG/M metagenome (GOLD analysis project Ga0265797, IMG submission 192433) | Plant litter microbial communities from East Loma Ridge, Irvine, California - P2 T30 | ecosystem: Environmental > Terrestrial > Plant litter > Unclassified | place: USA: California... | reverse complement strand
GGTGGGCCCTGGGATGCACGCCCTGGCCGCTCGCTTCTTGGAGAACCTCTGTGGAAACTCAAGATGATGGAACTGAGCCAACATATTCGAGAGTCCAGGCTCGCAAAGCCTCAAGAAACCCCAGAGGGTGAGGCCAAACCTGAGCGTCCAACAACACTCGATTACAAGGGAGTTGCTATACGACCGGAGATCAGTAAAGTGTATCCTCGAAAACGCCCACCGTGGGCGATCGACTATGATCGGAAGACGGTAGGGTACACCGCAGCTCAAATCCTTGATGCCGAAATCAAAGCATTTGCCAAATACATGTCGCCCACCGAGGAAGAGCGGGTCGCACGAGACGCTGTGTGCAGAAACATTCGGTCCATCATCAGGAGTGATCCTGAGAGCAGTGAAGTAACGGACTACCACTTCGGCTCGACTCGGACTGGTCTTACGCTGCCCTACTCCGATGTCGATATCGGTGTCTATCACACGGGTAGGAAGTGGGACACCTTGGAGCAATTCATGGAGCGTCTCTACCAGGACCTCCTAAATGGCAAAGATTATATGCTCGTTGTGCACCGTCCTCCTCCCAATGCTATAATCACCGCACAGCACAAGGCCACTGGTATTGATGTCCAAGTCATCGCCAAAGGCATACCAGGAAGACAGACCAAATGCACGTTCACATGTTTGGAGAATATTCCGAATTTCCGTGAGCTGTACGCAGTGGTTCGGACGGCGTTTGGCACTCGTGGTCTCGTCGACCCTTTCATCGGGGGCATCTCTGCATATGGCGTCTCCATAATGCTGGTCGCGGCCCTGACCCAAAGGGACGCGCCTGCAGACGTTCGCAACGCAGCATCAATATCAGCGCAGTTCCTCCACTTCCTGTCCTTCTGGGCCAACTTTGACATGACCAAATACGGCATCTCATTCGACTACCCCATGACAGCCAAGGTTTTCGACAAGGCACCACCCGACACCTCCCCTGCCGACAAAAAAACACGCCTCAAGGAAATCACCGCCGCACGTGAGGGGAATAAAAACCCCCGGTTGGCAGGCCAGCTGTATATAGGTCGTGTGCGCCCAGAACAGCCGTACCTGCTGTGTCTCCAAGACCCAGCAAACCCCGTCAATGACCTCGGCGCGAGGTGCCACGCCATCAAACACATCCAAGAGACCATAAAGCTCATGCACACCGAGCTCGTGGGCTTCATGGAGGAGTACGACCGGGCCGACACCGACAGCAAATTGCGCGACGGCAAACCTCGCGACTCCCTCCTCATGCCGCTGGTCGGCCGCTGCCACGAAATCTACGCCGAGCGCCGCAAACGCATGGCGGCCGTGGCCGCCAAGCCAGAGACCTTGCCTCCGAGGCATGTGCACTTCAGGCGATTGAAACGCACAAGAAATTAGAACGGCAAGGTCACTTCGACAGCTCTGAACACGAACACAAAACGGAAGACAAGGCAAAGGCGAAAGCTCCACTTGAAAAAGGAGCTACCGAAAAGCAGGACAAGGCTCCGGGAGCGTGATCTACCCTTTTTCTCTTTTGGCGGATTCGCCCGATGCGTGTGAGTTTCTCTGGCCGAAGAATTATACATATAAATATACCCTGTATCAATACTGTACTACGCAAAATGCAAGTTGAAGCTCGTTAATTTGTGTTCGTTCGAGGGACTGACGGACCGACGCCAATCGGGGCATGCGCACGCACACGCACAGTGAAGAGTCTCTGCATAGTGCGCCAGCACCGCGAGGGTGAAACGACATTCACAAAAAAAAAATCAGAATCAGAATCAGAATCAAAGGGTGGTCGCCAAACGACCTGATTGCTTGCTTGTTTGCCTGCCTGATAGTCCCTCGCACGTTATCCACATGAGAGACGCTCCGTCACCAATGCTGCCCATTCATCGCTTGATGCACCAGGTTTTCAAAACTCCCAACTCCGTCTTAAGTTTCATCACGCCCCTTGTCGCCAATGGTTTTTCTCTAATGGGTAAGAAGCGCTGTTCGCATCTACTGTGCGGGCTCGGGAATCGCACCCTCGACAGCGGTGACTGCGGCGACGTTACCGCCGTCTGCGTTACCGTTGAGTAGCGAGAGTGCCGAGATAACGTCCGCAGGCTCGAGCAGGTGCCAGGAGGCGATGGTTTGCTTGGAGCTGGCGCCGACGGTCACTGCGAAGACGTGCTCGTCTGGCAATGATGAAGCGCGGAGGGAGCGGAACATGTCTGGAAGATTGAAAGTTAGCATATTGTTTCAATGTTGAAAGTGTGGGTGTAAGCTTACCCTCATCTGTGAAGTCGTCACCCAAGCAAAGGACAAACTCTGGTGCTTGGCCTTCCTCAGCGCCGTACTCGTTGACGAGCCTCTTGGCAATCTCTCCCTTGTTGACGAAGCGAGGGCGGACTTCCAGGTTGGCCTTGCCGGGCATGACTTCAACATCGTAGTCCTTGACCACAGTCTGCTCGAGTTTCTTCTGGCACTCTTTCGCGTGGTAGAGGCCGAGCTCGTGGTCAGCACGGCGGTAGTGCCAGGTGAGAGCAATCTTCTTGCGCTCGATGAAGCTACCCTGTGTACGCTCTGTGTAGTGCTGGAACACTTTCATGACGGCCTTTTGCCAATCCATGTTGTAGTGCTCAGCGAGGTTTTCCCACTTTGTAGAGTGAGGGAGACGCATGAAGGAGCCGTGCTCAGCTGAAAGTCCAAGCTCAGGAATGTGACCCATCCATTCATCGAGGAAGGCTTGATCGCGACCAGAGATGATCCAGACGGCATTGTTGGGATTTGCTGCAAGCTGCTTGAGGTTGCGAATGACACGGTCGGATGGAATGGCGGCCTGCGGCTCCCTGACAATTGGAGTGAGAGTACCGTCGTAGTCGAACATAAACAGACGCTTCTTTGCCTTGCGGTACTGACCGAGAAGCTTCGCGCGGTCAAGCAGGGGTGTTGCGTGTGATTGGTCGAAGGCAGCCAGGTTAGTCAAGAGGCGCTTCAGGTAGCTCACGGTCCAGTTTTGAACGGTGTTGCTTGTGACGTGATCGAACAGGCGTCTGTGGACTCTCGCCTTCTCTGGCTCGGGCATCGTAAGGGCCACTTCGATGGCATCCGCGGTACCACCAAGGTCCCAGGGGTTGATGTGCATGGCATTACCCAAGCTACCGGCGGTACCAGAGAACTCCGAAATTATCAGAGGACCATGTCCGTCGCGTTGGCATGCAACATACTCCAGCGCGGTCGTGTTCATGCCATCTCTGACGCTTGTGATGAGGCCGACATCTGCAATACGGAGAAGAGCAAAGTATTCCTCCTTCGACAAGTATTGCGAGTAGTGGTGAACAGGGGTGAAGCTAAGCGAGCCGTAAGAGCCATTGATGCGCGCAACCAGGTCGCTAATCTTATTAGCAACCTTGTCCGAGCCGCTGTCTTCACGGTCCTCAATGCTAGTGGGGCTCGTGACCTGGATGAGGACGACCTTATCGTGCCATTCAGGGTGGCGCTCCAGGAAGATTTCGAACGCCTGCAATTTCTGTGCAACACCTCTGACCGAGTCCAGACGGTCTCTTCCGACAATGATCTTCTTGTCGTGGTACAACTCGCGCAGGCTGACGATCTTCTCCTCGACCAATTTGTCCTCGAAAGCTGCCTTGAGAGTAGCCTCCGCACCGATGCCAAGTGGGAAGACGTCTGTGGAGACGTGCGCTCCGTATGCGTCGACGCCTGCCACAGAAGAATCGAAGCCAAGCACACGCGTGCAGCAGGAGGAGAAGTGGCGAGAATAACTGTATGCCTGGAAACCGATCATGTTGGATCCTAGCACACCCTCCAGGACCTCCTTACGGCGGCTCAAGCAACGGTAGAACTCGCTACTCGGGAACGGAACGTGAAGGAAGAATCCAATGTAGATGTTGGGCAGACGTTGCCTGAGAAGGCTGGGCAGCAGAAGCAGGTGGTAGTCGTGGATCATGACCACATCACCAGGCTTGTAGACGTTCATGATCGCATCGGCAAATGCTCTGTTCATCTTGTAGTACTGAGCCCAGGCTTTCTTCGCAGCGCGGCCGTCTGTTGGCTCATTTTGCTTGTAGTGGAACAGCGGGAAAAGCTCGTGCTCCGCAAAGCGACGCCACTTCTTCTGGTTGCTGAAGTGAGCAACGCCCTCGCTGTCTATTTCGTCAGAAAGCCAGACAGGTTGAACGCGGCCGCCGTGGTCGTGCTCGAGTTGTCTTTCTAAGCGGCGTCGATCGGCCTCGGGGACCTTGATCTCTGCGGAATCATTTGGTACTGGTGCCTTGTGGTGTGAGCTGATGGGAATCGGAGCAGATGCCTTGTTGAGAGGTACGGCGTTCATGGAAGTTCCCTCGTTGTTGTTCGTGGCGGCGATGTCAAACTCTCCAGTCCAGCCCACAAGTGTGTGGTTCCATTTAGACTCTTCACTTGAGAGGAAGGCAAATGAATCGAACAAGGCTGAAGTCCCGCGGCGGCTATTGAGCTTCCAGTCTTCTCCAGGTACGTAACTGACCTTGTAAGGTACGCAGAATGTGGCGCTGATGATGTTGCCCGTAAGACCGAGGTTGGGGTACTGAGCAGGGTCAATGTCCTCCAGAGATGGGGTCTTCTGGCCCTGGCCAAGGCCGTTCAAGCTCAGGCGGCGAAGGACTTCCTCTGGGTTTCGTGCACCGGCGGCAATCTGAGACGGTGAGCTCGGCGATCCAGCATGAGTATTTGAAGTTTCCGGGTCATCCACAGCAACAGGACGTGATTGCGACATGGATTCTCTGTGTTCACGACGAGCGTCCTCGGCCTGGGCGGCGAGGTACGGGCGGTCGATCGCAGACCAGTCCTGGATACCCGGAGTCACAGGGACGGAGTTGCTGGCGTTGTCCTCATAAGTAGGGTTGACAGACTGCAGGCGAGCAACCTGCGGACGGCCGTTTGTCTGGCCACGGCGGGCAAAGTAGTCGCTGTTGGACATGGTTGCACGTGACCGCTCGAGGCAGCGTCAGCGTGAGGTCCGGTATGAGGCGGGGGAGTCTAGCTCTGTGCTCTGGTGACTGGAGGATTGGATTAGCGAGAGGCGCAAAGACTCGAGTCTCTAAGCAGCAGCGATCAGTGTTTTTGATAACGTGGGAGCGTGGCAGTTTGGCAGATTGAGCGCACGGCCAGGCTGGCGGACTGGCAAGAAATGGTGAATGGCTTACGATTATTCGCGTACGCCAAACGTCACCGATGGTAGCGTTGGCAGCGATAATCAGGAACCGGGACTCTGCCAGCCAGCAGCCCTGTGCGCAGTGCGGTGGTAGTGGTGGTGGCAGGTGGGCCGGACGATGCAAATGTGAGAGAGATGTGATGTAATTGCGCGAGCGTTTGTTGCTGCGGGACCGTCAGGCACACTTTTCTTGCTGCCTGAGGACGCGGCGGCGAGTGAGGAGATATGAACTAGGTGTGTGAGAAGAAAGGCAAGCTCAGGTGGAATGGAATAATGTACAGTAGTGCGCCGCGAACTGGATGTGATACGATTTTGCGTTGAGGCCTGGTGTCACTCTTAACGCAGGCAAAAGGTGACACTCGCAGTCCCGCCGACCCGCCTGCCGGGCACTGTGTCCGAGGGCGTACCTGCATTTATGTGCTCGCTTGTGATAGGCCCGACATGACTACCACTGTCGATATCCGATCGCTGCCTATACCGCTCACACACTATCGACCCTCTGCTGGCGTCACCGAATAGTAGCGCTTGCGCTCGCTGATCGCCACCCATATATCCGCGTGCCTATCGGATTTGTGCCACAAAACATTCTCCTAGATATTCGACATTTTCCAATACCCAGCCATGTCGGGCACCACATCACAAAAGACAGCCAACTCTGGTATTCAACGCCTGAGCAACGGCTCCTCCGTCATCCCTTCCTCAACGCGCGCCGACGGCTCAGTTCGCAAAGAGATCAAGGTCAAGCCAGGCTACAAGCCACCGGAGGACGTCGAGCTCTACAGGAACCGCACAGCAGCAGCATGGAAGAACCGCGGCAAGGGCGGCGTGCCCGGTGCAGAGAGTCTGCAGAAGGAAAGCGACGAGAGTGCCGCCAGCGCAGCAGCCAGTAAGAATGCTAAGCGACGAGAGGCACGGAAGAAGGCAGCTACCGTCAAAGAAGGTGAGGAGGACAAAGTAGAAGAAAGCAAACCTGCCGCACAGCCCAAGGCAGAGGAGATTGACCCAGAGGTGGAGAAGGCGAAGGAGGCGAAGAAGCTGGCGAAGAAGCTGCGTCAGGCTCGCGAGCTCTCCGACAAGAAAGAGAAGGGTGACAGCCTGCTGCCGGAACAATTCGCAAAGGTCATTAAGATGAACGAACTTATTCGGCAACTGGACAACCTTGGTTTCGACGCTGAAGGTGAAAAGAAGAGCACGGGCGAGGAGGCCAAGTCTGAGCAGCCCGTCGAGAGCAAGTCGAAAAGCTGAACAATAATCACCTTGTCTGAGCATGATCTTTTCTCGATGATGAGCAGACCGACAGCACGGGGGAGCCTACCGTAATCTCTGCGTCTGTCTCACTTCGAGCCTCCTGGTAATGCAATGCACGAAGCAACTTCCTCTGATATGCCTGCACCTACGACTGGATCCTACAACCATCGTTACAGCTGCGTGTCGTTGCAGGATCATGCTTCGAAGAATCCCTGGGCCAGCGGTAGTACCGTCGAACAATCTACATCACACAACACGCCCCCTTCGAATACGCCCTACGAGACAAGTGCTTCCATTGGATAAGACGTTGACCATGGATTCTCCCGCAACGATTTACTGCTGTTTGCAGCGCTGAGTCTAGCATTCCCTGCAGTATATGCTGCGAGACACCACCAACAATCTGTCACGAGCCGAAAGCTCCTACACCACCTCGCAAAGCAACTTGCCAATCGACAACTGCCTCTTTCGGCTCTTTCCTTCTGGAACCTGCCACATGTACAATCCTACATGTATTCTTTCCTGCTTGTATATGATGTCAATGCCTGCAAGAGTACTTCACACATCAACACTGATGATATTCAACCTACATACCATACTCCCTCTCACTCATACTCGACCTTTCCTTCCATCACCTTGACCGAGCTACCACTCATCTCCAACCTCTCCACCCCATCAAGAGCATCATTCAGCGTAACCGAGATCCCAATATCACTCTGCCTCCCCATCTCAACCCCCTGAGTAAGCTCATACTCAACCCTCTTCTCCCTCCCCTTCAGACTCAAGAAAGCGCTCAAAGCACAAGACGCACTCCCCGTCGCCGGATCCTCAAGATTCCCCTCAATCATCCTCGTCCTCAGCTTCACCCTCCTTCCCCCATCCTCCTCTCCAACCCGCACATAAAATAACGCTCCCACAAACCCAACATTCCACTCCCGATCCAGCTTCACCGCAGGCCTCTTCCCCGTACACTCCACCACCGCCAACGCCTCCAAGTCCTCCAGCTCAACACACACGAAATTCATGCCCAGCACCGGGCTCACGGTGTCGATGTTCAGCACGCTGCCGCTTCGGCCTTGCAGCGCCGGCTGCAGAGCCTCGATGTCGGCGACTGAGAACGGCGCTTCGACGTGCAGGTGCACGTTGTGCGGGATCGCGGCTTTGGCCACGCCATCTGTGAAGCTGGCCTCAACAGTGCCGGCGGGAATGTGCAGACGGCCTTTGGTGGCGTTCTGGGCGAGAGCGCCGAGGGCGTAGCAGAGGGTGCCGATGGTCGGGTGGCCTGCGAAGGGCAGCTCGGCGTCGATCATGAAGATGCGGGCGCGCCACGAGGGCGTTTCAGATTTGCTGCTGCTGTCATCGGTGTCGAGGTAGATGAAAGCCGTCTCCGAGAGGTTGAACTCGCGCGCGATGGTCTGCAGAGTTTCGGTGGCGGGGTCCTGGCCGGCGGGGATGAGCACGAGGGCGAGGGGGTTGCCTTTGAATTTCGTCTGGGTCTTGTTTGGTGTTGCTTGTTAGCGTGAGGAACGTAACTGTACAGAGTACGGTAGGTAGGTAGGTAGGTAGGCACATGTGAAAGTTAGAAAGGGAATATGCAAGCATGTGGTCATCGTGAAATCACATAGTGGTAAGATCGAATGGATTAGGGCCCGATGGAGCAAATCACAAGGCATCCCGCCCGATTGGACGGGTACATGTAGCCTCCTTGGTTGCTGGGTACGACAGTGATCGAAGGAGTGGTTTGGCTTTTGGGGCGCGGCGGTTGGCAGTCAGTGTGTGTTTAGCTTGGTGTGTGTGTGTCTGGCGCGATTAAGCAACAACAAACATCAAGCGTAAACAGAGACTAAAGCGTCGCGGAGAGTCCTTCCCGGGTACCTGGGTTTCTTGCTCTAGCTCCTTTGCGAAAGCTACTGTGTGTGCTGGTCGAACTGTCTCGTACTCGTTTACTCGAGTACAGTGATGACAGAGCGAGATTGCCGAAGAGGAGTGAGCCGAGGTCTGTTTGCGTGTGGCCAGGAGGGCAGAATGGCATCAAACGGTCGGGGATTCGATATTCCCGTCTCGTCGGATCGAGAACAACAGTGCAGTGCAGTGTAGGACATGCGCAGAGAATCAAAGGGTGCGCGCGTGTGAGTATGATAGGCGCTACGTCTTTCCGACGCAACAAATGGGAGGAGCGATGAGAAGAGAAACTGTACATACTACCACCTCGATCGTCAGCACATGATCTTGAGTGTTTCAGATACATCCTTCACGCAGAAAAGGAAAAGCTACTGCATTTACCAAAGACGTCCAACGTGACGAACGAGAGTTGCGGCATGATTGCTTTCCGAATCGTGACTTGGGGTGTTTTAGTGTTTTCAGGCGTCCAGAAAGAGCGGGCGGCTGGCTGGTTCCCCGTCGAAAGTTGTTTTGGACTTGTCGTTCTGGGCGTCGGATGGGGTAGGGTAGATGGGATAGTAGTGCCGATCAGTTTCTTCTCGGAAGTGGTTTGCGGGTGATCTGATCGTGATGGTTACAGTAGCCTATCTCGCTCAGGTTGTGTGGTTTTAGACTTTGAGAAAGAGGGCGGAATGTTCCCCTGCTTTTTTGGGATCCGCTGTGCTGCCCTAAAGCCTCGAGACGAAGAAGGGAGAGGTGGTGGAAATTGATGAGAAACGGCGACGTGTATCAGGGACGAGGAAGGCGTGATTGATAAAATAGACGTCGCAGCCACTGAAAGTATGACTCCCTCTTGAGTTGTCCTGCATTACTCACACATGGCGTTTGAGGTGGTTATCTCCCCTTGTTCAAGGGCGTGAAGTACAAGCATGCCCGGATGAACCTTCAGCCAATGAAATAGACTTGAATGAGGATCTTCAGTGTTTGCAGTTTCAACGGGGAAGGCACTTGGATGGAAAAGCTTACGTGAACATGTGCAGTAATGGATTGTGGTTACAGAGTACTTCGACGTTCTCCACACAGTGTTCCATCCGTTTCCCGCCATTTCTCTGCCCTCCCTGGTTGACAAACGCGTCTAGAACAGCCATTTTGTAACCACTTGTGACGCCCTCGACCAACTCAATGGACTCCTCAGAAGCCGTTTTGCGTATTCATCCCATGCTAAGCGTGCGCTTCCGATGCATTTCAATGCCTAATCCCAAAAGAAAAATCAATTTTGCCGCCTGCGAGGCTTCCCGTGTTAGAACGCCTGTAGTGCCTTCATGCGCCATTCCCATTCAACCGAAAGCGAGATAAAGTATGTAGTCAATAAGTGACAAACAAGAATAGAACCCTCAAGGGGAAGAAAGGGGAGAAACCCCTAGCAAATAACGCCCGAGTCGTGGTATCGTCGCAACAAAGAATTCGTACATTCCGGAACAAGCAATGAAAGTCGTTAATGGTTGGTGTTGAAACCCATGCTAGGCGTGAGTACTTGCTCACACCTCAAAGCTGCGGCCGCCGGTCAGTCGTGTCTGACCCGCCTCGTATGCCAGGCGTTGTCGGCGCATCTCCTCCACATCGAAAGTGGGAGAGCTTTGGCCGCCGCCATGCGCGGATCTGAGAGAGCGATCACCCATGCTCCTCATTTTGCGCAATGATTTGTGTTGTTTTTGGGGAGATCTCACGAACATCTCCTCCTTAGGGCTGATTTCCGTGACGTCTGTCCGGCTCCGGCCAATCGTCTTGAGGCCTCGAGCGAGCTTCTCCAAGGCAGATCCACGGCTACCAGAAGGTGTCTTGGGCCTGGTTTGCTCTTCTGGCGACGCAGTCCTGACAGCAGTAGTTGGGCGCGTGCTGAAGCCACTGATTGACACGCCGGAGTCTGTCTTGGACCTTGCGCTCTTGGCGTATTTGAATGGTTCAAGGTCTTCCAGGTCGTGGATGTTGCAACACTCGTTGATCATACTGTTCACGAGTTGCAGGTACATTTGCAATTGGCGTACAATGGGTGCCCAACCATTGCTGTCGCCTTCTGCCATGCCTTGGTTGATGACGTTGGACAAGACTCGAGGTCCGTTCTTGTCAACCGCCGAGATATACTTGAAGAAGCCATCTCGCTGCCTCCTCAAGTTGTCTTCGGAGATCTTGACATTGGGAGGCGCCGAGCCGAAGGGCGGGTACAAGGTGTTAAGCATTGCTACGCAGTTGTGTCTGTTGAAGGGAGACAGAGAAAGTTCGTTGATCAAGATCTGCAACGTCTGTTAGTTTAGTTCAATCGGCGATCTTCATGTCAACGACTTACCCAACGTCTCACGCCGATGTAAAGTTGAGTATAGAGCGTCTCGATAATCTGCTCCTGTGACTTGATGCTGGCCTTCCAGCGGGCAACGCCAGGGTATTGACGACGTAGCTCCAGCTCGTTTTCCAAGATGGCTGGGTCTATTTGACTTCGACCTAGCGCGTAGACGATCTCGCGCTGTCTTCTGGTCTCCAGATCCTTGAGATAGTCGAGACCGGTCAAAGCTTGCGGGAAGTCAACGCAGACGAGATCAGATGGGAAACATCTTCCGAGGAATGCAGTGATAAAAATGGGTGGCAACGATGCCGGTTGCATGGTCAGTTGTGACATCTGCGCCATCAAATTCTCGTTGAATGCGTTGGTGGTGGAGTGATCTTGCCATCCGGGGCCGATCAGAGGAGAGGTAGGCGGACTGTTTGCATTTGATAAAGGAGTGCCATGTCGAGGTGGCAATGGCTGTGCTCGAGGTGCACTGTTTAATGTGTACATGGTGCGAAGCGGCATCTCGTAGCCGGCATTGTAAGTGAGAACATGATCGAGGATGTGTTGGTATGACGAGCCTGTGGAGGACGTATCGGACGAATCAGAGCGAGCGTGGTCGAGGAAAGCCATGGTGATGATCAAATGACCCTAAAGGGAGGCCTTGCTGGACGCCTTACGCGTCGAATTTTCTTGTTTGATGTAATAGGAGTCGGGGTGGCAACAAAGCGAGTGAAGTGGTTTCCAGATGAGAGAGCAGCCAGGCAAGAGAAGTGTTGTAGTGCGCGTGGGTTGCGCGTGTTGACGTGGTTGTTGATGGGTGTCTGAGTCGATGTTCCAGGCGGGCGTCAGACCAAGTTTGCCCCGCAGTAATTTGTATTTGTGGCCCAGTAGTGGTTGCGTAGGTTGTGAGGCGTGTCGTAAGGAAGAACAGAGCAGTCGAGCAGAATGGGAGGATGGATGGAGTTGCAAGTGTATAAGGAGTGAAGAAGGGCGGCGGAGATGTGTGAGCGAGCGCAAAGGCAGATAGGCAGCGAGGGCGTGTACAGAGTTCGGGTGAGCGAAAGGGTATGGTGAAAGCCAAATGTGCTGCCGGGATTGGGCTGCGAGGATGCTGGAGAGGGTCCGAACTCAATGGTCACCCACGGGGGCACGAGCACGAGCCGAGGACGGAGGAGAGGGTTTGCAGGGAGGATGCTCGTTGTTTTGGGCGTGAGGTCGTCGTCGTTGCCGTGGTCGTCGAGTCGTCGAGTCGTCGTCGCGCTCTGCCCAGCACTGTCACAGAGTCACACACATGCACGCACACAGGGAGGACGGCGAAGAAAAACAAACGCAGCGAGTGACGCCTGTGAAGAAGGTCGTCAAGAACGCACCGGATATGCAGGTGGTGGCCCTGCCGCGGTGCATGAACGCGATGGCAATCCACTGCGGCGCTCCAATCACGGCGACTCGACTTTCTCCAATTAACGTTATTCCAATGGTGGCCAGTTGGAGCGGGCTGTATCCCATACCTCCTACCCTTGAAGCCTTGCTGTGGGGCTACATTGCAGGCACTGCACAAGCGAAGGGCGATGGGCCTCTAGTCTGAGGCCTGGCTGCCAGCTTGCGTACTTGAGCACACAGCTTGGACCAGCATACAGCAGCAGCAAGCTCAAGGACACGTGAGTGGCTCCTAGGGCGAGTGCTTGGCCTCTGCGAGCTGTGCGCCGACCGGTAGGCCGCAGCTAAAGAAGCCGCAGCTAGAGAATACCCGCAGCAGCTAAGGAAACGCTGTCCGTTCGTGCCTGGCAGCCCGCTCCCGCCGTGTTGGGGACTGCTGTGCCGCCGTCGACGCACGAGCACTTCATCTATTCTCCATCCACACAAACTTACACGCGCATATCGCCACCAGGGCACGTGAGTGACATGAAGGGCTCGAGCCTCGATAGCACTGACAATGGCCGTCGCTGCGTGTAGCTAAAGCAACATCCGACCTCCACCCACGGTATTCCCAGAGCGCGCCTCTCGCAATGACGATGCACAAGCCTGGCAGAGGCACCAAGGAGCTGCGTGACGCTTCAAGCCACCGGCACTCATCACCTTCCGCCCTGCACTACTGCACCACTACCAACGCATATACTCCGCCCTGCCTCAATGTTGTTTCCTCCCAGGACCGATCGGGAATCACACTATCACATTCTCGGCTGTATGCGGTTGTCAATTTTCGCCCTCTAGTAGTGCGCACGGCCAATGGTAGCGTTGCTGGATGGTAATCTACGCCTGCTTGAGTTTGCGAATACGCATCCAAATGCTCCACAGCCAAAGGTCGCCATGCTGACGCCGTCCCTACAAATACGCCATTTTGTCTGTTTGGCGTGTGCACACCGTAGTACGCGCCACTTCATCCTCTCAACACGATGTGAGGCGTTGGCCTGGATGCCAGCAGCCGTGTCGTCGCACCTTAACGCTCCAACCATTCCTTCGTTCATCGTTATCCTACGGGAAACGTTGACAAGTTCCCGTGCCGTCACGCCGACTGGCAACACGGTTCTATAACGCAGCCAGCCGTCTTCCTCAGCTCGCTTCAGCTGTTTGCTCCACGCAGCAAGCGACGTGGAGCAAACAGCTAAGGGCATGGCGGACGTCGCTCCTTAAGAAGTGATCTTGCCTCCACCAGATCGTGGGCAAGTGGACATCGGTCTGGCCACTCGTAACCTGGTCAAGAACCGTCTCCACACTCAACACGCCTTCCTCGCGCCGCGGACAGCTTCCATATGAAAGCTCTCGGCGTGAGCAGGGTTTAATTGCTAAGAGTAGTGTGCCGCACGCTACCCCAGCCGGGCCAATTTGGAGGAGGATTCAATCCGGGCTTCTGGGCAACCACGAAACGGCCGCCATGAGCCTTGTAGGCGCGTTTGCGCCTTGCGGTAATCCGAAACTGATATCTCTAGTTCCGTCTGATCTGCCGTTGATATCAGATACGACAGCCACGAACCAAGATTCGCGACATCCAAAAATCTCCTCGTCCTGGCTGATGGCCCGCATGTATGCCGTGTCTGTGGTGCATGGAATTGCCCCTTTCCATGAATGGTCATGTATTGCAGCAGATCACTGCATTCTTCCGAGACTGCCGCCAAGAGAAGGATTCCTGTGGCCAGCTAACATTTATCCGTTGATTGCTTCTGGCATCAAGCGAATTGGTGACCGCTTCTCTGCGCATGCGTATTAATGCTCTCGCCTGTGTTGGAAACGCCGCATTTTACACACACCTGGAAATTCGTATGCGAGCATGCGCAAATATTTTTTGCCACCCACACACATGAGCTCCATGTCCCGGGGGACAACTGGGCTCGCTTGGTTCCAAAGTCGCTCGGCCGACCGCCAGTTTGTATCTGCCAGGATGCTCTTGCCCTACCGGTCGCGGAACATCTTTCAATATTGTCGACTTGTAAGCGCTGCGGCGTAATCGCAATGCTGGTCCTGCATGCCGCATCTGCACTGCTCAGCCGTACACCGGCATTAGGGTACCAACACTCTTGCTCTTCATGCTGTTAGCGTGGACATTGCGACTACTCTTTTCAGCCCACATGTACTTGGAGGTCTGAATAAGCATGGTGCTGCTAGGGAAAGCCGGTTCGCCTATACTTTTGTACCTGGTCTTGACTCAGTGGGGTATGAGTCGCGGAGAACCAACGCGACTCGTTTTCTCCGAGATACAATCTTATACAATGATCGTCAGGGCTTCCCTAGAAGGCCTTAAAAGCAAACCGATCCCCTGTCGTGATTTCACACAGTGTCATGGGCGAGATGTCATGGTTACACTATTGGCAAGCATGAACTGAGCAGTTGTCACAAACGCAATTTCGCCTGGCATGCACCACGATTCGTCGACTTGTATCTTACTCACCATGATGTTTGTCAAGCACTCGTACGTATTAACGGACATTTATCTGTGCCATCAAGCATACGCTGCTGTCTTGAAGAACTCATGCAAATGGTCACTTATATACAGGCACACATTGACTAAAGCCAGCCTCTATTGAATGTCAAGGAGCGCTGGCGTAACACAACTTAAATTTGACCTCTTCGCCCATGGAGATACATTTAACGCCGGCATCACGATCCATAATGTCACAACAACCGCGAGAAACATCCGAAGCAACAATGGAGTCAATCGCGGATTCTCACAAATCGCATGCAGATCCCAGTGATAGGCAGGAGAGCCTCGTGGTACAATTTCCTTCCAGAACACTACTGACTTTGTGCATAGTGGCGATTCACTCCAAGACGAGCACGACCGTCACGTGGCCGCTCCTGCCGACAGTCCCGGGATTGGCAATGAGACTCTATTCCCGGGTGACATCCTGCGAGACTCTCGAAACAACATTGCTCCTGAGCCCGTGGAGAGCTGTGTGGATAGCCGTGCTCTTGACCCCAGAGAGCATGTTCCTGAGCACGACGTCGATGCAACGATCGCCTCGCTGGAGAGTCAGGTCGATCATCTCTGCTCGCTCCTGGACAACTTTCGCTCCGAGTTTCAGAGCAAGCTCCAGGCGTTCCGCGACGACATTCGAGACCTGCCTGAGCGCGTCGGCGTTGCGTACTCGCCTCGCCAACGCGCTCACTTGCTGAGCATGTCTGGCAAGTCGATATCGGAGTCGGGCGAGCTCGCTCTGCATAAGCTTCAGTATGATCTGACGCATCTGATCTCGCTTGAGGGCGACGCTCGTCCTTACGAGGAGTATTGCTCTCCCGAATCGTCCTTCGTGAGCTGCAGAAGCGATCTGGACTCTACGGACGCTATGCTAGACCAGCTAGCTGATTGGAAGAGGAGACTACGACCATTCGCGAGCTTGCTTCGAAGGGCAAAGGGGCCCATTCTTGCTCCAACGCCACCACGCGATCCTGATTCTTCTCCCTTCGAGGTCGCATTGGACGAAGACGACGAACACACTCCTGATCGAAGAGATAGGCAAGACGCTCCCGCACAACTGCAGGGCGTCGCTTTGAGACCTCATCGCGAGGTGATCATCGACTGGGACCGCTTTTGCGGAGACTGTCCCAAGCGTACAGAGACGTCGTATTGTAAGGGGTGCAGCGGCTGGCGACGTGGATTTGAGGATCCTACGTGGGATGGAGTTGATTCGGGGGAGTCGAGGGAATCGATCAAAACGATTGAGAGCGATATTGCATGGTGAGGAAGGAGCATGTACGACGTGACAGCTATGTCTTAGTCTTTAGAGATCGTGGCATGTATTGCAGTTTTCCAGACTTTGTCCTTTACGAGTTGAGCGATGTAGGAGTGATTGAACCGATTACTGAGATTGTCGTGATATGTCTTGTAACTATGTTGTCAAGTGCTCGTGTGCCACTTTGTTTGGCATGCTGTCAAGGTTTGTGTGTGTGGATGGCTGGCGCATGAGCCTTTCCAGCTGGTTCGAGATCACAAACTTTCGTATTGCACGCTGGAGCACACCAACGACTATTTAGTCCATCAAAATCAATTACACTGGCTTGTATGCACCCCAGGCATCCATATAGGCCTTCAAATTGGTATATATTGCTTCAATCACTGCACTTTTGAACCATTTCGACATTTTGTATAAACCCAACCCTAACCCGACGAGTTGCATGTTTCGATATCTTCGAAAGAAGCACAGCAATGCACGGTACATGTACGTGTATTCAATGCTGAACAGATACGTGTAGATTGCCACAATCTGTGCTGAGATTTTCTGAGTTACCCTACCACCAACGCCTCGCTAAGTCGTCAAATACAATCATGGACCAAAACACAACTAGCTTGTCCCACGCACGGCGTTGCCATTCCTCATCCTCAAACCATCGCTATCAGTCCGCTCCAGCGTCGACTTCTGCCTCTGCAAGCCTCGCTTCCGATCCTTCTCATCCGCCTCTCTCATCTCAGCGCCCGCGAGCTCAAGCTCAGACAATCCCTCCTGGCGCTTGCCAGGTGTGGGCGTCGCAGTGCCGTTGGCTTGCCTTGGAGTTCCTTGCTTCGCGGCCCAGTCTCTCGTGCGTTGCTCGGCCATTGTCTCGCCTACGCTGCCTTCTTTCCTCGATCGAGCTTCCACGGCAGGCGTATCTACGACGGCGTGTTCGTTGGACGATGCGTTGTCGACGGATTCTTCGTTCTCGCGGTTCTCGCCGCCGCGGGTGTTTTTCTTTCGTGGCCACAGAGATGGCAGGACGATTTGCTGGAAGCGTGGCTCCACGCAGCGGGTATCGAACCAGGCGTGGATTTTGTCTTCGACTAGCTGGGCGATCTTGGGGACGTCTTGCAGGCGTGCTCGGGAGCCGATGAGAGAGTGTACGCTGAGGTCTAGTCTGTAGTCGTCCATGAAGGTGAACGTGAGCGTCGTTGGGGACTGGCCTGTCGGGTTGAGAGGGTGACCTTCGTTTTGTGGGCTCGGTTGCGAAGAAGGCGAGAAAGACAAGCTCAGAGTTCCGGAAAATCGCACGACAGATACAGCCAGGGCGACTGGTAGGCCAGCAGTGAATGGTTTGGGGTAGTTCAGCATCAACTTCGTCTCGATGCCTAGTGTCAGGACATCGCCCAAGTCAACATCCATCCTCGCTTGAAGTCTTTCTCCGCGATCACCTCTAAGCTCTTTGATCGGCGTGCCATGCTCGTCTACAGGGATGACTCGGCAATTGCTGAAAATAGGGAATTCCTCTCCAAGATTGATCTCTGTGACACGAATCTCATCCAAGAAATCCGGCTTGCTCGGGCCATTGAGCAATTGTGTTAAACTTCCCAGCACAGCCTGATCCTCAGCAGCATCTGCTCTCAACTGTGCAATCGTCTGTGCGATGAGGACGTTGAACCAGTCCAGACTTTCCGGCTGATGTCCCTGTACATTGTAGTACGTCTTTTCCAATATCTTCTGCACTGTCAGGCCACCTTCAGCGCGAGGCTTGAGGACTGCAGAGCTGGGCTGTGGGCGAAGGGCGGAGCTATAGGCTCGTGAACGGGTGCTGTGGGAGAGAGTGCGCTGGCGACGGGCTGCTGCTCTTTGGGTTGCGCGGGCGTCAGCGCTGGGAGCTTCGCCAAAGATGAAGAACTTGATGAAGACGAAGAGGATCAGGGCGAGTGTGAGTTGGCCGAGTAGGAAGCCTGAGGCGAAGCCAGCCGAGGAGGAAGATGAAGCGCCATATTGTTGCTGCGCGTCTGTGAGGAGGGCTGTTAGCAGGATGTTTGGTGGAGGTGTATGGGAGGGAAGTGTCCTACTTTGAGCGGCCTGCAACTTTGCGCGGGACATGATTGTGGAAGAGACACAACTACCGGGCTGTGTATTTTATTATTTGCTGGAATATGCAAGGTACCGCTCTGGCATCTGCACCGTATTGCCAATTCGACTCGACTTCAATCAAATGCGGGCGAAGATCCCATGACGTCGCCCATCAATTCGGCATTTGAGGTTCCCTCACAGCCAATCAATTCGCATACCAAAGTTGATTGAAGCTCACCATCTCCCGAAACACACCCACCACGACTGCCGACCCTCCATCCTCCATCCTGCTCCTCCCACCACCCCGACATGTAGCACTGCCCAACCCAACACGCCGCAATGGCGGCCACCTCACCACTAGAACCCACCTCGCCCACGTCGCACTTCTCCTCTGCCCGCCTCTCGCTGCCGCCCAGCACCGATCCACCCTCAGAAGCCAACCCGCCCACGCCCAAAGCATGGCTGATCTTTGGCGCCACAGGCCACATCGGCCGCTCGCTGGTCAAGAAAGCGCTCGGCCACGGCGACAGCGTGACGGCCGTCGGTCGCACGCATGAGAACACGCTGGCACAGATGCAGGGCTGGCATGAGCAGTGTCTCGGCCTGCTCTGCGACGTGCGCGTGCGTGACACTGTCGCCGCCGTGGTGCAGCAGAGCGTCAAGCGCTGGGGCCGCATCGATATTGTTGTGAATGCGACGGGCTACGGCGTTATTGGCGCATGCGAGGACCAGGACGATAGCGATTTGCGCTCGCAGTTTGAGACGAATTTCATGGGCACTTTGAATATTATCCAGCTCAGCTTGCCGCAGCTCCGCGCGCAAGCTGCTGATCGCAAAGAGGGCGAGAATGCTGGCCGGTATTTGATTTTCTCGTCGACGTCGGGCGCTCTGGGAGTGCCTGGGCTTGGCCCGTACTGCGCTACAAAGTATGCGACGGAAGGCTTGATCGAAAGCATGCTATATGAGGTTGATGCTTTCGGGATCAAAGCTACGCTGGTGCAGCCAGGTCACATGCGATTGGACGAGCCCACGGGGCTGGACGACAAAGCAGCCGACACTTCAGAGGTGCGCGACGTGAAGCTGAAAACATACGGGCACTTCTTCGTCAAGCCTGCCAGCAAGCCCTACAGCGGCCCGACAGCACCAGCCGGCCACGCCAGACGAATTGTGCAGTGGCTTTCAGATCGGCAGCCTGTCAGTGCGGTGAAAGGCGCAGAACTGGTGTGGCAATTGGGACATTGCAGATATCCGCCTCTGAGACTACTGCTGGGAAGCTTTGCGGTCGAGTCTGTGAGGGATCGTCTAAGGAGTGTAATTGAAGAGATCGAAGATTGGAAGCATCTTTCGTTCCCAACTGGCGAGGAGAATGGCAAAGACAAGAAAGGAGCCAAGGAATCGGAAGACCGAGACGGCGAAGATGGTGACGAAGCCATGGTGGACGAGGATGGCCATGCTGACACTTCAATGAGAGACGAAGGCGACGAGGACGATGCATGAACAACAAACCACAGAGAGTGAATCCTGATAGTATAATATATACATTCCCACAAGCCATGAACGCTTCGATCGTACACGAACCATGCTTCTAGTCCGCCAGATACTCGAAAGCTTCCAGTCACATCGTATCACATCAGCAAGTCCTCAGGACATCTTGAACAGAAAGCAAATCGAATGAAATGAAAGCAACAACGTCAAACTCGAGCTTAAGCACGGAACCTTGCGATGTTCCTTGCCACCGTCTGCCTGTCAAGATCCATCGACTGCGCGAGCTGTGTATCCCACCTACCAGGCATTAGACCATTCTGAGTGTCCATCATGGACTTTGAGTATAGGATTGGCGGCGCGAAATCTTGGATTGATGCATAGGACATGTTTTCGTCTTCGTGGCGTTTGTTCGTCTTGGTGTTGGCCAATTGACTGGTCTCTGCATCAGAAGTAGCGATATCGAGCGGCATTGCCGGCCTGTGTGATTGCTTGTTCTGATTGTCGATTGGGGACAGCCTCACTCGATCGAGCGCAGAAGGACGCACGGTTGCGTTGAACGCTCTGAATTGACTCGGTACTGGAGCTGTTGGAGATGGGAAATGGTGCGAGCGGACCTCTTCATGCAGTCGAGCTTCATACCCGTGCTCAAGTGCCTCCGTGGTGGGAAGCGGAGGTCTCAGGTATTCGATCACATCTGTGGGGTTGGCGCGAGGTGTCCAGTCGGCAATGGCACGAGCATACTCGGCGTGCATTGCTGCTGCAAAACCTGGGTGTGCCACCCATGGATGCTGTAGTGCCTGTGCAACAGTCAAACGTTGAGAGTCGTCCACCATAGCACAACCTCTGATGAAGGACTTGCTCTTGCGACTCGCACCCTGCCAATCCTCAGAAGTGTCCAAGAACTTGAGGTTGAACGCCACTGTCAGATCGGCATTGTCGTCGGGTCCAGAGCTTTGGGAACGGGCGCTCCGATCGCGAGGAAAGAGGAATGCATTGGTGAGCAAAGTGCCAGCCAAGCAACCGACGGACCAGACGTCCACGGCCTCATTGTACCCTGAGTTGGAATTTGCATGCTGATCGTCAGGTCTCATGTAGACTTCACTGTACATGTCCGGTCAGTCAGCCCTTTTAGGATTGGACACTCTGCAACGTACGGTGCGGCATAGCCTACGGTTCCGACCACCGTGCACATTCGAGAGACTGCCCGTGCATCTTTGGCAATGTTGCCATCGTCAATCAATTTTCTTGCTTGGCCGAAATCAGTAAGCACGATCCTTGCGCCTTTGCGCCATGATGTCAGAAGAATGTTTTCGGGTTTGATGTCGCGGTGCACGATGCCATGACTGTGGAGATACTCGAGAGCTTTCAATAGCTGAAAGACAATGACGGCCGCTTCAGGCTCGTCAAGACCACCCTTTCTTTCGAGGTAGGAAAGCAGATCACCGCCGCTGACCAGCTCCTGAAAGATGTAAATGTGATCTGTTGCGTAAATTGCCTTCTCAAGCCTGATGATGTTAGGATGGTCTATGCCCTTGAGAACCTCGAATTCCCTGCGGAGGTCTTGACACTTCTTTCGGTGGCGCGCAATGTGAGCATTGTCTGCATCGGCAGAGCTTTGGCGTCCTTTAATCGAAGTCCAATCGCTCGAGCGGGGGACTGGAGGCTTCTTGGGCAGTCGTACAACCTTGCAAGCGACTTGTCGACGAGCTTTTGTGTTGATAGCCAGGAACACAGTTGCGAATCCACCTACGCCCAACGCACGGGGCACGATAGTATATTGGTTCTTGAAGGACTTGGCTTCGGCAACAGCAGTGTTTCCAAGGCGCGTGCGCTCGTCAGTCCCAGCAGGCAGTGTGATGTATTTGATGGAAATTTTAGCGGAGAGCTGGAGGGTGTCGCCATGGTTGAGCAGGACGGGTGAGTGGCCACTTTGAAGGAAGCATGTTGAATTGCTTCCGTCAGGCATCTTTTGTGAGAATCTCGCGCCTTGACGGGAAAGGGTTCGAGCGTATACCATTGGCTCGACGGGAGCAATGTCATTTACACCATAAGTCACGCAGTGGAATCGTAGGTGGTGTTTTGAGATTGTGCCATCGATGACACCCAGGACGCTGCTGACTTCGTCTCTGCCAAGGTCGAACTCAGCATTTGCATGAACGGGAATGTCACCTTCGGCGCAGTCATGATCGGCGCGATGGAAGATCAAGTAGGCCACTGGCGGATCGTGTGCAGAGTGGCTGGCCGCCATGTCGAACGGAGCTGTGCCCGAAAGGCTTCCAAACGATGTTGCAAGATCGATGCCCAGCTGTGGATCGCTGATGTACTTCGGGACTTGTGAAATTGAGTTGATTGAAACCAGATGTTGCAGGTCGGCTGACGTCTGGAGGCTTCCATCACGTGAAAGCCGCCAAGCCGCTAGGCCCCGCACCGCACACCAGAGGACATCAACTTCAGGTCTGGCAAGGCGAACGTTCTTCTCTCACTCATCCCATCTCATCCTAAGCAAATGTGAGTATACGCTTGCGCCCAATGGCGTTCGCCATGCCGTCATCACAATCAGCGACTAACATCCCTTTCAGCAGCCAAGATGAGAGCCAAGTGGAGGAAAAAGCGCACGCGTCGCCTGAAGCGTAAGAGAAGAAAGACGAGAGCCAGATCGTAAGTCACCCAATGCATTGCAAATACTCGCTTGCGACCAATACTAACAACTGCAACAGCAAATAAGCGACTCGCCCCCTCTCTGCCTGCAATGACACCCAGCAACACCCACACATAACAACCTCGATCATGCGACCACAAGTCGCCCCGCGCTGAAGAAATGATCACGACTTCGCGCTACGAATGACGGCTTGCCTTTACGACTACTGAATGGCTTCGAGAGTTGGGGATGGAACTGGGAGGATTTGCTTCAATGCACCCAGAGTTGATGTGAAGGACCTTACGACTGCACCAACCGGAGCTTGTCTAACACCGGCCTGATCTGCACATCGCGGAAGCTGCCTTTGACTTGCATTCGGCGTGCGACAACCAAGTAGTTTGACAATCAATGATTTCTGCTGCTGAACACTGCTTCTTCTGCTTCCAATGCCACTCGTAAATTATGACCGTATCCTACTTACGATGCAAATCCAATGTGTGCCCAAGACCAAGACGTCTGTGCTCAAGCTCTGCTATAGCTTCCCTCTGCTATCATGAGCCCAATTGACATGATACTGTGCGATGCTGGCAGCTGTCCTTGTGGGCTTGTGCGGACTTGAACAATGTTGGATTGTCGTTTGTAGGCACATTTACAAAAATACATCGGACCCTGATCGCCTCTGTCATATGTCTGGGTGCCGAGTGAGCCGTACTAGCGTTGGGGACGAACATAAAGTCATCGTTGCTTGATCAAATACTGAAGAATCGTGAGCAACTTTACCATTGGGATCATTGCAGGTGTGGAAAGGTGGTCGTATACAAATTCATAACTACTTTCTCTGATTTATCGTCTCACAAGCTCACGTCGTAATACACACTATGACCCGTGCGGAAGTTGAAAACACAAGCTTCCCTGGCTCCTTCACCCTCCGTCCACTCTTTCCGCCATCCAGCCAAGATGTCTTGTACCTGCTGGAGATATTGCCTCTCGTTCAACTGTACGCTTTGCACCATTCTACGCCAGGTCTCCGGATCGCTGAGCCTCGTTTCTCGCAGCAGCTCCAGCACGTCATCTCGAGTCTCGATGGCCAGGATCGGGGCATCTTTCCATTGATCCAACTTCTCAGCCCATTGCCGTTCAGCAGCTTGGACGATGTGGTATTTGTTTGACTTCTTGCTGCGGTGTTGAGCCAGGAGCACTTGGACATTACCCTTGTGCTCTGCCTCTTGGTGGCTGCTCGGCTGGCGGGTGAGCGTGGGATGGCGGGCTTTCGTACCCTCACGTTCTCGAAGTTCTTGGTGGACGTGGCTGACGAGAGCGATAGTGGGAATGTCAGATTCGCTGGCATCTTCACTCGTGCCGCGGACTCTGACAGTGTTCGATGCTTCGTGGCGCAAGGTGACGATGAAGCGGTATTGGTCCTCGTTGTCCCAGGTTCGCTCGTCCACTGCAAGCTCTGCGCTGATGTGGTTGGCCCAAAGCGACGATAAGATCTTCAGGCCGGCAACACGAACTGCTTCAGTGCCGCCCGCCACCAATAGAACGGTGCATCGCTTGTCGAGAGTCTGGTGCTGGCCGCTGCTGTCTTTCACCGACAGTGACTTCGAGCTTCCCTTAGCACTTTTGAGGATGTTGGCGACGAGACGGTCAAGTCCGATGGAAATTCCGACGGCACCTTGGGGAGTGTGGCTGGCGCTCGATGCTCGTTGAGCCGCAATCAGGCTGTCATATCGTCCACCAGCCGCGATGACATCTCTGGTAGACTTGCGTTCGTGCACGCATTGCACGAGGATCCCGTTGTCGTAGTATTTGGCGTTGAAGCTGCCAAGAGGCGAGACATATATTTTCTGGTGGAGACCTAGGTGACTCAGGTTTTGCAGTACAGCTTTCATGTGCTTGATACCGCTGTCAAGCTTCGCAATGAGGCGTGAGCCAGCAGACTCCAGGAGGCCGCGGACTTTGGCGAATGCTTTCTCTGGCGTGTCACGGAAATCGAACTGCTGGAGATCATCCACCATGGTGATGGAGAGGCCAATTGCGACAGAGCGCAGCTCAGTACGGATCTTCGACCACGTGTATGACTGGTATCCCAGTTTGCTGATAGTCTCCTTGACGGTGGCTTGTTGGGCAGTAGGAATTCTGCATGATTCAAGGATTGCGTCTAAAACATTGGCGTGGTTGAGGTGGAAGCAGATGTTACCGGATGACTTGAGGTTTGGCAACTCGTCAGCCACCTCATCCAAGACCTTGACGATCTCAGCATCGTCCAGAGCCTGATCTTCACTGCCTGCGAGGCTGACTATGTCGAAGTCGACCTCTTCGTTGGCTCGCGGTGGACCTCCGGAGAAGGCATCCCGGTAGACTCGATCGAAGGTGTATACATGTCGCAGTGAAGACTCTTTGCGAGCTAATTGCCTGGCGAACGGAAGCGTCAAATCGTACGGCAATTGTACGAGGTTGCCTGAAGCGTCCAGAAGCTGCACCACATTCGCGTAGCTGTAGTAGCCCGATCGTGGGAACACGCTCTCCCGCCTCATTTCTTCTGCCCCGTGACGCCGGAAGACCGATTCGATGATACCTTTAGTGACAGTCCGCATCCGCAGTCTGGATGTTGCATCGTTTGTGGTGTGATCTTTGGCATCCCATGCTAGGGCTTTGACTCTGCTGCTGCTTGCCTGGTCATGCGAAAAGAGTGCTGACATCATCTTCTGATGGTAGGGAGAACGCGGGTCTGATAGACCGCTCAAGGCTTGTCGGATGGTCTCATCTTCAATCTTGACTGGCACCATGTTACCCCGAAGCAATTCCGTACTGCTGGGCCTCTCGCTTGGCTTTTGTGCAATGAGGCACTCGACCAGCTTTCCTTGTGCTGCCTTTGGTCCGTTGGGTTGGTACGAAAGTGGCAGCTCGTGTTTCCTCTCGCGAATCGCTTGCAAAGCACGGATGCGCTCCATTGCAGTGCCAAATGGTTCGCACATCTCGAAGAACATTATGCCAAGAGAGTACATATCGACTTTGTCGTTGTAAGTTACGCCAGAAGCTGATCGTAGTTCCGGTGCAACGTACAAGGTGGTGCCAACGCTGCGTGTCATGTCTCCACCCGTAGCTCCGCTCATGGAAGTGAGTTTGTCAGTAACGTGATATTGGCTGGTAGTGGCCAAGCCGAAATCGCCAATTTTAGGATTCCCAGCGACATCAATGAAAATATTGTCAGGCTTGAGGTCGCGGTGAATAATACCGTGGTTGTGAACGTGAGCAAGTCCCTCCGTGATTTGGCGAACGAATCGCCAGGAGTCGTCTTCGGTCAGAGTGCCTTTGCGAATCAAATCTCTCAATGTTTGACGTTCGCAGTATTCCATCTGTATGTATAAAGTCGATTGTGCTTTGCGGGATTCGGAACGTGATTTTTTGAGCTGCAGGCGGCTGTTTGTCGTTGAGTCGTCAGAGCTACCAACCTGAGAATTTGCCTCAAACTCGAACCCAATGTCACCTGGATCGCTGTTCGTGATGCTGGCTTCGGAATCGCTATCTCCTCCGAATTCGATATTGGGGTAGCCGCTTGAACTGACAAAGTCCAGGCCACTTGTACTTTGATAGCCAAAATCAAAGTGTTGACTGTTTGATTGCTCCGAATCGTCAGAAAATTCGGTCGCATCTTCTGTCACTGTCCCTTCAGTGGTGGACAAAGCCTCTTCCGGAAATGCGTGCAGAGTCTCCTCTACCCAAGTAGAGTAGTATCTGACGACATATGGATGATTCAGTCTGTTGAGGAGCATGACCTCCGACAGGATCTGGTCCAGCTGAGGTGCCTGGCTAATTTTCTTTACGGCATAAACTCCACCGTCAAGTTTGTTGCGTGCTTTCACCACTTCTCCAAAGCCACCTTTACCAAGACGGCCGATCTCGGTGAAATCGTTCGTATACCGAGATACAGGATCCATGACATTCGACGAGCCGTGACGAGAGCGCCTTTTGAAAGGGCTCTTCAAGCCAGAGTATGATGATCTGTCGCCACGACTGTCGACGGTTCGTTCAGACTCCATAGCATCCGCGTCAGTCCTCAAGAATTCGACTGGCAAAAGATCGAATGCGCTTGGGCGCTTCTTGGGGTCGCAGTTCAACATTTTCCGAACAAATTCTTCGAACGATGCCGTGAGGGAGAGCTTTTCAAGCAGGTTTGGTGGCGATCCTTGACCCAGAATGTCTGATCCAAGGAACATCTGCAATACCAAGATCCCGAGCATCCATATGTCGGTCTTCCGTGCCAAATTTTCTGATATAGACGAAGAGCCTTCAGGTGCCTTCCACTTGGCGGGCAGATCGTATTGCTCAGATTGAATGACGTTGGTGTAGCCAACATTGGCCAACTTCAGAGTTGGGGAGGCGGTTCCAGCTATGCAGACTGTCTTGATGCTGAGACTGCCATGAGCTATGCCTTTACGATGGCATTCGTCCAGTCCCTCAAGCAGCTGAATGGTGAATTGTCGAGCCTTGCTGGGTTGGAGTGGTCCACAAAGTGATAGTAGATCCTCAAGGGTTCCGCGAGAGGCGTATTCCGTGCAGAGAGTGAACTCAGAGTGAAGGTCAACCTTGTCGATTCTGTAGGCGTACACACTGAGGATATTTTGGTGCCTCAGCGCGCAGACCCCGTCCAGTATCTTCTCAATGTTGAGAATGTCTGCACGCGGCTTTTCTGGTGTAGCGTAGCGTTTGATAGTAACCAACGGCGGTAGGATGCCGGGCATGAGTGTTGGCTTGGCCAAGAGAAATCCTCGACCATGACTGACAATACTGACTTTGGTGAACTCGAACTGTTCCGAGCCGACAGAGAGTTTGGCTGGACGTTCGAAAGTCACCACTTCATCGTTGACGTGCAGCGCCACAAGATCGCCACCATCGCCATTGCTGGTGCGAGTGGGTCGACGTTTCTGTCGACGAGTGACCTCTTCATCAACCATCTGCTTCAACACACGATCTTCTTCCTCCTGGGCTTCGAGATTACGACGTGTTTCTGCTTCCTCTGCCTCTTTGGCTAGGGCAAAGGCCACCTCCTCTGCGCTCGCTCGTTCCTCTTCCAGACTCGGTAAAGTGCCAGTCTGTTTGGCCTGAACCGCATCTTCCAGAGCATCCTGAATCTCGGAGGCGATAGCATGGACCATGACCTCTCCAAGCATTTGCCGTGGGCGGTTACGGAGGACATTTTGAATACGCTTCTGCGTTCTCTCGTGGAAAGATTGCAAGGCTGAGATCTCCAGGACTGGTGCCGATTTGGGGTATGTAGCAGTCAACTGTACGGAAAGGATGACATAGCTTTCGGCATCGCTGTAAGCTCGAAGCTTGAGTTTGAATCGCAGGTCGGTGGTCTTGCTCCAGGCACTCTTAGTCTCTACTTCTTCATAGTCTTCCATGTAGATGGCTTGTAGGACCTCGACTTCCTCGGCTTGGACTTCTGCATAGTTGATTGGTGGCCCGGCCGCCTGGTCGACGGGCTGGGTGTGTTTCTGGACATTTGGTGTAGCTGGTGTTTTCTTGTTCGCGTGCGATTTGGGCGCCATGTTTGCTTTGCTTTGATGAGGGCTTTACGGCCACCTCATGTGGACAACTCAGGAAGACTAACAGCCGAAGCTGCAGTCCCTTACACGTAGAACATTGCGTCGGGTTTGTTGTATGGAATGTGTTGGGTGTGTAGTGAATGGGCGGTGGGAGGACGAGTCAGGCATAAGGCGGCGTGAGAGCATGTGACGAAAGTCCCAGGGTCTCCGCTCTCGTCTCTGTCTCGGGCAGCAGCCAGCAAGCAGGCAGGCAACTTGGAAGATGGCGCAGATTGTTGCGGGGGACGCCAGCCGTTGGTAAACACAGGACGCCAGTAAACACCGAATGTCTCACATCGATCCTTTGCGCCGGCGTTCACTCTCCCACGCTCGTTGAAGAGACGCGTTATTGCTAACAAGTCTACGTCTCTCACGACTGTCAAGATGTTACATTGGCTAGCCGGCGCAAAACAGCCTGAGGGCACAGGTAAACAAACACCTGCAGCGAAACCTTGAGATTGTCGCATTCGCAACCGACTGACACACGCGATAGATCAAGACACGAGCGTACTGATAGATGCTCCTGAGACGCCCGCGCCTGTGTTTGCCGTGCGCGCATTCAAACATGCCATCTTCGGAACTCCACAGCAAGCACCATTGAACCCGCGTCGCCATTCCGCCAACGAACGAGAAAGACACCGACCAGCAACCGCCGCACGAGCGACGCGACCCCAAATAACGCGACCGAAGAGTGCTGGAGATGCAGCTGGTCTCGCAAGGCAAAATGATGCGCCGGAGCCCATGCCTTCCCCTACTAAGGGAATTCTCATGACGCCCGGTACCGCTGCTGCGCGACGAAAGACTGTGACATTTGGAGATTATGTGGCGGATAATGCAAAGAGCAAGGTGAAGGAGGGGAGCAAGACTGGTTTGCCTGTAGATTTCCCTGGCAAGTTCCCCAGCCCATGGGTGCAACCAGCCGACAAGATTGAAGATGCGGGAACTCCTCATGACCGGAAGAGAGGTCGCAGCAAGCTTACGGAGGATCTGCACAAGGCAAGGGACGAGTCTGCGAAGAAGAAAGCTGCCGAAGCTGGGAATCAGAAAAACGAAGAACCGAAACTTGGAGAGCAGAACTGTAGCGATGCGGACGAGCCAGACTCAGAATCTGGCAGATACTGGAAGAGAGAGTACGACATATATCGGGAAAACACAACGCGAGAGATGAAGAAGCTCATAGCCAAGCAAAGAGCCGCGAAGAGCTTCGCCAGAGAGAAGGACTTGCAATGTACAGAGCTCGCCGATCAGCTGAGGCAGGAGAAGAGGAAGGTGGAGAAGCTAGAAGCACTATTGAAGGCTTTCCAAGGTCAGGTGGACGATGCTCGATCAGCATCGCCAACAAGAAACGCCAGATCATCTGCTCGTCGGAGCGTGTTGGTGGGCGAAGGTGCCACTACCGCCGCAAGGCCAGCACACAGCCGTTCTCGTTCTACAGATCAACCTAGCACTAAAACTCCCGACGATGAGATCGTGCCAGAGTCACCTGAGATCGTTTCGCGAAGAGCTCGAACGAGAAAACAGTCTGTGGATCTACAAGTCGAAGCTACTGCCGCACGATCACGGACCCGCCATCAACCAGGCAGTTTGCCATCAGATCTTTGGAGCCATAGTCTGGCGCCCGGACCTGCTACGCCCAGCAAACCCGATCTTCAGACTGGAAACACCAGGAGTGGTAGAGCTGTGACAAGTGGCACAAACTTGACTCCGCTTAAGTCGCTGAGCATCAACGCCCAACATAAAGACAGGACTTCACAACAAGAGTCACCACAACGCTCGCCCGATGCCGAACGACCAACAGCAAGTACTCCGGCCTTCTTGCGGGACAATCCGACACTTGCGCCTCCAGGAAAGGAAGCCAAGGACCAAGAAAGATGCGACTCCTTCGACTTCAAGTCTGAGATGAGACCAGAACCCTTGTCCCAAAAGCCGATCAGTAATCGGTCACCACTTCTGCCTTCCAGTCCATTCGACCCTGACGGCCGTGTTCAACCATCGAATACCATTACAACGAATAAGCCCTTGCCTGCTCGTCCAGCGCCTTCCGGGAGGGCAGATTCTAAGGAGAATGTCAGTCCGTCTCGGGCAGCTATTGGAGGCTCAAATAGCGTCAAAGATCCTGCTGTTCAGTCGCAGGCATCACGAGCGGGAGCCAACAGTGCGCCTATGAGGGCTAAGGACGGGACTGAGGTCAGTGAGGATCGCCTGGCCGCTGCAAAGGCGAGACTGGCAGCAAGAGGTAGAAAGATTTCATGAGCGTGCCAAGCGGCGACATAAATCGCTGCGATCCTCGTGCCGCATCTTCTGTTGGTTTAACTGTTTACGTGAGCTCATCCCACTGGATTTGGATTTTGTTAGCGTGTGTTAAGAGGTCGCGGTCGCTTGGAAATGGGACAGACGTCGTATTGATATACCCAGATTCGTTAGAATTGAATGGAGGCTTTGGATCATTCTCATACCATATTACTCTCGCTATTACATCCGTACCTTATCGGAGTCATGATTGCAAGAAGCCGCATCTATTGTAATAAGATCTGTATCTTGAATCGCTATGTAATGGGTGCTAGAGAACATCGATTTGTATGGCGAAGACAGAACCTAGTCGACGGACACGTGGCTAGATACCGTCTAATAGGCAGATACTTATGATGTTAAACCAATTCAATGGCTTTTCTACCCTCATAAATCTGATGATCGAAGTGTTTCGCAAGGATGCGTCAACTTCAATGGCTTGAATTGTGGCCAGTCCTTCCGTCTTGATCGAATTGCCGATGTTTTGGACGGCCGGCTCTGGGATTTTACACTTCCTCGGCATTTGCCCTAAGCAGTCTTACGAGCGCGAATTACAAACTGCAAGCGATACGGCAGCGATACCGGCTTGTAACATACTGTATGCCGGCGAGAGAGCGAGAGTACGCTGCAGACAGCCTCCAGACCACGCAGTCGATACAGCCAAAGCCAGAGAGCATTGAAGAACAACAACGTATTATCAGATCGTGAAGAGACCAAAAACGCACTTTACAAGGATCTGCCGTCGAAACTGGAATTAGCTTTGGGCTTCACAGATCGAGAGTTTGGTTCCTGACCAACGAGCATAGGGAATCTCCGATGACGTGCGAAGCTTATTGGCCGCCTCTCTCAAAATCAGTGGAGAGGCTATCGATGATTCAATTCACAATACTGCTGATGTGATGCTCTAAGTGCTGTGTTTACAAGATGTAATGTTTCGTACAAGGTGCCAGTTGTCCGGATACGTATGAAGTAACTAATAGGTGGTTAATGTTTCAATATGACAATGTTGCATAGATAATGCCATTACGGTGATATTATCGTGGTTTTTGACTCACCTCAACAACGGAGCCGATGTGGAGTCATTTTCTATACCCACCCTCGCCGAGTCACTCCGAAGCCA
>Ga0265797_10002475_pt1 | contig 31003 bp, 24 predicted proteins | sample P2T30metagenome_FD_192433 | JGI IMG/M metagenome (GOLD analysis project Ga0265797, IMG submission 192433) | Plant litter microbial communities from East Loma Ridge, Irvine, California - P2 T30 | ecosystem: Environmental > Terrestrial > Plant litter > Unclassified | place: USA: California... | reverse complement strand
CAGCTGGTCGCAGTAGATTTCGTCGGCGCCGGACGGCGTGTCGGCGCCGTCGGGACCGACCACGATCGCGCTCTGGGCGCCCATGGCCGTCGGCCGCGGATGGGCGCGGCCATCGCTGCCCTCCAGCTGCGGGCGCCACACCACGTCGTGCGGCAGCGCCTCGAAGCAATTGGCATAGCCGCTGGTCGAGACCTGGGCGATGGCCAGGCTGAAGTCCGGCAGCGCGTCCCCACGTACGGCGTCCTCGAGCAGCTCGGGGATCGGTCCGAACAGTTCGGCCAGCGCCTCCCTGGCTTTTGCCGGCAGATTGTTGACGCCGACGCTGTCGACCCGCAGCACCGTGTAGCTCGCCGCTTCGCCCAGGCGCTGCAGCGGCGCACCGGTGATCTCGAGCCGGGTGCCGGCGCGCAGCGTGCGCACCGTGGAGCGGCCGCGCCACAGCTGGGTGCGGGCTTCGCGCGATTCCATCTGCAGCGTGGCATAACGTTCGGCCTGGTCGCGACCGGCGTAGTGGTACTGGCCCGGCGCATCGTAGGATTCGAGCGGCGGCAGCCTGGGCGAGCCGGCCAGGCGCGAGGGCACGCTGGCGGCCACCGCCTTCTTGGCCTTGTAGTCGTAGCTGAGCAGGGTCGTGCCCGACGGTCCGATGCGGCGTGCGGTGGCCAGCGCCTGTACCGTGTCGCTCTGTTCGCGCGCGTGGGCGCCGTGGAAGCGCACGCCCGGCGCGGCGCTGGACGGATCGTCGGGGATGGCGCTGCCGCTGGTGGAGTCGGCAAAGATCACCATCGCCGGGCCGTCCTCGCCCTGCTCGAAGCGCCACGCCAGCCCTTCCTCGGCCAGCAGGCGCTCGACGAAGGCCAGGTCCGACTCGCGGTACTGGCAGCAGTAGCTGCGCGGCAGCGCCCCGCCCATGAAGGCAGCAGCGTCTTCGCTCCAGCGCCAGCGCGCCACCGGCGCATGGGCGTCGAACACTTCGTCGACGATGTCGGTCACGGTCCGGTCTTGCCACACGCGGCTGTTGCGCACGTGGGCCAGGCGCCAGATCCAGTGGCTGATGCGGACGCGGTAGCGCGCGAAGCCGCCTTCGCTGCCGAGCATCGCCGTCTCGCTGATCTCGCCGGCGAAAGTGGCGCGCGTGCCGTCCGCGAGGCTGATTTCCAGCGCCGCGGCCTGGCCCAGCAGGGCCGTGATGTCGATGTGGGCGTTGGTCGACAGCGCGATCACGTCGCGCGCGCCCACGCCCTGCACCAGGTCGCGCGCCGCGAAGGCCTCGACCAGCAGGCCGCCCGAGCCGAGATCGGTGCCCTGGTCTTCGAGGATCAATTCATACAGCCGGGTGGCGCTGCCGAACTGTGCGAGCGCGGCCATGACCTGGTCCAGCAAGTCGTGCCGCATGGTCAACCCGGCGCTTTGGAAATCCGGACCGACTTGCATCCCGCCGCACCTTGGGCGCTGCTATGGCACACGCGTACGCGGCAGCGCTGCACTTCGGTCGCGGTGGCGTTCGTTGCACAGCGCCTGAAGATGTCGTCGGGCGAACCGGAGTCCGGTGTCTTGGTATGGGCCAGCAGGGCGGCGAGCAGGGCGACGTCGCTGTCGACGGCCGGCTCGGCGCGCTTCGGTACGGGCTTGTGCGCCGGCTTCGGCCGGGCCGGGGCGGCAGGCGCGCGCGCTTTCTCGTTGCGCGCCAGCTTCTCGGTCGCGGGCTTCTTCGGGGTCTCGTGCTTGCGCGGGGCTTCGTCCGGCGTCTTCGGCCTGGCGTCTGCCGCCGGCGCGGAGGCAGACGCAGGAGCATTCAGCAGGCTGGCGAGATCCTGCTTGCCCGCCTTGGCGGGCGGCTGCTCGTCGTGGATCACGGCCGCCGTGGCTGGCGCCGCATCGGCGGGCGCTGGCGCTTGTGCTGGCGCGGCAGCCACGGCCGCAGCAGCTGACGGCACGGCGGCAGGCGGCGCCACCGCGGCGGGCGCCTTCACGGGCGCCGGCACCGCGTGGACGGCAGCCAACGGCGCTTCGGGCGCATCGCCGCTACTCCCCAGCGCCAACCATGCCACACCCGCGATGCCGGCAAGGGCCACGCCGACGACGGCGGCACGCGCACCGGACCGGCGCGCAGAACGGGTGGATGAGGGCAAGGCGCGTGCGGGCGCGGCCCGGCCATCGAGCTGGCTGAGCACACTGCGGTCCTCGGTCGCCGGGACCGGGTCCGCTGAAAGAAGGCTGGGCCGGCCTGAACCAGGGCGGCGCTCGCGACTGTCGTGCAAAACACACTCCTCTGTTGAGTTAAGCATAACTCTACGCTGATTGTAAAAATCGTGCCAAAAATCAAGTAACCAATTGTGCGCGCTTATGCACTACTCATGATTTCAATCGTGCGTGCTGTTATCGGAAGAGAAAGATATACTCTGCGGCAACTGCATTTCCACAACAATTTTTAGACAAGGAAAAGTACGTGCTGCTCCTTGCTGTTGCGCTGTACTTCGCACTGGCATGCCTGGTCAGCTGGATGGTGCTGTTCCCTGCGGGACGCACTTTCATGCTCCAGGCCCTGCTTGGCGCCGGCACACGCATTCAACGGCACTGGCATTCGATCGCGCAGCGGCGCACCCACGCCCTCGCATCGACCCGCCAGGCCGGCCGGGACGGCCTGCACGAGGCCGCGAGCTTCCTACGCCGGCATTATGCAATCTGCATCGCGGCGATCGTTCTGCTGGTCGCCCCGGTGCTGTTTGCGCTGCTGAGCGGTACGCATACCCGATTGAGAGGATTCGAAGACGACACGCGCGAGGTCAACGGCCAGGTCGCGGCCCTGCTCGAAGGCGAGCAACTGGTGCCGCCGCCGCCCCTGCCGCCGATGGCCTTCACCACCTTCGAGGTGAGCCAGGCACGTCCGCTGATCGCCTCGGCCAGCCGCGACTGGGTCATGCTCAACCCGGATTTCCAGCAACGGCTGCTGCTGGTGTTTCGCATCATGAAGGAAAAACACGGCTACGAGATGGCCCTGCTGGAAGGCTACCGCAGTCCCGAACGCCAGCAGGAGCTGGCGGCGATGGGACCGAACGTGACGAATGCCGCCGCCTTCCAGAGCTGGCACCAGTACGGCCTGGCCGCCGACAGCGCCTTCTTGCGCAACGGCCGCATCGTCATCTCCGAAAAGGACCCCTGGGCCATGCGCGGTTACCAGCTGTATGGCGAAGTGGCGGAATCGGTCGGCCTGACCTGGGGCGGCCGCTGGAAGATGATGGACTTCGGGCACACGGAATTGCGGCTGCCCGGCGTGATGAAGCGGCGCGAACGATAGGAGAACAGACGATGGCAGGACCTTTCATCAGGCTCGGCGACAAGACCTCGCACGGTGGCACCGTGGTCGAGGCGTCGATGGTGAGCGACATCGGCGGCATCGGTATCGCGCGCGTGGGCGACAAGGTCACCTGCCCCGTGCATGGCGACCAGGTCATCGTCAGCGGCGACATTACCCTGGTCGTGGACGGCAAGGCGGTCGCGCGCCATGGCGACGAAGTCGGCTGCGGCGCCAGGCTGATCGCCGGCCAGCAAACCACGCTGGACCAGGTCTGACATGCACCGCCTGTTCAGAAGCGCGCTGCTCTCCACCTCCGTATTCGGCGCCAGCTGGGTCGGCGCCGTCTCGTACTGGCGCGCGACCAACCGCATGCCCTCCACGCTCGACCTGCTCACCTGGATGGCCGTGCTGCCGCTGGCCCTGTTGCTGGCCTTCTGGATCGGGCGGCGCGTGGTCCTGGCGCGCGCCGCCGCGGCTTCCGCCACCGGCACGGCCCCGGCCGCCGATGCGGTCCCCGCCGCGCCGTCAGCGCCGCCTGCCGTGCCCGCGCTGGCCATGCTGGCGTCGAGCATCCGCACGCCGCACGGCGCCACCCCGGCCGAGCTGGCGCAAGCCATCGGCGCACAGCGCGCCCGCGCCGGCCTCGATCCGGAACTGGTCGACGACAACGGCTTCCCTCTGCTGAGCGCGCGCGCTGACGTGGCCGTCGACGAGATCAAGGCCGAGGTCGACGCATGGCGCTCCGGCGCCGCCCTGGGCGATCCGCACTGGAGCCCGGAACAATGGCGTGCGCTGGCGCTCGGCAGCGCGGTGGCCGCGGACCTGCTGCTGGCGGCCGCCGGTCATCCCCAGCTCCTGGCCGAGGATGACGGTGCGCCGACGGTCGCGCCGCTGCTGCGCATCCATGCCGCCATGACGCCCGAGTGGAACGAGGAACAGCGCGCCGTAGCCGGCGCCTGGCTGGCTGCGCTCGCGGTGCGCTACGGGTGGCCGGCGCAGCGCCTGCAGGTCGACAGCCTGCCGGCGCCGGCGCCCACCGTCCTGGGCCAGCTGGCCGCCCATGCCGCAGGCGGCGCCGAACCGGTGTTCGCCATCGTGCTGGCATTCGGCTCGCGCATCGGCGAAGCGCAGGTGGAGCGCATGGCAATGGACGGCACCCTGTTCAGCGCCGCCAATCCGCAGGGCCTGGTCCCGGGCGAGGCGGCAGCCGGCCTGCTGGTGGCCGACGGCGTCCAGGCCGCCCTGTTCGATCCCGCCGCGCCGCGGCTGCAGCTGGCCGGCGCGCCGCGCAACGCGCAGGGCGCCGGTGCCAGGCCGGACACCGCCCTGCTGCGCCAGCTGGCGGGCGTACTGCTGCCGGATGCGCAGGCTGCGGCCGGCGTCAGCGCCATCTTCGCCGATACCGGCCACCGCAGCGCGCCGCAGGTGGAGCTGATGCGCTTTGCCGGCGAGGCCCTGCCCCATCTCGACGCCGGCGAAGACCTCAAGGCGGTGGGCGCCGCCTGCGGCCATTGCGGCGACGCGCCCTTCCTGGCCGCCCTCGCGCTGGCCCACCAGCATGCATGCGACAGCGCCGGCGCCGCCCTGTGCGTCGGCAACGAAGATCCATTACAACGCACTGCCGCCCTGGTCAGCCCGGCCGCGGCACATTCCTGAACGAGACCCGACCGACGATGCAAACACTCCGGCAAACCCTGACATCCCGTACCGCCATGACCGTGGCCGGCCTGCTGGCCCTGGCCGCGCTGCTGTGGATCGCCACCGCCCTGCTCGGCCTGCCCGGCGCCTGGGCCTGGGCCATCTTCGTGCTCGCCTTATTGGGGATGGGCGCGGCCTGGCTGTGGCGCCGCCTGCGCCGCAAGCAGGCCGGCGTCCAGCTGGGCGACATGCTGGAACAGCAGGCGGCGAGCGCGCCCAAGGCGAATCCGGCCCAGCGCCAGGAACAGGAAGCGATCCGCAAGCGCATGCTGGACGCGATCGCCACCATCAAGGGGTCCAAGCTCGGCCAGCGCTCCGGCGACGCCGCACTCTATGAACTGCCCTGGTACATGATCATCGGGAACCCGGCGGCGGGCAAGAGCACGGCCATCGCCAGCTCCGGCCTGCAGTTCCCCTTCGCCGACAGCAAGATCGTGCAAGGCGTGGGCGGCACCCGCAACTGCGACTGGTTCTTCACCACCGACGGCATCCTGATCGACACCGCCGGCCGCTATTCGATGTACGAGGAGGACCGCGCCGAGTGGTTCGGCTTCCTGTCGCTGCTGAAGAAATACCGCAAGAAGGCGCCGATCAACGGCGTCATCATCGCAGCCAGCGTGGCGGAACTGAGCGGCAACCGGCCCGAGTTCGCGATCAACCTGGCCAAGAACCTGCGCCAGCGCGTGCAGGAACTCACCGAAAAGCTCGAGGTGCATGCGCCGGTCTACGTGGTGTTCACCAAGGCCGACCTGATCACCGGCTTCAACGAATTCTTCCAGGACGCCGAGCGCGGCGAGCGTGACCGGATCTGGGGCGCGACCCTGCCCTACAACCAGAACGTGACCGGCCAGCAGGTGCTGGACCAGTTCGACGCCCGCTTCGACGAGCTGTACGAAGGCCTGAAGGACATGAGCGCCGCCAACATGGCGCTGCAGTGGCGCGAGCGCATGCCACCCGGCGTGTTCACCTTCCCGCTGGAGTTCGCCAACATCAAGGCGCCGCTGCGCGCCTTCATCGCCACCCTGTTCGAGGAAAACCCCTTCCAGTTCAAGCCGGTGTTCCGCGGTTTCTACTTCACCAGCGCGCTGCAGGAAGGCGAGCCGGTGTCGGCGTCCTCGCAGCGCGTGGCGCAGCGCTTCGACATCAAGCTGCAGCCGCGCGACCAGGGTGAGGTGCACCAGCAACAGGGCTACTTCCTGCTCAACCTGTTCCGCAAGGTGATTTTTGCTGACAAGGACCTGGTGGCGCAATACGCCAGCCCGGCCAAGATCCGCATGCGCTACGCCGCCTTCATCGCCTGCGTGGCGGTCGCCGGCCTGGCGCTGGGCGGCTGGACCTGGTCGACCATGAACAACCGCCAGCTGGTGGCCAACGTCGAGGCCGACCTGGCACAGGCTGCCCGCGTGCAGGCCAAGCGCGTCGACCTGCAGTCGCGCTTCGAGGCGCTGCAGATCCTGCAGGACCGCATCGAGCAGCTGGAGCGCTACCGCCAAGACCGTCCGCTGGCCGTCAGCCTGGGCCTGTACCAGGGCGACTACCTGGAGCGCAAGCTGCGCGAGGAATACTTCAGCGGCGTGCGCGAAGTGATGCTCAAACCCGTCGGCGAATCGCTGGAAGGCTTCCTCACGGAGGTCAACCGCAACGCCGCCCAGCTGCAGCCGTCCGCGCGCGCCGATGCGGGCGCCGGCACTGCGGCGGCCACGGCGCAGACCACGGCCCAGGCCTCCCAGCAGTTCAAGGATTCCTCACCTACCAGCAGCGAGGATGCCTACAACGCGCTCAAGACCTACCTGATGCTGGCCGATCCGTCCCGTGCCGAAGGCGCGCACCTGAACGACCAGCTGACCCGCTTCTGGCGCAACTGGCTGGACGCCAACCGCGGCGCCATGCCGCGCGAAGAGATGATCCGCGGCGCCGAACGCATCATCACCTTCTACCTGTCTCAGATCCAGGACGTGTCGTGGCCGCGCCTGGAGCCGAAACTGGCGCTGGTCGACCAGACCCGCGACAACCTGCGCCGCGTGGTGCGCGGCATGCCGGCGCGCGAGCGCGTCTACGCCGACGTCAAGGCGCGCGCCGCCACCCGCTTCCCGACCATGACCGTGGCCCGCATCGTCGGCGAGCAGGACAAGGAACTGGTGCTCGGCAGCTATGCGATCCCCGGCACCTTCACGCGCGAAGCCTGGGAAGGTTTTATCCAGGACGCCTTCCGCGACGCCGCCAACCGCGAGCTGCAGAGCGCCGACTGGGTGCTCAAGACCGCGTCCAAGGACGACCTGACGCTGGAAGGCAGCCCGGAACAGATCCAGAAAGCCCTGGTGGAGCTGTACAAGAACGACTACGCCAAGGAATGGCAGCGCTTCCTGCAGGGCGTGACGATCCGCGACCTGGGCAGCTTCGAGGCCGCCGCCGGCGCCATGAACCGCCTCGGCGATCCGCAGACTTCCCCGATCGGCAAGCTCGTGACCACGGTCTACCAGCAGACCTCCTGGGACAACCCGACCCTGGTCGACGCCGGCCTGCAGCAGGCCCAGCGCGGCGCCATGGCCTGGTTCCGCGAGACCATCCTGCGCCAGAAACCATCGCAGGTAAACATCAATATCCCGGGCGGCGGCGTGCAGAACAGTGCCCTGCCGCTTGGGCCCGTGGGCCGCGAATTCGCCGGCGTGGCGCGCATGGTGGTCGCCAAGGACAACAACGCCTCGCTGATGCGAGGCTACATGGACCACATGTCCAAGCTGCGCAGCCGCTTCAACACCATCAGGAACCAGGGCGACCCGGGCCCGGGCGCCAAGCAACTGATGCAGCAGACCCTGGACGGCAGCGGCTCGGAACTGGCCGATGCCCTCAAGTACGTGGACGAGCAGATGCTGACCGGGATGACCGACGCCCAGAAGACCGCCATCCGCCCGCTGCTGGTGCGCCCGCTGATGCAGAGCTTCGCCGTCATCGTCCGTCCCACCGAGCTTGAGCTCAACAAGGTCTGGGCGGCCCAGGTGGTCACGCCCTTCCGCCAGAACCTGCAGCCGAAATACCCGTTCACGGTGGAGTCGCGCCTGGAAGCGAACAACCAGGAGATCGGCGAGGTCTTCGGCCCCGGCGGCGCCATCGCCAAGTTCTTCGACACCACGATCGGCCCGCTGGTGGTGCGCCGCGGCGACGTGCTGGCGGCCAAGACCTGGGCCGACATGGGCATCAATCTGGCGCCCGGCGTGGTGGCCAGCTTCCCGGGCTGGATTGCGCCGCTGTCCGCCAGCGGCGTGGCCAACGTGGCGGCCGTCAGCGGCGGCGAGGAGCAGACCATGTTCGACCTGCAGGCCCTGAGCGCGGTCGGCGCCAGCGAGTTCACGATCGAGATCGACGGCCAGGCCCTGCGCTGGCGCGGCCAGCAGCAGCCCTGGGTCCACATGGCCTGGCCGAACAGCTTCGGCACGCCGGGCGCACGCATCACCGCCATCACGCCGCAGGGCCGCACCGTGACCCTGCTGAACGAACCGGGCCGCACCGGCCTGAAGAGCATGGTCGAAGCCTCGAGCCGCAAGAAGAAGGATGGCGGCGTGTTCGAGCTGACCTGGTCGAATGAAGGCGTGAGCGTGGTCGCGAACCTGAAGGTGATCGGTACCCGCAAGCCGGTGGCCGCACCGGCACCAAGCGCAGGCAGTCCGGGCGCCCAGGGCTTCAAGCGCCTGCGCCTGCCGGACACCATCGTCGCCGCCCCTGCGCCCGTCGTCACCGCCGCCACCGGAGCCCCCCAATGAGCCGCGTCGCCAACAGCGCCCCCGCCGCCGCCAGCGTCGGCTACTTCGGCAAGGTGCCCAGCCGCGGCGACTTCATCAAGGGCAGCGACAACCCGGCCCTGGTCAAGATCCTGGACGACTGGCTGGCGCGCGCCATGGACCTGCTCAGCGCCGACGCGCGCTGGAAGCTCTCCTACGACGCGATGGCGCCGCTGCATTTCGCCATCCTCGGCCCGCGCCGCCGCCATGCGATCGCCGGCCACATCGTGGCCAGCAGCGACCAGTCGAGCCGGCGCTTCCCCTTCCTGATGATGAGCGCCCTGGAAGTGGACGAGCCGGCCGGCTTCGTCCCCGACGCCCCGCTGGTGCTGAACCGCCTGTGGAACCGCCTGGAGACGCTCAGCGCCGGCGTCATCAAGGCCGCCGACGCCACCGCGCCGCTGCAGGCCGCGACCAGCCAGGCGATCGAACTCGACCTGCGCACCGCGGCCTATGGCGCGGCCTTCGCCGACTTCCTCGAGCTGCAGACCGTGGGCGGCCTGCAGGCCCTGCTGGCCCAGGCCGGCTATGGCGGCCACGTGCGCCAGTTGCTGCTGGCGCTCGGCATGCTGCTGCAGCCGGTGCTGGCCAGCAGTTCCAGCCGGCTCGAGAAAAGCCTGCTGCTGCCGCTGCCGCGCGACCCGATGTACCGCAGCCTGGTGGCGGCGTTCTGGATGCACCTGATCACGCCCTTCCTGGCGCGCGCCGACTTCGAGCTGGCCCTGTTCGTCACGCGCATCGAGCAGCGTCCGGCGCTGGTGCTCGGCTTTTCCGGCGCCTCGGCGCAGACGCTGCAGGCCATCATCGACCCGCGCGCCGGGCAGGAACGCCACATCACCTTCGACGAACTCGATTGGGTCGAGGACCAGGTGAACGACGACTACGCCGTGCGCAAGCTCTCGACCTACCTGGCCCAGGACGACCTGTCCCTCAAGTCCGCACTCGATTCGCTGTGCACCGCCTTTATCGGAACCTGACCATGGCACGACTTTCTTCCCTCTTCCTGCTGGCGCTGGCCTTCGGCGCCGCCGACGCGGCGCTGGCCCAGGCGCCGGCGCCGCAGCCGGGCCAGGTGCTGGCAGCAGGCACCGTGCCCGACGAAGCGACCCGCGCGGCCGTGCTGGCGCGCCTGCGCGAGCTGTACGGCGAAGACCGGGTGGTCGACCAGATCGCCATCGGCCAGGTGGCCATGCCGGCCAACTGGAACACCTACGTGCAGAAGCTGCTCTCGCCCGACCTCAAGCAGATCAGCCGCGGCCAGCTGAAGATCGACGGCACCACGGTGAGCCTGCGCGGCGAAGTCGCCAACGAAGTCCAGCGCCAGAAGATCGCCAGCGACGTCGCCACCAGCCTGAACCCGACCTACACCGTCAACAACGGCCTGCGCGTCTCCAGCAGCGAGCAAGGCATCCTGGACAGCGCACTGGCCAACCGCACCGTCGAATTCGAGAGCGGCAAGGCGGCCCTGACGCCCGCCGGCCGCGCCATCCTCGACGAGATGATCGCCGCAATGCAGAAGGTCAAGGGCCGCAAGGTCGAGATCATAGGCCACACCGACAACGTCGGCCTGCGCGCCACCAACCAGGGCCTGAGCCAGGCCCGGGCCGAGGCGGTCAAGGCCTATATCGCCAGCCACGGCATCAACGGCGACCTGCTCAGCGCCTCCGGCCAGGGCTCGGACCGCCCGGTGGCCAGCAACGAGACGCCGGAGGGACGCGCGCGCAACCGCCGCATCGAATTCCGCATTGCACAGTAAAGTTTCAAAAGGACCCTGCATGTTCACAGCCGAATCACTGCTCCAGCCGATCAGCCCCGAGCGCCCTGCCGGCGCCGACCTGAGTTTTTCTTCCGACATGGACGCCATCGCCCACGCCCGCAAGTTCGACGATCCGTCGCTCGACCAGGGCGAATGGGTGACGGAACTGAAGGAAGCCGACTGGGATTTCGTCGTCAAGCGCTGCGCCGCCCTGCTGGGCAACACCAGCAAGGACCTGCGCCTGGCCGTCTGGCTGACCGAGGCCGCCGCCAAGCGCGATTGCTTGCCGGGCCTCGCCGAAGGCCTGCGCGTCACCGCCGGCCTGGTCGAGCGTTTTTGGGACGATGGCCTGTACCCGGAAGCCGAGGACGGCGACCAGGAACAGCGTATCGGCAACCTGGCCTGGATCCTGGCCCGCATCCCCGGACTGCTGAAGGAAATCCCGGTCACCGACGGCAACGGCAGCGCCTGGACCCTGCTCGACTTCGACGTCGCGCGCAAGGCCAACCTGGACGACGGCCGCCGCCTGGCCGAGATGGAGGCGGCGCGCCGCGCCAACTCGAGCGCCTTCCGCAGCGCGTTTGCGCGCGATGCGCAGGCTTGCATGGACGCCCTGCTCGACCTGGAGCGCGCCGCCGATGCGCGCCTCGGGGGCGACGCTCCGGCCTTCGTGGCGGCGCGCGACGCGGTGCAGGACCTGGTTCGCATGATGCCGGCGCCGGGCGAGCCGGCGGCCGCCGCACCGGTGCAGGAGACCGCTTCTCCGGGCTTGCCCGCTGCGGAGCCGCAGGCGGTGCCAGTCCATGCTGGGCCGCCGGGCGCGATCACCTCGCGCCAGCATGCCATCACACAGCTGCGCGCGATCGCCGACTACTTCCGCCGCACCGAGCCGCACAGCCCCGTGTCCTACTTCGCCGACAAGGCGGCGAATGCGGGCGAACAGGACCTGCATACCTGGCTGCGCTCGGTGGTGAAGGATTCGGCGTCGCTGGCGCATATCGAGGAGTTGCTGGGCGTGCCGCCGCAGGACGGCTGATGCGAACCCTTGTCCTGGCTGCGTGCATGCTCCTGTCCGCGCCCTGCCGGGCCGGTGACTTCCCCAACCGTCGGCCTGCTCGAGCAATTCCCTGTCGCGCCAAACGGCGGCAAGGACATCGCCCGGCCGGTTTTCATCCTCACCAACCGCAAGCTGACGGCACCCACGGTGTTCGCCAGCGCCAGCATGACCTTGTCCACGCGTTATGACGCAAAGTCGGACCGGATGATGTACAGCTTCAGGCAGGGGCAGAAAACGATCACGTTTTCCGAACCGGCCATGCCGCATTAAGACACTCACTTCACCTCGCGGGTGAAGGAGCCAGCTTCCTTGTCGAGCGCATCGTTGACGTCGCAATAGAGGGCTTTCGTATCCCCTTTCTTCCGGGATTTGAAATCTTTGCGCCGCGCATAGAGCACGCGCAGCCGCTTGCCGTCACGTAGCACGCGTGCGCTCGATACCATGCAATCCGCACCGGTACGCATATTCAGGTAAGGCTCGTAATCGCTGCCGATTTCGAAGGGGATGTGCGTTGCGGGTCCGGTGCCGTCACGTTTCAGGAAACCGATCAGCTCGACGTCGTGCGCGTTGTTCATCGGGACAATCGAATACGCCATCGTGATGTCGCCAGCCGCCGTCTTGAACACCGTGAAGTCGGCTTGCGGCTTGATGGTCTGTGCCGCTGCCGGCCCGGAAGCCAGTGCCACAGCCAGTGCCTTGGCAGCTAACGTAGCAAGCAGAATTTTAATTTTAGTCATCTCTCGCCCATCATCAGATTTGCAGCATTTCACTGACCATCAAACCGAACCGTATCGGACGCCTTGATCCACCCGACGGTTTCCTTTAAGGCATGGGTGAACCGCACGTGGTACCAGCCGGGCTTCTCGTCGGTCACATAAGCCATGTCGCCGGCCACCAGGAATGCCGTGCGCGCAGTTGCGGCACTTGGCGCGCTGTGAAAAACCGCTCGCTTGCTAAGGATCGTCGCGACACCGATGTAGTCGCTTTGTGTTTCGGTAGGCATCGACAGGATGAAGCCCTGCTTATCCGTACGGATATTCGGGCCGCCGACGGCTCCCAGCACCCAATCGCAATCGCCGGGCGCAAGCGAGTGCGGCAAGGCGATGTCGATGCTGCCTTGCGTGGCGCTGAGCATGGCAAGGTCCTTGCCATTCATTTGCGGCTCACCCAGCGTTCCGGGCACCGCATCCTTGATCGTCAGCCGAACCCTGCCGTCGGGACCTGGGACGCCACGAAACGCGAATTTACACGCATCGGTCCTGCCGGGCCGGGTCAGGCGTGCAGAGAAATATCCTGTAACGGCACCCGTGCGCGGGTTCACACCAACAGCCACGAACGGGTTCTCGGTAAAGTCATTCTTTGACGAATGAATCGGGGTCCCGGCAAAGCACGACGCCGTGAATGTCATGGCGGTCGAGAATACGAAAAGCTTGGGAATCATGAAAAAGCAGGTATTCAATCCGGCATGATGGACGGGACTTTCTTGAAGTTGCGCTCGATGGCCTTGACCTCATCGGGTGTCAGTTTCGTACTGCTTTCCATGAGCTTGCCCGTCTTGTCGTAGTGCGTCCAGGTCTCGCCATCCGGGGCGGAACCGCCACCGATCGAGTAATACAGCGTCACAATCGGACCACTGCGCGCGGCGCTGCATGCCCAGCGCACGACAAACAAATCTTGCAGGTTGCGGCCACCGGCCCGCAGGCGCTTGCTTTCGTCCTTCGGCAGCTCCGGCAAGGCGGCGGTGCGCTTTGCGCCGGCATGTTCGATGATCAGCGATTGCGGCTTGCAGTCGTTCAGTTCCATGGGATCGCCGCTTTTGCTGCAGACGGAACTCAAGGTGTAATTGGCTTCACCGCAGGCCATGCTGACCACCTGCTTATCGTATTTTTTGTCGGCGGCATGGGAGTGAAGGCAGGCACACAGCGCCAGCAATGCCACCGGCAATACGAAAGTTTTCTTACTCATCACGGTAATTCCTTGGTGAGGAACGCTTTCACGCTCTTCATGTCATTCGTGGCACCCGTACGGTTGATACGCTCCGCCAGGGCCTTTTCAGCCGTCACGCTGCCGTCGGCAGACACCGACACGACGCCCACCCATTGTTTCCGGTCCTGGCCCCGAAACATCGCGAGATAAAAGATCTTTCCGTTCTTTTCAAGGCGGCTTGACGCCAGCACTTCGATACAGCTGGCCACGGGCGCGAATGCAGTGTGTGCGACGGCAGCCGGCGCGGCGCCGGCTTCGGCGATGAATTGGCATTGCCGGGTCTTCCTGTTCTCCAGGATCGCGAACGAGGACAAGGGGTCGGAGATGAAATCGCGCTCGAGCAAATGCCATGCGGGATAGGCCTTGGCGAGAAGCGCGGCGCGCGCCAGCTTGACCCCGAGCGAGGCATGCTGGCCGCTACCGGCCAGGTCGGTCGCGATCGGCGGCACCGCGCCGGCGAGACTGTCATCCGGCACGATGCCGCCGGAGGAACTGCGCACCAGGTAGCGATAATGACGGTCGATGTCCTCGCGCGTTTCGCGCGACAGGTACTCCACCGCGACATATTCCCTGTTCTGAACATCGTCATGCCGGCCAATTCATCGGACAGGGTGCAGCACGATGGTGTCGTGCTCGGCCTGCTGGCCATCCGAATAGCCGACCGTCACCTCCCCCGGCGTCCGCTCGGTTCGCCCCGCCAGGTAGACTTCGGTGTAGAGCAGTCCCGGGCATACCTCACTCTCCTCCATGCACTCCAGCGTGGCCATGCGTTCACGCTTGCCGCTGGCGATGCCGATGGCGGACAGCGCCCGCAGCATCAGGCGGCCCTTGTTCAGGCCCCAGGTGCCGACGTACATGTATTTCTCATCATCGACCCAGAGCGGGATGTCCATCTTGCCGATGACGCGGTCCTGCGTCACGTTGTTCATAGTGCCGACAAACGTGAGCCTCGCCGCTTCGCCAGCCTTGCCCCAGCGTCCCGTCAACGCGTCCCCCTTGGGCGCGAGCGCGATCAGGCAGGGCTCTTCCTTCATCCGCAGCCAGCTGTCGCGCTGGGGGATGATGAAGTCGCCCACATGCTCGGTCTCGCACAACTGCAGGCGGCCGTCCGCCAGGCGCTTGCCGTGGAAGGCCTTGGGCCGCCGTTCCGCCGTGTCGTAGAAGCTGCCGATGACGAAGCGGCTGTCCTTCGGTCCGTCGGGATGCGCGCCATTCAGGGTCTGGATCGACAGGTGCACGGTCTTGCCGCCTACCTTCCCCTCGTAGTTGCTGACATCGAACCAGCCTGCGGTGGCGGGCAGCGAGATGGTGCACACCAGCGCCGCGATTGCGAAGCGAGCCTTCATGGGTTTGTCATTGTGGTCAAAAAGTAAAGGATAACTGAAGAGTTGGTGCGGAAAGGCGCGCACGATTGGCCTTTGCGCATTTCATGCACAGGGAATAAGTCGGTGCGCGGCGGGAGCAGAATCGGCCATGCTTACGCCCAGAGACATCCCGGGCCTTCCTGACGTATAGCCGAGCTGGAACCGGAACCACTTGTGATGTGCGAGCACCTTGAAATCGAGACTGCGTTCGAAGGCGTTTCCTGAATCGCCACGAGTTTCCTAGACACCACGCCAAGTTTCCTTTCCAGACTATCGATTGACCTCTTCCGCAATCCAGTTGCCGCAATGATGAGCCACAGCTAGTCTGTAATCAAGTAGACCGCCACTGCCAGATAGTTGTTCCGTATTCCGCACTATCAACAACAGGCATGATCTCGTCAGTCGAGAAATGCCGAGCGCTGTTTTGTTTTGCTGGGGCGAACCAGATTCCTTCTTTCGCACAACGGTCGCCGCCGATGACTCGCAGAACCAATTCACCCTCACTGTTAACTACAGGATTTCTTGGCGTGGTGCGCGCGTACTCCACCAAATCTTTAGGATAAACATTCTCATTTCGATAAGACGTATCATCGATCCCATACAAGTATGTAAATGCACCGGAGCACATCGCCCAGTAACCACTATATGGTGAAAACCCGGGTTCAATTCGTTCATGCGCTCCCCAGAAGTGAGCGCGACCCTTCATGGACCGATACCAGCTACCGACATACTTTTTCATGAGCTTCGCTCGCTCTATCGGATCACCGTCATCGATCGCGTCGAGTAGTTTCCGATATGGCTGTTCCCATATCCAGGAATCCAGAACCGGGCTACCGGAAATGAAAAATTTCAACAATTCTTCGATGACCGCATCATTCGCATCGAAATCCCCACCTTCGATCAATCCAAAGATCCTGGGAATCAGGTCTTCACGATGCAACAACACCGCAACAGACAACAGATTGAGATAACGTACATAGGTATCAATCAGATCATCAAGCACAAGTGGCGGATAGTAATCGGTCTCCGTCTTTCGGTCATTCTCTGCGACGAACTCTTCGAACCCTGCGACGACCCGCTCCAGCTCACACGCCAGCTTGTCCAAAGACTCGCCAGCCGTGTACTTCAGCTGGAATGCATCCCACCTCGACGATGCTCTGAACCGGTAAGTCGATGCGTGTCCGCCTGGGTTGGGGTCATCCTCCAGCAGTTGTCTTTCATACTCGGTTTCATCGGTGTCGTAGTGCTTCAGCGTAGCCAGATAGGTCACTTCGCTGATACAGTTTTGGCGCCTCGTTAATGCAAAATCGCTCATCCGTTACCGCCGCATTAGAAAAGAGTATCGTGCTGTCTGCACTAGCCGGCAAAGCTGTCCATGAAAGTAGCGCAATGCAGAAAAATAGATGGGCGCCAATGACGAAGTTCAGGATCCTTGACTGATACCTACCTTGGACATATGAAACCTCCGTGCCTGCAAGGCAAAGTCGATGCCATCCATTCCACTCACCCCGCCCCCATTTGGCTCGGCACTCCTCTAAAAGGTCATGCGCACCTAGTGCAGGGTGACGTCGAACGCGAACTGGTCAGTCAACTGGCGCGCCATTGCCAGATAGTTGCTCCGTATTCCGAATTATCGATGACAGGCATGGGATCTCCGAATGCAAAGTGACGTGCACTTTGTTCCTGCGCCGGAGTAAACCAAATCCCTTCTCTTGGACAGCGGTCTCCACCTACTGCGCGCAGCGTGTGTTCGCCGTTTGCGTTCGGCACGGGATTTCTCGGTGTACTACGAGCAAAATCAACTAAATCCTTGGGATACACAAGTTCTTCTCGAAAGGAACTATCGTCGATCCCGTACAGATAACAGAAGGCACCCGCGCACATGGCCCAATATCCACGGTAAGGCGAGAAGTCTGGTTCGATCTTCTCGTGTTTGCCCCAGAAGGTGGCTTTGCCTTTCATGGTTTTATACCAGCTACTCACATATTTCTTCATCAGCTTGGAGCGCTTTTCCACATCTTCCTCGTCGATGGCATCCAGCAGGGTGCGGTAGGGCTGGTCCCATATCCAGTAGTCGAGGCTGGGCCGATTGGGCTCGAAGAACTTGAGCAGTTCCTCGATGACCGCGTCGGCGCCATCGAAATCCCCACCTTCTATCAAACCAAATATGCTAGGGATCAAGTCTTCCCGATGCAATAAAACGGCGGCAGACAGAAGATTCACGTAATCGACATAATTATCGATTTGGACGTTCAGGATAACTGGCGGATAATAGTCCGCGTCTGATTTCTTATCGTTTTCGTCGGCAAACGCTTCATATGCGGCAACCACCTCCTCAAGTTCCCTGGATAGTGTCGAAAGCGACTCTCCGCCCGTGTACTTCAGCTGAAACGTCTCCCACTTCGACAGAGCGCGCACCTCGAGCATTGAGGCGTGATATCCTGGACTTGGTTCGCTCTCATCCAGACGCTGTTGAATCTTGCCCTTATCACGAGAATAGAAATCTAAGGTGTGATTGTAACTTTCTTCGCTGATGAAGTTTTGGCGTCTACGCGCATTGAATTGACTCACACTTTAACTTTGCCTTCTGGTTGTTCTGGAAGTACGTTTGAATTTCCGGAAGCCTGGTACTTTTTGCTCCGCAAGATCGAGAGCGCTTTCTCCGCGTTCTCTTGCGATCTGGTGCGTTGCATGCTGTGCGGCAAATTGTTGAGCGTTTGCCGGTTGCGAGACGAACGCATTCGAAACAATCATCTCGAAGACCCTAATACGTTCGGTGGCTTGTTCCGGGCCAACCACGCAGGCCTATCTTGAATAATTGCTCCGTATGTCGAAACGCATGGTCGGGAAACTCGGAGGAAGAATCCACTCACAGGCCAGAAATTTCGACCGAAGTGGGAGAAATCCACCTTTCAAGCAGACCGCCACTGCCAGATAGTTGCTCCATATTCCGCACTATCGACGACAGGCATAACCTCGCCGATCAAGAAATGCCGAGCGCTGCTTTGTTGTGCTGGGGTGAACCAGATTCCTTCTTTCACACAACGGTCGCCACCGATGACTCGCAAAACTAATACACCTTCACGGTTAATTACAGGATTCCTTGGGATACTACGCGCGTAATCTACCAAATCTCTAGGATAAACAATTTCATTTCGATAGGAAGCATCATCAATCCCATATAAGTATGTAAATGCGGCAGAGCACATCGCCCAATACCCATGATAAGGAGACAATGAATTTTCAATTCTCTCGTGTGCCCCCCAGAATATGGCCTTGCCCTTCATGGATTTGTACCAACTACCGACATATTTCTTCATTAATCTTGCACGCTCGCCCTCATCTTCCTCGTCGATGGCGTCAAGCAACTTTCGATATGGCTGATCCCATATCCAATAGTCAAGCGCGGGACGCTCCGGAAGGAAGAATTTGAGCAACTCTTCAATTACAGCATCCCCTTCATCGAAAGCACTTCCTTCGATCAAGGCGTAGATTCGTGGAATTAAATCTTCACGATGAAGCAAGATAGCTACGGACAACAAATTCAAATAATCAACATAAGTATCAATAAGATCATTCAGACGCAAGGCTGGGATGTAAGATGCGTCCGGTTCTTTACGGCTCTCCTCAACATAATCCTCGAATGCCGCGACTACTGACTCAAACGAGGCTACCAATGTGGGCAACGACTCGCCTGCCGTATACTTCAACTGAAATGCTTCCCACCTTGACGCTGCTCTGAACTGATATGTTGAGGCATGGCCTCCAGGATTAGGAGCAGACTCGAGTAGTTGGTCTTCATACCCCTTTTCCTCACGAACATAGTGCTGCAATGTTTTAATATAGCTCTCTTCGTCAATATAGTTCTGACGTCTGACAGATGAAAAATCGCTCATCCCTACTTTTTCCTTCCTTTTGCAGGAGTTTTTACTGCTTTATATTTTCCAAGTTCGTCATACTTCGCTTGAGCTGAATTCAAATCACTCTCATCGAATTCACGCGCCACGCTATGTATCGCGTGCTCAGAAGCAAATCTTTGCGCCTGCACCGGGTTCTGAACAACACCATTTTGAAGGATATTCGCAAATGCTCTAACGTGTTCTACAGCCTGCTCTGGCGCAACTAAAAACACATGCCTTGAATAATTTCCATTTATCTGCCCTCTGAGTGCAAAAAAGCTCTTCTGTATTCGGTCATCAATCCATTTTTTACTCATCTGCATAACCTTACCCGCACCAGGAGACGGCGCACTGGCGGTGCTTCCTCGCGGTTTATTCTTGCCTCTGGCTTTCCGTCCGCTAGCTGGCCGTGACCCGGCGCCACTCGCTTTCGCTTCCCCTAGCATGGAATAGAGCGTCGCTTGGGGATTCATATTTGCTTTCGCCTCGACAACAGCGTATTGATGGGGTCGAGCGCGCGCGGTGTACCAAAGTGAATCGATACCATTCGACAGGACATGCGATGTCGGAGAACACAAGTAAAGTGGAATACCTCCATCGTTAATCTTGCGATATTCGCTTTGCCAGCCAGCCGCCATACCCTCGCGCGCCGGTCCCGCCATATCGTGCCGATTCCACTTCATTCCCCAGTTCTTGTGCTCAATAACGTGATGCTCGACGATGTGTTCGCCCATCAGACCCTTTGCGGCGAAATCGAGATCTTTATATAGATCCCACGCTGTCTTCTGAACGACCGTCGCAATTCGGGCCTGAGCGGGTCGTCCCTGGGTTCGAGCTTGTCCGCCGACCGGCTTATGGCTAGCCGCGGCTCCGCTTGAGCGCGCTCCGGCGTGATGGGCATTCGATCGGGGCCCATGTCCCGCTGGTACTCCGCCAGCAACCGCCATTGCCACCGCAGCCGCATGCTCCCCCAACATCATCTCCATGAAGCTCCTGATTTCCACAGCCGCTTCACGAATTGGCGCCGCCAGCTGCCCATGCATGGATCGCAAGCCTGGGACGATATTCCGGGCAAGCCGCTCGAGCCTGTCCGGACACCACCAGTGGGATTGCGCCAGATACTCCAGCAAAGCAATACAACTTTCCAGGGCATTATTGGCCTGGCTAATGGCAAACTGGGTGTTTCCCGCCCAGTCAAGCGCCCTGATCCACCTCACGGCACCGCCTTTTTGCAAATGCAGCATCTGCTCGACCATCGCGACGCCGCCATTGAACACACCCTTCGCCGCCTTGCGCTGTTTGTACAAAGGTTTGAACACCAGCTTGAACCCGCTTCCCACAGTGGGCACGACACCGAAAGCCGCGAAACCCAGATCGACCTTTTCTTCAAGTGTCGCCTTGGCAAAGCCACCGCGCTTATTGATGCGGTAGATACAGCCGGAGACATCCCGTGCATCCATGACCTGGTCGAGCACCGGCACCAGGGAAATCGCACCACTGATCAACTGAGCGGACACCATTTGTTGTTCATTGAAGTCGCCCAGAATCAGGTCTTCCAGGAATTTGACGCAATCGTCGATGAAACTCATGTGCGATTCCTTTCATACTCGATACGAGCCTGCTCGATGGCCAAGCGCGCCTGCTCCCGGACGTCAGACTTCTTGTACTCGGGTTCAGGTTCCGCAGGCGGCTCCCAGTCGCGTGGGTCTTCGCCGAATTCCACGGTGTATTCGCCTGGCGGGACGTTCTGCAACAGGGCGCGCCCCTTCTCATCCAGGGTTCCTTTGCGAACCGAGCCGTCTGCAAAGGTCACACTGTATGGCGCCCCAGGCACGCCTTCCAGATCGTCATAGTGGAAGTTCAATTCGATCGCATTCGCCACATTTACCGGATGGGGCAGCGCGGGCAGTTCCGGGCTCGCGCTCCGCGGGCCGTCGAGCTCCTTGCTGCTGGCCTTGAACTCGATCTTGCCGGGGCCGTGCACTTCGATGTTGCCGCCTTTGATACGAATGTAGGCGCCCTGTGCCGTCAGGAGCACGTGCTCGCGGCCTGTTACGTTGACGTCCTTCGTGATGCTCGCTACGGTCACTGCCTTGTCCGCAGTAACCCTGGTAGGCCCGGACTGGCTCTGGCTGCTCACCTTCCCCGAAGCCGCATGCAGCCTGATCCCGGTTTCCTTGTTAGGCTTGTCCGTACGCCCTGCCTTCCCGTACGTGAACAATCCGATCCCCGTCTTGGCAGCATGAAACGAACCCGCCTGCGAGGCAAAATCGATATCCTGCCCTCCTGTTACGGCCGTCGACGCTCCGGCGCTGACAATCGCGTTCGCCGGCGTCACCACCGCGATCCCGCTGGGCGTGGAGAGTTGCAAGTGAGGATCGGTGTAGGCGACGGCACCGCCCAAGCCGCCCTCGCCCGCCAAGGCCACCCCATCGCTTCCTGCCTGAACCGTCTCCTGGCTACGTTGGAGGCCCTTTACTGCGCCCAGTTCCTCGGGCTTGCCCTCGCCGGCCAACTGCGCCTTGTGCTGCTGCGCCATCGATGCCAGGCTTTTCATCAACTCACCGGCACTCCCGATCTGCATCGCCGCAGGCGACGACTCGAGATGCGCGTCGCCCACGGACGCCTGATCCGTCGACACAAGCATCCCCGCCCCAGCCCGTACCGCCACCGCATGCGCCGACTTCAACTCCGCCCCAAAGCCGACAGGCGCCAGCCGTTGGTTGTCAAGCTGGTGCCGCAAATGCCCCAGGTTCAATTCATCCTGCCCCTCATGCGGCTTGGCATGCCGCTGCAGGGCCAGGCGAGCCTGCTGCGGCGTATCGTCGAACACCAGCTGGCTGTATGCGCCGGCGCCTTTCTGGCTGTCCCCCAGCGCCTGGCTCTTCAACCCCGACAGCACGGCCGCATGCGCATGCGCCCCACCCTCGCCAGGAAACCAGGCCGGCGCATTGCCGGTCGCCGCGCCGCCGCCCTGCACCACCTGGTTGCTCTGGGCATCCGCCTGGCCGGCGCCGTTGTACACGGCGCCGATCACCACCGGCCGGTCGATGTTCCCATCCAAAAAGTCGACCAGCACTTCCTGGCCGACCCGTGGCAGCGCATGGCTGCCCCAGTTGGCGCCCGCAACCGGCGCCAGCGGCGTGGCCACGCGCACCCAGGTGCCGGCGGTGTCGTCGGCAGGCGCGCCGGTGTGTCCATCCGGCGCGGGGTGCGGCAGGCGGCTGTGGCTGGCGTCGCCGCGCTGCCAGTGGAACTGCACCTTGATACGGTGGTCGCGGTCCGTGTGAATCACCGAGCCGGACGGGCCGACCACGATGGCGGTCTGCTGGCCCTGCACCACCGGACGCGGATGCAGCAGCCGGCCGTGGCCATCCTGGCGGCTGGCGCGGTAGGGCACGCGGCTCGGGATCGCCTCGAAGCGGTTGCGGTAGACCGGGCGCTCGCCCGGCTCGCGTCCCACCGCGTGCAGGCTGGAGGCCAGCTCTTCGTCGTTCGCCTGGCGCAGCGCGCACCGGCCCAGCAGGCGCGCCAGCGAATTGCTTGTGTCGGCATCGAGGTTGTTGTGTGCCAGGTGGCGCAGGCGCACCAAGGTGAAGGCGGCATCCTCGCCGCCGTCGAAGCGGCCGTGCTCGTGCAGCGTGAAGGTGGTGCCGGGCGCGAAGCTGCGCACGGTGCCGGCGCCGACGTGCACTTCCCTCTCCACCTGCAGCGCTTCCAGCTGGCGGTCGGCGATGCGCTGGCCCTGCTCGCGCGAGCTGTAGGCGTACACGCCCGGCAGGTCGCGGCTGGCGAGCGTGACGGCGTCGCCCGTGCTGCTGCCGGCGCCGCGCAGCGTGCGGCTGCGGTAGTCCCAGCTCGCCAGGTCCACCGCATTGGTCTGGAGCCGCGATTCGATGCGCCAGCGGTCGATGCTGTCCTCGCGCATCACCGCGCCCGGCTGGGCGAAGCGCACGTCGGCCCTGGCGTTGGGCACGAAGGCGCCGTTGTGGTCGGCGATGACCAGCGTATGGCCGTCGCTGCCATGCTCGAAGAAGTAGAACAGGCCCTCTTCGCTCATCAGGCGCCCGGCGAATGCGAAGTCGCTTTCCTGGTACTGGGTCGTGATGCTGCGTTTCGGGTAGACGGCGGGGTCGCTCAGCTCGAAGCGCCAGGCGGGTGCCAGCCGGCCCTGGTTGGCCCAGGACTGGAACACCGCGTCGAGGATGTCGCACACGCTCATGTCCTGGAACACGCGGCTGTCGCGGCCCAGGGACAGGAAGCGGGTCCAGGGTTCGATGACCAGGCGGTAGCGCGCGAAGCCGCCGTTGGCGCCAACCAGTTCGGCCGCCGTCACGTGGCCGTGGAAGCTGCGGGTCGGCCCCAGGCCATCGGTCAGCAGTTCGAGCAGCACCGGCTGGCCGATCAACGATTTCAAGGGGATGGCGGCATCGAGCGACAGCGCCGCGACCTCGAAACGAAAGCCCTCGCTCAAGCCTTCGCTGCCGCGCAAGCTCTCGGCCAGCAGCGCATCCTCGCCCGCGGGCGTCGCCAGCTTCAGGACGCGCCGGTGCTGGACGTAGCGGCCGGCGAGACCGTCCAGGACTGCGGACGCCAGCGATGCGAGCGACGATGTCATGCTTTCCCTTCCGCCATCGTTACAGGATGCTCCATTTTACAATTGTTTCCGTGACACATTTATCGCAGCGTGCGCCTTCATGCGCATCGGATAACCGTTCAAGCGATGGTGTAGCCAAACTTGCCGTCCGCATCGGCCGTCACCGCAATACGCTCGATTGCCCCGCCCTCGGCCATGCGCGCCAGCACCGACTCCGCCACCTCAGGCAGCAGCGTGCCGTTCAGGATGTTGTCGACATTGCGCGCCCCCGAATCGACCTCGGTGCAACGCGCCAGCACCGCTTCCACCAGCGCCTCGTCATATTCGAACGATGCCTTGTGGTTGGCGGCGATGCGTTCGCCGATGCGGCGCAGCTTGAGTTCGATGATCTCGGCCAGCACGTCGTCCGACAGCGGGTAGTAGGGCACCACCTTCAGGCGGCCCAGGAAAGCCGGCTTGAACTGCTTGACCAGGTGGGGCCGCACCAGCTCTTCCAGCGCACCAGGTGCCGGCAGCTCCTCTTCGCTCTTGTTCAGGCAAGCCTGCATCATCACGCCGGATGCCACGTTCGAGGTCAGGATGATGATGGTGTTGCGGAAGTCGATCTCGCGTCCCTCGGCATCGTCCATCACGCCCTTGTCGAAGACCTGGAAGAACAGTTCCATCACGTCCGGGTGCGCCTTTTCGACTTCGTCCAGCAGCACCACGCTGTAGGGGTTGCGCCGCACCGCCTCGGTCAGCACGCCGCCTTCGCCGTAGCCGACGTAGCCCGGGGGCGAACCCTTCAGGCCCGAAACGCTGTGCGCTTCCTGGTACTCGCTCATGTTGATGGTGATGAGCTTCCTCTCGCCGCCGTACAGCACGTCGGCCAGCGCCAGCGCGGTTTCGGTCTTGCCCACGCCCGAGGGGCCGACGAACAGGAACACGCCCTTCGGCTTGTTCGGGTCGTCCAGGTTGGCGCGCGCGGTGCGCACGCGCTGGGCCACCGCTTCGATGGCGTGCGGCTGGCCGATCACGCGTTCTTCCAGCACCGGCTGCAGGTTCAGCACGGTGCGGATCTCGTCCTTGACCATCTTCCCGAGCGGGATGCCGGTCCAGCCGGCGACGATCTCGGCCACCACGTGACCGTCCACCTGCACCGGCACCATCGGGGTCTCGCCCTGCAGCGCGCGCAGTTCTTCCACCAGGGCCTGCACGTCCTGGCCGCCGCCCTCGCCCGCCTCGCCCGCCTCGATCATGCGGCGCGCGTCGATGATCCGCGTGCTGAGCGCCTTTTCGCTCTCCCAGCGCGCGGCCAGCGTTGCGCGGCGGTCGTCCAGCGTGGCCGCTTCGCGTTCCAGCTCTTCCAGGCGCTGGGCATGCGCGCCGCCACTGGCCTGTTCGCGGCGCAGCGCGGCGGCCTCCGCCTCGATGCGCTCGATGCGTCGCGTCGTGTCCTCGATCAGGGCCGGGGTCGCGTTCTGGCCCAGCGCCACCTTGGCGCAGGCGGTGTCCAGGACGCTGATCGCCTTGTCCGGCAGCTGGCGACCCATGATGTAGCGGTGCGACAGGCGCACCGCTTCCGTGATCGCTTCGTCATAGATGCGCACGCCGAAGTGCTTCTCCATCAGCGGCGCCATCCCGCGCAACATGGCACAGGCCAGTTCCTCGCTCGGTTCCTCGACCTTGATCACCTGGAAGCGGCGCGCCAGCGCGGCGTCCTTCTCGAAATACTTTTTATATTCGCCCCAGGTCGTGGCCGCGATGGTGCGCAATTCGCCGCGCGCCAGCGCCGGTTTCAAGAGGTTGGCCGCGTCGTTCTGGCCGGCCTGGCCGCCCGCGCCGATCATCGTATGGGCTTCGTCGATGAACAGGATGATCGCGTGCGGGCTCTTCTTCACTTCGTCGATCACGTTCTTGAGACGGTTCTCGAACTCGCCCTTGACCGAGGCGCCGGCCTGCAGCAGGCCCATGTCCAGGGTGTGGATCTCCACGCCTTTCAGGACGTCCGGCACGTCACCCTGGGCGATGCGCAGCGCCAAGCCTTCCACCACCGCAGTCTTGCCGACGCCCGCCTCACCGGTCAGGATCGGGTTGTTCTGGCGCCGCCGCATCAGGATGTCGATGGCCTGGCGGATTTCGAGGTCGCGCCCGACGACCGGGTCGACCTTGCCGTCGCGCGCGCGCTGCGTCAGCTTGGTGGTGAACTGGTCGAGCGCAGGCGTCCTGGACGCCGCTGCCGTGGTGAGGTCCCCGACCGGATCGCCGCTGGCTTCCTGCGCCGCCTGCGGCTCGGAAACCACCGCTTCCTGCGAACCGGCGGCCAGCTTGTCGAGATTGTGCTTGATCTGGTCGACGTCGAAGCGGTCGAACAGCCTGGAGCCGCGGTAGGCCAGCTGCGACAGCTCCGGGTCGCCCAGCAGCGCCTGCAGCAGGTGACCGCTGCGGATCGCCGCCGGACGGCCCGCCGGGATGTCGAGCGAGGCGATCAGCCATGCATGCTCGAACAGCTTGGGCAGGCGCGCCGAGAACACCGGGGTGCGGGTGTTGCCGGTCTTGAAGCGCGCGATCTCGGCCTGCAGGTCGGCCTCCAGCATGCCGGCCGCGATGCCGCTCTGGCGCGCGATGATGGCAAAGTCGCTCTTCGGCTGCTCGAGCAGGGCCAGGAACAGGTGTTCGAGATCGACTTCATACTGCCCGGCGGCCACGCACAGCCCGGCCGCGCGGGTGGCGGCGTTGCGGCAGGTATCGTTCAGTTTGCCGATCAGGGTCTTCAGGTTCAGGCTCATGCAGGTTTCCCTCGCTGGTCGAATTGGTCAAGTATTGTTATAGGGTGTGCACGTCGTAGCGCACGTCGTTGCGGTCGAGCGACTCGCCCTTCGTCACCATGAAGCTGTCCCAGCCCAGGCGCCCGGCGCCGTCGCCGAGTGCCAGCGCCGTGCCGCGCACGTCTTCGCCGCGCAGCACCAGCTGGATCTCGTACTCGAGCGTCACGCCGGTCATCATGGACAGCATGCTGGCCAGCGCGCGCGCCGCCTTCCCGCCCGGCAGGAAGGCGTCGAAGCGGCTGCGCGCCAGCGGGCCGACCACGATGCGCATGCGCAGGTCGCGCTGCCAGACGCGGGTGCCGGCGATCGCGCCCGCGCCCAGCAGCGCGGCGCCGGAGCCCAGCCGGCTCTGCTGGTCTTCGGGCACGTCGTACCAGCGCCCGACGAACTGCTCGGCCCTCACCTGCTCGCCGAAGTACTCGGACAGCACGCGTCCGATCTGCACGCTCGAGGCCGGTTTGTGGCGGATGCTGGTGCCGAAGTAGCCCATCGATTCGTCCAGCAGTTCGCCATGGCCCTCGTCGACGAAGCGGCGGCGCAGCGCCTGCGGCCCGAGCCCTGCCAGCGACAGCAGCAGCGGCAGGAAGGCGTCGCGCCCGTCGGCCTGGTACTTCAGTTCGAGGCGGTACTTGCGCCAGGCTTCGTAGAACAGCGCCAGCGAACGGTTCGAGAAGGTGTCGAGGAAGGCGCGCGGCCCGTCGTCCTTCTCGTGCAGCACCTGCCCGGCGATGCGCTCCGTATAGTGCGCCGGCAGCGCGCCCGATCCGCCCAGCAGGCCCATGAAGGCCGGCGTGATGCGGATGTACTGCAGCCGCGGCGCGTCCGTGCCTTCCGGGTGCGCGCGGCCCGGCACGGCCTCGGGCGGGTCGGCCTGCATGGCTTCCAGTTCGCTGGGCGGGAACGAGAGCCGCGTCGAGTTCTGGAAGCGCAGGTGGCGCGCCACCGCGCCGGCGCCGGTCTTGCCATGGCGCTTGAACCAGAGTTCGAGCAGGTGCACCGCCTGGAAGTACTGGAAGCGGTGCGGCTGCGCGAACAGGCGCTCGATTACAGCAGGCTCGAATCGCCGCTTCGTGGCTTGCATTTCAATAGTTCTTCTCGGGTTTTGCTGGATGCCACCACCAGCTGGGTAAAGCTGTTGGCGTGCACGTACAGGCCCAGGAAGCGCTCGATGACGTGGGCAAAGGCGTGGATGCCGCTGCCCACGAAGGCTTCCTCGTCGATGCTCAAGCGCACTTCCATGCCGCGCACCAGGCAGGCGAAGGGGTTCCCGGGCAGCCAGGCCTGGGTCGCCTTGTAGGCCACCGCCTCGATGCCGCCGATCTGGCGCTGTGATGCGGGCGAGCGCGGCAGGTCGTACATGGCCAGCATCTCGCGGAAGGCTTCGACGCCGCCTTCGCTGAGCGACAAATGGTTCAGCGACAGGTGGGAAATCAGGCGCCAGTGGGCCCCGCCGCCGCGCTCGAACTGGTGCGACAGCGTCGGCTTGCGCAGGAAGGTGATGGCGCCGACGCGCGCCCCGCCCTCCATGAACAGGTCACCGCCGCGCTGGCCCCAGGGCAGTTGCGCGGGCAAGTCGCGGTTGGTGCAGGTCAGTTCCAGGCTCAGGGTGTCGGTCTCGATCGCGGCCGGGTCGAAGTCGATGTCGACGATCGAGATCTCGGTCTCGTAGCCGGGGCTCTGGCGCGCCACGGTCTGGTCGCGCCGCATCACCCAGTAATGACCGTTCCGTTCCGGCGTCTGGCCGTGGCGTAGCGAGTAGAACGGGCGGAACTGCACGACCGATTCGCCCTGCGGCGTCTGGCGCACCAGGTTGACGGCATCGATCGCCACCACTTCGTAGGCAAAGGCGCGGCGCGCGTCCGCCACCACCGGATAGCTGGCGCTGGTATGGGTCAGGCGGATCGGCTCGCCGCGCTTCCTGAACAGATTGACCACCGGCGTGCAGCCCAGGCGCAGGTTGCGCGCCGACAGGGTGCCGAGCATGCGCGCCAGGTTCGAGTCGGCACGCACGCCGGCTATCGCCAGGTGCAGCGTCACCGAGCGGCAGCCGCTCGGCAGGCGCGCCAGCAGGGCATCGGTGTCGATGTCGACGAAGTTGAATTTTTCCGGGAAGCTGAAGTATTCCGTCAGCAGGCGGTAGGCCGCATGCGAACGCGCCGGGAAGTCGATCAGGGCGTCCGCCTCGTCGAAGCCGGCCGGGTGCAGCGGCACCGCGTCGAGCGCGATCCAGCGGCCGCTGTTGCCGTCCTCGGCCCAGGCGGCCACGCTGCGCATGAACAGGGCGTCGCGCAGCGCCGCGCAAAACGAGGCTTCGCCGTCGATGAAGACGCGCAGCCGGCCAAGACCAAGCTGGCGCAGGCTGGCCTGGGGCGTGCTGCCGGACAGCGTGATGCTGATGCCGGCGCCGGCGCCGGGCGGCAGGCGCACGGCGGCCGGCGCTTCCAGGATCGGTTCGAAGCCGGCGCCGGACAGCGCCACCGGCGCCACCGTGACCGGGTAGGCGCTGCGGAACACGCACTCGGCGCCGCGCACCTTGCGGCTGGTGAGCAGCGTGCCGCGTCCGATGCGGGTGGCGCCGGTGAGCTGGCTCGCGGCGGCCGCGTAGTCCATCTCGACGATCGAGCACGCGGGGAAAGGCTGCAGGTAGTGCGGATACAGCACTTCGAACAGCGCTTCGGTGAATTCGGGGTAATCGTCGTCGAGGCGCTTGGCCACGCGCGCATTGAGCAGCGCGAAAGCCTGGATCATGCGCTCGATGTGCGGGTCTTCGCACACTTCGCCGCCCATCAGCAGGCGCCCGGCGATCTTCGGGTAGCGCTCCGAGAATTCGCGCGAATAACGGCGCAGGAATCCCAGTTCGCTTTCGTAATACGGCAACAACTCTTCCATCTAGACTCCCGCCGCGCGGCGCCCGCGGCTGATCGTGTAGTGCTGGCTGGTGGGCTGCAGCACGGCGTCGAAATTCACCGGCTCCTGGGCGGCATGCACCACCAGCAGCGCGGTGATCGAGAAATTCAGGCAGTTGACCGCGTCGTCGCGCAGTTCGAGCGAGGCACGGACGTTGCGCAGGCGCGGCTCGTGGCGCGCGATCGCCTGCTCCAGGCAGGCGCAGATGTGGGCGCGGTCGTCGAAGCTGGACAGCGAACGGCCGGCGAAATCCTGCAGGCCGTAGGTCACCAGCGAACGCCGGCATTCCGGGAACTGCTTCGGCAGCAGTTCCGGAATCGCGATGCGCGTGTTGAGCAGCGCCTCGAGGTCGCGCGCGACCGAATCCTTCAGTTCCTCGATCGACACGCGCATCGGAGAGGCGCTCCTGCCGCCATGGCCGGGCGAATCCATCAGGCGATCCATCAATCCCGGTACATAGCCCTGCATGCGCGTCTCTCCTTATTCGCCAATCAGGCGGTCTTGTTCGACGACAGGTCCCAGCCGCCCGAGGTGTTGCCGCCCGCGCCGCCGCCGACCTTCTGCTGGGTGTACTTCCACTTGACCTTGGAGTACTTCAGCTTGACGTCTTCGGACAGGATGTCGCCCGGCGCCACCGACGGCGCCACGCTGCTGATCAGGACGTTCTCGAGTTCGATCTCGAAGTACTTCACGCGCTCGCCCTGCCCGTCCGCGCGCAAGAATTCCAGCTTCGCCTTCGGCAGGGTCTTGCCCGACGAGCAGTTCTGCAGCAGCAGCGGGGTCGCCAGGTCGGCCAGCTTGGAGACCACGATGTCGCGGTGCTCGGTGCGCTCGGCGGTATGACCGCCGCCGGTGGAGGCGGTGGCCGATTTCGGCTGCAGCACTTCCCAGTTCACGGACTTCACTTCGATCCAGTCCTTGTGGCCGCTGTCTGCGGATTCGCCCTTGATCCCGTCGATCTGGAGGTAGACGTCGATTGCCATGGTGTTCCTTTCAGTAGTGTTGAACGGTTACGATTTGGTCGTTGCGGGAAGCTCCGCGACCAGTCGGAGCGAAACGGACAGCTCGTCGAGCTGAAAGTGCGGGCGCAGGAAGGACACCGCGCGATATACGCCCGGACGTCCTGGCACCTCCGACACCTGCACCGACGCTTCGCGCAGCGGAAACTGCGCCTTCTGCTCCTGGCTCGCGTTATCGTCCAGCAGGACGTACTGCGCCAGCCAGCGATTCAGGAAATCCTCGACGTTCGACGCGGCGGCGAAGCTGCCGATCTTGTCGCGCATCATGGCCTTCATGTAGTGGGCGATGCGCGAGACGGCGAAGATGTATTGCAGCTGGGACGACAGCACCGCGTTGGCGTTGGCCGCGTCCGAGTTGTACTTCTTGGCCTTCTGCGCCGACTGGGCGCCGAAGAAGGCCGCGTAGTCCGTGTTCTTGCAATGGACCAGCGAAATGAAACCGAGGTCGGACAATTCCTTTTCGCGGCGGTCGGTGATCGCGACCTCGGTCGGGCACTTCAGCGCGACCTCGCCTTCGTCGGTCTTGAAGGTATGGGTCGGCAAGTCCTCGACCAGGCCGCCGCCCTCCACGCCGCGGATCGCCGCGCACCAGCCGAAGTCCTCGAAAGCCGCGGTCAGCTTGGTGGCGAAGGCATAGGCCGCGTTGCACCACAGGTATTTGTGGTGGTCGCTGCCGTCCACGTCCTCGACGTAGTTGAAGCCCTCGGTGGTGGCGCCGTCCAGCGGGTTGTACGGCAGGCGGCCCAGGAAGCGCGGCAGCGTCAGGCCGACGTAGCGCGCGTCCTCGGACTCGCGGAAGGATTTCCACTTCGCGTATTCGACGGTGTCGAACACCTTGG
>Ga0265797_10002474_pt1 | contig 31004 bp, 29 predicted proteins | sample P2T30metagenome_FD_192433 | JGI IMG/M metagenome (GOLD analysis project Ga0265797, IMG submission 192433) | Plant litter microbial communities from East Loma Ridge, Irvine, California - P2 T30 | ecosystem: Environmental > Terrestrial > Plant litter > Unclassified | place: USA: California... | reverse complement strand
ATCCCCGCCCCGCCCTCCCAAGGCTACCTCCGCGCCCTCGACCCGCGCTCCACAACCTGCGCAGCCCTAGCCCTCGTGCGCGGCATCGACCCCCAAACGCAAGAAATCCAGCTCCTGACGCCGCTCGGCGAGGCGCAGACGGCCGCTCTGGCTGGCAAGAAAGTCGTTCTTGTGCGCGGCGGCTTTGATGCGCCTGAGTGGGCTTATTTGGAGGATTTGTACGCTGGTAGTGGGAGTGGGGAGAAGAAAGATGGTTCTGCTGGAGGTTCTGTTGAAGAGGATGTCACGGCGCGGCCGTGGGTGACGAGGAAGGAAATGGTGGGGATCGAGGGGGCGGTTTGGAGGTTGAGACATCCGCCTACGGCTGCGCAGGTTAATGGTGGTGGTGGGCGGTAGAGAGAAGGAGAGAGAGAGTTCGTAGTTTTTGTATACATACATACATAGAGAGACGGTTACATACGCTTAGGTAATGTACATACATTCTCCCTCTCATCAGCCACTTACTCGCGCGCGCCACTCCAGCCAGCAGAGTGTCTTCCTAGGCGAAAGAGGAACATCGAAAGAGTAGGCAAGAAGAAAGAAGAAAATATTACGCCCCTACTCCCAATCATAAAACCCCCATCCCATCCCGTCCCATTACCCCGAGAAAAAAACCATTCTCGTGCAAAAAAAGCGTATACATGTCAAACCCCATAAAGTCAAGTAGAACACAATTGATTAACAGAGAAAGAAGAGACAGACAATCGGAGAGAAAGCCGAGAGCCTCGAGTCTTGCAAAAATAAAAAAAGATAAAAACAACGCATGTTCGTAAGAAAAATCCATGAGTCCAGAGAAGAAAACGCCAGCCCAAACCGAACCCCATAAATTCTTTGCTGAGAGGGGAAAGAAATTGACATCGTGTTTTGTATTTTTCGTCAAGATCACGCCAAATCGCCATAAGTCATCGCAGCCCGCGGCGGCCTCTCCTTGGCCGCGGCGTTCTTGCTGCTGCTGCCACTGCCGCTGCTCCCCCCGAAGAAGCGCCTCAGACTCATTCCGCGCGACCGCTTCTTCTCTTCGACCGGCTGTTGTGGCGCGTGAGAATTCGCATTCGCATTGCCGCCATAGCCGTTGGCGTTGAGCGCGTTGTTGCTGCTGATTCGTCGGTCGGCCAGATTGGGTCTCGAAGAGGAGAGAGTCGGTTTGTTGTTGTCCGGACCTGAGTTGGTCGGTGCTTTGACGCTCGGCGACAGGTTGGTGGTGTCTGTGCCTGGGGTTGTGGCGGTGGTGGTGGTGAAGCTGGGGCTGTTGGTTGTGCTTCGGCCGCTGGCGGCTGAGGGTGTCGAAGGCGGTTCGGAGGCGGCGGCGGCGGCTTGCGGTTGGGTGGTGGATGGGGGACGCAGGTGGGGGGTTGTGGCGCGCTGGATGATGACTTCGGCGGCGGGGGCGAGTTTGTTGTTGCTGTTGGTTTGGGAGAAGGTTGGTCTTGAGTGGTTGGTGAAGGACGTTTTTCTGGAGGCGGGAGTGGGAGTGATCGGTTTGGATGGTCGTGGAGAGGCGGCTCTGACTGTTCCGCGAGACGGCGGTGGGCTCTGGGAAGCTTTTCGAGAGCGGAAGGATAAGCGGCGCATGAAGCGCGGTCTGTGGAGTGTATGTAAGTATATTTGAGTGTGAAAATTGGTAACAGTCGACATACCCTATGGAAGACTCCCTACGCCCAGATGGTGGCGGGCCGTCCTTGTTCCTTTCAATCCCAACACGGTGTGGGTTCATTTGAGTATGTTGAGTATCAGAGTTCCGCCGTATATATGAAGGTGCGGATGCGCCATCATTTGATGTCCCTGGCCTGCTGCCGTCCAAGGCACTCAGAGCTTTCGCGTGCTCGCCAATGTCAATGGCACTGTGTCTATTGGGGTTCTTGGCAGCCCTTGGTCGGTTTGCTACATTGTCTGGCGGGTTGCTCCTCAAAGGTGAAGGCTCCCTCGCCTCTTGTAGGAACTCGACAATGTCTTGAGTACTGTTTCGGCCTCGGTTGCGAGCCTCACGAGGCTCCATATTCGAGCTTGATGTCGAGGGACGAGGAGGCACAGTACTCGAACGCTGCGCCCTCAACTTGTCGGAATGTGTTGGAGATGCTGGAGTGGGCCGTGGATGCTCATATCTTCGTTCCATTGGGATGGGATGCGCCTCTAGTTCTACGGGACCATCGGTAGGAAGAGGTGCCACTGGTAAAGGCTTGTCATCGGAGAGTGGTCTTGACTTTGACGTTCTGTTGTCGCTGTTGAATTTGGATCGCGGTATGGCTGTTGACATGGGTGATTGTGCCGCAGAACTTGCCCTGCCTTGCGCCCTCGCACGCCTACTGGCGGCAGACGCCATTCGTGCCATCTCCCTGATCACCGTCGAAAGCTCGTCCAGATCGTCTCTCAACTCAAGGCTTTTAGCCTGCAGATCCTTGTAGCAGTGTTTCCAACCCTGCTCATTACCACGCATGGCAGTGAGCACAGCCTCTAAATCCTGCTTCTCGCCAGGCCAGTCATCTGATACAGAGTTCAGATAATAGCCAAGCTCTTTGGTGGCAGCTTTTCCCTTTTGCATGTCCAGAACAGCGGCATTCATCGCCCTTGACGTCCGTTCGATGATGTTCTCAATCTTGTCGTTGCCCTCCATAAGCTGGGTACGGAACTGCTTATCTTCCAACATCTTGCCAAAGACGTCTGGATGCGACATTGGTAGCTTCAAGAAACGAATGCGCTCCGCAATATCCTTGATGGCAAGATCGAAGTCGTCGGTCGTCTTTTCCAAAAAGTTGTCCACCTCATCTACGTGAGTTTGCAAGATCTTGACCACCTCTTCGTCGGACTTGGCGGCTTGCTGGTGCAGCAAGTGCATTCCGAAAACGATCTGGGCCATGAGCTTGACCAGAGGGTGGTGACGCGCACTGGGCTTTTGCTTCCATCTCGCGGTCCAAGTATCATCGTAGTGGTCTACTTCCAGTACGCGCTGACGCCGTGATTCGGCGGTGTTGTCGGTGGACTTGAGCTGGGGATTGGGCTCGGAAGACTCGTAGATGGACTCCTCGAAAGCGCCCTGCATGGATGAGACGGGGTGTCTGGGTGACGACATGGTTGAGGTGCCTTGGTCGGTGTCGGACGAGTCTGCAGAGTCGATGGCATGGTCGTGGTGGGCGCGGACAGAAAAGTACTCCTCCTCACTGCTCTCAGTCGCGAGCTGACGGGCCGACATGGCGGCGAGAGGCACAGGCTACGGTTGGACTCGCACTCTCGGAGCAGTACCGGGAAGGTCTCATGCAGCTTGCATGCGAGTTGCAAACCGTCGAATCTACAGGGCGTGACGCTGCAGGGACGGGAAATTCTAATAAGTCGGTGATGGTGACGTATGAAAGTCGCGTGGATTCTGTGTGGAGAGCCGTGGGGGATTGAGATATTGAGATTGAGATTGAAGATGATTGAGAGATTAGCAGGGCAGGGCAGGACAGTATTGAGAAGGCAGGCCTGGGTGTGTCGGCGACGAGGATGATGGCAGTGGAAGAAGAACAGGGTACCTATGTGAGCCAAGGTAAAGGTACAGACATTAGTTGCAAATGCATGGTCTTCAGTACCAGACTTGCAGCCGATCTTCACGCTTGGACTCTTCAGACCTGAGGACGGGTAGAGGGGAGTGTGAAGAAGTCTGCAGATTCCGGCTAAGAGCTTGCCATAGTGCCACCCAATGGTACAGGGCCCAATTCAATCTGCAATAATAGACGCCTAATATAGCCCACATGTCATTACTATCGTCAACCTTTTCCGCTCGCTCGCATATACTGGCCGTCGAGAGTAACAGTGATTCACTTGGTTTCGGCGAATCATCAGTCATGGTCAAGGTACCTCTACCTTATCCAGGTATCCAGTATCCAGGCGTCTGCATGTAAGTTATCCAAAAGCATCACATGTGCAGTACATTAGGGCAAATAGTAGTAGTGTGAACCGTGCTTGTACAGTACCATTTCTCCTCACACACGCCTCTCTCTCTCCGCTCCGCCCATCAGGATCTCGCGACGCCGCTTGCGTAACCCCATCGGATCGGCTTCAGGCACCAGCCACCGGGTACATGTAAGACCACCATTAGATTAAAAGCTACTTCACCGCACTCCCCGATCCTTCCCAACACAAAACACTGCCAATCTCATGCGCAGCCTGGGCTCGACTAATGATGATGGAAGAATAGTCTCGTCTATCAAAGGGGATTGGATGCCATCTCGTTGAAACACGTACGTCAAATTGCCTTTTTTTTTGGGACGTCCATGAATCACGACGCTTTGATTAGACAGGCGAATCGCATGCCAGATGCCTGCCTTTCTGTATTATTCCTATCGCGTGCCTTCCTCGTTGGTAGAAGTTAGAAGTGGTATTCGCGGATGTGCAGGCAACACGTGTCGACGGCCTAGGGCTCTCTCTCTCTCTCTCTCTCTCTCTCTCCATGGGCAGCAAGAGAGCGAGACTCATGGCATATTTACAGCAGTAAGGTACTGTATCTTCCACTGTGCAAGCAAGCAACAAGCCGACGTCAAGCAAGCGAGCGAGTCTCATGGCGTGTCTACATAGGTATATTTTCCCAAAATTCCACATCAAGCACACATCAACATAAACCACCAACACACCACCTCACCAACCCCTCCACCTCGTCCAAACATCAACAACAGTATCCGCATCATCTCCACCCTCCGAATCAACAACCAAATACCACCCAAAGTTCGGCCCACACATGCAAGCGTGATTCGGCCAAACCAACAACTTCTGTCCGACCTCCAACCGCCTTGCCTCCTCCACAGGACCCTCCCAAACCAGCACGCCGTGCTCCTGGCTGATGCGCCCTACAATCCAGCCCTTCCTGTCGCCCTCGGGGTCGTACACCTTGCCATCGTTCTCCGGCCACGACGTCACGACGCCCCAGCCGGGGTAGCTCTTGCACGGCTCGCGGCCCAGCGCTATCGAGCCCGCGGCGATCATGGCTTCGGGCTGCGCGCGCTCGTTGTACACGCTTACCACTTCCACCAGGGCTCGCAGGCCCAGGTCGGCGAACGAGAGGAGGCTCTTGCCCGGCTCCGAGACCGAGTGCTGGGGTCGAGCGCGCGTCGCTAGCTGCTGCATGTCCATGACGGGGTACACGCCGGCGTGCAGCTCGACGGCAAAGCTCTGCCCGATCCTGTCGAGGAGAGCTCGGTACTCGTCCGCGCCCTCGCAGCCGTCGACAATGTTCTGCGTGGCCGTGGCCGTGGGAGAGGCGCCGATGGACAGCACGACTTTGGGCGCGTCCGCGTCCTCGGAAGCCGAGGCGCCAGCGCACTTGAGGAATTCGAGCGCGCCCTGCTCGACGCCCGTCAGTTCCTCGGAGAAGAACTTCAGCGCCTCCTGCGGGTCTCCCACGCCGTACGAGTGGCCCATGTGCGCGTAGAAGCCTGCGGTGCGCGTGCGGCCCGACGAAGCCTTGAGGGCGTACGCCAGGTCGCCGAGCTGAGCTTCTCCCACGGCAACACCGGCACGGTGGTAGCCGATGTCTATCTTGATGAAGACCTGGATGCGGCCCGGCCAGGAGTCCTGCGGGATTTCATCGAGCATCTTCACGTGGTCTGGGTGGTCGATGAAGAGCGAGATGGCGCCTTCGCCTAGGATTTGAGCAATGGCTGCGAGGCGCGGGATGGCGGATTTCGCCACGGGGATGCCGTAGACGACCTGTTCGCACGTTAGTCAGATGATCAAAAGAAAGGCAAGTCCGGATGGCGGTGAAGATCACTTACATTCACTTCCTTTCCCTCCTTCTTACACTCAGCCAGCCAAGGCATCAGATTCTCAATCTCCGCCACCGTGCTGGCAACCAACTTGACACTCTTTGCGTCCTCGCCGACCTGCAATTTAGCCAGCTGCGTAGTCTGTCCGCGACAAAAGTAAGTAACAAAGTCAGCAAAAGCTCAATAATCTTTCAGGACAGACACCCCATTGGCAACATGCGACAAGATTGGAATTAAAATCCACCACATAACCCAAAATCTCCAGACGAGAGGTAAGTACTATCCACCACTCCAAAAAAAAAAAAAGGAAAACCTTCCCAATCGCCTCAAACGAGTAAAAGAAAACCACACAAAAAACTCACCTTATGGGTCTTGACGTGCGCCCGGAACCCCACCCCCAACTCCCTCGCCGTGTCGAGCATCAGCTTGCAGTTGCGCCGCACCACGGCGGCGTCCAGCACGACGGCCGGCGCTTGCACGTCTGCCAGCTTGCGGCCGAGGAAGTGGTGTTTGAGGGCTGTGTCGGAGGGTTGGGGAAGGAGGGAGGGGGCGTGGTAGGGTGGTGGCGTTGCGGCCGCGGCGGTGGTGGTGGCCATGTTTTCGTGAGGTTGAGGTTTGGGGGTTTGAGTTGATGGTTTGGGATGGTTTGGTGGATGGATCTTTTTTTTATGTAGATGGTGTGGATTGGGTTGGGATGAGGGCTGTGTTGAGGGTGCTTTTGCTTTTGCTTTTTGTTGTCTTTGATTTTTGGTTTGAAGGATTTTGTTGCCGAGATGTTCTTATGCTAAAGCAGTCGGTTGTGTTGGTGTTTTTGAATCCAGAGAAGTCTTGCCCGCTTGGCCGAGGATGGATGGAGTCCTTCTTGTATGTGTCTTATTAGGCCAGATCAAGCCAGGTGTATAGATTAGATAGGTGAGGTGTAGCTTGAGTAGACAGATAAGCGCCCGATCCGAGGACAAACAGAGTGATGAAACAGTAGGTAGGTCGTTGTTCCTTTTCCTTTTACCTTTGAGAGGTAAATGAGCAAATGCTCGCAAGTCCAACCTCCAACTCGACGCAAAGCGAGAGATTTATATACTCGCGACGTGTCTAAGCGCTCCTTCGCGCCCAACAGAGTACAAGGCGGCGAGAGACAAGGCAGACAGGATAGAGTCTATCAAATCGATTACCCCATAACGATTACCCCATATCAATTGAACGCGAATGTAATCACGCAAGCAGAAGAGAGAGTTTTCTAGGCCTATCTATCCTCCGAGCGCGCTGTGCAGTGGGAAGGAGAGATTTGAGACAAACGTCGCGGTCGGGCAAGCAAGTAATTCTCCGCCGCGCGCGACTGGACCGCCCTCGCGCCCGCTGCCGCCGCCGCCGCTGTTCCACCCCACGCCATTCAGTTATCAGCTCTCGAGATTATTACCCCATCGATATTCGGATTCTTTCCGAAGGAACAAAAAAGACGTGCACAAAGTCAGTCGGTGAAGATGGATCAACACCAACAAGGCGCAAAGCGGAAAGCCGAGGATGGGTTTGGGGCGGAGGGGAAGAGGAGTAAGGTGAGTTTGCCTGGAGTTCGTGATGGCGCCGCGGGAATAGTCTTTGGTTTCGAGTCTTTGCTTTCATGGATGGGGAAATATTCTGGGAACAACACGTTTGACAGCACCTGGAAACGACCGAAAGGAGGGCCATGCAATGGAGGGAAAGAAAGACCAGAAAAAAAGTCTCGACCAAAATTCGACAAAGACGAAAGAACAAGAAAACATCACTACAGTAACTAACAAACTCTCTCTCAACCCCACAGACCAAAAAACAATGGCGCGTCCCCCGTGGCAAAACTGCATTGTCTGGCCCTCGAGCCATCATGCCCGGCGACAGCGGCATTTTCGCCACGTGCAACAAGGGGCGCGAGAGCAAGTGCGTGGGCGAGCTTCGCGACTTATTCTCCGAGTATGCAACACAGCTATATGGCGACAAAGATGATGACGATGACAACGACGACGATGGAGGAGCTACGAGTATCGAAAATGATATCCAAGCCGAGCTCGCGGGCATTCAGAAACCTGCGGCCGCGCCGCTTTTCGTGCCGGTCAAGTTGGATGTGCAGTGTGGTGAGTTTATCGAGGAGATGAAGGGGAAGGGGAAGAGGGGGATCTTGCACTTGGACGGGGTTTTGTTTTTTCCCTTCCCTTCCCTTCTCTTCCCTACTCTTCCTCCAAGCACGATTTCCTTGCTCCAGCGGAGATGACATCTAGATCCGAAAGATCGGCCGACTGACATTCGCTCTCTCCTCGCAGTGGTCTTCTTCAAGACAATCGCGCCAGTCGAGCCGGTCAGCTTCGTGCAGAAGATTTGCGAGGACGCCATGGCGGAGCCCATGCGCAAGCGGACGCGGACGGCCAAGAGGCTGGCGCCCATGACTTTGATGGGCAAGGCTACGATGGAGGGATTGGAGAGCGTGGCGAAGGATGTGCTGGCGCCGCATTTCCATCAGGCGCCGGTGACGCCGAAGAAGGTGAGTTTGACTTGAGGTGATGACTTTGCGGTGGCGGTCTTGGTCTCGTTTTCAGCTGTGATGGGATGGGATGGGCTGGCTGGGCATGATTTGATGCGGGACAAGCTGGAACTGAAGCTGACTTTTGACTTTTTCCGCAGTTCGCCGTGAGGCCTAACATGCGGAATCACAACACGTTGAAGAGAGATGCGATTATCAAGATGATAGCCGGGCTCGTCGGACAACCTCACAAGGTGGACTTGAAGAACTACGACCTACTGATCACAGTGGAGATCTACCAGGTATGGAAGAACGAGGAACACAACTGTCCTTGGCGAATGACATGATCGAAAAAAAGCGGGCTTGCTGACAATTTCCATCATGTTCATGCAGAACATTTGCGGCGTTAGTGTCGTCGATCACCGCTTCGAGGAGCTTAAGCGATACAACATTTCCGAGATCTTCGATCCGTCGCCGAAGGAGCAAGAAGCCCAGGTGGTCGAGAAGGCTGGTGACGATGAAGCTAAGGAGCAAGAAGCCCAAGTGGTCGAGAAGGCTGGTGACGATGAAGCTAAGGAGCAAGAAGCCCAAGTGGTCGAGAAGGCTGGTGATGATGAAGCCAAGGGACAAGAGGATGAGAAAGTGGTCGTTGCCGCCGAAACCGAAACAGGCAAGGAAGTAGTGACCGACGCGAAGCCGGTAGATGACAATGGTGGTATATCGGCGGCCAAGGATGGTGAAGCGAGTGTCAGTGAAGCGACAATGCAAGGGCAAGGGCAAGACGAGACTGGTGTGTCACAGGTGCAGGATGAGGTAAAAAGCGAGTGAAGCGAGTGTACCGGATGGCTCGGCCAGAGCCCCGTATTTAGGATATACAGTACGTATAGGTAGTCGGATGACCTACGTATAAAGAAACATATTATTACCTACATACATACATACATACATTGCCTTGCTTGCTTGTTACACGTTACACGCTGATACGAATCCCAAGCCTCAGGAGCCGAATCAAGTCTTGGCGACGACAACAACGACGACAGCAATTAAAACATCCGAAAGAACACGTCGTGAAGCGCGTTTCAGAAGGCGTTTTGCTATGGAGCTCGTTGACGCAGGCGTGCAGGGCGCGTGCAGTGTGCAGGACGGAGCCGCTTAGCATATGCCAGATCGGCAAATAAGCGAAAGGCAATCCTTGGGTTTCGAAGAAAAAGGTGGGCTATTCTGCAGAGGGCTTGCGTCTTCGTTCTAGAATACCACATACAGTGGGTAAGGTAGCTCGATGATCGCAATGTTACGTTGAATTGCATGTTTTCGGAGATATAGCCGATTGTATGTGATATTGGGGAGAAATTATAAGTTGTTTGGTGGTGAGATGTCACCACGTGAAGAATGCGTGTCTCGCTTTCGTCCGATCTGTGTGTCACGCCAGCCATAACAGACGTGTAGTAATGGCGATTTGAGATGCGTGCATGGACATGTATTCTCGGAGATGACTCGCGGAAGAACACACGAACGTCCATAGTAGAAGGAAGGCCACGTGATGGCCATATTATTCTTCGTCCCTCGTTCGATGTTCTTTTTGTGTAGCGGAAGGATGAAAAACCCGATCGCTTGGAAGCACCGGGAACGAGGATCAACCGCCAGTCCTCGCTTGCTGCAACGCTTACTGCAACGCCGTTGAACTCAATCTCCACCACATCCTGGACAAAGTCGGCAGAATCATCATGTTAATGTAATAAACATTAATATTTGCATGCCAGCTCACCGTCTGTGGTCAGCAACCTTCACCCGCCTACCAGTGCCATGCACGCATGCACGCACGCACGCACGCACGCACGCACGCACTCTCATTCTCACTACCCATACCCATACCGCGGCACTGGATGCTGCACGTAAGCGAATGCGCCGCCGCCCAGCCGTCATGGGGCTACGGTCTGACAAGCGACACTGCATATGAGAGGATACAACATGTAGGTACGACATGCGAGAGCGACATGCCTGCCATGTGTCGGCCACGAGCGAGCTGGGTCATGATACGTGGACATGACATGAACAACAGGTTCTTCAAGGAGTGAGATACATAGTAGATGTCTTGCGTGGAGGATGCAAAGCCTTGCAAGGTCACTACCAGACAAGCGAGTCGAGCACATATTCCCAGCCAATCATCAAGCTACAGCTTTATGGCTTATGCACGGAGCGAGGCTCTCTCAGCCCTCCCGGCCAGTAGCGCGTCCAGGTCTCGCCTACATGTCTGCGGCCCGTCGTTAGTGTGTCCTTCGATTTGCACGTATGGGTACCTACTGTAAGTGAAGGAAGGACGATTGCCCTATCTCGTCCATGATCGTACACTACCAAGTACTAACCACGGCACTCGTACGAATGGCCATGCGAATGATGCGATGCTCCATCAGACTCCATGACAGCCTTGCGTGGCCCATGTGGCTCCGCCCTCGCCTTTTAGCGACTCTTCAAATCCTGCTTCGCCTGTCCACGCCCGCCAGCACCCACTCAGGGCCACTATTCACAAACGCCCTGCCCCTGCCTGCGCAGCCCCGGTAGCCAGCACGCGAGCTCTATACCGCCCATGGCGATGGCGTCTCCGGTAAGCGAACTGATCCATAACCTTGCCGTCCTTGCACTCCTTGCTGTACCTACCGTTGCTGGCGGAGAACTCGTTACCGCTCCTTCGGCCCTCGTCCGTCTACCTACCCTGCTCCTGTACTATATTTCCCTCAACATCTCGCTCGCCTTGGTAACATTCCCTGTTCCGTCGTCTGTTCCTCTCACGCAAACATGTCCCTTGCTGCCGCCTGTGTGGCCATAACATCTCCTTGTCCGCCTCCCTTCCCCACCCACATGGCTACCTGCCGTCCGCAACCTTCAACCCGTACAGCGTCTCGACTACCAGCAACAATATCGCCACATATGACTCCAAAACCATCCGTCCGCACTCCCGATCGTACAGCTATTCTGAGGATTGCCAGTCTTGCTCTGAGAAGCAACTCGGTCGAGATCAACAGACTTGATGACCATCTATATCGATTCTTTCGCATTTCAGATCCAAGCAACCCGGCTGCCTTTTGTATCTTGAAATGCCCTCCAGCACCCAACGCACGACTTCTTCGCCACGAACATGACCGACTATCAACAGAGTCTCACGCTTTGCAACTTCTCGCCCGACGGAAAGCTGTTCCATTGATTCAATGTCCCGGCCTAATGGACCACCAAGCCACATCATTCACCCTCGTTGGTCCTTATGCTGGAAGCCTGGTCTGCGATCTCGACACTCCATTCTCACCTGCAAGCCGCAGGTCATTAGACAGGAACATCGGTCAGCACATGCGATACCTCAACACCATCACCAACCCTACCTTTGGCTCCCTCCAACGACCTCAATATCGCTCTTGGGCACGATGCTTCGCTGCGATGCTGTTGGATGTAATCCGGGATGGCGAAGATGGTCTTGTCAGCTTGCCGTATGGCGAGGTCAGGAATCAATTGAAGCGCCATTGGGATTGTCTGGATGAGGTCGAGGAGGCGAGATTAACAGTCGTCGAATCACCCAGCGACGGCGTCGTCTTCGACGAAAGGACAGGAGAGGTCAGAGGACTGCTCGATTACGGAGGTTCGGTGTGGGCTGATCCAGTCTTTGGAGACTATTTCGTGCGAGCATCGGAAGGTTTCATGGAGGGATATGGAAGTGTTGATGGTGAGGGCGTGAGAACGAGACGGTTGTTGTGAGTAATGACCTTGACTTGACGTCGGCATTGTTCTGTTGCTGACTTCATCCAGATACCTCGTCTATCACTCCGTCGTAGCTATCGTCCGGCAGTGCTTACGACCCGAGTCCAACGAGTCGGAATTCGATGCACGGCGATCTTTGACCGCTGCGTTGCAGTACTTGAACAACATCGACGTCTCATGAGGTGCAATGTCGCACACCTGACGCCACATCCAACCCATCTTGCAATCTAGTCATCCGCCGACGAATAAAGCAGCCCCGTCGGACTTTGAACGTCCGAGGGCCTTGAGCATTCGTCTTGTCGGCATTGTGCTCTGGTATCGAACCAGGTCATTTCAGTACTTTGCCGCAGGCAGAGCTAGCACTTGACGCAGGCAATACACTTTCCCATGCGGACATCAATCCGTATATCGACGACGACCAACAATCATCCACGAACGACAGTCCACCACCGATCTGCGACTGATCCGGCAACAACCATGTACACTTCTTCAACACAACCGACTCGGACCCTTTTATTCGAATCCGAATCCGAGTTCGAACGAATCATCCTTATTAATACACGGCCTCAGCATCGATACCAAAAACATATACGACTCTCTGTTCACGCAAATGATACACGCATAGCCTTTTGTTCCTTCTTCTTTCTCTTCTTCTTCTTCTTTTTCTTCGGGCTACATGTATATACCCCTTCCTACGCATGATGAGTTGCAGTTAGACAACAAAGCATACCTTACACATATTTACAATTCATGCTCCCTTATAATTGGCTTGTTCAACGGCGACGACCTTCCCTCGACACCCTTGACCGTCATGGCAATCTTAGACAATTGCTAGGTAGTAAGTCTCCAGGTGGAAAGAATACATAACATACATATACCGAAAAACAGATACTGGACTATCCCATGGCGTACCCTAACCCTAACGACACCGATTCGCGATTCTTCGATCTTTTATTTAACACAACGAGACTCTATAATCAAGTTCGGATAACTGTATCTCCTTATGATGGTTGTGAGACCATGTTACACCTGATGTATTCCCGTTTTCGTGGTTGTATGGGCTATACGCTATATTTGTTTGGTGTATTTAAGAATGTTGACCTACTTCAATACAAGTTCAGGATTAAAAACAGAAGAACGGAGATGAAGACAACCAAACCACCACAACAGTACACGAATGATCTCAAACCAACTCAAACATAATGCTATACATGCAAGAGATGTATAACGATTAAATTTGTGAGTTCGAAAGCGATATGTGGCGAGATATCGTCGTCAATGTTTGCTCAACCCTAACCCTACTAACCCCAAATTCTGCACATATCGGACATCACAGAAAACCAAACCGCGCGACACGAGACGTGGGAATTGACAACAGGCCCGTAGGGAAACGAAACGAGAAATTCGAATTTATGACAACAATCGCGGATGCGGGGGGTTTGTTTGTACAATGTTAAAGCGGCTCCCCCTTCCCTTCCATTCCCTTCCCTCCTCCACCAGCACCATTCATGCAAAACGAAAAACCTAAGCAAGGAGCATCTTCCTGGGGTCCTCGATCATCTCCTTGATCTTGACGAGGAAGGTGACGGCCTCGCGGCCGTCGAGGATGCGGTGGTCGTAAGTCAGGGCGAGGTACATCATGGGGCGGATCTCGACCTTGCCGTTGATGGCGACGGGCTTGTCCTTGATGGCGTGCAGGCCGAGGACGGCGGTCTGCGGCAGGTTGATGATCGGGGTGCCCATGAGGGAGCCGAAGACGCCGCCGTTGGAGATGGTGAAGGTGCCGCCGGCCATGTCTTCGATGGTGAGCTTGTTGTCGCGGGCCTGGAGAGGAGTGGTTAGTACGTGCTGTGGTAGATGTAGAGGGTGGGTTCGAGTCAACTCACCTTCTTGCCAAGGTTGGAAATCTCCTGCTCAATGCCGATCATGTCGAGCGACTCGGCGTTCCTGACAACAGGGGTGACAAGACCCTTGGGGGTGGCAACAGCAACACTGATGTCGACAAAGTCACGGTAGACGATGGTGTCTCCGCCATTGGGGCCCTCAATAGAGGCGTTGACGGCAGGGATCTCCTTCATGGCGAGGGAGGCGGCCTTGGAGAAAGCGCCCATGAAGCCGAGCTTGGTGCCGGTCTTCTTGAGGATCTCATCCTTGTAGAGCTTGCGCATCTCCATAAGGCCAGACATGTCGACCTCGTTGAAAGTGGTGAGCGAGGCGGCGGTGTTCTGGGACTGCTTCAGGCGCTCGGCGATCCTCAGGCGCATGCGGTTCATCTTGACACGGCGCTCTTCGCGGCTACCAGGGGCGGCGGGTTTTGACTCCTCGCTGGCCTCGGACTTCTTCTCGGGCTTCTTCTCCTGCTTGGGCTCAGGCTTCTTCTCCTCCTTGGGCTGCTCCTTGGGCTGTTCGGGCTTCTTCTCCTCTTGCGCGGGCTTGGATTCCTCCTTCTTGGGCTCCTCCTTCTGGCCCTGGGGCTGCGAGCTGGTCTGCTGGGACTCGGAAGCGGGCTCCTTGGGCTCCTCCTTGGCCTTTTGTGCGCCACCCTCGGATGCCTGTGCGCCGGCATCGATCTTGACAAGGTCCTGACCAACAACAACGTTGTCCTCCTCGTTGGCCAAGAACTCCAGGATCACACCCGCAGTCGGGGCGTTGACTGCGACGTCGATCTTGTCGGTCTCGATGGTGGCGATTTCCTCGTCCTGCTCGACGTGGTCGCCGACCTGTTTGCTGAACTGCTTGAGGGTACCCTCGGAGATAGATTCGGCCATTTCAGGGACCTTGATGATCTCCTCTCCTGTGCGACATGTTAGCCGATGCGCCGAGTTAGAGTTATGGCTGGTTTGTTTGTCTGTCGCATACCCTTCATGCTACGGGTCATGCTGAACGGGCGCGACTGGTAGGCGGGCGAAGACTGTCTGTTTCCGATTTTAGAGTTCGTCCGACGTGAAATCCTGTTCTTTCTGGCACATACTGTGACTGCAGCGCCTGGTATGAGCTCCACGAGGGCTTAGCAGCGTATGAAAGGGATCGCTTGGCCGCAGGCGTGCGCAGAAGACCGCTCGCGCGTTTTGAGCTCTGAGCAAGGATAGAGGTAGGGCGCTGTGCGGCGCCAGAGACGGCCATGCGGCGCAGACATTGCGAGCTCGACATGTTTGCGAAAGACGGTGGTTTGCCCTTGGGAAAGCCTCTGTAAGATCAAGGCGCGTAGGAGAGCGGTGATTAGGCGAGTCCAAGGGGACAACGAGCGGAGGTGGATGGGTATGGTGGTATCGGGGGTGAAGCTTAAGGTGTGCAAAGGATGATGTCGCCAAAACACCTTGAACTTGCTCTGAGGGAGATCTTCAGAACGGAGGTCGCCCGACGCAATCGTATCCGAGCTCCCGTAAACAGCCGCGTGCTAAGACAGGATGCTTGGGCCCATAAGTTTGTGACATTGTCCGCGGCTACTCAGTCTGTATTGACTACAAACTATTACAAACGCTGAGGAGTGGTCAGCGTCAGCCTTTCGCAACAGACAGGGCATGTTACCCGAGGCCGACTGCACCTCTGTCAAGCATTCGACAGCATACTGTGCCTTAGGCCCGTTAACACCATCGCAATACCGTAAGCCCACGCGCCCGTCCATACACAACAAGAGAAGCACTGACAGCCCACCTAGTCTCCCTTCTAAACCCATTGGCAGGCCTTGACGGCCAGTACATCCCCGACCATGGCTACCAAACCCCAGATCCTGTGAGCAATCACCGACCCAATGCGCATACGCGACACGACTCTGATGCATGTTATTCCGCAGCTCGCTTTACCGCCGTTCCCTCAAACTCGCTCTCGACTGGGCAGTCCACCGCTACATCTGGCGCGGCCAGGCCATGTACATCCGCGGTCTCTTCGAAGCCAACAAGCACGTCACAGAGCCCAGACAGCAAAGGGTAAGCGCTCTCCTGGGTTGGAAATGAGTTTGCGACTGCGAAAATGTTATGGAAGATGCACAAAGAGCTTGGGGAGTTTCCATGGGTTTGCAGGACAAACTGCTGACCCACTTGCCAACACAGTTAATCATCGAGGAGACCGAGAGCCTGCTTGAGAAGTGGAAGCACCCCGACCCTTACAGAGCACCCACCGCACCCGGTGGAAGCAAATGGGAGCGCAACTTGCCTGTTCCTTCGACCGAGGGTGAGTGGATCGAATCCTTGAGAGTATAGCACGACCGCGAGCCAGAAATGCTGACATGTATCCCACAGCTCCACCACACATGCATCTGTAAGCTAGAGCAGCACTCGATGGGGAATGTGGCGTTTTTTCTGTTGGTAGTCCGGAATGTACAAATTTGCTTGCTTGCTGGCTGGCAGGAGGCGAGACGAAGCTGGCCTGAATATATCATAAAATCAAGAAATAGCTTCACCAACTGCTTCCACGTCGATCGCTACCTGAGCAGTGTTGAGTTTTGTGGGAGAGTAACAATCATTCACTGCACAAGTCGACACTGTAAGATATCTCTAGCACGCATGCATGTAAGTGAAGTCCGCACACGCGAGTCGACAGTCGATTGTCTGTACGTAAACGTGACACATCAAAGCACTTGTCTGACCAACGATGCTCCGGACTCTTCCGTGCTCTACAATGTCAAGCATATCGTACAAGACCCCCTCACTTGCGTACTGCGCCAACCCTTGGCATCACGAGGTCGGAGGATATCATTACTCAGCGACCTGATACTCATATTCCATCTCCACGGATATCGCGTTTATTTGACTTGCAGCATTTTCTCTCAAAATCGTTCAAGTCAGGAACTTTGAATCTGTCAATTATTGCGAAAGCGATTCCCCATTCTTGGTGCCGATTTCTGTGTGTTCGTTACGGTAGAGTCGATAAGTGATATTCCACTTCCAACTGATATTTCGCTGAAGAAGCTGGTCTGCTTCACTTGTTTCTTCACGTTGGAATTGATAGGCAAAATTGGTCAAGCAAAGTTGGATTGTTAAGAGGTATCATTCGTCATGCTCGCTATCGCCTCTGCTGCCTGTCCCCTGCGGGCGTAATGTACAGCCATCGCATAGTTCTCCTCGTACTGACCATCGCATAAAAAGGCCCGAGGAGCAATCGCAAAAAAAGTAAAGAAAAGTTGGTAATCTCAATCAATAAGCACCCTGAACCCTGTGCTTCGTGCCCATGATGAACCCATTGTCATGTAGCAACCCCATTCTGCGCCGGAACCCATTGTTGTGAAGATGTTGGTGAATCAAGGAACTTAAAGCTCCTGGCTGGGGCCCTTGCCGCCCTTGGTGGCACCGGTGGTCTTCTTGGGAAGGAGGTCTGAGATGGATGTTAGTGACCGCTGATTGCAATCCGAGGATGCGATGGAGCTTACTCTGGTGGATGTTGGGCAGAACACCACCCTGGGCGATGGTGACGTGGCCGAGAAGCTTGTTCAGCTCCTCATCGTTGCGGATGGCGAGCTGGAGGTGACGGGGGATGATACGGGTCTTCTTGTTGTCGCGAGCGGCGTTGCCAGCAAGCTCGAGGATCTCAGCAGCCAGGTACTCGAGGACGGCGGCGAGGTAGACGGGGGCGCCGGCACCGACACGCTGGGCGTAGTTGCCCTTGCGGAGGAGACGGTGGACACGACCGACGGGGAACGCGAGACCAGCCTTGGAAGAACGGCTGAGAGAAATGATGTCAGTATGCGCCGATGGAGATTTGGAGTGCAAGACGCGTCATTTCGAAGCCGGAAATGGCTCGATGGTGATGGACGAGGTGCGATCTCCATGATGGATGAGGCGGACTCACGATTGCGCGTTGGACTTGGTGCCAGAGGCCTTTCCGCCAGACTTGCCGCCAGTCATTTTGATGGATTTGGGTGGGTGGGGTTTTTGGGTTTGGTGAGAGTGGTGGAGTTGAAAGTGATGAAGTCGGTTGATCGATGGGTCGTGGGTGTTGGAGAGCGTGAAGATGGAGAGAAGGGAGCAAGGTCGCCGTGTTGTGGGTGGGCAGCTGGCTTAAGAAGTCGCGGGGCGCGACGACGCAACAGCGGGTTTGATTGTGAGCCTTGGCGGAAACGCGCTGTTGATTCGGCCTGATTGGGCTTAGCGTGCACCAGCTTCGCGCCTGCGCCCGCAATCACAGCTGGCTCACGGCTTCGCTGCCCACTCGTACAAGAACGTCGCCGTCCCCGAATCTCGTTCGCCTTTGACTTCTTTCCTTCCCACACCCACATCACCAGCATCCATCGACGTTCATCACCAACTCACGCCACCTTCAACCACCACTTCCAACCCACATCAAAAAACCGCGTCAAACGACCCAAATCACTCGAAATGGCACCCAAGGCAGCTCAGGTGCGTCCAAACAGCCCGATCACACGCGTTTTCACGCGATATCTCGTGCGCATTCAGCTGACTCCCATCGCAGAAGACTCCCACCACCGCCGGCAAGGCCCCGGCTGGCAAGGCTCCCGCTGAGAAGAAGGAGGCCGGCAAGAAGACCGCCGCCGTCTCTGGCGACAAGAAGAAGCGCACCAAGACCCGCAAGGAGACCTACTCTTCCTACATCTACAAGGTCCTCAAGCAGGTCCACCCCGACACTGGTATCTCCAACCGTGCCATGTCCATCCTGAACTCCTTCGTCAACGGTAAGCCAATCTCAACCAAGCGCATTCAAATGTGACTTCCAATCCTGACATCTTCACTCAGACATCTTCGAGCGCGTCGCAACTGAGGCCTCCAAGCTCGCCGCCTACAACAAGAAGTCCACCATCTCCTCGCGCGAGATCCAGACCTCGGTCCGCCTCATCCTCCCCGGTGAGCTCGCCAAGCACGCCGTCTCTGAGGGCACCAAGGCTGTCACCAAGTACTCTTCCTCCACCAAGTAAACGTCTGAACATCAGACTTTGCTTTTTGGGTAGTACTTCACACGACACATCACAAACCGAGTCAATGATGAAGGGCGGGGTTTCAATGGGCGTTGCGCGCAAATGAATGCGAATCACACGGGGTGTTATGTTTTGGGTTTTCCACACCACATGGGGCTTTGTTTTCCGCCCCATATTTCCTTTTCACTTTTATACCATGGCTATTGCTGCAGAGATGGGCAAGAGGGCAAAGTGCGCCCACTTCTTCCGATAACACGATGGTGCTGTCTGTGTACAGTATGGAGCGCAGCAGTTAGAAGGCAGATGAAATGCACGATCAATAACTCCAAAACCCAGCTTCCACTTCCATCTCATTTCGACCTTCATTTTCTGTGATGAAAAGCAGCGCTTACAAAGGCAGGGAAGATGGCCCCAAATCCCACCATCATCTCACTTGCAATACACGGCAAAACCGCACTCATCCAATTGTCACATTCGCGCCAGAGTCGCATGGAAACGCAACTGCTTGAATATACGACTTTCTGCGACTCTGTTACCCAGCAACAAAAAAGTAGGTGGCCGGCAGCAGTAGCGCGCCATCTTCGCGTTTCTGCGATCCGTGCGTGGAAAGTCGGGTGGTTGGACGGAGAACGAGAAAATGATGAAGACGAGACAAATAGAGAGCACCGACTACATACTGCTTGACTGCTGAGAACGGACCCCGCGGTTGTTTGGGCAAATTCGTTGGTGATACGGAAACGAGGTTGGCAGGAGAGTGAGTGAGATGGTTTGATTTGCGTCTGTAAGGGAAACAGATCAAAGATGAGTAAGGTACCTATGTTGGGATCAGATTTGGACGATGCTGGTTGCATTACCTACCTTAGGTGCTCCGTCCCAAATGACTTGTCTGGCGAGAAATAGATGTCGCTTTTGATGTCGTGTAGGAGATTTGGGAACTCTAGTATGCAGATGCGATGCGATGCGTCCTTCAATGATTGTAATTGTTCGAATTGTTATATCGGTGAAATAGTGTCTGGGTGGGCGTAATTGGAGAATTGAGATTCGACTTGATATATGCTTGAGCAGCTCGCTCACTCGCCTCCTTCGCGTCGTCGCTTCATGAACAAAAAGTATACCAAGGAAGAACTCCGATGCTCCTTCAACCTGTTGCAATCCGCAGGACTTGCCGCCCGCCATGCGTGCACGCCATGCTGCCTTGATCCCGCAAATTGACCACCGCGCTTCTTTGAAAATGCAGGTGAATTCACACGGAATGTCAATCAAGACTCCTCGTCGCCAGTCTCCCACGCTTCCACCTCGTCTACCGCACCAGGCCTCTCGGGTCCGGTGGCGTATTTCGACTCGGCGTCGTGAACGTGGATGATCGCCTTGCCAGGAACAGCAGTCACGGCCGCCCTCCATTCGTCGAACTCCTCGCGTGACCGGACGAGGAAGCCTAGCAACATGCTTGGATCTAGCTCTGCTATTCCGAGTTTGCGCACGCGCCTTGTGTGACAAGAAGCGATGTCTTCGTGGTTCGGATCGAGTGGTAGGGCGGGTCGCGTGGAGTGAGGATCGAGGTAGAAGAAGGACTGTCCGCCTTGGTGGCCGATGAAGTAGTGTGAGCTTGCAGGTCGACCTCCGGCGATTCCCACGCAGTGAGGGAGCTCGAGCGCGGCTGCTAGAGCTGCGTGGTAGACGGGTGTGATGCGGTCGATTCCTAGTCGTACGCCGAGAAGGATCAGGGTCGGGTGGAAATCTTCTGTTGAGTCGGCGGTGGCGGTGGCAAGGAGGGAGTCTGCGTAGATGTCACTGTCGTTGGGTCGTACGTAGACTCGGAGGTTTGACGTAGGATTGTGGGTGGTCAGGGCTCTACGCTGGAGGTTAGCTGGAGGTCAAGTATGGGACATATGTCGGAGGCTTACTGTATGCATTGAGCGGTGGCGCTGGGACCGAACCACTCGCCAGGATGCTTCCCACACGCTTCAGCGCCGTGCTCGACGAACTTGTGTATTGAGAAGGGAGCCTCGGGTGCATCTGCAAATAATGCGAGCAAAGCTTTGTGCTTCTGTTCCTGCTGCCCAAGACGCCACTCTCGCCCAAGCTGGAGCACGGCAAGCGTGTTTGCAAGCATAGACTGGCCGCTGCGGATCATGCAGCCCCAACCGGTATCACTGCTGAACGAACCCTGGTTGGCCAGGCTGCGCAACTTTGTTGAGAATGACATTGCTGATGTTGCTGCAGGATCGCTGGATTTGGGTATGGGCGGGAAGTTGCTGCGGTAGGTGAGCCAGATGCGAGATTCCAGATCATCGAGAAAGTCAGCTGGCCAGCCAAGTGCCTCCTCTTCAGCGCGGGAAAGATCAGCCTGGCTTTTGGTCGTGAGATCTTCATTCGGCGGTGCTGAGACGTGGTCTTTAGATTGTGAAGCGGCGACAACGGCAGAGTCAGCTTGTGAAGTGCTGGAATCGGAGTGAGCGGAAGGAGAAGTGGCGGTAGGCTTGGGTACAGGAGCATGGTGGAATCGGGAGTCGTATGAGCGACCCAAGCACCAGATCTGCGATGGATCCTCATTCCTAGGCAGCGGATCCCAGAAGTACTGCACGACCTTTTTGCTGAAGCGGGTGAAGTCGTTGTTGGCCATGCTTCTTGTTGGCTGGCTGGCTAGCCAAGTGAGAGACAGAGGCAGGCAGGCAGCGGCAGAAACCCAGCAGACAGGAGGAGGCAGATGCAGAGAGGTCAAGATTCGAGACAGAAAGGTAGCGGGTAGAGTAGAGTAGAGTAGGTCACAGGATGTAGGTAATTCAAGTCAAGGTCCGGGTGAGGCAAGCATGTGCCCGTGATCAGAGCTCAGGTGCGTGGCAAAGGAGTGTGGAGCGCGGGGTGTGGGAGAGGTGAAAGGAAAGCGGCTTGGGCGATGAAGTGTTGATGGCTTGATCAACTTCACAGAGTCAGCAAGGTCAGGTACAAGAGCAAGCAAGTAAAAGGACGATTGTCTAGCAGGAGGAGGATGTAATCGTGTAGATGATGGACGGGTGGTCGGTTGGTTGGTAGCAGCTGCCTGCAGTCCACTCCTGCCAGTCAGACCCCCACTCCACCGATCACGCTAATCGATAAGAGAGGACATCGGACTGGAGCTGGCCCCTGCATTTCAGGTGTCATCATCTCTCATCGCATCAATCCGCAGCCAGCGCTTCCGACACGACTTTCTTTGCTGTAGGTACTCTTACACTCCTACCATTCACCACCACACCCCTTTTGCCAGCGCGCAATTCCCAGCGCTAGGTCGCTTGTATATTTATTCAATCGCGCGCATTTCATCTTCATCGTCGCATTTGCCTTTGTGTGCTATCGCTGCATCGTCGCCGCTTTCGACGTTTGCCACACCCTGAAGCCATTCAGTCCAAACCCCGAAAAATACCTCACTACACACCACATCACCATGCCTAAGAAGAAGGGAGGCAAGGTGCAGGGCAGAGCTAAGCAAAAGGTCAAGGCACAGCATGTTCATTCTGCCGGCAAACCTGCGTGGATGAAGAAGTTTGCGAAAAGCTTCGATGACGGTTCGTTGCTCCCACAGTCACATGCAAAGCCTGCGCACTCTCGCCTTGCACTCTGATTCGTGTCAAAGGCCATCTGCTTACACTCTTCTGTCCCACAGACGACGATGACGACAACGGGCCCACGTTTCGCGGCTTCTCACAGCGGTCCGGTGACTCCACGCCACGAGATGCCGGTATGAAGCTCCGTCACCAGGCAATCGCCTTTGTCAGCGCAACGCCGACTGAGAAGAAGGAGGAACCTATAGAGGAGGAGGATGTCATCGCTGCTCTGGCTGAGAATGAGGACGATGACGATGTCATGGAAGACACCATGGTCGATGACGCCGACGATTCAGTGCTGGATAACACGATTGTAACGGATACTGATGTTGAGATTGCTCGCGATACAAACGCTATGCATATCCACGAGCGCATCGATGCGCCAATTGCTGCCCTGGACGGAGCAATGGATCTTCCAGATGCCGCACCCGCAACGACCAGCAAGCCTCCCACGCCTCCGCAAGACGAAGTCCTTTCGTTCGTCATTGATACCGAGGGTGACCCTGCGTTGAGTCGCCCTAGCAAGTCAAAGGCCAAAGTTCCCGTACGGGCAGCATCGCCAACTCCTTCGGACTCCAGCGAAGAGGTCATCCTTTTTCATGGTCGCAACAAGCCGAAGATAGTGGATGACCCAGTAATTCCTTCTCGTGATGCCTCCAGCCATCGTCGAGAAGTTCCCAGTCAAAAGTCAGCACGCCAGAAGACTCCCATGAAAGTTTCTGCGGAGGCACCAGCGAAAGGATCAGTGCCGCATCACACACATGTGACGGATGACTTGCTCGCTGCGCTAGGAGGTGAACAAACTACACTCAATGTAGTAGAGGCGAAGGGATGGGCGAAAAGGGAACCCGCGTGGAACAAGCAGCTCCAGCCTGCGTCAGAAGAATTTACCCCTGCGCCTCCAGGCTCATGGTGGAAGAACAAAGGCATGCCGAGGCCTGATCTTGGTCCTTCGGCCGCTGAGAAAGAGGCGCTGGATGCTGCTGCACCAAGGGCTACGAAAGTAGGCTTTGCTGGTGCAGAGGAATCAGACGGCGCACGCGAGAGCATTGCCACGCTGCAAGCTGAATGGAACAATGCTCTCCGCGCGAAGAAGCGTGCAAAGCAAACTCAGCAAACTCAGCAAACTCAGCAAGAAATTGACGATGAATTTGAGACGGTCGATGAAGAGGATCCTAGCGCGAGTTCTTCCAAGGTAGTGAATCGTGCTGCGGCACCCAATCGACGGGGTAAGCGTGGTCGCAAGCGGTCCAACAAGCTCCTACGAGACTTGCAGTCCGATGATACAGATGACGACGAAGCTGCCTACAACGACTACATGGAGAACCTGAGAGCTCAACTTGAGTCTGGCGACGATATACAGATCCCGGGTATTCGATCAGCTGAGGGTGGTCCCTCGATGGTTATCAACGGTCAGGCTATCGACGAGGATGATGTCCTGGACAGGGCTACTCGCAACCTGAACTATGACGAGTTGCGCATGATGGACACCGATTCAGACTCTGAAGACGAGGAGATCGGCTTCGACATTGACGACATCTCAGACGACGAAGACGACGACGCAGAGGATTACGACTCTTCCGATTTGGAGAGTGACCTTGCTCAGGAGGAGAAGGAGGCATGGGAGGACGAGGAAGATCTCCGCCAGCGCCGCATCGATAGCTACGATGACGAGACCCTCGCTCGACTGTGGGCGAAGCAAGGTGAAATGGGAATAGCTGGTGATGAACTCTTGATCGAAGACGGAGCCTTTATGGGTGATGATGTTGACGGCTTTGGCGACTTGGATGAGGCCAAGGCCGGACTGCAAGACCTTGCCTCGTCCTCATTCGCACGGTCCACAGTGAAGCGCAGCAACAACAAGCGAGGAATGTCATTCCCTAGTGCTTCAGCTCTGGCCGACTCAGTTGATCAGTACGGCGATGCTGGATTCGACATTATGGACTTTGAGCGTCCTTCACTCCGCCCCAAGCGCGGCGGCCGCAAGGGTAAGATGCCACCTGAGCTGGAAGCCCTTTCCGACGACGAGCTCAAGAACGAGATGCTGGGCCACTGGGGCAACGACCGTGAGAAGAAGCGACTGAAGAAGGCCGAGCGTGAAGAGCTGCGCATGCAAGGCCTGCTCGGCGCCGGTGTGGCCAAGAAGGGCAAAGCCGACTTGAGTCAAAAGTACCAGCAAGGCATCACAACCACCCAGATTCATCTAGAGCTCCGCGTCTTCCTCCAGGACGCCACAAAAACCACCCGCGCATTCCCGCCCATGGACAAGGACGACCGCAAGAGCCTCCACGAGATCGCAAACGTCCTCAACCTGAAGTCTAAGAGCGTCGGTACGGGCAAGAACCGAGCTCCGGTGCTCTACAAGACCAGTCGCACTCACGAGTACACGGACGCCATGTTCAACCGCGTCACCAACGCGGCGAACAAGGGCTTCTTCAAAAACTCCGCTTTCAAGGGCAAGAAGCCCAAGGGCGGCGCTATCCCCAAGATGCAAAGGGGCGGCAAAGGTCGCGGCGCCGACACCAGTTCCACAGGTCTCAAGCACGGCGATGTTGTCGGCGGCGGCGCGAAGGAAATCGGCAGGGAGAACTTCGGCCACAGGCTCATGGAGAAGATGGGCTGGCAGAAGGGCACGGCGCTCGGCAAGGAGGGCAGTGGTATGCTCACGCCTGTCGAGCAAGTCATGCGGACTGGCAGGAGTGGTCTGGGTTGAGGTGGATTTGGTTGCCTACCTGCCTGCCCGTATGTCTCGCTCCCTTTTTTGTCGATTTTCCCTTCCGTTTTTGTTGCATTTCTCGCATACGCTGGCGTTTTGCATATGGTATGCATTCATGAAGTCCGTGGGACTCTTTCCCGTCGCATGTGAGGAAGATGAGGATGAAGAACGTCATCCTGTCTATACGCCTATATAGATTGGTCCGAAGACGTTTATGTAAGAAGAATCGAACAATGAAACAATGAAACAATGAAACTCGCACATCACGTCTATCCGGCGAGAGATCATGCTTCGAATACTGGAATCCCACATAATCTGGCGTTCATTCATACACGGTATTAACGACTTTGTTGCATCGGAACGGATAGTATACCAGCGAGATGGCCTCTTCTCAATATACTTGCGGAGATGTGTACAAATTTGGATCAAGAAGAAGAGCGTTTTGAACAAGCTTTTGTCATTTAGATCATCAACAAAACAAAACCATCGAAATCAAGCGAAAAGAAGAAATCCAAAACGAGGGATGCCTGCATACCTCACTCATGCAGTAAACCCTTCCTTCCCAATATCCGGATTCACACCGGGCATCTTCTCATTGGCATACACCTTGATGCTGGAGATCTCCCAGAACGCCTCGGTGAACTTGTCCGGGTTCTGCGCAACATACGCGTCGCAGGTCTCGACTCCAGTGGCCTTCTGAGCTCCAGACTCGGCCCACACCTTGCCCGCCCAGTCGCCGCAGAAGTCCGTGTTGATGATCAACACCATGTCACGGAAGGACTGCGCGTAGTCGCAGCCTTTGCCTGCGAAGGAGGCGAGGGGTGTTGGGAAGCCGGCGGTCGAGGGGTTGTCGCTGTTCAGCGAGGCGGGTACGGCGTTGCGGGCGAAGGCCCAGATTTTGATTCCGAGGGGTGTCCATTCGGTTGCGTAGACGGCGCCGCCTTGAGCGTTGAATGCGTGGCCTGCTGAGGCGAAGTTCTGGCCTAGGGCAGAGGTGTTGGAGGGTGAGTGGATGCTGCATCCTGTGAAAGCGGTGTTTTCGTTGCAATCGATGTGTTGTAGTTGACCACCGAAAGAGGCTGTGGCATTGTCGACTGTGCAGCCAGGTGCTGTGTGCAGAGTCATGGCATTGTAGGGCGACTCGTGAACATATTCCACGATGTCGATCTCCCCGACTTGCGGCCATTCACCGCCGGTTCCGAGGAGCCACATGGCGGGCCAGAGACCGGGACCTACGGGGATATGGTTGATGTCGGCGACGAGAAGTGTGCCAGCCGAGAAGGTCTTTCGGCTGGTCAGGCGGACGGAGTCCCTGCCGTTGGCAGTTGCGTCTCCCACCGAGTCGACGCCGATGCGGGCACGGGTTTGGTTGTCTTGCTCATGGTGGTTGAAGGCCAGGTAGCCTTGCTTAGCTGCGTAATCAACCGATTTATATGAAACAAAGCCATTGGTTGGGTCCGGGCCAATATAGCTGATAAATCCGTCGTAGAAATTATCGCCGCTGTAATCGGCTACAAGCGTGTAGGGTATCGCTGACGACGAATTGTTGTTGCTGGGCGGTGCAGCAGCAGCAGCGTCGCCGTGACCTTCGTGTGCGATGGTCCTGGAAGCAAGAGCGGCGAGAGCCAGCAGGCCGCTGAAAGAGAAAAAGGAGTTGATCATGTTGTCGGTTCTGCGTGGTCGCGTCAAGCGAGTCGTTCTGCTATGATGTTGGCGTAAGGATAGTGCGGTCGGTCTGTTCGATACTTTTGATGCCGGGAGATTCGGTGTGTAAGAAGTGAATGTATAAACAAAGAATCAGACTCCGACACCTTCGAAGAACACTCGTCGTTCACAAAGGGAAGCCATGGTGAAAGGCCGTGAACTGACGGACAAAGGCGGGTGACTGGCCGTCAAAGAAATAGTGACAATAGACAATGCTGTTGTCGCAGAATGAATAGACCCGCCGTGGTGGGTCGGGCCAAGAATGGGCGGCCGATATCGAAAAGACCTATCGACATGTTATGCGGTGTCGTGAGTCTTACATGAGGTTTGGCATTTCTCGTTCATTGCCTGATGTCTTCCCTTTGACGCCAGCCAATGAAACACTTGAGCTGCTAGCCGCCCAGCGAGCCGAAGAGGTGTGGTCCAATGGCCGGACCTGAAACACTGAGTTACAGACACGGGTGAGACGACATGGCTACCATGTGCGCGCCTGCTGTGGTGATCGCTCCAAGTGGGCGATGTGATGATGTTGATGTTGTGGTGAAGAGAAAGAAGGTGAAATGTGCGCAAGCATTTTGTAGAAACTCCCGCGTTGAATGTTTACCCCAACCCTAACCCTTCAGTCGAGACGATTGACATTGCATTGACGATGTTACAACGACCATATAACTTCTATGACTTATTCGATGTGAGAAGGTGTTAACAATGAGCACAGCTTTGGTTTCTAAACACATGCTACGTCTGTAGTGCGTTATAAGAGATTGCATATCGACATCTCATCAAAACTCGGAAGGACGACTTCAACTACGGCAGATCGTACCGCATGTCTATCAACATAAGTGTGCAGATAGCTATCGACCCACTAATCATTCAAGAGATGTACAAACAACAATAGCACATCCCGATTATACTACATCATCCAAAAGATGAGTATGTTAGGGGGAAGATGAACCACGAAGACAGGATGTCAACTAACTCGACGATAACACTAACCCTACCGACATTGATCGTCTATCAACGAGAAGTCGACTTCTATGTGGAAGAGCACACTACACGATTGGAGGCGGTGCGATTGTCGCCACCGCAAGTATTGAGAAGTTGAGTTTGAGCAGCTCTATAAACGCGCTTTATTGTTTACAGTAGTCGTCACGGTAAAGTGTCCTGATCCTCATCTGAAATCAGATCAAGTCGGCAGCAAAACATATACTGTGCTACCCGATTATTTGGGACAGGATGCCGGTAGCATTGCCTGAATCTGTCCCAATTAATATTTCTCCCAGAGAAGCTGCTTTCTGCTTTCCACACTCGCGCTTACAGGTTTCTTCCCCATCAAAAAAGCCTTGAACGTGACAAATTTACTGCATATTCTTGCATCGTTCCTTAGAAGTACGTAAGTTGATGGTAAGAGAAGGCCCAGGCTCGATCGGCTTTTTGTTTGTCCCGTATTCCCGTGCCCGATCCATCATCCACCCCAACACTAACTGACTTCAACACCACTTTGCCTTCGCCTTCCCCAATCTTGGTATTTGACATCTCGAAATCTGCACATTGTCGCCTGTATGCCATGTCGTCCGATCCTGTCCGCCAAATCCAGCTTGCATTGGAAGAAGAAGACCGTCCACGTTACACCACTTCCGAACTGCACGACTACTTCACACGCATCGAGCTCCCAAAAGAACAACTTTCCTCCCCCTTGTTGTCAAATGCCACCTTTGCCGAAACAAAAGAACATGGCCTCCCATTCCTGGAAGCTCTCACCCGCCACCACACCTGCAACGTTCCTTTCGAGAACCTCGAACTTCACTATTCCGCACACAAAACCATCAGCCTCGATACTGCACACCTGTACAACAAATTTGTCCGCCAACGCCGCGGCGGGCGATGTATGGAGAACAACACCTTCTTCGCCACTGTCCTCCGCTCGCTAGGCTTTGATGTTCGCAACTGCGGTGGGCGAGTGTCGCGCGGGATGTCACCCTACGAGGAAGTCCGACGCAACCAAAGCGCAACCTACGACGGATGGAACCACATGCTCAACATCATCCGCCTGGACGACGAATGGTATGTTGTCGATGTTGGGATGGGTGCCATGGGCCCAAACATGCCTTACCCACTGCGTGACGGGTTCGAGACCACCAGTATCGCGCCACGCAAGATTCGCATCCAGCTCCGTTCCATCCCAGAATCGCACGCGAAACAGCGTGCCGACGGGTCCCAATCGCCGAAAATGTGGTGTTACGATATCTGCTACGAGCCCGCCGGGACCGCCGCCGACAAGTGGTTGCCGGTCTACTGCTTTACCGAGACGGAGTTCTTGCCCCAAGACTACCAGATGATGTCGTGGTTCACTTCGACCCACCCGAGCTCTTTCTTCACCAGATACGTGACGTGTACCAAGATGATCATGGCTCCCTCAAAGGACAGGATCGTGGGTAACAACACCCTGTTCCAGGGGACTGTCAGAGAGACTCTCGGCAGCGACCGGAAAGTTTTGAAGGAGTGCACGACTGAAGAGGAACGCGTGCAAGCGCTGGCGGAGATCTTTAACGTGGATTTGACAGACGACGAACGGAACGCGATCTCAGGAGATGCCAGACTGGGGTCTTCATAGTAGCATGCTTCATAGTAATGAAGGGGACTTCTCCACACATGTAAGGCTACATGCAATGGAACGTTGCGAGGCGGCTTCACCGAGGAATCAGCAGTCAGAAACGACCGGAAGAAAATCAAACTGTGAGTGCCCACCTAAAGATCGGCGAAAGCTGTGGTTGGATCGCTCAAGAGACCCTTGCTTTCTGTGTATCCAAACAAAAGACGGAATCAAAGTGACAACAGTGCCGAATTCGACAGGTTTGTACATCTCAAGCATCTGAACTACAAGACCTCGGCTTCAATCACACTCTCCGCCGCTCCTGTACTGCCGAAAATGCCTCGAACCACATATCCAGCCTTACCAAGCAAGTCTCTCCAAGCCCGCTCGGTCCTCTCGTACGCAGGATCGCAGTGTGCCAACATCATCATGTCCATGCTCGTAGCAGGGAGTGAGGGCTTCTCTTCCGAGACGACGATCTCATTGAACAAGACTCTGGAGTAACCTGGTTTGAGAGCGGGTTTAAGGTTGGCGAGGACGCGGAGGCAGTCCTCGTCACCCCAGTCGTGAAGGATGGAGTGCAGGAAGTAGGCTCGCGCGAATTGGACGGGTTCCGGGGTGAAGAAGTCATGTGGCTGTATGGTGAAGAGTTTGGCGAAGGAAGGATCGGCTTCCGCGAGTACTGAAGGTTGGTCCTGGAGAATCAGCTTTCCTGGAGGGTGCGGGTGCGCTGCGGCGAAGGCTGCCAGGTCGTGGCCTTTTCCTCCGCCGACATCTACCAAGAACACGTCGCTGATCGATGAATCGAAGCCTTTCGCGAGACGCTCGGCGACAGGGTAGAAGTCAGGCTCGAACCACATCGCGTTACCGGCACGGTAAGCCTGCATGAAGTGGTTGAAGTAGCTTGCTTGCGTAGGATTCGCTGCTAACCATAAGAAGAAGTTGTCTTCCTGTGATTTCATGCCGATTTGGAAGGGCCTCGGCACCGCAGAGGAGTCTTCTTTGGCCATGCGAGTGAAGTATTCGGGGAGTCCATTGAAGGCTTGGCGTGTAGTGTAGTGGCAGAAAAGGATGCTGTGTTGGAAGTGCGGCGTTGAAAGCTCGTTGCTCAACGTGGTCGCGAGCCATACGCCAGGAGACGAAACGTCGATCACGGAACTTGCTTGCAAGTGGCGGAGGATGCGCTCAAGTTGGTGTTTGTGATATGCAGAGTTGATGAGAAGGGCGTCAGTGGTTACTCCAGCAGCGCCGGCATCTCGGAGCTTCTGGAAGAGTTCGATTTGGACGGCAACAGCTAACAGTGGTGAAAGAACAGACTGTGAACGATTGTTAGCAAATTATCGAGATAAGGTGGAAAACGTGTCGGAAGGCACATCGTCTGACAACTGGGGAGGGACAGACGACTCCTTCCAACTGCAAGGGACCAGCTCTCTCAAACCTCGCCGCACCATGCTATAAAACTCACCTCTGCCCACATGACTCTCTGTACAAAATCGCTGGCTTTCTCTTTCTTGCTGCTTGAGAGCACAAGTGCTGTATCCTGCTCCC
>Ga0265797_10002473_pt1 | contig 31005 bp, 22 predicted proteins | sample P2T30metagenome_FD_192433 | JGI IMG/M metagenome (GOLD analysis project Ga0265797, IMG submission 192433) | Plant litter microbial communities from East Loma Ridge, Irvine, California - P2 T30 | ecosystem: Environmental > Terrestrial > Plant litter > Unclassified | place: USA: California... | reverse complement strand
ATTCTTGTATTCGGACCAAGGAAAGTATAAGAGGTAGCGCACGAAGGCGTGTGAAGAAACCGATCTACGCAAGCAAAGGCTATGCAAGACATCTTGTAAAAAGGAAAGAAGCATGGAAGGAAGAAAGACTCCGACATGCCTGGCTCCAGCGTCCAGACATCGAGCAAAGAAACAGGAAAGAAAGAAGTAAAGAAACAAAGCTTCTTCTCCGACAAAACATTATCGTACAACGCCATCAAATGCGTAAAGGTGTGGTATGAAGTCTTCATGTTGCCATTAGAATCCGTACTGTCGTCTAGTCGTGGTTCTTGGTCTGCGTCCACCAGAGCCGGGTCCGATGTCAATGCTCTGCAACTCCAAGCTGAGTGCCATGTCCTCGTTTTGTGCACCGTAGCCACCGCCATTCATATCGATGGGTACCTTGGCGGGAATGGGTGGAGCTGCGACACTATGCCTCTGGGTACCGCGTCTGTCATAGCTAGGACTGCTACCGTAACTGTTGGGATTGTCGCGTTCGCGGAGAACCTGTCTGTCTGGTAGGTTGTACTGCGGTGGCGTATCGTAGGCAGATACGGGACGTTGTTGGTCTCGCCTTGTAGGCCTGCTACGTGCTGTAGAACTAGGAGGCGCATTGTGTTGACTCTGGCTTGCAAGGACCAACGCACCTGCATTGACAGGTGAGTTGTAATCGTTGTTGAAGTCATGTCTCGTAGTGACTAGCGCATTGCTGTTGTCAAAGTTCATGCTAGCTGCATGGCGGATGCGTTCTCTGTCAGCGCGCTCGCGCTGGTATCGTTCCTCACGTTGCATAGCGGCCTCGAGATCTCTGCTACCGTTAAGCTGCGCTCTGCTGCGAGGAGCTTTTTCCTTCACTGTGCCCTTGGGTACTGGCTCGGGTGCCCAGTTGTCAACAGGCAGATGGTCCGACGCATCGACAACGCGACCACTGAATGTGACAATCTGACCCTTGTCGTTGTACTCCATGCGGCTACCTGGTCGTTCCAGCTCGTCATCCGAAGGTATTGGAGACTTGGACATTCTGGGGTTGTAGACATCGAAACTGTCGGGATTGAATGCTACTCCAGAAAGTCTTCGTTCACTTGTGTCTTCCCTCGCGGGTGGTGGGCGAGGTGACACCGACTTGCGGGTCGGCATGCTTCGCGCAGGCATCCTAGACGAGCGATCGGTAACCGGGTTCGGAGAGTAACGATCCATATCCGGGTTGGGAGAGTAGCGGTCCATAGCCGGATTGGGAGAGTATCGCGGGTTCACACCAGGACTTGTAGCACGAGGCTTGACAATTGGAGTGGGGTCGTAAACAGGAGGTGACATCTGGCGAGGCTGTTCGGGCGGGTCATGGGGATAGTAGTCGTTGGATTGGTACGCAGAATGATGGACCAACTCCTGTGACTGGACGGGTGCCTCAAATTGTGTGATGGCCCGATACTCGGCCGGCTCAGAATAGTGGCGCAATTGCGGCGGTGTCTCATACGAAGGAGGAGCTTCGTAAGGTGGCGCTTCGATCTCTTGCCTAACCGGGTTCAGCCCAGCAATGAGACTGGTTGGCAGCGCCGGTGGTTCCTGTCGCAGTGTTTCCTGTCTTAGTGGGGACGGCACCATAGCATCACGAGATACGGGACGACTTGAGCCCTGTGTTGGCATGCGAGGGTGAGTGTACCGTCGTTCAGAAGGTTGTCGAGGTGCGTAGTTGTCGGGCTCATATTGCTGAGGCTGCATATCGTAGCTGTAGGGAAGTGAATCTCCTCTCGACCTTGATGCAAAGCTGAGTGGCGCAGGGCCGTCGTTGCGGTAACGGTCAGGGCTCTCTTGGTTAGGGTGAGGCAAGGTGCTGGCATTGCGCTTGTGCATGGGCGGCGGTGGCGGCATGTCATCCTCGTCTTCCACCATGGGCTGCATGGCACTACGTCTGCGATGCGTAGGGCTTTCGTCGTGTAGGGGCGGTGCCTCGATGAATCGTTGACCGTAGTATTGGTCGACTGGAGAAGCCTGCTCCTGAGGATGCTCGCGGCTACGACTGCTTCGCAGGGGCGCAACCTGGTATGTCGGATCTTGGTACTGGTCTTGCGCGTACGACTGAGGTGGCTGAACTGGCCGAGCTGGCTGCGGGGCCGGCTCAATCCGTTGAGGCTCATGCTGCTGGTGCTGAAGCAATTGTTGCTGGAGATACTCAATCTGCTTCTGCTGCTCTTGTAGTTTTTGCTGTTGTGCCGGGGACTCATAGGTGTGCTGCGTCGGGACCGTTGGGGCCGAGTGAGAATGTACTGGCTCGGGGTGTTGCAACGCTTGGGTTCTTGGAGATTGACCATCTTCCTGAGACATCCTCCTCTGCTCCGAGTGCCTGATGCGTTGTGGTAGAGGATCAATCGGCTTTACTTCATATGGCTTGGGGGCAGCATAGGACATATCGAAGCTCTCTTCCCTCGCCATAGGCATCCTCTGGGCCGACGAGCGTGGATTCGGAGGTGTGCTGTACGACGCATGCGGCGCGGGACGCTGTGGGGTGATCTGGCTCGACGTAGACGCGGGGTTTAGGGGGGATAATTCTGGCACAGGTCTGCGTGAAGGTGCATCCGACTGGGTCCGGTGTGTTGGTGACGGCTCAGTTGGTGTCCGCTGGTGTCGCGGCGAGCCCAGCTCTCGTGGGCCGGCCCTGACACCCCGCAGTCCTCGTTGTTCTGGAGTATGCACGGGCGATGGTGTGGCGCCTGTCGGGTCGCTGGGGAGCGGACGTCGCTTGACGGGTGCCATCTCGCGCGCTCCACCTACAGCAGCCTTGCCTTCTGGCTTGGCTGACTCTCTCCTTTTCTGCAGTGCTGGCTTTTCGTTCTTCTCGCGGGTGTCGTAGTAGGTAATCTCCATCCGGATCTCGCCGGCGTATTTACCCTTGCAATTGAGTCCGAGCCATTCATCACTCTGTCCTCCGCCGGGCGTGATGACGGAGTTGAGATTGGCAAAAGCCTAGCCAATCAGCTCCGTCTTCTTGTCGTCGTTGAAGACGGAGACCTTGAGGCGGTTGTAGTCGGGCGAGTCGTGGACGGTGAAGCGCAATTCCTGGTCCCTGCATGTGTCAGCGACGGATTCAAAATATGTCCAAGAGGGACGTACCATTTGGGCGTCTGGCCGCCTCGTTTGTCCGTCTTTGTCTTTTTGGCTTCCTTACCCAACCGGGCAGCGCAGTACGGGTCCTGTTTTCCCATGGTCCTCTTGTTGGGCAGATTTCGGGCGCGGTCCATGATGACAACCAGGGTGCCTATTACCGGCCCGTCGACCGTCATGTCGGAGAAGATGCCTGCTGCATGAGCTCCGCCAAAGTTGGGGAGATTCATCGCCTTGGTCGCCATGCTGCGGCAATGGCCCGGGTGAGGGACTTGGGGCGGGAAGGCGCGTCGAGCGAGAGTGGGTGGTGGGCGTGGATGGCCGCGAGTGCAGCGTCGTTGGCGGCGATAAGGCGCATTCGCTGCAATTGAAAGACGGGGGGGGGGAGGCGGTGAAGCTGCAATGAGAGAGTGAGAGAGAGAGGCGGCGAGGCAAAACAAAAGAGCGACAGTGCAGAAGCAGAGGTTAGGCGTGGATGCAAGATGCAAGCGTGTTTTGGGGTGGATCGGGTTCGCGGGTGTTGTTCTATTCCTATGTTACGCATCCTCATGTGGCTGGCTCCAGCCTCTCCGAGCCCCCGCAGCACCAATCACACGCCCTGAGCCACCATGTGGACCTACCACGCTCTTCCCCGGTCAGATCATTAAGGCTGAAAGGGTCGTCCCTTGCAGACGCGAAGTCTCAAGTTTCTTGTTTAGCCCCATCTCGCTGCGAACGCCTGTCGCGCTATTGTTTGCACTCCTTTGGGGCTATGTCATATTCTGTGGCTGGGCCGGTCAGTCTGCTGCCATCGCCTCACTAACCGCGACACTTGCCGGCTGTAACGGGCTCTCCGGCATGTACACACACGCGTAGCACTCATCTGCAGTACGTACACTGCATCTGGTCCTTGGCCCGCTTTCGCACCCGCCTTGCGTGAGCCTACAAGACCCCAGCTGTCCGGCTGTATCATCTTCACTCCACGCTCAACCATGCATCTCCAGACAAAACACGTCTGCTAAAATCTCACACGTTCCCGACTTGGTTGTTCCATGCGCTGCCTCTCTGTGCTACTCGCAGTCCATGCGTCTATTCGATTCTTCTGTGCTAGGTTTGGCGCATGTTCCTATGGAGACGAGGCTCAGCCAGGATACCGTTGATCACCCGGCGCCAATCGTGAGATCACCCCATTGCGATCCCACAGACCCAAATCAGGTCTGCGAAAGATGGCTGGTATCACCGGATTGCGAATTGCCGCCCAACAGCAATATCCCGATTCGCCCGGCATCAAGAAAGATCCTTGAATCATCCATTTTGTGGAGATTGCGCGTGGGATCTTGTCCAAGCTTGGATGCAATACATCCTTCGAGTGACAATTGACATGCAGAAGACATCTAAGCGTGGTGAAGCTTATCTCTGCAGAGATTCCCGAGGTTCCGAATGCTCTTCAGTCGCCTTGATGTTGACATGTGATCCGCGATTGATACTGCAGCTACCCACGCAACTATCGAGTACGTTGAGAGCGTCGCGTCGCGTCATTTCTATGTAAGCAAAAAGATTGTGCAGCCTCCCACACGGCCGAGGTTGTTGCTAAACCACGATGAACAGTTGGCAAAATGTAGGAGAGTCCTGCACGCGTTCATTGTGAGCGTGATGCACATGTGACGTTCCTGTCCCGTGACTGCGCGCATCCGTGTCCTCGCGACCCCATCGCGCTTGCGCTGGCTGGCTTTGGAGTTGGCAGCCTCGCCACCACGATCCTGCCTCCGCCCACGATAACCACCCCCAACGTTACCTACCTGTCATATCAGGGCTGCCCGAATCGCCCATGTTACTCCCACCATGTCAACCCACACGCCCTCCCCGCACCGCTTCCTAGCACCCAATCCGCCTTCGACCCAAAAGCTGAAGAAACCTCAATCCGGTCTGCGCAATGCTCTCGCTGTACAAACGCCAGCATCCACTAAACCAGCGCAGCCAAAATCCGAGGTACCGCTCAAGAAACTGACGCCTGCGAAACGTTTTGTACTTGCACCGCCACGAACAGCAATTGGAGTCGCCAAGGAGAAACGCGGTGAGGCACACGAGGACACATTCACCCTCTCCACGCCGCTTGCAAAGCCGCGAAGGAAATTCGAGCGGATAGAAAGCATAGAGGAACCTTCTCAATCAAGCCAGTCAGAGCAGGATGAGAATGGTGAACCTATCATACAGTCCATTGAAGATGGAGACACACAGCTGGGCCATTGGGTAGAACAAGAAGCAGACCGGGAAGATGAGATGCTTTTCGAATCTGTCCAGACGAACAAGCGTCGTCGCATCTCTCCAGAAAGCTCTCCTTCGCTCCAAGGACTGTCTGAACCCTCTACACCGGTACCCGTATCAAACGCAAAGACGCACCGTTTCAAAGTCCCCCCACCACATACCCCTGCGCCATTTCCTAGCATTGCAGCAGTGACGTCCATGCCAGCCGCTGCCCCGCAACGCCCGCATTTCATACTTCCCGCGCTACCTACATCGCCACCAAAGCCCTCCCGGCCGCCCCCTGAGATCTTCTCTCCTTCGCGCAAGAATGGCAAATACATACCCAACGGTCTAGCATCGACAGTGACGAGCTGGATCATAGAGACGGCAAATACTGGTTTTGCCGCGCAGGATAGGAGTGCTATGGTCTGTGGTGGTGATAAGGAGGACGGCGTTAAGTTGCGAGTAAGGGTGACTAACCTGTCGAGAGGCGGGGACCAACCGCAGGAAGATGATAGAGTGGAGTGTTATTCAGGTGGCATCGTCTTTGCACGTGGCAATACCGAGCCTGGCATGTATAATGCTTCGAGAGCAGGGAGTACAGGGGCTGAAGATAGCCCGATAAGAATCTTGCTAGCTGGTCAAGGCGGTGCTAGAGCCTCGGGAGGTGTGCTCGTCAAGACGGGGAGCGTGGTTGGTATTCGCGCACCCATGTGGGAAGTTGATGTTGGAGAGGATAGGTGGACAATGGCCGTGGACTGGGTGCTAACATGAAAGTACGGCAATGATTCTCATTTACGAAGATATGATTGACGAGTTATACCCACATATACGGCAACAATGCGACTCTCTATTTGCAATGTCGTAGATCTGTTTTGAATTGTACAGCAGGTATATATAAGTACCCACACGTTCGTTCCACTTCGTTCCGGACAACTTCCTGGTGTCCTTGTTTTGTTGTCACAGCGAAATAGACAGTCCTTAGGACATCGTCAAACTGATACCCCGAGCTATAATTTCTCTGTCATGGCTCTCTCAATGAGCAAAGGGGGAGCTCGTGGCATCCAAGTGTTTACACTGGGCTCTCCCGTTGTTTGTTCAGAGCTCGGGGCTCGATATTCTAGGTGCCTGTTCACTGCCGCTCTTGGAAAAAGCAATGTTCCCAACACGCTTCATGGATCGTGGGTCGTCCTCAGCATTCCAGACCTGGGCCACAAGGTCTTTAATGGTGTTTGCAAGATCTTCTTCAGAAAGATGATCGCCCTCCTCAAGGCCAGCGATGCAGTCATCAACAGGAAAGCCAGCGTACTCGATCAAGCAACGCAAACTCTTAGCAAGAAAACGATCGGTCTCATAGTGTGGTATTTCTTAATCGGAGGCGATCTCGTTGCTGGACCTCTCACGACTGCAATGACGCTTTCGCTCGGACATACGCATGGCAACTACTCGTTCCGTCAGTACGTCGATGGCCAGGCGGGTGTACGACACCTACCGCTCACGCCAGCTCTTCTCTTAACCGCGGAGCTCTGTGGCGTTCCGAGTACACCAGACTCACCAGTGATCTTGATCACACCAGCTTTCTCAAGGGCCAGGAAGATATCATTCACGAGACCGCGTCGAAACCGCATCGCCTGAGTGAAGTCATGACCAAGCTGGATGAAATCAGGCCATTCATAGTCGTCATGAGCCTCATGCCAATTGAGTACGTTAAGCACATCAAGGCGACCAGCATCGGGTGTGGTGTACAATGAGACTGGCGCGTCTTTCGAACGAGAGAACTTCAGTGAAGCGGTGACCATGTGGAGAGCCCAATCCGCTGCAGTTGTTAGGCAAAATTCTTTGTAATCATAAAATGGATGCCATGGCAGGCGCAGTCGAGCCCTGGAGGTGGGTGCTCACCTGGTTTGGTGAACCGCGCGCCATCTTGCGTTGCGGAGGTGATGTTCGCCATTCTCCAATAGCGAGCGCGAAGACGGAGGCGATATGGATGAGAGGCTCTGCAATGCGGCGTCGAGTGGAGATGTGAGAATCGACGTGGACAGAGGCCTGTCGCCATTTGCACCTTCCCATTTCAAGCAGCGTAAATCATAGGCTTGCGTCGTAGGAGTGACTAGGAAAGAGCCATGAAGATAAGTGAGACAACACTGAATCTTACAACTGCGCCTCTGTAAAATAGGGTGCAGAACGTCAGCTGTGATCAAAGTGTTGCCTGAGGGTCTTTGCAGTGCTTGGCCACATATTGCACTAGAACCATGGTTTGCTCTATCTATATCAATTTTCGCGCCAGATAACGTCTGGAAAACCAACAGGCCTGTAAGACGGGACAGCTCAAAAATTTTTGACACCTGCTTCATATTTCCAGTATCTCTTGCTCTGTCTCCGTCTTCTCCTATGATGTCTTCGAAATGACTTCGTATCCGCCTTCACATACTTCACTGCACTAAATACACAACGCCAAGGCGAACGCCATGTCTTCCAACATCACTCCATGCTGGGTATGTTCTCACCCAAAGTCAGAACGCCAAGCAAAATGTCTGGTCTGCTCTCCATCCTCCTCCTCGTCATCGTCACCGAGAACACATCTGCTCCTGCCAAACACAACAAAAGCATGTTGGACCCTACCCGCTATCAGTGCCACAAAATTACGAAAAGTGTGGCAACGCTGTGGCTCCGAAAGAAGTCCAGAATGGGGGGAAGCGCTCGACTTGATAAGAACACTTAATCCAACAAGACGTTGCACATCGCAGCTGAGAGTAGACGCATTTCTCGCAGAACAAAGCCCTCAGATTATCTTGTTGCAAGATAGCGACTATTTCGAAAAGACCCCTGCTATAACTCTCACTTCTGCTTCGTCAACCTCAGTGCCAACTATGAACCTTACTACTTGGCACACATTTGCGCAGAACGAGTGGCCGACCACTGATGTTCATATCACAACGACGCAGAATGAGAAGAAGAAGCATAGAGGAAACAAGATAAATTGTGGGATTTGCAGAGAAGACGTAGAGGTCGATCGGAAGTGGCTTGAGGTCATGGAGGTGGGTATGACGGTCGAGACAAAAGATAAGGCGGAGATGCTCGAGCAAGATGACCATTGTGAGTTTGGAACGATGATGAAAGGCTTGTGTTTGCAAGCCTCCAAACCGTTTCGAGACATCGTCATGTCAGACAGCTGGGCCGACGTGAACACGTGATAAAAAAGAGTGCTAGACACTCCGGGCTGTTCCTAGGTAGCGAAGATCGCTTCTAGTGAGCATCGAAATGATTCTCTGATCCAAAGTAAGCTACACACGTGATCTGACTTCGTTTCTATATGCCTGCTTACATGAGCGCATCTGACGACATGCTCGTCTGCAGCATAGGTAATCTACTCATCTATGTTGATTGGGGCGTGCAGCACCGAACTGCGAACACGTACTGACAATAGATTCGCCCGCTACCTTGGGTAATCTTCCTCATCCTCTTCGCCTTTTCGAAAATCCTCGATAGCCGCTGCATAATCGATTCCACCTATCGTCGGTTGGATGCACGTCACCAATGCTCTAGGTCGTAGATTGGACGTGGCGAGGAAGTCTAGTCGCAGCATCGCGATCTGGAGCAGCGACTAGAGTCGACGTCACCGGATGCCCCTCCACGCCGCAATGCTTTTGCTTTGTTGTACCAAGGATTTTGGTGGTGGGGTCACGATGGTGTCTTCTTTGTGAGCGTCCCACGTCGCCAGGTACGACTTGAGTCGGGTCGGCCCTCATGAGTTAGTCGCTTAGTGCTCCCCGGGCCCCATGTGCGTGCCACGCCACGTCACTCAATCCATCAACCACCTCACTTTTTCCCTCTTTGCCATGACTCTCCCATACGTGCCCATGCATGCCCCTGCAGCGCCGGCCCTCCCTTGGGTGTCGAGAAGGTTGTTAGAAGGGCAGACCTTGCTAATTGATGCTTTGCCGCACTTTACGCTCTCAGGCCTTCCGGTGCCGGAAATTTGGCCGTTGAACCCAACGCTGCACCACGATCCACGCTGGCGACACAACTGCAAGCTAAAGCGCCATCGAGCCAATAATCGAAAAGCCATCGCAGCGAAAACCCCACCTTCCGGGCTTCCAACTCTATCAACCTGAACGAACTGCGTTTCCCTACGTGGACCAATTAGACATACAGGCCAAACTCGCCTTCTCAGCGTGAGCCTGTGGAAGCATGCGCGCATGCCAATCCGAGGCTTACCGAACCATTGCGCCCACAATGCGAGGCATCTCCTTACGATTTCTCGCATCATGTCTTGTGACAGTTGTCCTGCACCTCTCTTTCGTCTGATCTCAGTGCTGCGTCCAGCTTTGGCCGATTGAAGCCACGCACGTTGCATACCTCCACCCTCTGTGCTTTCCGTCTAGACTGATCCGTTTCTCATTCGTCTCTCCGCAATCAATGCTCGCACCCCACGTCTCATGTCGCCATTGCATGCCTACCTTTTGTTGTCATCAGCTATGGAACGAAGAAAACATCTATAGCGTGTAGCACAACTTATCGAACATCTGGTTTCAAAACACCGCATTGACTTTGTTTGATCCACCATGCGCCAGTTCGACAATGTCTCGATATCGCCATGGGCGAACCCATACGCCGGCCCCAACACAAACACCGGCAAGAACTTCTATGCTACCGCGCCCCAACCACCGGCTCAACCTCTCTATCGCCGGGTGGTTGCGCCTCCTCCAAAATTCTCTTATACGGGCGTTGCACATGTAATTGATGATAAGCGCACCGATGACGATCAAGCAGGTATGCTTGGAATACGTTATGTCTAACATGTCCAATTGACCATTGTAGAACCAGGAATCGCCTCGACAGCACCAGATGCTTCAGATTTACCACCTGTGGCAGAAGCCACGCTAGCAGAGGCCGCACCTCCAGCCATACCAGAAGTACCTCCCCCAGGAGAACCTTCGATAACAACAGATACACCTGTAGCAACAGTCCCAGCAGAAACTATACCCGAAGACCCACCGACACAACAAGCAGAGGCTGCCTCCAGTAGTGGGGACGATGTTGTGGCAGCCGAAGTTGTGACTGAGGATGTTAAAGATGAACCTCCGGGATCAAGCGATGCCACGAGCGTTGAAGTATCACCGCCTCCACCAGCTTCGCCAGTACCGGTAATAGGGCTGCCGACATCAGAGGTTTTGCCAGTACCCCCTAGTGAGCCCGTGCCTCCTCCGCCGCCAGCACCACCAGCGGATGCAACACCTGAGCCTGTAGTCGTTGAGAGTGAGAAGAGTGGTGAGTCCGAGCAGGCCGCTCAAGAGCCCCCGAAATCCCCAACTGAGAAGTTTGTCCATTTTGCCTCTGACACCAAAGACCCAGACGCCGCAAGTATTGGCAAGAAGAAGAAGTATGGTAAAGGCAAGCCCACCGCGTTTGTTCGTCCCAGAAAGCCATCGAAATCCGTTCCCCTTGCGTCGCCGCCGAAGGACGGAAAGAAGAATGCTATGGTTCCAATCAGCATCATGAAAAAGGAGCGAAGTGGTTCAATGTTCTCAGCGTTCACTAGTGAGAAGTTGATGAAGGGGGATATGAGGAAGTCAGGAGGAAAGAGAGGCAGTGATGACGGTAGTATATCACCAAGTGACGACGGGTCGGTCGTGATCATCGACGGAGATGCATCCCCTTCGGTCGTCTCCGAAAGCGTTATCATCGAGGAACCTACCGAAGCCGCTTCAGAATCGATCGTAATCGAGGCCGTACCGCCGCCACCACCGCCGAACGATACTCCAACTGTAGAAGACGAGGTTGCTGTTGGTGAGGATACTGTGGAGGCACAGCATGAAGCAGCAGTCACAGACAGCCCTACCACCGAAGGCAACGAGCCTGTCGTTGCCGAGTCCCCTACTGAAGCCGTAGCAGAGGAGACTACCGCAAATGATCCTGTAATCGAAGACACCCCTGCCTTTTCGGACGAGCCGACAGCAGATGCGGGTTCCGAAGGACCTGCTGCGACACCAGAGCCGCCGGTGGAAGGTTCAAGTACTATGAGTGAGGATACAAAGCCACCCGTCGAAGCGGAACCTGAAAAAGAACAAGCTTCGGCAGACGGTGTAGATGTGGTTGAGCCCAAGGTGGCCTCTTCAGACGAAGAGCAACCAGTCGAAGCGGAGAGCCCTGCTGAAGCGGCACCGGCACCAGCACCGGCGGAGGACTCAGTTGTGGGCGAGGCTGCTAGTGAGTTAGCAGCGGAAGACACGACTACCGTTGGGGAATCGACTGCAATCGAAGTACTACCCTCTGCTGTAGAAGAGGCACCCGCTGTCGAGGAACAACCTCCTGCTCCTGAAGAAGCTCCGGTGATCAACGATCCGCCAATCACCGAGGAGACTTCTGCTGTTGGAGAGGTGGAAACATCCACAGCTGAAGAGACACCCAGTGGCGAAGTAGCATCATCTGGTGAAGAACCGACCTCTGCGGACATACAAACATCGGCTGAAGAGGTACCCGCGGCGGACGAGACAGTTGTTTCTCCAGAATCGGCTGACAATGAGGAACAATCTGCTCCTGGAGATACTCCAGTCACTGAAGTCACCCCTGTTACTGAAGAGCCATCCTCGGCCGAAGCATCGCCTGCGAGTGAAGCGGCACCGGTTGCTGAGGAGACAATTGCCGCCGTTGAAGAGGCTCCTCAGGCTGATAGTACTTCTGATGCTTCAGACACGCCCGCTACTGGAGAGACTTCTTCTACAGACAATCCCACCGCTGACGATACCCCGCCTACTGAAGAACTACCGGTACCCGAAGAAGTCTCAGCTGTGGATGGCACACCTACTGCCGAAGAAGCATCTGCAGGCGAAGAAGCACCAAAGGCTGAAGACGCCATCGTTGTCGACGAGGTACCTGTTACAGAAGAGATGCCAGCCAGTGAGGCCACTACTGTCACTGAAGCGGTACCTTCGTCTGATGAATCGCCAGCTGCTGGTGAATCAGTCGCTGTTGAGGAGACACCCGCTATCGAGGAGACACCTGCTGCCGAGGAGACACCTGCTGTCGAGGAGACACCTGCTGTTGAGGAGACGCCGGCTCTTGATGAATCACCCGCTGCTGAGGAGACACCTGCTGTCGAGGATATACTTGTTGTTGAGGAAATACTAGCTGCTCAGGGAGCGTTAGTTGCTGATCTAGCAGAAGATGCCGCCGTGTCAAAGCCGGAACCGGATGCTGCTCAAGAACAGTCCCTACTCGAAGGGAATCAAGATGTCGAACCATCTCCTATCGCAGATCAGGAGGCTCCAGTCGAGACCTTACCGATTGAAGAACATGCAGACGTTGCGTCCCAAAGTACTCCGAACGAAGAGGAATCTCAAGGATCTGAATCTTCAGCTGTCGAAGATGCCGTCTCCGAGCCTCCCGTTTCTGAAGAAGTTCCAGAGCCCGAGACAGTTACGTCCAGCGACCCGCCATCGACTGAGAACGATGATAAGATTGAAGACACAGATGCTGGAGAAGTAGGAAATGCTGAGTCAGTGGTGGCTGTGGCTGAGTCAGACAACTTGAGCGCTGAGATTACGGGTGAGTCCACTTTCGGTTCACCATTGGATTGCAGGCAACACGGAGCTGCATGTCTTTGTTATCAATGCTAATAATATAACAGAGTTACAAGCCGATAGCACGATCGAAGATCCAGTCGCAGTGGACGCCAACGAACCTATCCCGGCCGAGAACGCTAGCGACATAACATCTGGTGAAGGCAACAGTGAGCCTAATACTGTGCAGGATGAAGGCAAGGTGCCCACGGAAGAACAGGAGGCTACAACGGTCCCTGAAGAAGCAGACCCAACAAGTGCTTCTCCGCCGACTGACGACGACTTGGCGACAGCTCCTCCCGAGAACACCCAAGCAACTGAAGTCGTGGCTGATGTAACACACGACGAGTCTATTGTACCGACAGAAAGCGTCGCCGATATGGGAGATGCCAACTATGAGCCGAGTGAAGAGGCGATCATCGCGCCCATCGAAGTCGTGACAGCGGAGACTGAAGCAAACGGTGAAGATGTGGAGGCCACAGAGACCATGCAAGACATTTCCGATTGGGAAAAAGACGAAGATAACGTCAGCGACCTAGAGATATCTGACTGGGAAAAAGACGATGCCGATGCTTCATCGCAGGCTGGTGAGAGTGAGACCAACCCTTCCGAGCACCAAGACTACGAAGACGACCGCATCGCGCAAGAAGCATCTGAACCTACGCCAGAGACAGAGAAGCCATCAGATCAGCAAGAGCGCGAGGAGCAGGTCCAGCAGATCGACACTGAAGCCTCTGTTCCACCCATCGATGTCGCCGTCGAGGACGATGCAGTCCCCACTGAAGTCACAGAGGCAGAACAGACTGTCGAAGACACATCCACGACTCGTGAACCAGAGGTGTCAGAGCAAAATGATGTTACGCAACAAACCGAAGACCAGACAAAGGACGAGGAGCCCTCATCCTCTGACCCGGCCGCAGAGCCTCCTGAGCCACCGGAGACGATCACTCCAGCTGATACAGCCGCAGCTGATCAAAAACCAATTCAAGTCGAAATTGACACGCCCAATCAAGACGATGTTGAAGCTGCGAAGTCGACTACGGGTATCGAGGATGCCATTGGCACAACTGAGGATGTGTCTGCACCAACAGAACCCCACTCAGATCTTAGCCAGCCAGATGCATCAAAAGAGAACAACATCACCGATTCAAGCACAGACGCACAGGAGGATGCGACTGCACATGAATCGCCAGCCGATGATCTGGAGCCAGCGGTGAACGACGAGGCTGCCAAGGACAGCGAGCAAGCCATAGTCTCGGCTGCACCCGATGACGTGGAGAATCCAGACGCATGCACAGGTACGTATATGCTATGTTTTTTGTGTTTCACATCTTTATGTCGTATGCACTTCTTTTCGCTGGCTCAATTACGCACGTTTCCACGATAGCGCGCCCTTGGGCGGCGAATCGGGCTAGCGAGCAGCGGTGGGAATACCCCATTGGACGCCCCATATTTTCCTCTGGCCCACCTGCCAGCACATTCTGCGGACTTTCTGCCACCGCTGCGACTAGCTTATCGTCACGTGGAAGCCTGTCTGTCGCCATCAAATTCGGGCTGCGACACATGCGTCGCAATTTGTCGACGTCCCAAGATGCGTGGTTTTGCTCCGCGCTAGCCCTGCCGCTTGTGATTTGGCTCCCGACATCCCCGTCACATCTGAATCTCAACTTCTTTTTTTTCTGTTATTGTACTTCTACTTGCACACCATCGACATTTCTCTCCTCTCAAAAGTGGCCATGCACCACAGCGGCTGACCCGGTGTAGCCGAGACTGAAGCAGCCCTACCCAACCTCGACGACACCCCGGACGAATCATGCGCAAGCATCCCAGCTGACGCGACCAGCGAAGTCAGCCCAGACCCTGTCTCAAAAGAGGCTGACGTTGATACGCCCATTGAACAACTCGCGGTTGAAGAGAGTCACACTGAAAACGCCGTGGGCGATCCATCTGTTGTTCAAGTTATTCCCGAAGAGACCGACCATGATGTTGTAGCGAACATTGCGCTAGCAGAAGCCGAGCACGACTCTGCACCAGACATGCCGGCCAAGAAAGCACCGGAAGTGGTACGTACGGGGATGCGATTGATTTTGAATTGTCATACGCAAAACTTTGTTCAGTCTTTGATGATGTATACTAACCACTTATAGGTTCCCGAGGACGTTGGGTCTGAGGAACCTCAACCTTCGGAGGTTTCCGTTGACTCTAACACCGGGCCATCGCCGGATGATGAGTCAGCAAAAGAGCAGGATTCTGATGCGGGAAGTGAGTCTGGGTCTGAGTCCGAAGATGATGACTGGTCAGGGTCGGAGGCATCTGCTGCGCCTTCTGCATCTGAAGTTCCACAGGTCGACGACACGCCTGACTCGGCACCCGCTCAAGATGAAACAACCAATGCCGAAGATGCTCCGCCGAGTGAAGACGCTGCCGTCGCTGCTGTAGAGCCTGACGCTGCGGCGGAGGATCATCAGTCAATCGTCGACGATGGCGCTGGTTCGGATGACGACTCTGCTTCTGAGCTTTCCTCAAAGGCCCAAGAAGAGGAACAGAGCTCTGTGTCGGTAGAGGAGGCTGCCAATCCCGATGACGAAGAAGTTGCCGAGAGCCCAGAGTCACCAGTAGAGTCCGCCCCAGTCGCGGATACGCACCCAGGGTTATCGCTCGAAGTCAATGTCGCAACGTCTGAGATCGTCCCGGAGGCAGAGGCTCCTACATCAGAGGTCGATGATCCATCTGCTCCCGCTCTCGAACCAGTTTCGGAGGAGGAGCAAGCAGGCGACGAGGATGACGCCAGTGCTGCCACCCAGGACGATTCTGCCAACGACGACTCTCTAGTATCAACAGAAGGCTCCGCCGAGCCTGAAGAAGAGGCGCCCGCAGTTGTGGAAGTGCCCGAACCGGCCGACGAACCCAAGGGTGAAGAAGAGGCGCCCGAGGAAGATGAGGCTGATGATGTCTCTCTGGTGAGCGAATCCGACAGCGAGAGCGAGGCTGGAGAGTCTGTCTTGCCACCGGAAGACGATGTAGAGGCTGATATCGACGCTACTCAAACTTCAATTGACTCGGAAGAGGTAGACGCTGGCGTACCAGAAGCCGAGCAAACAGTGATCGACGAGGTCGCTGATGCTGAGCCGCAAGCATCTGAAGCGGGGGATGTACCTGTGATTGAGCAAGAGGCGGAACAGCCCACTGAACCAGAAACGACAGAATCAGTCGCAGCGGAACCTGATGCGGAGCTAGTTGAGCCAGAGGCTGGCGTGAACGAGATTGACGAGGCGTTGGCCGACGAGGTGGACGAGGCGCAAGAACTGGCGGCGACACCAGTTGAGGCCCCTGGAGAGGAGCCTGACATAGCCAAAGAGGACGAAGCCGCCGAACCTGCACCTCTAGAGGAATCAGATGATGGTCAGCCTTCATCTCCTGTTGAAGACGCACCAGATTCACTTGCTGAAGAGGCCAATTCAAATGATGGCTCCGAAGCTGCAGAGGAAGATGATGAACCTTCAGCGGTTGACGTGAGCGAAGAGAAGGATGACCAGCCGGAGGAAGCCCCGTCCGCACCGGAGCCAACACCAGCAGAAGATACACCGCCTGAAGAGGCTGCTGCAGAGGCGGTAGAGGCACCTGTGGAGCCCGCTGAACCAGTAATCGAAGAAGCCGTTGTAGAAGAAGCTGCCGCAGTCGTCCAAGACCCACCTTCCGAAGCAGAGTCAGAACAAGCAGCCGAAGAACCCCAACAGGACGAAGAGCCGGTACCTGCGCCTTCCTCTGAGCCCGAGGAAGAAGAGCCACAGGCACCACCCGAGGAAGCCCCTGTTGAAGATCAGCCCGAACCCGAGGAGCCAGCTACTGCTGAAGAGCTCGAGCCACCAGCTGAAGCAGCTCCAGAGGAACCCGAGGAGCCAGCTGAGGCGGTATTGGCTCCAGAGCCAACCCCAGAAACTGAGGAACCCGCTGAACCAGCGGCGGAGCCAGAAGCCGAGCAAATTGTGGAGGACGGTGCCAAGGAGGTCTCGGTACCAGACCCAGAAGTGGAGACGGAAGAAGTCGTAGCGGAAGTGGCCAATGAAGATATTCCTGAACCTCAACCAGCCGACGATGCCACGGCGGAGAGGTCCCTCTATGTTGGTGAAAGTCCGAGCAGAACTCCACCGCCACCACCACTACCTGCTGTCGTTGCCGCGTTGGTTGACAACAGCACTGATGACCATATGGTCAGGGAGCGCGATTTCGCAGTCGAAGATGAACCGTCTGCCGACACTCCCAGTCGGGAGAAGACTCGTCGTCGATATTCGCACTCCCGTCGCGAGAGCCAGCATCAGTCCAGCCGTAGGCGAGAAAGCGGTGCTAGCACCAGGGAGCGGCCAATAATGCCATCTTCGGCTGTTCCTGATGCGCCAAGGACAAGACGGCGCGATAGCATGACTGAGCGCGAAGCTGAGCGAAGAAGGGAAAGACTTCGCGAGGCTGAGAAGCCTAGTAGTGGCAGCGACAGAGAGAAGGCCTATGAGAAGGCCTACCCCGAATACCGCTCACGCCACCGAGAAACTAGGGGTGAAGAGAGATACAGCAAACGTCAACCCGCCGAGGAAGTTGACGAAGAAGCTGAAAGACAAAAGCGACGTGAATTACGACGGGCCGAGAGAGCTGAAAGAGAGCGTCTCGCTGCAGCAGACGCTGCCCGCCTGAAGGCTGAGGAAGAAGCAAGAAAGTTGGAGCATCGTGAAAGACGTCGTGCAGTTAGGCGTGCCGAAGAGGAGCTTATGAGGGCAATGGAGGAACGTAAGAAGCTTAAAGAGGAGAAAAGGCTTGCGATGGAAGAAGAGGAGAGACGTCTTCGACATGAGAAGAGACGGCAGCGGCACGAGGCCGAGAAGGAGGCAAGACGCTTGGAGCAGGAAAAGATTGAGCAGGCTGCGCGTGAAGAAGAGGAGGCGAGGAGGCTACGGCGGCAAAAGAGGGCGGAACGAGAAGCAGCCAAAGCGGCTGGTTTGAAGCCAAAGGAAGAGTTGGTTGAACTTTCTCGCGATGCTGCCAGACGAGCAGCAGAGGAAGACGACGACAACGCCTCCCCTCCCCCTCCATTGCCACCCGTAGGCGACGAAACACCACCTCGTAGCGCGCCGCGCCGACGCTTGAGTACTCGAGAGACTCCACCAAACGTGAAGCGCGGCAGTCTTTTCGGTGGCATCTTTGGTCGCTCAAAGCCTGATCCTACTCCGCCTAGCTCGAAACCATCCAGATCAACTCGCGCCCGTGCGAACACGCTGGAGACGACGCCTGTCAAGCCATCGCGAAGAGAACCTGAAGCCGAACGACCCTCAAGCAGAGATCAATCGTCAGACCAGAGCCGAGAGCGTCCCGAGCGCATGCACCGCAGTCGGCGTCACTCACACAGTCAACGTCGCTTCGCTTCTGCTGAGGAGGAAGCTGACTACTACAAATGGAAAGAAGAGCGACGTTATATGCGCCGTCCCGAACATGAAATGTCTGGTGGACGAGATGGAGGGGTTTCCCTTCCGCCGCCGCCTCCGCCGCCTGAGGATCTACCTCCCCCACCACCAGAGCCTTTCGAATATGAGCCAGAGCCAGAGCCCGAATCGTTTGAGCAGGCTGAATCGCCCGTGATCGAGGACGCAGCTGCCGTCGTCGGTGAAATCTCAATCTCAGACGAGGAAAGACGCGAGCGCCGTCGAAGCAGGCGTATGTCGAAACCGGAAGAACGCCCCAAGGCACGCCGTATTTCAGTCGTCGAGAAAGAGAGGCCATCGGGTCGTCGAGTAGAATCTGATCGGCCCCGCGCTCGAGATTATGGCGATGACCGGCCAAGACCGAGACGTGGTGAGACGGACCGACGTGACAGGAGGAAGAAGAAGGAAGAGTCAAGCGGCCTTAAGGGGCTGTTTGGAGGTTTGAAGAGGAGAATTACGTGAGTTTGCAGTACACAGTCGAGCCACTATTGGATAGGTCCTTGTTGGGACAGACATCAGGCGTTTTGGATTGGGCGGGATTGTTCTATACCATTGACGGATCTCGTTTCATCTTAATCAACAGGGCGTCGGCGTTAGGTATAAGCATAAGATGGGTGGGCATCTGTACGAGTATGTCTGTATGTCCTTTTCTATTAGATCGATCGACAGACCTCGCGAGAGGCACTTAGTTATTATATACGACTCGCTTAAGCGGTAACACTATACGTATCATCATTCACTAGTACGGGATGAATACCTGCCATTCTTGTGTGCGAACTGCGTTTGACAAATTTTCACGCCGAAGAGATTTGCCGCCGCTTCCTTATTCGAGAGGCATGCTTGTGATCTACTGAAGCCAGTTGTGATGAAGCTGCTAAGGACAGTCCGTGAACAGTGGATGCACGGCACCAGAAACTTCAGGAGCGGCAATGACTTTCCATAGCATTGAACCCAAGACCATGGAACTCGCGGCAAGGATTGTGGTGATCTAGAAAAAGGCATTGTCATGGGCTGACAGCGTGAATGTTATGCTTCACAGCTCAAGCCGATTCCTCATTCGTCATCTACATCTCGCATGTCTTGTCGTTAACACTTGTATCAGTCCTTCTACCATCCAACATGCCACACAACATAGTTGAGATCGATTTGCGAGGACAAAAGAGCGGTTTGCTACCAATCGCGCGGGTTGTCGACTCCTTGAATCAATTGTATCGGTTTCCACTCGACGACTCGGTGACTTTGCACAAAAGGGCTTCATTCAGAGTGTGAAGCAGCGATGATTCAAATGTTGAGTTGAACACTTCATTAAGTCGATAGTACTACTTTCTAGCGCGTGGCCGTGATGTTCCCAAGTAGGTCGAACAAGCCCTTATGGCGGCACTGGTGTTGACCCTTGCTGACACGGGACACGGCGTTCGATGCATTCCAGCCGCGATGCACGATCCAGCTGGCGTGCAGGGGTGCAGTGCAATGATCTCAACCCGTGGACACAAGAGCACCTGCAGCACCAAGCCGCTATGGAAGAATACAAGATGAAGCCGGGATCCTTCTCGATAAAGCAGCCCATACGTGTAGGATTAAAGATCTGAAATATCAACCATGACATAAGGAAAGCGGGTTATCTGGGCCCTCCCTTCAGCAATCGCAACATCTGCACCTACACATGAAGTCCTCCATCCACGTGTACTGCGTGTTGGCGCTGAAAGTCGTACTCACAGCTTATCAAGCCCATAGCCTGTCGCTGGTACTGGGATCCTTCGGATGCTCGCTTAGCAGTGGGCCTCATTTCTTCAGCAACATTCTGCGCATTACGAGAGTTGTCCTTCCAGGGCAAGCAAAGAGCACGTCAGAGGATTACTAAAGTCCTCATGTACAACTCGACCAGCCTTCTTTAACCAAGAGTATCGAAGCATACTTATTGATGTAAAAACATTTAGATGACAAGAGATCGCAAGTTGCAGGTCGTATCTGCAGACCCTTCGCATGAGAACATGAGTTTCGCAGATCATACCCACCGGCCCAGCCTACTCGGACATGCCACAAACGGGTCTTGCACCGGACAACACAAGTCCCACCCACCGGGTCTAATGCTGGCAAAAGCCAAACCTCCTCAGCTATATGTAGAAACGTAGTTGCGGCCTTTTAACTGGAAGTGTTCGACCCCCCGTCCCCGCATGCGTAGACCTTCGCGATGCTCATCTTTGCGCGATGTGGGCAACCGAGCATATTAAATGGCACCTCCCCGCGATAAAAAAAGTCCTTGTCGCTCAGCCAAGTTTTTAGGGTCTTTTTCGGCTGCCTCCTCCTTACTGGTTCTACATCAACCTCAATATGCGTTTCCATGACTTCCCAACCGCAGTTCTGGCGTTGGCCGGTACCGTCCAATCCCTGGTGATCGAGAAGAGGGACTTGCTTTCGGATCTCCAGAACCGGGCCCTTGAGAATCTGAAGGCTGCAGAGAAAAATGGTACACTTGAGAGGGTAGGAGAGTGCTCTATTTCTACCGCGACAGTTCGCAAAGACTGGTAAAGGTTTTGATACATTTGAGTACGTGAGAAGACTAACATATCCCCAGGGCTTTCATGAGCGTAAACGAGCGAAAAGCATATGTTAGTGCTGTACAGTGCATGTACAACGCTCCATCCCAATCCGATCCGGCCCTAGTACCTGGCGCCAGGACCCGCTACGATGACTTTGTTGCACAACACATCAACCAGACCACAACAATCCACGGAACTGGTAACTTTCTAAGCTGGCACCGGTAGGTCGTGGCTGTCCAAATCGCATATGAGATGTATAACTGATGTCACGCCTCCACATCTGCAGGTACTTTGTGTACGGTTACGAGAAGGCATTGAGAGACGAGTGCGGATACAATGGCTCCCAGCCTTACTGGAACTGGTTTAGCCATACAGACGACCTCACTAAGCACCCTGTCTTCGACGGCACTGCGACGAGCATGGGTGGAGACGGTTTATATGTAAAGCACAACGGAAGTGCGGGTGGCAAAGGCACAATTGCGCTACCTTCCGGCGCAGGAGGTGGTTGCATCAAGGACGGTCCATTCAAGAAGTAAGTGCAAGATCTCCTCGAAGGGATTTTGCAAATTTCTAACAAAGATCAGTCTTCAAATCAATCTTGGTCCTATCTCTCCATCAATGGCCGGAGAGACTGCATCATCATCGCCACTTGCCTGGAACCCACGCTGCGCAAAAAGGGATCTTACCTCCTACGCATCTTCTACTTGGTTAACCTTTGACAACCTCTACAACGTCACCCTTGGGGCAGCCTCCAAGAACATCGGTCTTTTTCAAGATGAACTTCAGGGGCGCTTTCCCGACGGCTTTCTCGGCATGCACGCCGCAGGTCATTTCTCAATTGGCGGTGATGGCGGTGATGTCTTCAGCAGCCCAAACGACCCTGCTTTTTTCCTACATCACGCTATGGTCGACCGCGTATGGTGGTAAGTTGCGACTGCACGACATGTATGTGAGACAAAGACTGACTTCGTACCTCTACATCTACAGGCTTTGGCAGGCGCTGCACCTCAACCAGGCCAAGTCCATTGCTGGCACGATTACCATCTTCAACCAGCCACCTAGCCGAGATGCCAGGCTTGATGACCCTATCCAGATGAACTACCTTAATATGCCAACGATAACCAATGAGGAGATGATGAGCACACTAGATGGAGAACCGTTATGCTACATCTATGTGTAGAGGACATGTAGTGTGCGTTACTCTTAGTAGTGAACAAAACCCCGACTTCACATATTGTGAGATGTTTCAAGAGCTGTGTTACTTAATGATTTCAAACGAAAGGCACTATCATCTGTGTTCAGGACTATACAATGGTTTGACGACCCTTTGCTTGGCCTTAGCTGCGTTTCCAGCTTGTGCATTGCCGCCATGACCAACATCTTTCTTCGATCAAACTACAATTTACTGGTGGCTCACTTCGTCTTGTATGGAAGCACCAATGTCTCATAAAGTATCAAGCGCCAGCGAAGCGAGGATACATGGCCACTTCAGCACGCAGGAAGCCGAGCGAGCCCGAAAGCGTCACGGCCAGAATCGTGGGCGCAACGCGCGACAATCAGGTGCGTTTGCTCGCGCAGGACCAATGAAATTACAACGCGTGTCTAGCAAACTCAAAGAATGGGAGCCTGAAGACTGAGGTTCACAGTAGGCATCGGAATAGAGTTTGGACCAGATCCGTGGTCCAAGAATACCTGAAGGACGGCCCAACCTAGCACGCGAAGCTAAGGCACGTCACGACGCGCATCTCGACACTAAAGCTACTGCAGAATAAGCTTTTTATGTTAACCTAGAAGAAATCGGCCTAGGAGCTCGTCTGGATAGAATGGATGTACCCACCAGTGAAAATACTGTGATACATTTAGCACGCACCTGCCCAGATCTCAAACATCTTCATCTGGAACCTGATGTTTCTATCACGGAATCTTGCGTCCCACCCATCTCTGTGGTATAACCAAAGATTTCATTGCTTAGCGTTGGCGGCCAAAATCGTCGCACTGACAGCTTAAACCCAACTGATCTTATGCCCTTGGCCGACGATCCGGTGATCTCCGTCCGCACGCCCAAACTCAAGGATCTAGACTTGCGTCACGCAAACCAATTTCTGGGAAGTTATGAGAACCATTACCGGACAGCTGGGCAGGAAGAATCCGCTGGATGTGCATTTCCGGTATCACAACGTGCATTAGGAGGAGATCTTCAAGACCGGCAGGGAGGAGAAACAGATGATGACTGAAGCCCAGAGGGTACAGGTGGTGCCCCAAGCAGCCTTACGTTTTTAGCATGTGATTCGGGTGATAGTGGTATCCCAAGATACGGAGTGAGCGGAGTATAATTATACACAGTGATGTTTTTTTTTGGGTGTTAGATTATACTCACTTTGAGCTATTCGAGATCGAATTTACAAATCGATTGAGTTACATGGTTGTGTAAGACTTGGATGGAAGATGAGAAGATGAGTGGTCGTGAACCTATGGCTGATGAATTGATGGAATACTAAAGTAATCCTACTAGCACCTTACGTGTACGCGCTAGTCAGCAGTCATTGCCATCCTAGGTCCCATCATTCACGCAGGAATAATATCGGCCACGCTCCTCCAGAAGTCGCATCTCATGCCGCGTCCATCCTCCCACGTGTATGCATTGACAAGTGTAAAGTTATTCATGAGACCTGGTCCGGTGAAGTAAGTCGTGTTAACCGGTGAGTTGACATTCAGCGAACCAATTGCCATCTCACCACCTGTCTGATTGAGATCGAGCTGATACGGTTCGGCGACCGAGAAGGCTGGCCATTGAGTTGCAGCTGTGATATCTGCAGTATTGTTGGACGAAGTAGAGCCAGCTGCTACGGAAGCCGATATTGATGGGTTGCCTTGAGTGATGAAATTTCCCCAGATGTTCATGAATGCGCGCTGGAAGTCGGCGCTTAGGTATGGCACTGAGCCTAGCTGTCCGAAGTATCCTTGTACGTCGGCACCATGGGTGGCTGGGAGAGGGCTGAATTGGTACTTGTATGATGTACGATTGTTGCCAGTGTATGCTTCTGCCATCCAGTATGACGGGCATACGAAAGTCAGTTCAGCGTAAAGGTTGTTAGCACGCTGCTGCTGTCCTGTAGCAAGCGAACTTTGATCGAGCGCACTAGGTCCAGTGACACCATTCGTCGCAAACTCATCAGCACTAGAATCGTTCGCAGCGTTGCTGATTGGGTAGTAGCGCAGCACCTTTGCGATGTCAGAGTCTGTGAATTCGGGCAAGTTGTTGCGAAGCCAGGTGAGGAAGTCGTCTTCGGAGGTGATGTCTTGAGGTACGAATAAAGGCCCCTCGTTAGCATTGTTTCCGATCAATGCATTTCGCCCATTCACGCGATTTTCAAGCAGCTGGCTGCTGGGCTCATCCTGAACGAAGATATCGTCGGTCACTGGCAAGAAAGCCCAAGTTCCGAATGTCGCAGTGTTTGTCACATCGACAGAAGCACTCTGTAATGTCTCCGTATCTTGTGATACCAAGCAATCAAAGATTGTGGAGGATGCGTTGCCATATGCGGTAACCGAGCAGTTTGCACGATCAGCAAAAGCATAGTAGTTCTGTGACGGAATCCAATGGTCGTAAGCATACTGTTTGGGGAGGTATGGCGACGCAGCGATGGTGCTGCGGAACAGAGAGTCGCCCAACGAGCCACCATAGGCCATATCTTGAAGCATGACTGATCCACCGCCAGCACTTTCACCAGATATGGTCACGGCTGAAGTGTTACCTCCAAATTGTTCGATGTACGTCTGGACCCACTGAAGAGCGAAAAATTGGTCCAAGAGTCCCGCGTTTGCAACACCTTTTCGTACTACTTCGTCAGACGCGAGAAAACCAAACGGTCCCAGCCTGTATTGGATTGAAACAACGACAAAGTTATTTCCAGTCGTCGTAAGGAGTTCAGTAAAATCTTGTCGGCCATTGCCAGCGCCATATCCACCACCATGAATCCAAACAAGGACGGGAAGACCTGACGCGTTGGCTGGGCTTTGAACGTTCAGGAAAAGGCAGTCTTCCGAGGTTGGTGTTGTTGCACCACCTGATTGCAAGCTCGGCTGTCCGTTGAAGCCGACTTGTTGGCATTGAGGCCCATAAGCATCAGCGGAGATGGTTGAAGTTCGGTTGACGGATGGTGCTTGGGGTCGTTGCCAACGTAGACTACCGGTCGGTGGTGCAGCAAAGCGAATTCTTGAAGCAGTAGATCAGCATCAGTTCCTCACCAGTGATGGATAAGCATACCCTCGCCAAGTGTTGATACCAGTGCTCGTGTTGCTGGTACCCTGGTAGATTCCATAGCCTAGATCGACTTCTAGAGCATTGGCTGTAGTACTCTGTCTCTTGCGCAAGACCTCTTTGAACGGCTGAGGATGAGGTAGCGCAGCAACCGCACCTGAAAAGGTCACAACGCTTGCGATGAGGGATGACAGTAGCATGATGATGATTGGAAGCGATACACACAGGTCTGAACTGATGCTCAGCTGCGTGATGCACAGGTACTTTTAAATTGCATGCGCATGCTGGGTTACCAATCTCGGACGCATCGTCACCGAAGACGACCGGACTTTGATTGACCAGGCACTCCGTTCTCGGGTGAAATATCGTGCGTCCTGCCAAGATGTGCTAGATGCTACGAGTGAAGCCGTCCGTTGATCCGCGACACTAAAAAACAAGCCTTGCCGCGGGATGACGCCTAGCTCTTCCAGGTAGGATACAGAATACCCAACTATTGGCTAGCTGCCACATAACGGCTGCCATGATGTGCCGAAGACTGGGATTTGAGACTCTTCGGCCCCTAGCTCTCGGGTTGTATAGAAAGGACGGCATGGGTTACCGAGGATCCACCCCTCAAAAGAGCGACGAAGTCGCAAATTGGATATTAGACATACCCCGCATACCATTGTTCGGATTTAAGGTCCATCTCATTTTTTTGGTATCCTTGACGTCTGGTCCGTGTGCTTTGGTTGCTAAGCATCTCGCGTTCGCTCTCTCTCTTGTAGCGATCAGCATCGGAAGTCTCGGACTAGCATGCGCTTTGAACATTCAATGTTCTACTCTTTATCTATGTCTAGGAGGCAGTACGAAGGGGCTGTTGACCTTGTACGTATCTACCGCGTACGCGAGCATGACGTTTAACACCTGCATGTGCCGTTTGCGGAGTTAGGAGTTCTGCGGACGCTGATTCAGTGATTGCATCATGATGCCTCTAGTGTGTTGAGATCTAGCTCCAGAACCGAGGGTAGAAACCAATTCTGCACCTCGTCCTTTTCCCCGGAGTCTGTGGTCAATCTGGATCTCGCAGACGGCAGATGCAGAGATCAAGTGTGAATAGTACGCGTCCTGGGTACGCGTCCCGACCAGAGCCACTGCTCTGGTACCTACCAAGGCCGGTAGACACCATCTCTTCTTCTGCTTCATTTTGGATGCGAATGCAAACGAGAAGAGCAATGCGAATGCTTGACCTGCGAGAGTTGGTTGCAGCACCTTCAAACTGAGGAGATGTGTTGTTGCGATGGCATCGAGTCGGTGGCTTCGCGTTAGCTATACCTCCCCATTAGTCCCCATCTGCAGTCGCCTAGCGTGTTTGCTCTGCGCGTTGAAATAATAGCTTTTAAAGGGCCCAGTTGGTATCGCCAATGTTCATACGACTCTTCAACACTACCTCTTGTATCAAAATCGCGCAAATTCGCCTATGATGAGAGGTCGGAGCGGCACCCGGGAGACGCTCATCGGTTGGTGCTACTAGGCCTTGTTGTATCCCGCACCCATGGGATAAGGAGTCGTCGGAAACAACGTTCGACCCCTCTGGCGCACCGTCGTCTGGCGTCAGGTGTGACGATGGGAATAAGAAGCTCTATAGCTCTTCGTGCTCCCAATAGCTTGCTGATAAGGGTGCATGCAACCGAGTGCTACGGGCAGGTAAGCGAGGCATTGTGATTGGGTTGTATGGCCGCTGCACCTCTCGACTCCGCCACCACGCCGGAGGATACGGCACCAATAGCTCGTGTCTTCAGTCTGACAATAGAGGCTGAGCACAAATCCGATATTATGGCCTCAGCCACCCATTCCTCCTCCGTTTGCCTTGCGAGGACAGATTCGAGCCTTAGACTTTTCCCTCCCTAACCCTACTGCTTCTGTCTTTGCTACAGTGACATTGGCGACATCATGATCTTTGGCGGCCTTGAGATTGTTGCAGGTGGATACCTCATCCACCGACACTACCGGAAGAAGAACGACAAGGAGCAGCTTGAGGCAGAAGCCCAGAAAAGGCGCCATAACACGTTTCCTGGTGCCAATCCGGCGAAGCAGAATGGCTGGAACACGCAAGCTCATCATCGTCCTCAACACCATCAGCAGCAGCAGCAGCAGCAGCAGCAGCAGCAGCAACAACAACCTGCGGTACCACAGCAGAAGTATGCGTGCTATGCTCCAGCGGCACAGCCTCGACCACCGATATACCAACCGCAATGTCAAACTCAGGCCCAGCCTCAGTACCAATCCCAACCTCAATGCCGACCGCACGTGCTTCCCCATACTCAGAGCTTCAACATTCCACGGCGGCCTGTACCGCAGCGGAAACCTCAGATCATCATACAACCTTCTCTCCAACGAACCGACTCCTTTGCGACGATATCGCGCATGCCCATCGCGAACGGCTCACGGCCACAAGACATACCTGAACAGACTAGCCCTGCGGCTGGTCTTTCACCTGTACCGCAACATGGCATCTATGGAAATGCAGGCTTCTCGATGTCGACACCAACTTTCGGTGCGACGCCTACATCTCCTGGGCTGACCTACGAGTTGGCTACCGAGCCTCAGGGTGGTGCTAGTCAGACTATTGATGACAACTGGGAGACATATGGACATGGCCATGGTGGTGGAGGGCTACATTACGCGCCCACCGTGTCCACTGAACTGGGCGAGCGGGATCCGCCGCCTCCTTATACGCCTTGATACATGCATGGAACGTCTCAACCCTTTCTTCTCTTCTTTTCACTTCATTGCGCTATCTTCTACTTATTGTATACTTTAATACAAATATTGAGTACACATGCCCTTTGCAGGACTACTGTCTGCCATCGAATCTCAGAGCTAGACCTAGTGCCAGCTCGGTGGATACGTGTATGCCGTCACCGAGCTGAGTCTCGTCCGCAAACAGGCGCAGTAAGGAGACACCCAGCACGGAACTACACAAGACAAACATCTGCTGTCGGTTACAAAATCTTGCACAATGTGTTATGCAGTAGTGTCTTGCCATCTTGCCATAACTGCGACACCATGCGAAGAAGCACCTATTAGGCGTTTGCGCATGGTGGAGGCTATGCAATATCGGCGACACCACTCAGCCTCGCCCGCATTCGGTTAGTGACAGGAGGCATTGAGTGTTATCCTCCCACCTCTTCCTGTTAGTTTTCGCAACGTCCTGCATCTTACAACAGACTAGGTGTGATGCACAAAATCTCTCTAGTCATCGCTTACGGTGGCTGTTTCGTGATTACATGGTAAACTTGGGCTAGGCGACCGCTGATGCTATAGTACCGTTATTACCCCTTGCAGATCTAGTCCCATCTCCTTACTTATTCAAAGTGAACACACATGCAACCTCAATAAAACATCTCCCGGCAAACTTACAGAATGCCCGACTCAACTACCAAATTAAGAATTATGCCAAAACTCCAATGCCGTCAATCTTTGACAACCTCACGAGTAACCCTGGTCAGATGATTCCACCAGCATCTCCCGCCCTCCACGCTTCCGCCCACTCCTTGACCGCTTCGTAGTCCCTACACACCCTCGCTGTATCCCAACCTTCGGTCCCGATAAACTCCTCTCCATCTTCACCAACCATCTGATGGGTCACTTCTAGGTTGGTATCAGCAGCACACATGAGTGCTTGACGCAGGTACTCAAAGCAGTGAGTGATGTGGCCGGGATCGTCGTCCTCATCTTTGGCCGACAGAAGAGCCTCTATGAACGGGTTCGGCTTGAACACTGTAGGGGACGTATGGTCATGGCCGTGTCCGACGTGATTTTCGGAGGATGATTCGGGCTCGCTATGGGGAGAGCCGGTGTTAGGAAGCGATCTTGCTTGAGGTTGCTGATGTTGGAGTTTGGCGAGCTGGTATGCATTCTTGTAGAAGGCTGTTCGAAGACCGTGCTATTTGACTCGATTAATAGAGGATCGTGTACGCTAGTGGTGGGAAACCATACCAGACAGTGTATCTCATGAAACACGGCAATAGCTTTTACCTCGCCGTTTTTTGCTAACTTAGGGTGTTGGATGAAGCCTCGACCTTGCGGCATGATGCTTTCCCAAGTCTCTTGCGTCTCCAGGCTAGGCTCCGCGGCGAAGCTGGCGTTGGCCGACCACCACACGTTGTCAATATTACGGTGCGAACTGCCCCATTGTGCTGATGTCTAGTAAGTATGGCGAAGAATGCTACACGCAGGCTTAATCGACTCGTGCAGAGAAGGCGATATGGAGCGAACATACCAATAAACCCATCAACTTCCTTCTCCAAAGTGAACAGTTGGCTGAGGCCGAGACCGACTAAGAAGCTTAGCAGAGCAACAAAGAGGTATCCGCATATGTGCATGCAGGACCAATGCCAGGGCCGTCGAAGCCTTTTAGCGAGCAGCAAGTCTTCATCTGCATCATGTTCCTCTTTCTGAGCGGACACGCCTGGAGAGATGCATGTGTCACCTTCTCCCTCGGTCGAGGTTGACAAACGACGATACGACTTGGCTTTCTGCGCAAAGAGGTTGAGGCTCAACATTGTTACATGATAGAAGAAAAAAGCTCCGCTATGCTGCGGTATTAAGAGCAGGCTCATATGTACATGTGGCAAGGCCCATGCTTGAGATATTAAATTGGTTAGATTGACTCTATTGGCAAGACTGAAGACCTTATTCAGGATAGAAAAGAGTAAGCCCTTGGACACGGGAAGGATGCGCTAGGATGTGGACGTTCGGAGTGAAAACAATAAGGGATATCTTGATTCGGTAAACGATCAGAAGACTAGCTTATCAATTCTCCGCGCTGGCTGCAGCATCGCTACCGTCATCAAAGGGTGTCGTACAGTTCCTCGCCATTCGAAACCCAGCTGCCGTGTGGCTAAACATACTCACGTCTATCTGCATCGTGTGGTTGGTCCGCCATAGTTCCCAGAGGTTGGGTCGTATGAATAGAGACTAGTTTAGCTTCTTGTTGCCGACCGTGACCTGTCTGCCTTGGCTGCGCTGGTACTGGAGGAAGCCAAAGACAGCAGCAGCGACAACGCCAAGCATAAGGACATTGCCTATCGCATGGTTAATATCTGCACTTAGGCTGGCACGCGAGTCGGGGGTTTCTTTGCCAACTTACCGAGTATGAAGCTAACAATGCCGCCAGCAAGGTCCACAAGCCCACGGAAGAAGTTAACAACGAGGTCGATGATTTCAGTAGCGAAGTTGAGTGCGAACTGGGCCGTCTTCTGGACTAGTGCTCCAGCAGTAGTGAAGAAGGACCACACAAGCTCGACTAGGGACTTGACGAGGTCGCTGAGCGCGTTGACGATGGAAGACATGTTGGTTCGGCTGTACTTGTGGGTAATGGTGAGTGGTGTGGTGTAACAGGTCTGAGGCGAGAGTGTTAGGTGGAGATAATGCGGTGGAGCTTTAGAGGGAGAGTCTTGTTTGTGGGAAAAGTTGTGTTGGTTCGTGTGCGACAAGGCGCGACTGCCATCAAGACATGTCGATGACTTCCAAGACGCGGAGAATGACGCGGGGCCTACGTGAGAGTGTGTGAAACTTGCTGTTCCAAACAGCTGTTGCCGGCGATCTGGAGGGCGAGGCCTGCCTCTTGCCTGCCTTGCATAGCGTTGCTGGTTGGCTCTGCGGGTGAATGGCCGTTGTTGTGGTGAGATGTGACGTCACATGTGTAACGTGGGTGAACGCCTGTTTGTGCAAGAAAATATGACGAATCAGACAATATCAGAGAAGGCACGATTTTAATTGGCAGAGACAGATGATTCGACAACAAAGAAAAGCAGATGAAGGTTCTGAAGGGAAGGCGCGATGAGAGTAGA
>Ga0265797_10002472_pt1 | contig 31011 bp, 27 predicted proteins | sample P2T30metagenome_FD_192433 | JGI IMG/M metagenome (GOLD analysis project Ga0265797, IMG submission 192433) | Plant litter microbial communities from East Loma Ridge, Irvine, California - P2 T30 | ecosystem: Environmental > Terrestrial > Plant litter > Unclassified | place: USA: California... | reverse complement strand
CGGCGAAGAACTGGTCGGACTCGGGCTCGAAGTGCGAGTCCTCGGGCGCGGTGGTGACCTTGAGCGGGTGGAGCAGGATCGTGGGGAGGCGGATCGGCTTGCGGCCGGTCGACGCCTCGAAGGTGAGCGGTGCCGCAGCGGAGCCGACCGTGGTGGCCGCGTCGTCGTCGTCTTCGGGTTCGGTGTCCGTGACGTCCATCACCACGACGGTGACGTTGTCCGGGGCGCCGTGGTCGAGCGTCTCCTTCACCAGGCGCTGCGTGACCTGGTTGGCGTCCATGTTCGAGGCCAGGGCGTGGCGGATGCGCTCTTCGGCCAGGTACGAGGACAGGCCGTCGGAGCAGAGCAGCCAGCGGTCGCCCGGCTGGATGTCCATGATCGCCGTGTCGACCTCTGGGGCGGCGTCGACGTCGCCGAGCACGCGCATCAGCACGGAGCGACGCGGGTGGACCGCGGCTTCCTCCGGCGTGATCCGGCCGCTGTCGACCAGCCGCTGGACGAAGGTGTGGTCCGACGTGATCTGCTGCAGCTCGCCGTCGCGGTGACGGTAGATGCGGGAGTCGCCGATGTGCGCGATCGCGATCTGCTCGCCGACGCGGATCATCGCCGACACCGTGGTGCCCATGCCGGTGAGCTCCTGGTGCTCGAACACGGTCTCGGTGATCAGCTGGTTCGCCGCGATGAGCGCCGACTGCAGCGCGAACTCGGCGTCGTGCGCCGACGGGAACTCGCGGTCGACCTCGCGGATGCGTCGGATCGCGATCGCCGAGGCGACGTCACCGCCGGCGTGGCCGCCCATGCCGTCCGCCACCGCGAACAGGTGCGCCCCGGCGTAGCCGGAGTCCTGGTTGTTCGCGCGGATGCGCCCCACGTGGGACACAGCGGCGCTCAGCGTGCGAGCGGTCATGCCGGGTTACCGCCGCAGCTCGAACGTCGTCGTCCCGATCGTGATGGGCGTGCCCTCTGCCACGAGGACGGGAGCGCTCACCTTCTGACCGTTGACGAAGGTGCCGTTCGTGGACTCGAGGTCGGTGAGGAGCCAGCCGTCGGCGCGGAGGTCGAGGCGGGCGTGGTTGGTCGAGGTGTAGTCGTCACGGATCACGACGTTCGACTCGCTCGAACGCCCGATCGTGATGGGGCCGCCACCGAGCGGCATCTCCATGCCCTCGCGCGCACCCTCGGTGATGACGAGTCGGGCCGCGGCCGGCGAGGCGGGCCGTTGCCCACCACCCGGTTGACCGATCACGTCGGTGAAGGCACCGCTCGAGGCGGGCCCGGGGGCCGCCGCAGCGGGGACGGTGGGGGTGCTGGGCCCGGACGGCGCCGACTTGGGATCGGTCGGGATCGTGCGGACGCGCTGGCCGAAGAGATCGCTGCGCAGGGCGAACACGATCACGAAGACGAACAGCCAGAGCACCGCGAGGAACGCGAAGCGCAGGACGAGCAGGGTCAGGCCTGTGGTCATCGAGCACCTCCGTCGTTCTCCGGGATCACCCGGAACACCATACGGGTACGACCGATCTCGATGGTGGAGTCCGGCTCAACGATCGCCTGCTGGAAGTGCTGACCGTTCAGTTTCGAGCCGTTCGTGGAGCCGAGATCGGTGGCCTGGGCGTGCTTGCCGTCCCACAGCACCTCGACGTGCTTCCGGCTCGTCCCGGTGTCCGCGATGGTGATGTCCGCGTCGCTGCCGCGCCCGATCACCGTGCGCCCGCGGTGCAGTCGGTGCCGCTGCGAGCCGATGTCGAGCACGGGGATCCACGCCACGTCGCGCTGGACGGTGGTGGAGTCGACCTGCAGGATGCCCGTCGAGAGCGTGCCGTCCTGCTGGAGCCGGACGGTGACCGGGCCGGAGAACGAGTAGTTCTGCGCGACGGCGTGTTGGTGCGCCATCTGGGTCAGTTCGTCGATGAGCGGGCGACCGACGTCGTTCATGCGCGTGAAGTCCGGCGGTGCCAGGCGCACGGTGAACTCGTTCGGCACGAGGATGCGCTCGCGGGAGACCACCGCGGCCTTCGTGTCGAGCTCGCGCCGCAGGGCGCTCGAGATCTCGACGGGCTGCACCCCGGAGCGGAAGGTCTTCGCGAACGCGCCGTTGACGGCGCGTTCCAACCCTCGCTCGAAGTTGTCCAGCAGGCCCATGCGTCTCCCGTGTCGTCGGTCGTCAACCACTGCATGGTAGTGGTTGGCGTTGACACCCGTCTGTGCGTGGTAGTGTTTCGGGGCTGGCGCGAGTGGCGGAATTGGTAGACGCGCACGGTTCAGGTCCGTGTGCTGGAAACGGCGTGGGGGTTCAAGTCCCCCCTCGCGCACCAGGCGAAAACAGGAAAGGCCCCGGAGGAATCCGGGGCCTTTCCTGTTTCTCGGGCCGGGCCGGGGACGGCCGTCGACGCGTCCGGCCTCAGCCCCGGTCGGCGTCCGTCGTGTGGTCGGCATCCGGCCTGGAGGCACGGCTCGGCCCCGACACGCCGGTTCCGTCGAACCCGTGGTCGGCTCTCCGGGCCTGCTGCGAGGCGAAGAACGGGCGCGCGCTGGGCAGGAACAGCAGGACCGCGGCGACGACCGACAGCGCGATCGTCAGGACCGCGAGTTCGCCGCCGGTGACGCTCAGGAGCGCGCGGAAGGCCGCGACGACGACGAGCACGATGCGCGCGACGCGGGAGCCCGCGGCCATCCGGAACACCGCCCACGTCACCAGGGCCCAGAGCACCAGGGCGACGATCCCGGCGAGGACCGGCGCCTGGCCGACCGCCGCGTCCGTCGCGAAGAACTGGAGCACCGTGGCCGCGACGCAGGCTGCCACCCACACCAGCCACAGCACGAAGGACACGGTGACCACCTGCGGTCGGTCCGGTCGTCGGAGGATGAACGTCCTGGTCATGCTGCACCGTCCTCTGCCGCTCCCTGGTGCGGCACGTCGAGCGTACCGAGCGGACGGGGTCCTGCCGAGGTGCCCCGCTACGGTGACCGGGTGACCGACGAACGCACCACCGTCCAGCGTCCCGGAGTGGACGTCCCCGACGACCGTGGTCGGACGGGCCTCGACGCCGTGGGCCGTGCCCTCGACCGCAACCCGGACGTCGTCGTGCGGGACGTCGAGGTGGTGTCGAACGGGTGGCACGTGCTCCGCCGCACGACCCTCGACGTCCGGCGCCGTGACGGTCGGTGGGACCGGCAGCAGCGCGAGACCTACGACCGCGGGAACGGTGCGACGGTCCTGCCGTTCGACGCCGAGCGCGGCACCGTCCTGCTCACGCGGCAGTTCCGGTGGCCCGCGTACGTGAACGGACACCCGGACGGCATGTTGATCGAGGCCGCGGCGGGACTGCTCGACGAGGACGACCCCGAGACCGCGGTCCGGCGTGAAGCCGCCGAGGAGCTCGGCATCCGGCTCGGCGCGCTCGAGCACCTGGGCGACGTGTTCATGAGCCCCGGTTCGGTCACCGAGCGGGTCCACTTCTACCTCGGCGCGTACACGCCGACCGACCGGGTCGAGGCCGGGGGCGGCGTCGAGGACGAGGGTGAGGACATCGAGGTGCTCGAGGTGCAGCTCGACGACGCGCTCGCGATGGTGGCGGACGGTCGGATCGCCGACGGCAAGACGATCATGCTGCTGCAGTGGGTGGCGATGCGGTCAGTGGCACTGCGGCGGGTGTCACCCCGACAGGGCTGACCCGTCCAGGCCCACCGCTCGTGCGATCGTCGTGCGGACCAGGCCCTCGCGGGTCGCGCGGTCGAGGTAGTCGACCAGGGCGTACCCGTTGGTGGCGTCGACGAGCGCGAAGAGCAGGCGTCCGACGCCGTCCGGGTCGTCGGTGTGCAGCACACCCGCGCGCACCCCGTCGGCGACGACCGTGGTGGCGAGGAGCTGCCAGTCGTCCATGACGTCCCGTGCCGCGGTCGCCAGTGCCGCGTTCGTGCGGCCGATGCTCCACGCGTCCGCCCACAGGGTGGCGACGTCGTCGCGGGCGGGATCGGCGATGCAACCGAGCAGGGTGCGGAGGCCGGAGACGGGGTCGGGCGCAGCGGCGACGATCGCGCGGACCTCGGCGACCTCGGCGTCCGCGACGGTGCGGAACGTCTCGCCGACCAGGTCCTCCATGCTCGGGCGGTAGTGGGCGACGAGCGAGGGCGCGACCCCGATCACGGCGGCGACCCCGCGGAGCGTCACCGCCGCGAGGCCCTCGGCACGCGCCAGGCCGACGGCGGCCGCTGAGATCTGGGATCCGCGTTCGGCCGGGCTCAGGCGCCGGCGGGCCGGTGTCGACGGCATCGTCTCACCGTATCCGCGCGTCACGCGCCCTCGACCACGAAGGCGGCCCAGAGGTCGGCCCGGGTCGAGAAGACGGAGAGGTCACGGTCGAGGAGGCGACCGGCGTGCTCCACCCGGGCGCGGGCGGTGTGCCGGTGGATGCCGAGGACCCGTGCGGCGCGGTCGTACTCGCAGTTCTCCTGCAGCCAGGTCCGGACGGTGCCCGTGAGCTCGGTGCCGGCCGTGCGGTCGTGGTCGAGCAGCGGGGCGAGGAACGCACGGGCGACGGCACCGGCGTCCACGTCGACGTGGGCGAGGTGGGCGAGCACCCCTTCTCGTGCGAGGTCGCCGAACTCGGTGGTGCCCGGGCGTCCTTCACGGCGTCGGTCGAGCGCCTGCACGGCCTCGGTGCGGGCGCGTCCGAACGACCGGTACGCGGCGCCGTCGGACAGGCCGGCGCGCAGGTCGAAGCGGTCGACGAGTTCGGCGACGATCCCGGTGTCGTCTGCGTTCACGCAGAGGAACACGGCGTCGTCGACCGCGAAGAACAGGTGCCCCGGACGGTCCTGCACCCACAGTTCGAGCAGGTCCACCACGGTGTCGAGTTCGTGGTCGGGGACGTCGACAGCCGCGATCCGGACGGGTTCGGCGGGCAGCGGCCCCCACACCTCGCGTGACGTCGCCTGCACCACCTCGGGTTCGCCGACGGACAGCATCGTGAGGAGTCCGGTCCGCAGGAGCCCCCGGGCACGGGCGAGCTCGCGGTTCTGCTGCAGGGCGAGGCCGGCCAGGGCGATCACGGCCGTGACGACCTCGCGTCCGGCCCGGTCGAGTGCTCCGCCGTTCGCGATCGCGAGCACGCCGCTCAGGTGCCCGCCGCTGCCGAGCGTCTGCAGGGTGTACCCGACGCCGCGGTCCGTGGCGACCGGCAGGCTGGCCCGCTGCCCGGAGCGCAGCAGCCGCAGCGCCTCGGTCCGCAGGAGGTCGAGGTCGGCAGCGGGCAGCGCGTCGGCGGGGTGTCCGCGGTCGAGCCGCCCGGAGACGTCGAACAGGCCGACCCACCCGTCGAGCTGCCGGGACAGCTCGGCGATGGTCGCGCCGAGTCCGTCCGGTCGCATCGCGGCGAGCGAGATGGCCCGCTGCGCGGCGAGGGCCCAGGCGCCGCGCGCGTTGGCGTCCCGCGCGACCGCTTCGGCGTTGGCCTGCGCGACCGCGATGAAGGACGTCTCGTAGGGCACCTCGAACAGCGGCAGTCCGTGCCGACTGCAGGCGGTGACCAGGGCGTCGGGGGTGCCGGCGCGGACGACCTCGGTGCCGAACCCGAGTGCCACGACACCGCGGTCCACGAGCCGGCGGACGTAGGCCTCGGCGACGTCGTCGCGGACGTCTGCCTCGGCACCGAACTGCGTGCCGGTCGTGAGCAGCCCCTGTCCTTCGGCGAGGAACGGCGTCGGGTCCTCGAGGTCCGAGCTGTGCAGCCAGGACAGCGGGGCATCGAGGGCGTGCTCGACCGCGTCCGTGAGCGGGCGCAGGTGGAGTTCGCGCCGGTGCAGCAGGGAGCGCAGCGTTGCGGGCATGCCGTCACCCTATCCACCGGGTCGATCCGCCTGGGGGTCGATGTACGCCGTGGACAGTACGAGTGTGCGGTGGTGGCTCCTACGATCGCGGCATGTCCTCCACCGCAGCGTCCGCGACCCGAGCGACCACCGGCGGCCCGTCGCTGCCCCAGGAACGACGGCTCGTCACCGCCGTCCCTGGTCCGCGATCGCAGGAGCTGCTCGCCCGGAAGGCCGGCGCCGTCGCGGCCGGGGTCGGCGTCGCCGTGCCCATCGCGGTCGTCGCGGCCGGCGGCGGCGTCGTGGTCGACGCCGACGGCAACTCGTTCGTCGACCTCGGGTCCGGGATCGCCGTGACGTCGGTCGGCAACGCCCACCCCGGCGTGGTCGCCGCCGTCACCGAGCAGGTCGCGGCCTTCACACACACGTGCTTCACCATCGCCGCCTACGACGGGTACGTCGCCGTCGCCGAGGCGCTCAACCGTCTGACCCCCGGCGACCACGAGAAGCGGACGGCGCTGTTCAACTCCGGGGCCGAGGCCGTCGAGAACGCTGTCAAGATCGCCCGGAAGCACACCGGTCGGCAGGCCGTCGTCGTCTTCGACCACGCCTACCACGGCCGCACGAACCTGACGATGGCGCTGACCGCGAAGAACCAGCCCTACAAGAACGGCTTCGGGCCGTTCGCACCCGAGGTCTACCGCGTCCCGATGTCGTACCCGTTCCACGACGGGCTGTCGGGGCCCGAAGCGGCGAAGCGTGCGATCAGCCAGATCGAGAAGCAGGTCGGCGCCGAGAACACCGCCGCGGTCCTGATCGAACCGATCCAGGGCGAGGGCGGCTTCGTCGTCCCGGCACCGGGGTTCCTGACCGCGCTGTCCGAGTGGGCCACTGCCAACGGCGTCGTGTTCATCGCGGACGAGGTGCAGACCGGGTTCGCCCGCACCGGCGCGATGTTCGCCAGCGAGCACGAGGGGATCGTGCCCGACGTCGTCACGACCGCGAAGGGCATGGCCGGCGGACTCCCGTTGTCCGGTGTGACCGGGCGTGCGGCGATCATGGACTCCGCCCACGTCGGCGGCCTCGGCGGCACCTACGGCGGCAACCCGATCGCCTGCGCCGCAGCCCTCGCGGCCATCGACGCCTTCGAGCACGACGGACTCGTCGAGCGCGCCGGGGCGATCGGCACGGTCCTGCTCGACGCCCTGCGCAGCGCGCAGTCCGACGATCCCCGCATCGGCGACGTCCGCGGCCGCGGTGCGATGGTCGCGATGGAGCTCGTCGACCCCTCCACAGGCGATCCGGACCCCGGGCTCACCGGACGGGTGGTGCGGTACGCGTTCGAGCACGGGGTCATCGCCCTCACGGCCGGCACGTACGGCAACGTCGTGCGCTTCCTGCCGCCGCTGTCGATCGACGACGTCCTGCTCCGCGACGGCCTGACCGTCGTCCTCGACGGGCTGGCCGCGTCGTGAGCGCGACGATCCCGGCGACCGCCTGGCCCAGCGTCCCCGACGCCACCGGACCAGCCGCCGAACAGGCGGTGCTCGACCGCGTCCCCACGGGCCTCCTGGTCGACGGTGTCTGGCAGCCGGCGGCCGACGACGCGACCTTCGCCGTCGTCGACCCTGCGACCGGCGAAACACTGCTGCGCATCGCCGACGCCTCACCCGAGGACGGCCGGAAGGCGCTCGACGCCGCCGTCGCCGCACGGCACGGCTGGGCGACCACGCCCCCGCGGCAGCGCGCCGAGGTGCTGCGCCGCGCGTTCGACCTGCTGCAGGAGCGACGCGAGGAGTTCGCGCTCCTGATGACGCTGGAGATGGGCAAGCCCCTGGCCGAGGCCCGCGGCGAGGTCGCGTACGGCGGCGAGTTCCTCCGCTGGTTCTCGGAGGAAGCGGTCCGGATCGGAGGTTCGTACGGCACCAACCCCGAGGGGACCGGCCGCGCCACCGTCGCGCACAAGCCCGTCGGACCCGCGTTCCTGATCACGCCGTGGAACTTCCCGTTGGCGATGGCGACCCGCAAGATCGCTCCGGCGCTCGCCGCCGGCTGCACCGTCGTCGTGAAGCCGGCCGAACTGACGCCGCTGACCACCCTGCTGTTCGCCGACCTGCTCGTCGAGGCCGGCGTGCCCGCCGGCGTCGTCAACGTCGTCCCGACCACGCACGCCGCCGACGTCTCCGCGCCCGTGATCGCCGACCGCCGCCTGCGGAAGCTGTCTTTCACCGGTTCGACGCCGGTCGGACGGACGCTGCTCGGCCAGGCGGCGCAGAACGTGCTCCGGACGAGCATGGAGCTCGGGGGCAACGCCCCGTTCCTGGTGTTCGCCGACGCCGACCTCGACCTGGCGGTGGAGGGCGCGCTCGCCGCGAAGTTCCGGAACACCGGCCAGGCATGCACCGCCGCGAACCGGTTCCTGGTGCACGAGGACGTCGCCGACGAGTTCACGCGCCGGGTCACCGAACGGGTCGCCGCGATGCGGGTCGGTCGGGGGACCGAGGACGGCGTCGCCATCGGGCCGCTCATCGACGCCCGCGCCGTGGACAAGGCCCACCGCCTGGTCACCGACGCGGTCGAGCGCGGGGCGACGGTCCGGACCGGCGGGCATCCGGTCGACGGGCCCGGCACCTTCTACGCGCCGACCGTCCTGACCGACGTGCAGCCCGGCAGCGCGATCCTCGACGACGAGATCTTCGGGCCGGTGCTCGCGATCCGCACGTTCCGCTCCGAGGACGAGGCCGTGGCCGCCGCGAACGACACCGAGTACGGTCTGGTCGGCTACGCGTTCACCGAGGACCCGGCACGCGGGCAGCGCCTGATGGAGCGGCTCGAGACCGGCATGCTGGGGCTGAACACCGGGGTCGTGTCGAACGCCTCGGCACCGTTCGGCGGCGTGAAGCAGTCCGGCCTCGGTCGCGAGGGTGGCGGCGAGGGCATCGCCGAGTACCTCGAGACCATGTACACGCTCACCCCGGACCCGTTCCGGCACACCGACAGCACCACGACCGCACAAGGAGCAGCTCGATGATCGAGAAGGACGTCGTCGTCATCGGAGCCGGTGTCGCCGGTCTCACCGCCGCGAACCGCCTGCGGGCTGCCGGCCTGCGGGTCGCCGTGCTCGAGGCCCGCGACCGCGTGGGGGGCCGCACCTGGACGAACGACATCGACGGGGTGACCCTGGAGATCGGCGGGCAGTGGGTCTCGCCCGACCAGACCGCACTGCTCGAGACCCTCGACGAGCTCGGCCTGCAGACGTACGACCGGTACCGCGAGGGCTCCAGCGTCTACGTCGACGCCGACGGCACCCGGACCGAGTACACCGGCGACATCTTCCCCCTGCCCGAGGCCACGGCGAACGAGATCGAACGGCTCGTCGCCGTCGTCGACGAGTACGTCGCGAAGGTCGACCCGGCGCGCCCCTGGGAGACCCCGGACGCGGCCGCCCTCGACGAGGTCTCGTTCCGCGCCTGGCTGCACGACCTCAGCCCCGACCGGGTTGCGACCGACAACGTCGAGCTGTTCATCGCCGGCGCCATGCTCACGAAGCCCGCGCACGCGTTCTCGGCGCTGCAGGCCCTGCTGATGGCGGCGTCCGCCGGCAGCTTCACCAACCTGGTCGACGCCGACTTCATCCTGGACAAGCGGGTGGTCGGCGGCATGCAGCTGGTGTCCGAGCGGCTCGCCGAGCGCCTCGGCGACGACGTGCACCTGAACGCGCCGGTCCGGACGCTGCGCTGGGGCGACGACGGGGTCGTCGCGCTCGCCGACGGCGGGATCGAGGTGCACGCCCGCCAGGCGCTCGTCGCCGTGCCGCCGCCCCTGTACTCGCGGATCTCGTACGAGCCGCCGCTGCCCCGACGCCAGCACCAGCTGCACCAGCACCTGTCGATGGGCTTCGTGATCAAGGTGCACGCCGTCTACGACCGCCCCTTCTGGCGTGCGGCGGGCCTGTCCGGCACCGCGTTCAGTCCGTACGAGGTCGTGCACGAGGCGTACGACAACACCTCGCACGGTTCCGAGCAGGGCACCCTGGTCGGGTTCGTCTCCGACCAGCACGCCGACGACCTGTTCGCGCTGTCGGCCGAGGAACGGCGTGCCCGGGTGCTCGCCTCGCTGGCGCACTACTACGGTGACGAGGCCCTGTCGCCGGTCGTCTACTACGAGAGCGACTGGGGCACCGAGGAGTGGACGCGCGGCGCCTACGCGGCGAGCTTCGACCTGGGCGGGCTCGTCCGCTACGGCGCCGACCAGCGTGCCGCGGTCGGTCCGATCCGGTTCGCGTCGAGCGACCTGGCCGGGCAGGGGTACCAGCACGTCGACGGTGCCGTGCGCATCGGGCGCGAGGTGGCCGAGGAGATCCTGACGGTCGTTCCGCAGGCCACTGCGACGCGGTAACCGCCTCGGCGGGTCACGACTGTGTGCCCCGTCCAGGCGCCGACGCGTACCGTCCGGGCCATGAGTGACGCAGCGAACGGGTCCAGCGACCCCACCAAGGACCAGGAGCAGTACACCGAGGACCTGCCGGACGGGTCGCCCACGGGCGACGCGACGGAGGACCCGCAGCAGGACAGCGACACGGACTCCGGCGGCGAGCCCGCCGACCCGCAGCAGTAGCGGCGACCGCACGGCGGCGCGGTGGTGCGGCGGCGTGAGACGCCGGCGTGTTCGCTCGACGCCTCCACGTCAGCGAGACGCCGCCGGATCCGGCGGCGTCTCGCGCGTTCCGCGGCGTCGAAGCGTGACGACGGCGTCTTCCGGTGGCCAGGTGGGAGCGGCGACAGACGGACGGACGGGAGGCGCGGTGCCAGCTTGCACCGCGCCTCCCGTCCGTCGTGGGTCCGGCTGCAACACACCGGCGTCTTGATCGGACGCCGTCCCGTCGGCGAGACGCCGGCGGATTCGGCGGCGTCTGGCGGAGACGCCGGCGTCTCCGCGCCGGTCAGCCGATGCGGATCAGCTTCTTGTTCACGAACTCGTCGGCGCCCAGGGGGCCGAGCTCGCGGCCGAAGCCGCTGCCCTTGACGCCACCGAACGGCAGCTCCGGGCTGTCCGCGCCGACGATGTTCACGTAGACCATGCCGGCCTCGATCCGGTCGGCGACCCGGAGTGCCTGGTCGGCGTCGGTGGTGAACAGGTACGAACCGAGGCCGTACGGGGTGTCGTTGGCCAGGGCGATCGCCTCGTCCTCGTCGGCGACGCGGTACACGGTGGCGACGGGGCCGAAGAACTCCTCGCGGTAGGCGTCGTTGTCCGGCGTGACGTCGGTCAGGATCGTCGGCAGGAAGGCGTTGCCCTGGCGGTCGCCGCCCGTGACGACAGTCGCACCCTGCTCGACGGCGGACGCGAGCTGTTCCTGCAGCCGATCGGCTGCGGCCGGGGACGACAACGGACCGAGTTCGGCACCGGGCACGCTCGGGTCCGTCGGTGCGACCGCCGACATCGCAGCGGTGAACTTCGCCAGGAACTCGTCGTACAGGCCGTCGACCACCAGGAACCGCTTCGGGGCGTTGCAGACCTGACCGTTGCCCTCGAGCCGGGTGGTGACGGCGGACTCGACGACGGCGTCCAGGTCGTCGGTGGACAGCACGATGAAGGGGTCCGAGCCGCCCAGTTCGAGCACCACCTTCGTCAGGTTCCGGCCGGCGATCTCGGCGACCGCGGCACCGGCGCGCGCCGAACCGGTGAGCGAGACACCCTGCACGCGCGGGTCGGCGATGACGTCGGCGACCTGGTCGTTCGTCGCGAACACGTTCGTGTAGGCCCCGGCCGGGAAGCCGGCGTCGTGGAAGATCCGCTCGATGGCCAGGGCGGACTCCGGGCACTGCGGTGCGTGCTTCAGCAGGACGGTGTTGCCGATGGCCAGGTTCGGGCCGGCGAACCGGGCGATCTGGTACGCGGGGAAGTTCCACGGCATGATGCCGAGCACGACGCCGATGGAGGCCTTGCGGATGAACGCGGACCCCTCGGACCCGTCCGCCAGGGTGATCGGCTGGTCCGCCAGGAACTCCGACGCGTGATCCGCGTAGTAGTCGTAGATGTCGGCGCAGAAGTCGACCTCGCCCTCGGCCTGGTCGATCGGCTTCGCCATCTCGCGCACGATCGTGGCGGCGAGCTCGGCGTGCCGCTCCCGGTACAGGTCCGCGACCCGGTGGAGCAGGGCTGCACGGTCGGCGACCGTCGTCGTCCGTGACCACTCGGTGTGCGTGTGGTCGGCGACTGCGACGGCATCGTGCAGCTCGGCGTCCGTGATGGTCGGGTAGGTCTCGAGGGTCGTGCCCGTGGTGGGGTCGGTGACGGCGTACATGGCGTCCTCTCGTGGTGGCCGGTCAGGCCTGGTCGGTCAGCTGCTTGTTCACACCGGTGACGGGCTGGTTCTCGTCGAAGCCCTTCGGTGCGACCCGGAAGCCCTTGGTGATGACGAGCAGGTAGACGAACCCGATCGCCGCCCACACTCCTCCTGCTATCAGGGCGTCGGCATGGAGCTGTGACCAGAGCACCCCGGTCAGGAGCATCGCGACCCCGGGCAGCACGATGTAGCGCCAGCGGTCGCCCGCCGTGTGACGGCGCCCGTTCCGGATCGCGAAGTGCACGATCACGGTGGCGTTGACGAAGGTGAACGCGATGAGTGCGCCGAAGTTGATGTAGGCCGCGATCGTGTCGAGCGAGAAGCTCATCGCCAGCAGGGTGACCGCACCGACGAAGACGACGTTGAACACCGGGGTGTGCGTGCGGGGGTGCACGTAGCCGAAGACCCGCTTCGGCAGCACGTTGTTCCGGCCCATCACCATGAGCATGCGGGCGACGCTGGCGTGCGATGCGAGACCCGAGGCGAGTGCGGCGACGAACCCGGCCGACACCAGGACCGCCTGGAACACCGGACCGCCGACGAGCAGGCCGATCTGGGGGAGCGGGTCGTCGGTGAACTCGCCGAACGGTGCGTTGGTGGGGAAGCGGAGCTGGGCGAAGTAGGCGGAGACCAGGAAGATCGCGCCGCCGAGCAGGACGGTCAGCATGATCGCCTTCGGCATGATGCGGATCGACTTCGCCTCTTCCGTGTACATCGTCACGGCGTCGAAGCCGATGAACGAGAAGCACACCACCGTCGCCCCGGTGAGCAGGGCCGACATCGTCACGCCGTCGTGCACGAAGGGTTCGGCGCTGACGATCGTGCCCGCACCGGCACCGTGGGTGAGCTCGATGACGGTGAAGACCACGAACGCGATCATCGCCAGGACCGCACCGATGAGCAGCACCATGTTCAGGTTCGACGTGCCGCGCATCGACAGGCAGATCACCGTCGTCACGAACACCGTGTACACGACGACGGTCACCCACGGGGGCAGCCCCGGGAACACCTGCTCCAGGTAGAGCCGGATGATCAGGGCGTTCACCATCGGCAGCAGCAGGTAGTCGAGCAGTGACGCCCAGCCGACCATGAAGCCGAGGTTCGGGTGCATCGACTCCTGGACGTACGTGTACGCGGAACCGGCCGCGGGGTAGACGCGCACCATCTTCCCGTAGCTGATCGCGGTGAGCGCCATGATGACGAGGGCGATCAGGTACGCGCTCGGCACTGCGCCGTCGGTCTGCCCGGAGACGATGCCGAAGGTGTCGAACACGACCGTCGGGGTCATGTAGCCGAGGCCGAGTCCGACGATCGCCCAGAGCCCGAGGCTCCGCTTCAGCGACCCGCCGCGCACCGGTGCTGCCGGCGCGGTGACCGCGATCGGTGATGCCATGTGACTTCCCTGCTCTTGGGGCCGGGCAGCGTCGCCCGGATCAGTTCGGAGCACCATACCGACGGGTCGGCAGTGGGCGGACCGGCCGCGGTGTACAGGTGATCGGCACCCGCTGTACACCGCGGCAGTGGTTCAGGCAACCGGTTGCTGCTGCGTGATGCAGTGCAGCCCGCCACCGCGCGCGAACACCTGTCGCGCGTCGATCGAGCGGACCCGTCGGCCCGGGTACGCCTCGGCGAGGATGCCCCTGGCGCGGTCGTCAGCGACCGGGTCGCCGAACGAGCAGGCGATCACGGCACCGTTCACCACGACGTGGTTCACGTAGTTCCAGTCCACCGGTCCACCGTCGTCCGACAGCGTCGACGGGGCCGGCAACTCGATGATCGTCGCGTCGGTCGCCTGCTCGAGCGCTCGCCGGATCTGCGGCATCACCAGGTGGTCCGGGTGGCCGCCATCCGGCTGGGCGTGCAGCAGGACCGTGCCCGGATCGGCGAAGGTCGCCACCATGTCGACGTGGCCCCGGGTGCCGAAGCCGTCGTAGTCGCGCGTCAGGCCGCGGGGCAGCCAGACCACCCGCGTGGCGCCGATCGTGCGCGCCAGCTCCAGCTCGACGCGCTCCCGGTCGGCGTACGGGTTCCGTCGCGGGTCGAGCTGCACCGTCTCCGTCACCAGGACGGTGCCGGCGCCGTCGACGTGGATCGCCCCGCCCTCGTTGACGAGCAACGACGGGATCCGCGTGGCTCTCGCAGCATCGGCGACCGTGGCGGCGACCGCGGCGTCGCGCGTCCAGGTCGACCACGGGTTCGCGCCCCAGCCGTTGAAGACCCAGTCGACCGCGCCGAGCGCACCCGTCACGTCGTCGACGACGAACGTCGGGCCGATGTCGCGCATCCAGAAGTCGTCGAGGGGTGCCTCGAGCACGTCCACGCCGGACGACAGCAGGCGACCGGCATCCCCCCGTGCGACCGGGTCCACGACGACGGTCACCGGCTGGTGCTCGCTGATCGTGTTCGCCGTGGTCGCCCAGGCCAGGCGCGCGGCCTCGGCGCTCGCCGCGTCGTCGCCGAGCGTCAGGCCGGGGCGCGGGAACGCCATCCAGGTGCGTTCCTGCGGAGCCGTCTCGGGAGGCATCACCCACGTCATGCGCGCGCCCCGCGTCCGGTGGTGGCCGGTTCCACGGCCAGGGCCGCGTCGATCGCGTCGCGTGCGCCGTACGCGTGGCGTTGCTCGTCGACGGGGTCGACGAGCCCGGCGTACAGGTCGGGTCGCCGGGTCAGGTAGAAGGGGAACAGCCGGAGCCACTCCGTCCGGGCGTCGAGGTCGAGGTCGGCGACGAGCACCACGCTCGCGTCACGGGGTGCCTCGACGAGCACCCGGCCGAACGGGTCCGAGATGAAGGACGAGCCGTAGAACGTGATGTCGCCCTCGTCGCCCCACCGGTTCGGCACGACCATGAACTGCCCGGCGGTGATGCCGTTCGCCACGATCACCCGCTGCCAGATCGGCGCGGTGTCGAAGTCGGGGAAGGTCGGTTCGGAGCCGATCGCCGTCGGGTACACGAGCACCTCGGACCCGGCGAGGCCGTAGGACCGGGCGACCTCGGGGAACCACTCGTCCCAGCACGTCGGCAGCCCGAGGCGCGCGCCGAGTCCGGCGGGCTCGTACACCGGGAAGGCGTCGTCGTCCGTCCCCGGGCGGAAGTACGTGTCCTCGTGGTAGCCGGCGCTGATCGGGATGTGGGTCTTCCGGGTCCGGCCGACCAGGGTGCCGTCGGGCGCGACGAGGACGGCGGTGTTGTAGCCGCGGGGGTCGTCGGGCTGGTCGTCGTCGCCCGGCCGCTCGTACAGCGAGGCGTGCACGAACACCCCGTGCTCGATCGCCTGGGCACGGGCGAAGGCGACGGTCGGGCCGTCCTGCAGCGACTCGGCGAGGTCCTTCGGGGTCCCGCTCGCCAGGGTGTCACCCGGGTAGCGGCGCAGCGTGAGTTCGGGCAGGAACACCGCGGTGGCTCCGTGCGCTGCGGCGGTCGCGATGCCGTCGGCGAGCTGGGCCCGGTGCTCGTCCGGGTCGGGGAGCCACCGCATCTGCACGAGGGCGACGCGGAGTGATCTGCGGGGTGCGCCGGTGTCGGCGTGCAGCGGCGACGGGAGCGAGGGTGTGGTGACGACGTCCATGCGGCCATTGTTGATCGGGCGATCAACTACCGCAAGGCCTTCAGCTGATGATGTTGACCGCGCGCGAGATGACCAGCGCCAGCAGGATGAACCCACTGAGCGCCTGGTAGGCCATGATCATCTTCGCCCGGACGGTCATCGGCATCGTGTCCGTCGGGCTGAACGCCATCATGTTCGTCATCGCCACGGAGAGGTAGTCGAGGTAGACCGGCCGCCAGTCCGCGGTCTTCGGGTCGGTCTCCTGGGGGAACTGGAAGTCCGCCTCGGCCGTCGACCACAGTTCGGGGCGCCGCCGTGCCACCGGGCCCCCGCGGTCGAGCTCCCAGTAGACGAGCCCGAACACGATGATCGTGCTCACCCAGACCTGCAGCGCGGTGAGCAGCACCGCCGCACCGTCCGCGTGGCCGCCGAGCAGCTCGGTGATGGTCCGGATGACGGTGAGCTGGCTGGCGACGGTGAGCAGAGCCGCCAGTGCGAACGACAGCCACCGTGACCACGTGGTCTCGCGCGTCAGACGCCGCGGGTTGAAGACGATGAGCGGCGTGAGCAGCAGGACGCCCAGGACGGGCACCACCCACGACGGGAAGAACAGCACCTCGTCGGGCAGGAACAGGCTCAACGCCAGGTTCACCAGGACCGCGACGGCGACCGGTGCCCGGTGTTCGTGTCGCGGTCGGGTCCTCGTCGGGGTCACGGAGCGAGTGTCGCACGGGCCGACACCGGGGACAGCGGGTCGGCGAGCGAGAGCGGCTCGACCTGGGTGCCGAGCAACCGCCCGGCCACCCGCAGCCCGGACAGCAGCGCACCGTGCACCGTCGCCGGGTCGTCGCTCCAGGTGGCCTCGCCGGCGAGCTGCACCCGGCCGGACGGGGTGCCGAGCAGGTCGTGGTCGTCGGGTGACGCCCCGACGTGCAGGTACGAGTACGAGCCCCGTGAGAACGGGTCCTCGGCCCATCGGGTGATCCGGAACGCCTCGGGCTGGGGGACGGACGGGCCGAACATCTTCCGCAGCGCCGCCACCCCCTCGTCGACGACCATGGCGTCCGGCAGGGTCTCGAGCCGACGGGCTCCGGCACCACCGACCAGGGCGGCGAGCACCGGCGCACCGGTCACCCGGGACATGTCGTACCAGGAGTGCCAGTCGACGCCGGCGGACCCCTGCTGCCGGATCACCCACGAGTCGCCCCAGAACCGTGTGGGGAACCGCAGGAACACCTTGTCGTAGGTGCCCATCCCGAGCCGGTCGAGCGCTCCGGTCACCGGCGCGGACAGGGGCGGTTCGAAGACCACGTCGCCGGCCTGCAGCACCCCGAGCGGCACCGTGACGACGACCTGCGGCGCGACGACGGTGGTGCCGTCGGCGAGCCCCACCGTCACCGAGTCGCCGGCCTGGGTCACCGACCGCACGACCGACGACAGCCGGACGTCGAGACCCTCGGCCAGCGCGCGGGCGTACTGGGCGTAGCCACCGGGGAACACCACCTCGTCACCGGGGACGTGCTCCTCGTCGAGACCGTGCGCGTCGAGGACGGTCACGGGTGCGCCGCAGAGGTCCTCGGAGCGGTGGGCCGTGTACTCGCGGACCCGTGCGGCCCGGTCGCCCTGCCACTGCAGCGAGCGGAGCACGGTGTCGACGGCGGCCGCGTACGTCGAGGGCGGGGGCGCTTGCGCGACGACGGCGTCGAGGGCCGCGTCGACGGTGTGCAGGTCCGCCACGAACGCCGACGTGTCCTCGGCGGAGAGAGCGGCGCCGGACGGGTCGTGCCACGCGATCGGCCGGCCGTCGAACTGGAAGCTGCCGACCGTGAACTCGACGGTCTCGATGCCGAACCGGGGTGCCAGGGCCCAGAGCGGGTTGCCGTCGACCCCGTGGATCCACGAGGCGCCGAGGTCGACCGGCACCCCGAGTGACGCATCGGTCCAGGTGCGCCCGCCGATCCGGTCGCGGGCCTCGAGCACGACGACCCGCTGCCCGCCGAGTGCGAGCGCCCGGGCGGCGGCGAGCCCGGCGACCCCCGCCCCGACGACCACGACGTCGGCGTCGAGACCGGCAGCCATCAGTGCCCTCCGGTCAGTGGTGCCATGAGCCGAGCGGCCAGACTCGGCCGCCCGGTCAGTGCTTCCTCGCGGTCGGCCAAGTCGGTCGCGACGAGTCCCGCGTTCGCGCCGAGGAACCGCAGCGGCTCGGGCTCCCAGTCGGGCGATCGGTGGTTCACCCACGGCAGTGCGGTCAGTGCCGTCGACTCCCCGCGCACGAGGTCGGCGAGGGTCCGTCCGGCCAGGTTCGTCGTCGACAGGCCGTCCCCGACGTACCCGCCAGCGCTGCCGACGTGTCCGTCCCAGGTCACCGAGGCGCACCAGTCGCGCGGCACCCCGAGCGGGCCGCCCCACGTGTGGGTGACCGGGGCGTCCGCGACGACGGGGAACAGGTCGACCAGGGCCTTCCGCAGGTGCTCGAACACCCGCGGCACCCGGTCGTACCCGGGCGTGATCGAGGATCCCCAGTGGTAGCGGGCTCCGCGGCCGCCGAACGCCAGCCGGTCGTCGGCCGTGCGCTGCCCGTACACCAGCAGGTGCCGGTAGTCGGAGAACGTCTGCCCGTGCTCGAGTCCGATGCGTTCCCACGCGGACGCCGGCAGCGGGGCCGTCGCGATCATGAGCGAGTACAGCGGCAGGATCCGCCGCTTCGTCTGCTCCAGCTGGGCGCCGTACCCCTCGACCGCGATCACCACGGCACCTGCCGTGACGGTGCCGTGCGACGTGACCACACGCCCGCGATCCCAGGACGAGACGGGCGTGTGCTCCGCGATCCGGACGCCACGGGCCTCCAGGGCGGCCGCGAGGCCACGCACCAACGCGGCGGGCTGCACGCGCGCGCAGTCCGGGGTCCACGCGACCCCCGCCGATCCGGCGGCGTCGCCCGCTCGCGCGGGTCGCCACGTCATGTCGTCGCCCCATGCCGCGGAGGACGCGACCTCGTCGTGGGCGGCGCGTTCCTGCACGGCGGAGCGTGCGTACAGGACGGTCCCGCCCTTCACGTAGTCGCAGTCGACCTCGGCTTCGGACGCTGCGCGGCCCACCTCGTCGACGGTGTCGCGCATGGCGGCCCGCAACGCGAGCGCGGCGTCGCGCCCGTGCTCCTCGGCGATCGCCGAGGCGGACCGCGGGAACAGCGCCGAGCACCAGCCGCCGTTGCGACCGGACGCGCCGAAGCCGGCGATCTCGCGTTCCAGGACGACGATCTGGAGGCCCGGGTCGGCCTGGTGCAGGTACCACGCGGTCCAGAGACCCGTCAGTCCACCGCCCACGATCGCGACGTCGGTCGTCGTGTCGCCGTCGAGCGGCGGCCGGGGCGTCAGGTCGTCGCGTCCGGTGGACGCGAGCTGGTCGAGCCAGAACGAGACGCCCCGGTAGCCGCTCACGGTCAGATCTTCGTCCAGGCCTCGGACAGGACACTGCGCAGGATCGACGTCATCTCGCGGAACTCCGGCTGCCCGATCGTCAGCGGTGGTGCAAGCTGCACGACGGGGTCACCGCGGTCGTCGGCCCGGCAGTACAGCCCCGCGTCGAACAGTGCCTTCGACAGGAACCCGCGTAGCAGCCGCTCGGACTCGTCGTCGTCGAAGGTCGTCTTGGTGGCCTTGTCCTTGACGAGCTCGATGCCGTAGAAGTAGCCGTCACCGCGGACGTCCCCGACGATCGGCAGGTCGAGCAGGGTGTCGAGCTCGGCGCGGAAGAGCGGGGCGTTCTGCTGCACGTTGGTGAGCAGCCCCTCTTCCTCGAAGATGTCGAGGTTCTCCATCGCGACGGCGGCCGACACCGGGTGCCCGCCGAACGTGTAGCCGTGGTAGAAGGTCGTGTCCCCCTTGGAGAACGGCTCGAACAGCCGGTCGCTGATGATCGTCGCGCCGATCGGGGAGTACCCGGAGGTCATCGCCTTGGCGCAGGTGATCATGTCCGGCACGAAGCCGTAGGTGTCGCAGGCGAACATCGTGCCGATCCGGCCGAAGGCGCAGATGACCTCGTCCGAGACGAGCAGCACGTCGTACTCGTCGCAGATCTCGCGCACCCGCTGGAAGTACCCGGGCGGCGGGGTGAAGCAGCCGCCGGAGTTCTGCACCGGCTCGAGGAACACCGCGGCGACGGTGTCGGGGCCCTCGAACTCGATCATCTCGCGGATCCGCTCCGCCGCCCAGAAGCCGAACTGCTCCTCGGTGCCCCCGGGGAAGCCCATCTCCCCGGCGCGGTACGAGTTCGTGTTCGGCACCCGGAAGCCGCCGGGGGTCAGGGGCTCGAACATCTCCTTCATCGCCGGGATGCCGGTGATCGCCAGGGCGCCCTGCGGGGTGCCGTGGTAGGCGACCGCACGGGAGATCACCTTGTGCTTCATCGGCTTGCCCTGGAGCTTCCAGTAGTACTTCGCGAGCTTGAAGGCGGTCTCCACCGCCTCGCCGCCGCCGGTGGAGTAGAAGACCTTGTTGAGGTCACCGGGGGCGTGCTCGGCCAGCCGGTCGGCGAGCTCGATCGCCGCGGGGTGCGCGTACGACCAGATGGGGAAGAAGCTCAGCGTCTCCGCCTGCTTCGCGGCCATCTCGGCCAGGCGCTTCCGCCCGTGCCCGGCGGCGACGACGAACAGGCCGGACAGCCCGTCGATGTACTCCTTGCCGTGGCTGTCGTAGACGTGGTGGCCCTCGCCGCGCACCATGATCGGCACGTCGGCGCCGGCCTGGTTCGCACCGTGCCGGGCGAAGTGCATCCACAGGTGGTCCCGGGACTTCCGCTGCAGGTCGGCGTCGTCGACCGGTGCGAACGGGTCGTAGGAGCCGAGGCGGGTGGGCTGTTCGATGGTCATCGCGTTCCCCAGTCGTAGAGCTGTTTGCGGAGTTGCAGGTAGACGAAGGTCTCGGTGCCGGCGACGCCCGGGATGGCCCGGATGGTGCCGTTGAGCAGTTCGATCAGGTCGTCGTCGTCCTCGCACACGACCTCGACCATCAGGTCGAAGCTGCCGGCGGTCATCACGAGGTAGTCGACCGCCGGCAGCTGCTCCAGGGCATCGGCGACGGTTCGGGTGTCGCCGCTGACCCGGATGCCGATCATCGCCTGGCGGTGGAAGCCCAGTTGCATCGGGTCGGTGACCGCGACGATCTGCATGACGCCGGTCTCGGTCAGCTTTTGCACACGCTGCCGGACCGCCGCTTCACTGAGACCGACGGCCTTGCCGATCTCGCCGTACGGGCGGCGCCCGTCCGCCTGGAGTTGTTCGATGATCCGCTTCGAGGTGTCGTCGATCGGTCCCGGACGTCGTGGTGCTGCCGCCATGCCGGACAGCATGGCAGCGAGGTTCGGGGTGCGCAAGGGATTCCGTTGTGAACTCCGTGTTTCGCGACGATTTCCGTTGTTACAGTTCTCCACAACCTCCGGATCCTTCTTCCGCACCGCCGGAATCCGTGTCAGTATCACCGCCATGCTGGACGCACAGAGCACGGCGACGGCGGACACCGATACCCGGGTCCTGCGGAACTTCGTCGGGGGCGCCTCCGTCGAGTCGACCGCCGACACCACGTTCGACCTGGTCGACCCGACCGATGAGCACGTCTACGGCACGTCCCCGGTGTCCACCCCCGCCGACGTCGACGCCGCCTTCGGTGCGGCCGCGACCGCGTTCGAGACCTGGCGCCGCACCACCCCCGGCGAACGGCAGCTCGCCCTGTTCCGGATCGCCGACGCGATGGAGCAGCGGGCGTCGGAGTTCGCCGACCTCGAGTCGCTCGACACCGGGAAGCCCCGCGCCACCCTGGTCGAGGACGAGATCCTGCTGTCCGTCGACCAGATCCGCTTCTTCGCCGGGGCCGCCAGGAACCTCGAGGGCCGGAGCGCGGGCGAGTACCTGGCCGACCACACCTCGTTCGTCCGGCGTGAACCCATCGGTGTCGTCGCCCAGGTCACCCCGTGGAACTACCCGCTCAACATGGCGGTGTGGAAGTTCGCGCCGGCGCTCGCCGCGGGGAACACCACCGTGCTCAAGCCGAGCGACACGACACCCCTGTCGACCCTGCTGCTCGCCGAGGTCGCCGCCGAGTTCCTGCCGCCGGGGGTCCTGAACGTCGTCGTGGGGGACCGCACCACCGGCGCCGCGATGATCGACCACCCGACCCCGCAGCTCGTGTCCATCACCGGGTCCGTCCGCGCCGGCATGGAAGTCGCGCGCGCCGCCGCCGGTGACCTCAAGCGCACCCACCTGGAGCTCGGCGGCAAGGCACCCGTGATCGTGTTCGACGACGCGGACATCCCCTCGGCGGTGGCCGGGATCGTCGCCGCCGGGTTCTTCAACGCCGGACAGGACTGCACCGCGGCCACCCGGCTGCTCGTGCAGGACGGCATCCACGACGAGTTCGTGGCGGCGCTCGCCGCAGAGGCACGGCTCAACGCGAGAACCGGGTCGGACGGTCACTACGGCCCCGTCAACAACGCGAACCAGCTCGCGCACGTGCAGTCGTTCCTGGACACGCTGCCCGACCACGCGACGATCGAGCTCGGCGGTGCACGACAGGGCGACCGCGGGTACTTCCACGAGGCCACGATCGTCGCCGGCCTGCGCCAGGACGACCGGGCCGTGCAGCAGGAGATCTTCGGCCCCGTGCAGACCGTACAGCGGTTCTCGACGGAACAGCAGGCCCTGACGTGGGCGAACGGCGTCGAGTACGGCCTGGCCAGCTCGGTGTGGACGACCGACCACGCGCGGGCGATGCGCTTCGCCCGCGACCTGGACTTCGGCTGCGTGTGGATCAACACGCACATCCCGATCGTCGCCGAGATGCCGCACGGCGGGTTCAAGCACAGCGGGTACGGCAAGGACCTCTCCCAGTACGGCTTCGACGACTACACCCGCATCAAGCACGTCATGTCCTACATCGGCTGAGGCCGACCACCCCCTGGAGGCACCATGGCAATGACCGGAACGTTCGCCGAATCGGGAGCCGATCTCCGGCTCGACCAGATCACGAAGTCCTTCCCCGGCCACACCGCGGTGGACAGCCTCGACCTGACGGTGCCCGCCGGCTCGTTCTTCGCGTTGCTCGGCCCGTCGGGCTGCGGCAAGACGACGACCCTGCGGCTCGTCGCCGGGCTCGAGGAACCCACGAGCGGCACCATCACCATCGGCGGCCAGGACGTCACCGACACGAAGCCGTACCAGCGGCCCGTCAACACGGTGTTCCAGAACTACGCGCTCTTCCCGCACATGAGCGTGCTCGACAACGTCGCGTTCGGGCTGAAGCGGCGCCGGATCCCGGACCCGATGACGAAGGCCACGGAAGCGCTCCGGCTGGTCGAGCTCGAGGGGTCGGCGTCGAAGCGGCCCGCCCAGCTCTCCGGCGGCATGCAGCAGCGCGTCGCCCTGGCCCGCGCGATCGTGAACCGGCCGGCCCTGCTGCTGCTCGACGAGCCCCTCGGCGCCCTCGACCTGAAGCTCCGCCACCAGATGCAGCTCGAGCTGAAGACGATCCAGGCCGAGGTCGGGCTCACGTTCTTGCACGTCACCCACGACCAGGAAGAGGCGATGACGATGGCTGACACGGTCGCCGTCATGAACGGCGGTCGGATCGAGCAGATGGGCAGCCCGCAGGACCTGTACGAGCTGCCGCGCACGGCCTTCGTCGCGAACTTCCTCGGCCAGTCGAACCTGCTCGAGGGCGAGGTGCGCGGCACCGATGCCGGCCTGCTCGTCGTCGCGACCGCGGCCGGTTCGGTCGCCGTGCCGGCCGACCGAGCCGTCGCCACGACCGGTCGCGTCGTCGTCGGCGTCCGGCCCGAGAAGCTCAAGATCCGCACCGCCGAACCGACCCCCGAGGCCGGACGGAACATCCTCGGCCCGGGTCGCGTCGTGGACGTCTCGTTCTCCGGCGTCAGCACCCAGTACCTGGTCGACGTGCCGGGTGCCGGTCGCGTCTCGGTGTTCGCGCAGAACTCGAAGGGCGGGCCGCGGATCGCGACCGGTACCGAGGTCTGGCTCACGTGGGGCGTCGACCACGGTTTCGGTCTGGAGGCGCACCCCGCGTCCGACGCGACCGTCACCACCCAGGACGACCCGGGCCTCCAGAGCGTCCCCGCCACGGCAGGATCGCTCGCGTGACCGGCGCGGTGCCCGGTCCGGACCTGCTGCGCGGGCTGACGTCGGCCCGCGTCAGCCGACGCGGCCTGCTGGCCGGCGGCGGGGCCGCCGCGCTGGCCGCCCTGCTCACCGGGTGCAGCATCAAGGGCTCCGCGGCCGCCGGCGCCGAGGACACCGTCGACTGGGCGGCGTTCTGGAAGGACGCGAAGGCGACCGGCACCCTGAACTTCGCGAACTGGCCGCTGTACATCGACTCCGACCACGGCAAGTCCGAGTCCCTGGCGCTGTTCAAGAAGGAGACCGGCATCGCGGTCGACTACCAGGCGGTGATCCAGGACAACGCGACCTTCTACGCGACCGTCTCACCGATCCTGCGGGCGCACGGTGCGACCGGCTACGACCTCGTCGTCATGACGAACGGGTTCGAGCTGACCCAGATGATCAAGAACGGGTTCGTGTGCGAGCTCGACCACTCGCGGTTGCCGAACTTCGCCGCGAACGCCTCGGATTCCGTGAAGGACCCCATCTACGACCCGGGCAACAAGCACTCCGTCGTGTGGCAGACCGGGTTCACCGGGCTCGCCTACAACCCGAAGTACACCGGGCGGAAGATCACCTCGCTCAAGGACCTGCAGGACCCGGCGTTCAAGGGCCGCATCGGGCTGATGAGCGACAACACCGAACTCGGGTCGCTCGGACTGCTCGCGCTCGGCATCGACCCGGAGACCTCGACGCCCGCCGACTGGCGGAAGGCCCAGGCCTGGCTGCGCGAACTGCGGCCGAGCGTCACCGGCTTCTACGACCAGAGCTACATCAACCGGTTGGAGAACGGCGACACCTGGATCACCCAGGCGTGGTCGGGCGACGTGTTCCAGGCGCAGCAGTCCGGGTTCCCCGACCTGGAGTTCGTCACGCCGGAAGAGGGGCAGATGACCTGGCACGACAACATGCTCATCCCACGGCAGGCCGAGAACCCGGTGTCGGCGCTCGAGTGGATGAACTTCTACTACACGCCGAAGATCGCCGGGATCGTCGAGGACTGGGTCAACTACGTCTGCCCGGTGCCCGCTGCCGAGGACTACGTGCGGGACGAACTCGACGACGCCACCGTGGCGGACAGCCCGCTCGTGTTCCCCTCTGCGGACGTGCTGGAGCAGTCGCACGAGTTCCGGGTGTTCGAGAACTACGACGAGTACTCGGAGTGGAACGGCATCTTCAACGCGGTGGTGCAGTCGTGAGCGCGATCGGGGTGGCGCCGGGGCTCGGTCCCGGTGGTCCCGGTGGTTCCGCCGGTCCCGCGCCGGTGCGGCGGGGACGCCGTCGGAGCACACCGTTCTTCCTGGCGCTCGTCGGCACCGCGTACCTCTGCGTGTTCTTCGTCATCCCGCTGGTGTCCGGGCTGATCGTCTCGCTCATGACCGGCAACCCGGACGACGGCTACACGTTCACCTGGAACTTCGGGATCTACGGCTCGCTGTTCGTCGACCCGCAGGTGCCCTACCTGACGTTCCTGCTCCGGTCGCTCTGGTACGGCGCCGCCGCCACGATCGCCTGCATCGTCGTCGGGTACCCGGTGGCGTACTTCATCGCGTTCCGGGTGTCCCCGCGGTGGAAGAACCCGCTGCTCATGCTGGTGTTCATCAGTTTCCTGGTGTCGTTCATCATCCGGACCGACATGTGGGCGTTCGTGCTCGCGTCGCAGGGCCCGGTCGTCACCTTCTTGCAGGGGGTCGGGCTCGCCGGCAAGGACTTCCACATCCTCGGCACCGGCGGCGCGGTGATCTTCGGCGACGCCTACAACGACCTGGCCTTCATGGTGCTGCCGATCTACGCCGCTCTCGAGCGCATCGACCCCCGGCTCGGCGAGGCCGCCAACGACCTGTACGCCGGCAAGTTCCGGGCGTTCTGGCACACCACGCTCCCGCTGTCCCGCTCGGGCATCTTCGCCGGGGTCCTGCTCGTCTTCATCGACAGTGTCGGCGACCCGGTGAACTCGGCCCTGCTCGGCGGCACGAACACGTACACGATCGGGCAGGCGATCCAGGACGCCTACTCCGGTAACCAGCAGTACAACGTCGCCGCGGCCCTGTCGACCGTGCTCATGGTCGTGCTCGGCATCATCCTGTTCATCTACGCCCGCGTCTCCGGAACCGACGACCTCGAGGACCTCGTATGACCGCCGTCGCACCGTCCCGTTCCGCCGCCGCTCCAGCCTCGCCCGTGACCGGTTCCGTCGCCGGCCGTCCGCGTCGTCACGGGGTGAACCGCCGCGGGCCCTGGCTCGCCATCGTGTACTGGGTGACGATCGCGATCACCCTGGTGCCGATCGTCTACATGATCGTGTACTCGTTCAACGACGCCCCCACCAACCGGCTGTCGTTCGCCTGGAACGGCTTCACGACCTACTGGTACGCGAACCTGGTGAACGTGTCCGGGCTCGGAGCCGCGTTCGTCACGTCGGTCGTCGTCGCGTTCCTCGCCGCGATCATCTCCGTCGCGATCGGGCTGCCCCTCGCGCTGGCCCTGGAGCGGTACCGGTTCCCGGGTCGCGGTGTCGTGAACACCGTCGTGTTCGCCGACATCGCGGCCCCCTCGATCGTCGTCGGTTCCGCGTCGCTCTCCTTCTTCCTGTCGGTGGGGCTCGGCACCGGGTTCCTGACCGTGCTCATCACGCACGTGGCGTTCGACGTCGCCTACGTGGTCGTGGTGCTGCGGGCCCGGATCGCGGGGACGTCGCGGGCGCTCGAGGAGGCCGCGGGTGACCTCGGGGCGACGCCGTTCCAGGCCTTCCGGCTCGTGACCCTGCCCCTGCTGGCACCGGGCATGCTCGCCGCGGGGCTGCTCGCGCTCGCGATGTCGATCGACGACTACGTGATCACCTCGTTCGTCGCCGGGCCCGCGGTCACCTTCCCGCTGTTCGTGTACGGCGCCGCGAAGGCCGGGATGCCGCCGCAGGTGCTGTGCTTCGGGACGCTCGTGTTCGCGGTGGGGCTGCTCGTCGCGCTGCTGAACGGGGCGCTCAACCGGCGGCTGGCGCGCACGCGGGGGTAGGGCCTCGCGCTGGGCTCAGACTCCGGTGTCGACGAGTTGTGGGCCCAACGGTCGGCGCCGAGCCTGCAGGACCGGTGCGGTCGTCGCCACCACCATGATGACGAGTCCGACGGCGACCACGAACGGAACGGGACGAAGCGGATCCGTCCAACTCGTCAGGGCCGCTGGGATGGTCGCGATCGCGAGTGGTACTGCGATGAGCGCCGCGGTGACGACCACCGCGACGGCTTCCAGTACCGCAGCGACGAGCCCCGTCCGGAAGGTCCCGCCAGCGGCGACGAGCAGGGCAACGCCCCGTCGTCGGCCCATCGTGGTCATCACCACGGTGGCAGCACCGGTGAAGAGGACGATCAGTACCGGGCCGCCGAAGATGGCGAGGCCGCCCAGGTAGTACGCGGGCGAGTCCCAGACGCCCGCCAGGCCAGTGAGTGAGCCCAGCAGCATCGCCACCGCGAGCAGTGCGATCGCCGAGTGGCTCCGCGCGACGTGGTACCTCAGCGACTCGCGCGCGAGGAACCACGCCGCCGGAGCCCCGGGGAGCACAGCGGTCCACGCCGACACGAGCGCTCGGCAGGACCAGGGTGCGACCGTGATCACGAACCCCCATCGCGGGCACGAGGAAGAGCATCGTGACGCCCCGCGCGCCGAGCAGCGTCAGCGCGTACATCGTGACGGTGACGCCTCCGAGCACCCAGGCGGTGGTCTTCCGGCCGCGGCTGGGACGGGCGGGCTCGGATTCGGGCTCACGGACGGCGTCCAGGGCGGGGGTCGTCGACGCCGAACGTGCAGCCCCGAGTGCGCTAAGGAACACCACGAGCTCGAACACCACGAAGGCGGTGACTGCCTCGAGCACGCCGAGGCGCGGATCGAGGGCTGGCGCACCGGGGTTCCGGAGGGGCGCCGAGAGGAAGGCCATCAGGCTCCGGAGTGTGAGAGGCATCAGCGCGAGGGCGGTTCCGAACGCGACGAGGGACAACGTGACCGCCTGGGCGAGCACGACCCGGCGGATCAGCGCAGGCCCGAGACCGCCGAACTGCCACAGCGCGTACGTCCGGCGCTGGACGCGGATCGCGAACGTCACGAGCACGTTGAGTGCGCCGATGACCACGATGGCGTTCATCGCTCCGAAGACCATCGCGTGGTTGCGCAGGCCGGCTGCGTCGACGGTGTCGGTGATCGCAGCGGCGGTCGAGACGTCACCCGCGCAGACGAGCGCGACGACGGCGGTCAAGACCATGACGACGAACGTCGAGGTCCAGAGCCGCCAAGCCCGGACGACCTCGGCGAGGACGAGACGTGTGATCACCGGGACACCGCCTCGAGGATCTCCGGCACCGAGGGAGTGACGAGCTCCCGGTGCAGGCGTCCGTCGCGCAGGACGAGCACGCGGTCGCCGAGTGCCGCGGCCTCGAGGTCGTGCGTGACCATCACGACCGAACGCGACCCCGTGGCCGCCGCCCGCAGGAGTTCGAGCACGCGTGCTCCGGACTCGGTGTCCAGGGCGCCGGTCGGTTCGTCGGCGAACACGACGTCCGGCTGGGTGACGATGGTGCGGGCGATCGCCACGCGCTGCTGCTGACCGCCGGAGAGCTGGCCGGGGCGGTTCTGGGCGAACGCGCCGAGACCGACCGCTTCGAGGGCGTTCCGGACGACCACGCGATCGACCGACCCGGTCACGAGCCGGAGCGGCAGCGCCACGTTCTCGAAAGCGGTCAGGGCGGGGATGAGGTTGTACGACTGGAACACGAACCCCAGGTGGTCGCGTCGGAAGGCGGCCAGCGAGTCGCCCCGGAGGGTTGCGAGGTCGGTGCCGTCGATCCGGACGGTGCCACTGGTCGGCGAGTCCAGCCCGGACAGACACTGCAGGAGCGTCGACTTGCCGGAGCCGCTCGGACCGACGACGGTCACGAACTCGCCGCGGCCGACATTCACGGAGACGTCTTCGAGGACGGTCGCGTGATGGCCTGCTGCGCTGCGGAACCGCCGCGTCAGCGCCGATGTCTCAAGGAGGGGAGTCATCACACCAATATATGACATATGTTACGAGCGTGAGTCGGCCGGAGCGGCGGCGGACGCGCCACAGGGCACACGCGTAGGTTCCAGCCATGAGTGCAGAGCTGACGCTCGGCGCCGAGGAAGAGCTGCACCTCATCGACCTCGAGTCCGGCCGACTTTCCGCGAAGGCCCCGCGCCTTCTGCCCAAACTGCCCACCGACCGCTTCGGCGCGGAGCTGCAGCGCACGACGATCGAGACGAACACCCCGGTGGTGCGGACCCTCGACGACCTGCGGCGGGTGATCGTCGACCTGCGCAGTGAGCTCAGCGCCGCGATCGCCCCGGCCGGTGTCACCATCGCGGCCGTCGGCACCGCGCCGAGGTCGGAGTACGCCGACTTCGAGCTGAGCTCCGGCGGTCGGTACGGCCGGATGCAGGAGCAGTACCGGATGCTCGTCGACGAACAGCTCATCTGCGGCCTGCAGGTGCACGTCGGGGTGAGCGACCGCGACCTGGCGGTGCTGATCGCCCAGCGGGTGGCGCCGGTGCTCCCGGTGCTGCTCGCCCTGAGCGCGTCGAGTCCGTTCTGGAACGGGCAGGACACCGGGTACGCGTCGTTCCGCAGCATCATCTGGCAGCGGTGGCCGTCGGCCGGCAGCTTCGGTCCCGTGGAGGACGTCGCCGAGTACGACCGGGTGCTCGACGACCTGATCGCCTCGGGCGTGATCGCCGACAAGAAGATGGCCTACTTCGACGTGCGGCCGTCGTCGCACGCGCCGACGCTCGAGCTGCGGGTCTGCGACGCGACGCCGGTGGTGGACGACGCCGTGCTCATCGCCGGACTCTTCCGCGCCGCCGTGCGCAAGGCCGAGAAGTCGGTCGTGTCGGGCGCCGAGTGGCACCCGCGCAGTGAACCCCTGCACCGTGCGGCGATGTGGCAGGCCGCCCGCTCCGGGTTGAGCGGGGAACTGGTCGGCCTCGGGCAGCACCCCGAACGGCTGCCCGCCGAGGTCGCGGTGCGCCAGCTCGTGTCCCGCCTGCGCCCGGAGCTCGAGGAGCTCGGCGACTGGGGAACGGTGACGGAGCTGCTCGACGCGACCCTGGCCCGCGGCAACTCCACCGACCGGCAGCGCACCGCCTACGCCGAGCGCGGGGAGATGGACGACGTCGTCGCCCTGGTGGTGGAGGACACCGCGGGGCTCCCGTCCGGACGCGACGAGGACCCGGTGGTCCCGATCCACGGGTACCGCGTCCGCGCCGGCGACGAGGCGGTCGGCCCCGGTGCACGCCCTCGTCCGGCGTTCCGAGACCTGGCGGCGTTCTTCGACGGCTGGGACGCCGAGACGGCGATCGAGCGCTGCACCGCCCGCGACGTCTGGACCCGCGAGCACCACGTCGGCTTCGTGGTGGACGGCGGGGCGCAGGAGTTCGGCTGCGACCTGGTGCCCCGGACGATCAGCGCGTACGAGTGGTCGCAGCTCGAGCGTGGCCTGGGGCAGCGTGCCCGCGCGATCGAGCTGTTCCTGCGTGACGCGTACGGCGACCGGCGGATCGTGGCCGACGGCGTGCTGGACGCGGACCACTTCGTCGGCGCGAAGGGCTGGGACCCGGACGCCACCCGGCTGCCGGCGACCGCCGTCCGTGCGCCGGTGCTCGGGTTCGACCTGGTGCGCAACGAGTTCGGCGGCTGGCGGGTGCTCGAGGACAACGTCCGCTCGCCCTCGGGCGTCGCGTACGGCATCGCCCTGCGCGAGCTGATGGACGACGTCGTGCCGGACGCCCCGCGGCCGGCGAACCTGCGCGATCCGCACGGCGTGACCGACCGGTTGCGCCGGACCCTCTGCGCGAACACCACCGCGGTGACGGGCGCGACCGACCCGGTGATCGCGCTGGTCAGTGACGGCCCCGCCGCCGGCGCGTGGTTCGAGCACCGCAGGCTGGCCGACGGGGCCGGGCTGCGCCTGGTGTCCGGGTCCGACCTGGACGTCCGCGACGGACGCGTGGTCGACGCGACGACGGGTGACGTGCTCGACGGGCTGTACCTGCGGATCGACCGCGACGTCAGCGCGCTGACGGCGGAGCACGCTCCCGACCTCGGTGCGCGGATCCTCGACGCGGCGGAGGCAGGACG
>Ga0265797_10002471_pt1 | contig 31019 bp, 33 predicted proteins | sample P2T30metagenome_FD_192433 | JGI IMG/M metagenome (GOLD analysis project Ga0265797, IMG submission 192433) | Plant litter microbial communities from East Loma Ridge, Irvine, California - P2 T30 | ecosystem: Environmental > Terrestrial > Plant litter > Unclassified | place: USA: California... | reverse complement strand
TTTCGAGACATGACGGGACCAGAACCTCCCGCTCTAAAGTCTGCCCGAAAGGCGGGTTGTCAACGGCGTTGGTGCCGGACGCGTTCTGGTACCTCCAGATCCCATTGAGATTTTTCCATTGCGAGCGCTCAAGTTGTGGACGGGGATACTCTGGCCATGGATTCGTGCCGACCTTGTATGTCCAGTCAGTGTCGAGTGGTGGTGTTTGGACGGCGTAACTCGTGCCGTTAGCTTGTCTCGGGAGTATAGCTGCGCTTGTCAAAGCACTGCTGGCCAGCAAGATGGTCTGTATACTGATGGAAAGATACATCTTTAGGGGCTCTTAGGACCTAGGTTGCTTTGCGAGGAGGAGATGGTGCGATGCCAGAGGGAAGGAGCAAAGTACTTAACACATATCGAAGAGGCAGTCGCCCTTCGGACTTTTTAGAGACACGGGACGTCATGCTGCCTACGATGCAGCTGCGTCCATCTTGATCCTACAGCCATCCCGACGTTGCATTCACGATGTTCAAGCTCTCATAGGCGCCGTTGAGTTCCCCGCCTTGATTACTGTATGTAGCTTACACTCCACTATTCCTTGATCTTCTACTCTTTATGCCCCATGGGGTAGATGATGGCATCGGGTCTGGCGGCATGTGCATGCAGCCGCTGGCTGGCACCGCAGCACCAGGAGGTAGAGTTTGCAGTGCCTGCGTGAAGAAAAGCTGCCCTGGCGGTCTGCTGACGAGCAAGATGCCGCAAGGGCTGATTCCATGCGCGCAGGATTGCGGGACGTGGAGGAGGGCGCAAAGGAAGCGGTGCAAGCATCAAGTCTCCTCTCGCCAAGGGAAGATCGCCCTTGGCCGATCTCGGCATCGCCAGACACCAGCCATCTTGTTGTCACCCTCGGTGTGTTCTGGACGGGCAGGTGAGGGATACTCGTGATACTATGACTCTCTACTTCGCATATACCTGCTGCGAGACCCAGACATATCCATTTGTGGGTATGGTGCCATGGGTACATGAAGCTGTGGGCCGTGGCAGCGCGATGTCGTGAAATCACGTCGTGGCACGAGTGTGGTGCGAAGTGCTGTGCTGTCAACATGGAGGCCATGCTATTGCCATGCGCTTCGCTACAGGTACGTGGCAATGCGTAGTGACAAGACAAACCCCCGAGGAATCTCCTACTGTTCCCACAAGGTTTTACGAACTTCCAGAGCAAACATACAGTAGCTGGAAAATGTCTCGGCAGATTTCTTCACGATTCGGGGTTATTAGTCAGGATGCATCGAGCGAAGAAGCTCCATGATACACAGTGACGATCGACAGGGGGTGTAAAAGCTCAAAGACTTTGTACGCGAAAGCGATCCAGTATCGCGTTGTGATACGGTACTGCCATTCTTCTACACCGTCGGTAGTCCAGTCAATCCTGCCCGGTCCAGCTCTTCCTGGATCTTCTCCCTCACCATCAGAAACCAGGACTCGCTATCCATCTTTGCAGCATTGTTTAGATCGAACATGCAGCTTCCTAGCGCCGCAATTGACGCAATGGCAGGGAGACCACTGTTGGTGTCCTTGCAACTGACGTGCTCACGGACGACGCCATACTCGTGCTGAAGATCGAGCAAGACTGGTTGCTGGAGGCACTCTGCTGGCTGTTTCGATTGCGAACGGGCGCACTGACTTTGTTGCGGACTATCGGTCACTGACTGAGGGTGGCTCAACGATTGTTGGGCTGTGACTGTCTTCACGCCCACGCCGCCGCCATCTGCTACAATGTTGCCGGTATATGAATGCTTAGCATTCGCAGCAGGATAGTACGCGAAGTTTGGTGTATCGCTCGCTGTAGCATCCTGGCGGTCAGAGGCGGTAATTTGAGGGCCTCCTGTATTTGCGGCGTGATATGTGGGAGCACGACTTCCGGGAGATCCCATGCGTATGTACGTGGGGCGTCCTTCTCCCACCGCTGAGGGCCCGTCCATACAACTAGTGCCAGGAGTGTCGAGTCTATTGGTATGGTTTCTGCTGCGCTTTAGCGGCTGAGGTTGCTCGCTCGTGTCTGGTGACTGGTCCAACTCCGACTCAAATCGGCGCTTTTTGTTGAGCCCGTCTGGATGGGTGCAAACGGTGTCGGTGTCTTGGACAAGGGTTTCGAAGTGCCTGACGTCTTCTTGAAGCAATCGCATGTCGATTGAACTAGTAGACGTGTCGGTATTGAAGCAAGTCACGAGTGCGAATGACAGCGTAGTACTGATACTAGCGAGTGTACCGCTAGTAGTATCTCTAACTTATATAATTTATTTATTCGCGATTTGCGATTCCAAACAACAGTAACGCCGACGACTCTACTCGACATGGGGTCAAGGAAAGGCGTGCCTCTAAGCTCTATATGACACAACCTCTCAGTTCTTCGATTATTTCATCCAGTGCCTGGGCTGTTCGATCCTTCTGTGCTTCCGCGCCAAGATTCGTCGTCACCATCTCACCGTCCAAGTATTCGACGCCCAGACACATTCTTACCGCTCTTGCATACTTCTTTCCCATTCGAAAATCTACCTTTACCGCGTCTTTTCCTCCACAAGCGGCCACACAAAGCCATGTCTTGACTTCCGCTAGTTGCGTCAGAGGTGCAACCGTAACCTTCTTCACATCTATAACTTGCTTGACCAATGTGCCCAAAGGTCGCCATTCGGCAATCTCCATCAGAACGACACCCAATGAGTAAAGATCCATGAGAGGCTGATAACGCGCTGCTGCGCCATACAGAGCCCCCGGATGCCGATATATATCCCTCGCAGGCTCTACAGAAGGCTTGTCGGTGACCTCATCCGCAGCATCGAGGCGAGCGAAAGTGAAACCAGTGAGCACGGGATCCGCAAGCATGCCTTCCCCATCCCCGAGGAAACTCGATGCGTCTTCCGCGAAAAATCGGACATTCTCTGAGCGAAGGTTCTTGTGCATCCAACCGACGGTGTGGAAGTAGCGGATGCTCTGTGCGACCTGGACTGCTAGGTTTATGCGAGCGGAAACACTCGGCGCTTTGGGCCCTTTCGTACCACTCAAGATGTCCTTGAGTGACATTGTATGTTGTGCGGCCAATGCTGGAAGCTGGAATACAAATGCCACTCGAGAAGCATCATCGTCGATAGACAAACCGATGCAGTGGAGCGAGCGAAATCTCAAGTCTTTCGGTACGTGCAATACCTGGGCCAAGTGCTGCACTCGCTTCAGCAGCTTCCACCGACTCTTGCAAGATATTGTTTTATGCTCAACAAAACATTTTTGGCCTTCGAAAGTGGCTAGACCGACGTCTCCCGGAGCGTTCAGCGGTGCAAAGTCGAGAAGTTGACTTTGCGATATCTCTCGCAATGGCTGCACGTTTTTGACGATTTTGTCTTCATCTGGATCTTTGACAGGCTTCGGTGAGCTCTCGATCCCCAATATAGCCGCTTTGACAGCTGCAATGTTGGCCAGAGGCATCAGGCCTTTGTCGTCGCCTGTCGGGTTCGTTGTGCTGCTGAGCGCTTCACCCAGGGCTTTGACATCATCAATCCTCTCCGCCAGCCTGATAACTCGGGACAGAACTAATCGTTGTTGATGTAGCATGTCGTCTTGAGTCAATGGATCGAGCAGGGTCCAGAGCTCTTGAACGTAAATCCGGACTTCTGCCACCATCTCCTTGAACTTGTCCCGATCGAACGCAGCAAACCACAAGCGCTTAGGCAACGTGTTGCGGTCTTGAATGTGCTTAGAGCGCCACAGAATCTCCCTGCGCGTCTCATTCGATATCGCAACACCCAAAACACTAGCCTCGACATCGCCCTCTCTCTTGCTCGCATCTTCTGGGCGAATGTCGATGAGCTTGAGGTTGTATCGGTTCGACAGCCTCTCCACATCGCCAAGGATGTTGCTGAGCTGGAAAAGCATCGACTCCACGACGGCGGCGTTGAGACGTCTGTCAAGCACACCTCGCGGCCCTAACAATCCTGCTCGCTTCGCCCACTCGGTCAATCGATATTCTTGAATACCGAGCAGACATAGCAGCGAGCTGCTCACCTTACCCACATTGCGTGCCTCGGAAAGTATCACGATGCCTTTGATACACCCACCCAGCAGCTGGAATGCCAGTGAGACGACTCCAATTGCGGTCCCTGGGTCCATATTGGCACTTCACGATCTTCCCCAAGGCTCGGGCAGATTCGTTGAGTCGAACAATGCTCGGTGACTGGATTGTGTTAGTGAAGGCGTGGTGCCTCCCTTTCCTTGTTGTTAACATACAAGCCACGTATACATGGATGTCGCGTCGCTTAAGCGCGGAGCGTCCGTAAGCCCATCAAGTACGTTGTTGCTGCCCAATCAGCGGGGCAGTGACGGGACGCAAGCGAGCAACTAACTTACGGCGACCCAGCATACATACACAGTTGCGTGTGCGACATGTGAGATGGAGAAGCTCGGCTTGCTACGCGATGTAGTCCCGTGTCCCCCACTGGCTGGCGAGTCTTATATACGACTCCAGGCTGTTTTGACTTTTGTGTGAACCTGCTTGCCGCTTTCACGACGGTATCAATCAAGATGGACTCTCTTTCAGGACGGCCGCCGACACCGACGGCATCAAGTGCTGTTGCGTCCCTACTGCAAGCATCTGGTTCGAAAATCCACGAGAGGCTGGGGAGCTATACTCCAACACTCTTCGACATCTTGAACATCAGCGACCTGATAAAAGCGGCAAAAGGATCGAACAGCTCACACATCCCATCCACATTTCTCGAAACAGCGTCTGTCGACTCTGCCAAGCAGATAGGGAGCGGTGCATCTTTTCGCGCAAGCCTTCGCGCAATACCCGAAAGTACTGGAGAAATACAGATAGAACCGATCGACATGGGTACTTGGACAGTTACGACAACTCTGCCAGCTCCAAGCAGGCCGAAGTATGTCGTTTTCAAAGTCGCCAAAGTCGCTTTCGACAAGCAAGGGAACCCTCACCAAGATCACAAGATCGCATTGCAAAGCGTCCTGACTGAGTTCCATGCATTACTACATCCATCTCTACTCAAGCACCCTAACGTCGTCGATCTGCTAGATATCGCCTGGGGCTCGAATCCGTTTAGCCCCGAGCAACGACTGCCCTCACTCGTGTTGGAATACGCCGATCAAGGCACACTACTCGACGTTTTGCGACGCGGAGACATGTCCAGTGCCGAGAAGCGTGTGCTGTGTCACGATACTGCTGCCGGCTTGCAGGCGCTGCACGATGTTGGCCTCATACATGGCGACGTCAAAGCTGAGAACGTGTTACTCTTCTCAGGTAAAGACCGGCGAGTCGCAAAGTTAGGTGACTTTGGGTTTTCCCTTGTCGAGGGCTTTGAGTCTGATACTGTCTGGCTGGGTGGTACAAGACCATGGCAAGCGCCAGAAGTGCAGCATGCAGTGCCGATAACAGAAGCAAAGCATACGGATACTTACTCTTTCGGCCTTCTTGTCTGGTACCTGGCGCTCGACGGATGCGATCCCTTCAAGAGACTTTTCGTCTCGGCTCGACCTATCGAAGAATGGGATCAGGATATGGCAAATTTCAAAGCTCAAGACGGCTTGCGCCATGCAAGCAAGACGACTGTCTGGTTTCCTCTCCACCTGGAAAAGATCATGCAGGAGGGCAAAATCACATCCAATCCCAAGATCAACAGAGTTCTGGGTGAAATCTCTGGCAAAGCCCGTGACAGACTTCCATCACTAGTGAAGCAGGCATGTGCATTGATTATCCATGGTGATGAGATTCTCCAAGTTATCGACAGGGTCTTCGAGAATTCGCTTGTCAGCGAGCCTATGGAGCGGAGTCTGCCAGCTATCATCGACATTCTTCAACCAGTAACTACCAGCATCCCGCTTTCAGAACTTACCCTCCAAGCGGCCTCGACCTCTGTCGGCGACGAAGAAGGGTTGGAACGAGGGTCAGATCCTGCATGGAAAGAAAATGCGAAAGGTGCAAAGGTGGATGAAGTTCCGAATGGTGGCAAGGCATCGCAGCCATCGCTTCAGTCATGGGGGCAACGTGGATTCAAGGTACCTCTGATCAACCTACTTATTGCAACGAAACTACTAACAGCATACAGACAGAGATTCTCTCATGGCATTTCATCCGCAAGCTCCCCCCAGCATTGCACCGCACCGTATTCAAAGCTTTGTCAGAAACAGGGGAAAACTCTGATGATGCTTCCAAACTACTCATTCTCTGTTCGTGCTTGATCAACGGCTACGGGTGCGATGTCGACTTCGAGCGCGCGCTCAAGGTGCTACGCAGGGCAGCCAAACTCGGCAGCGTGCCCGCTCGTGCAAATCTTTATCGTATCCACGCGGCTCTAGGTCGAGAAGAGGTTGCAGGAGAAGATTTGACTGTACATCTCGAATGGTACGCTTGCTCCGGGTCCATCGCAGCGCTTGTGGATCATGCGTCATTAGCATCACAGGAACCGAAGAGTGTGAAAGGACCCGTAGCCCACGCATCAGGAGGTGTTGGGGCATGGTGGACCCAAGGAAACCAGATGTTGCATGGGCTTACGCAAGCAGACTGGAGTCGAGATGGTTTTCTACTCTCACAAGCAGAAACCCTACCGAATGTCATAGAATACAAGATCAACCTGCGAGGGGATACACTAGCCCATTTTGCGGCGGATTGTGGCGATTACAAGTCGTTGAAGGCACTCATAGGTCGTTTCGGGTTCGACGTCAACTGCCGGAACAACGCAGGCGACACGCCACTCATATGTGCTAGCCGATCCGGACAAGGTGGCACTATGATACTTTTGGTTCAGGACTTCGGCGCCGATCCTTCTCTGGCTGCGAACAACGGGGAAACAGCGCTGCACTGGCTGATCTCCTTCAACGATGCCACCGCACGGTCAGTCGCAAGGGATTTGCTTGCTCGCGGGGCTGACCTGGAGGCCATGACCAAAGAGCGCGTCGTTCATCACACGGTGCCTTGGGTCGCGGATGTTGAAATACTGTCGCCGGGAACTGCCATAGGCTGGGCGGCGTGCCGAAATCGTCCTGAAATCGTCCGAGTGCTATTGGATGCTGGTGCTTTGGTCTATCACGACAACGACTTCAACGAAGCTGGTCCCCTTAATTGCGCAGCACAGTTTCACCATACTCAATGTCTCCAGTTGATGATCGATGCCCTGGAGTGTCGACACAAGAAAGCCGCCCAAGAAACGGGAGGCAACGTGGCGAGTGTCTGGTACTCCTCGCCTCTTCACCTCGCTACGTATTCTGCGGATGTCTTCTCGATGATCCTGCGTAACGGAACAAGTTACTTACAAGATATGACCGAGACGCTGGATTTACTGCGCCGAAAGTCTACTGGAATGAGATCCTTACCAAACTTCGGAGGAAAGAACCAGACGCTTTTCTATCTTGCTGTGACTGAGGCACACGACGAAGTGGTTCGCTACATGCTCCGCCATCGATGGCACATAGAAGATTTGAACCGGCCGTGTGGCGAGTCACTGCGTACCCCTGTACTGGAAGCTGTGCGTTGGGGAAGGATGTCAATTGTTAATCTACTGATCGAGCACGGTGCGGATATCCATGCTCGGGGCGCCAATCCGTATAAGCCCAAGGAGAAGAAGTGGTCTGCACTACATGTTCTAGCGACGGAGGGACATGAGGAAGGTAGCATGGTCGAGAATATCATCAGTCACGGGCTAGACGTTGATGGTCAAGAAATGCATCAACCAGCGCTCGTCAAAGAAGAGAGGAGCGGAGAAGTAGGCTTTCACCCCGACAACGACAGAGACAGTGCTTCGGAGTATCTTGTCGAAACACCTCTGAGCTGCGCACTCAGAAGCAACGCCTTTTCGCTCTGCGACACACTCATCACCTGCGGAGCTGATCCCTACGCCATCTGCACATCAGCTGGTCTCTACTCAGTCAGCACCCCAACCACCATCCTCGGCCATTCGATCATTTCGAACTCTCTTTACTCTCTTCCCCGCCTCCGTTATCTTTTCCGTCAAGAGCCTTCCACCCTTGTATCAGCCAAAACGCTGCTGTTCAACGTCCAGCCAAGTCTCGAGCTGTCAGCATTACATCTGGCCGCACTTGTCCCCAGCGGTGTACGCACGACGGATGGCACCATCGTGAAGACTAGTGACTTCGACTTCGACACGAACCGAGAGATCCTGCACGAATTACTCTCGAACTTCAAAGCTTCTGAGTATCTCCAAGCGCGATGCCTGCCAGACGGGAATACTGCGTTGATGATTGCAGTCCAACAGAAGAATCTGGGCGCAGTGGAGGAGCTTCTAATCGCGGGAGCTGATAGAGAAATAACGAACTTTGAAGGCAAGACTGCTTTGGACCTGGTGGTGGAGCAGATGGAAGTTAGTGGTCAGGAGGGTTGGGAAGAAGTGTTAGAGCTTTTCGAGCAGTTCTAAGCAGCGCGCTTCTCAGATACGCAATGTGCCGTCCTACTTGTAGAACGTTGACATTGAAGAAGGAGCTATGGACCTTTACTCGAATTATGAGCATGTGTATCGCATAGTGGTGTGTCGTCAATGCTCGGCCGGGAGCTGTCGATCCGAGGCCTTTGAGTTCACCCTCCCGCAGTTTTGTCGACTCGTATAGGACTTAAAAGATTAGGGACTGGACCTTTGCCGGCCAAACAAATTGCGAACTCCGGTGACAACAAGCAAAATCTACTTTGGATCATCCGAGGACTCGATACCCTCCTGGAACAACGGTCATTGATACAAGAGCCAATCCCTCGTAGGTATTTTGCAGATACCTACGACAACAGTAGCACAAGGGCCGGGGAGTACAACTACACTTCCCTACGCAGGTAAAGCCTGCGATGCCAATTCCGTGATCTCTGCAAAGCTGATACTCAACACCTCAATCGCATTGCCCCACGGATCCGCAACATACACACATCTGACACCATTTCCAATAGGATCCGCCGTCCGCCCAATCCTCTTACCACCAGCCGCAACAATCTCCTCAACAAAAGCATCAGGATCCGGGTGCGTCAAGCAGATGTGGAACCAGCCGCCGCGATTGTACTCGAACTCCGGCGCAGGCACGCATGGCGGGTCGACAAACTCCATGATCTCGAGCCCTACGTCGTTGCCGGTAGTCATCATGGCTACTTTAACTTGCTTGAGGCCAGGCGGGTACATCTCGAAGATCGAGGTGTTTGGGGATTCGTCGCGCTTGAGGTGGTGGATTGTGTCGCCGACGAGCTTGAAGCCGCATATAGTCGTGTAGAATGTGACTGCGTCGACAACTGAGGGGACTGAGATTGCGACATGGTTGATGGAGATGCTCTGGATGTGGTCAGCGAGATAGAGGCAGTCGAGTGATTGCTCGTTCCGTACCGGTTTTGCCATGATGAGGTGAGAACTTGTCTTGGTCTGTAAGTGTTGCGGTTGTGCGATTTCGATGACTGGTAAGAGAATTGGCTCGAATAAATAGTTCGTCATGGACTGACGATTGGCCACAAATGCGGCTGAACTCGGCTGCTGCCTTGGAAGCTCAAGTTCTGGGCAGCTGAGAGATAGCCGAAGGATTCTGTGCATGGAAAGGGCTGTGTCCTGCATCGACATTCGCTGCTCACCTCATGCTGCTAGTCGCAATGGGCAACGCTTTCAGACACCAGAGCGCTAGCCTGGGCAAGATGAGCCTGGCCCTAATACCCAAGCCATGGAGCGAGTGTTGGCATCTCTTGCTCTGTCCTTGTGCATACGGAGAGTACTGTCCAAACGAAACAGATGAGCGGGAAATCGCGAATAAGGTACAAATTGCCTATAGAACATCATCAAGCGCCCCGAACCTCAACATGATCAGTCTGCTTCTCGTCTTCCAAACCCTCCTTCGCAGAGACAAGTCCGACGTTAGCTTGCTCACCATCGAACAGCCAAGCGACATTCTCCAAAGTCAGACCGCGAGTCTCGGGGTACTTGAACCAGACGCTGAAGACCATAGCGATCAGCACGGCGAGGAACACGAAGTAGTACTTCCACTGGATGGCATCAAGCGCGATCGGGTTGACGAAGGTGTTGAAGAACGTGAAAATGAGCGAGGTCATCTGGACGAGGGCGAGGCCCTTGGCGCGCAGCTTATAGGGCCAAATCTCGATGGGGTAGGAGACGACGAGAGGAGTGAGGGCGATGTCGTAGCCGAAGAAGTAGCTGTGAGGTAGTCTATGTTAGAAGCTGCTGTGGCATATGCGAGGAGTAACGCGCGCATCGACTTACATGAAGAGGAAGGGTATGACAGCAAGCCCAGTGGTCGCATTACCAGTAGAGGCGAAGCTGCCGGACAGTCCCGTGATGACAATGTACGAAACCAGCATGACGACAGCCTAAAGGTGTTAGCCGCTGATCTGAAGCGCAGGTGCGGATAACTTACAGAAGTCATGAAGAGCATTCTTCTACCAAGGCGGTCCACGAGCATAGCTGCAGTGACCGCCCAAATCAAGTTCCAGATTTGCAGGCATGCGGAGATGAGAGTCTGATCATCAACGGAAGTGATACCGACAGAGTTGAGGATGATGGATAAGTAGTACGAAACCACGCCGTTTCCGGACCATTGCGCGAAGGTGCCCAAGCTGATGCTGATGAATAAGCGATGGCGGTTACCAGGGGTGGCCCACAAATCAGTCCAAGCGGAGTATTGCTCGGCTTCCTTCTCGGCCTGGATGGTTTGCTGGATCTCGGCCATTTCGAATTCGATCAAAGGGCTTCTGATGTCGCCACCAGCGTGAAGGTCGGCCAGGTTCTTGCGTGCCTCATCAATACGGTCAACCGATACAAGCCAGCGGGGCGATTCGGGGATCATGATCAGGCCGGGGATACCGATGAGCGGGAGGAGTACTTGAAGCAGCGATGGCACCCTCCATGCCCAGCTACCTGCGTAGTTGCGGGTACCAAAGGTTGCCCAGGCTGCAATTACGGCTCCGAAGTACCAACCGCAATTGTACTATCCAGGATGATGTAAGCCGAAGATCACATCACGGTGCACAGTAAGGAGTCAACACATACCATAGCAGAGCAGATACCGCGGTGCGTCGGGTAAGCATTTTCGGCGATCAGCAAAGGTACAGAGAGAGTGAAGCCTTGCGAGAATCCTTGGAACAAGCGAGCAACCACGAATGAGACATCATCCTTGGCCGAAGTCTGAACGGCAATACCAATGGCGCACATGGCAAGTGAGATCCAGACTGGGAATTTGCGTCCATAGCGGTTAGACACCCAAGCAGCCACGGGGTAGCCGACTGCACAACCTAGTGAGTAGATGCCATTGATGAAGCCAAGCCAAGCTCCAGATGGACTGTCCATGAACTCCCGCCATTGGGGCAGAGCGAGCAATCCGTTCATCAGAGATCCGTCGAAACCATTTGAGCCAGAGAAAAGCATCAAAGAGATGACGCAGATGTTCGTCTTGATCAGATAGCTCTTCTTGTACCACGGTATACCATCTTTGGGAAGTACAGCCTCAAGCTCATCGTTAGTAGAGCGAGGAGTCTCAGCCACTTCAGCGACGTCCACGGCACCCATGGTTGGTGGTGTTTCCTTGATGGACTGTATGAATTGAACGTAGTAGAGAGCAGACAGACCCAAGCTCGAGACAGCCCGTGAGCAGCAAAAGACCCGAAGAAAGACGCAACGTTCCGACCTACCACTACAAGTGGATGCCGCCCTGTATCTTATACACTTGCGCATGCCACATGCCGGTATAGCCATCTAGAGATCTCGAGACGGAGTAGATATCATATCCCGATTCTGTGCTTGGATACCGGCAAGATGCGTAGCCAAGTGTTGATTGTGATGCCATTCTTGCCCGATTGTCCTGAATTTGTGGATTCATGTTGAGGCTCAACTGCCTAGCGCCCTGGACAACATCTCCAAGAAACTGCCCCGAGTAATGGAGACGCTTGGCACGGTCTGAGATGCCGCAGAGCAACCAGAGAGCTCGGTGTGTCTAGGTTCGATGTGTCCTGCGGCACATTGGAGGCAAGTGCTGAGAGTGTTCAGCAAAATCTGTGACATTGGAGTGGCACCAGCAGTGTCAGAACAGGATGAGCAGATATAACAACAAGGGAGAAGAATTGAGTTTGGAGGACATGAGACCCGGACGCCTCGGGACCACCAACTAAGGAACCCGAACATTCACTTCAGAGGTGGAGCAACATCTCCAGCTTCCAGTCTCCAGGTGGAGCCCCATGATGGCCCCGCAGACATGGAGTTTCTCATGTGGAGCTCATCGTGGAAAGTCGGTCCGCCAAACCGCAAGTTACGGATGCCTTTGCTGTTCATATCCGAGTGTGACAGGTATGCAACCGGATTGGCAAAGTCTTGGTCGCCCAGAGTTCTGACAGCGCATGACTCGATACAAGACACAGCTCCAGCTGGCCTCCAAGTGGTCTCTAGCGGAGAAATACGGTTGCGCTTTTCACCGCAGTGGGCCCGTTCTAGTAAAGCCTCCGCATTAGTAAAGCCTCCGCCTCGTAAACAGGATACTTGTTGCAACATGCCACTGCCTCCACCTCCACTTCTCACGTGCTCAGGCCCGCCATTGCCCTGGGTCGCCAGTATGGCGATGACAGAGCTTTTAATGCTACGCTACGTCAGGGACAAGTACTTAAATGGTTATGTGTCGTGATGTCGCAAATCGTCGCCTCCCTCCTACAACTGACAATCAATGGTGTTGGTGTATACACCTGACAGGATGACGTACTCCAGGGCTGAGAGCGTTCTCGCAAAACTGACCTTGGAAGAGAAGGTGATGTTCATGCCTTCAGCTGCGTTGGCGTCAGCTAACACAATTTCCAGATCAGCTTACTTGCTGGCTCCAACTTCTGGGAGACTGTCTCTATTCCTGATAAGGGCGTCCCTGCACTCAAGGTGAGTCTCAAACTTTGAGACGACTAATCTTGCGCCTTGTTTACAAGTGCTAATCGCACTAGACCTCCGATGGACCGAATGGAGCTCGCGGTGCAACTTTCCGAGGCGGCATCACCGCTGCCTGCTTTCCCGCTGCCTGCAGCGTTGCGTCGACCTTCGATGCCGACCTCGCATATAGGATTGGTGTAGCTCTTGGAGAGGAGACTCTTACAAAGGGTGCCAGATGTCTCCTTGGACCAACAATGTGCGCGCACCGCCACCCTCTCGGTGGTCGTAACTTTGAGAGCTTCTCTGAGGATCCCTACCTTGCTGGCAAGCTCGCCGCTCAGAACGTGCTTGGTGTGCAGTCTACCGGCGTGTCGGCTACTATCAAGCATTTCGCGGCCAACGAGCAGGAAACTCAACGTCTTAGCGTGGAGGAGATTATCAGCGAACGCGCCCTCAGAGAGATCTACCTGAAGCCTTTCGAGATCGCCGTAAAGGAAGCCAAGCCTGGAGCAGTCATGACGGCATACAACAAGGTGAACGGCCACCACGCAGACTCCCAGTCCTTCCTCCTGCAACAAGTGCTTAGAGGCGAATGGGGCTGGGACGGCTTGATCATGAGCGACTGGGGCGGAACTAACTCTACTGCCGCGGCTCTCAACGCCGGTCTTGATCTGGAGATGCCCGGCCCAACGCGCTGGAGAAAACTTGAAGATGTCATGGAAGCCGTCAAATCTGGTGAGGTCACAGAACAGACCATCGATGACAGAACGCTTCATGTTCTGAAGTTCTTGGAGCGTGAGAAGTGTTTCGATGACCCTGCCATTCCTCCAGAGCAAGCGATCAACAAGCCCGAGCACCAGTCTCTCATACGTGAAGCTGGAGCAAAGGGTATAGTTTTGTTGAAAAACAAGGATGACGTCTTACCTTTGACCAAAGACAAGATTCGAGGCAAGAAGGTCGCCGTGTTTGGCCTGGCCAAAGAATGTCTATACAGCGGTGGTGGCAGTGCTACCGTGAGCGCACACTACACGGTATCGCCTTGGGATGCCCTGAACAATGCGTGGAAGGACGACAACGTCGAGCTCGTCTTCGCCGAAGGTACTTTGGTGCGCCCTCGATACCAGCAAACACCACTGACAAGTTTCTAGGCGCTCGCACAATGCGTCAACTTCCGCTCATCACCGAAAATGTCGTCGACAACGAAGGCAAGCCCGGGTTCACGGTTCGCAAGTACAACGTCGGAGAATCAAAGCCATACGAGACGACTCACGCACAACCAAATTCGGAATTCTCTCTTCTTGTAAATATGGACGTTGTGAACACGAACATCGAATTGGAAGGCATCTTGACGCCCTCTACGACCGACACCTACTACATGACTCTGACGGGTTTGGGTCCTTCAAAGGTCCACATCAATGGCGAAGTTGTCTATGAGCAGAAAGACAGCATTTCCGACCCAATGGGCTTTCTACTCGGCGGTGTCTCAGCACCATTGGTGGAATACTCGATGGAAGGCGGCCAACAATACAAGATCTTGGTCACAAGCTCCCCACCTATCGCTCAGGAAGGGGAAGATCTTGGTATTCTTGAGGGCAAGGTCGGAGTTCGCTTGGACTGCATGTCAAAGCAAGAACATGACAAGGACCTTCTGGGCGAAGCTGTTGCTCTTGCCAAGGAAGCCGACTACGCACTTGTCTTCACTGGCCACACTACCTCTTGGGAGACCGAAGGTCAAGACCAGTTGAGCTTCAACCTGCCCAAGGATGGCAGCCAAGATCGATTGATTGCGGGTGTTGCAGCTGCAAACACGCAGACGGTCATCATCAACTCAACTGGTGTGGCGATCGCAATGCCATGGCTGGACGAAATCTCTGGCCTTCTACAAACTTGGTTCCCTGGTCAAGAAGCCGGCAATTCGATCGTGGATGTCCTCACTGGAAAAGTCAATGCAGAGGGTGCACTCACATGCAGCTTCCCCAAGGAGTTGACTTCCGCTCCAGCGTACGGAAACTTCCCAGGCGAGTACACCGGTCGCCAACTCACAGTCAGATACGCCGAGGGCGTTTTCATTGGCTACAGGCATTACGATACCTTGCCGGCGGAGAAGCTCAACTTCCCATTCGGCTTTGGTCTATCATACACTCAGTTCGACTTCTCCGACTTCCATGTCGCTCCAAAGTCCGAGAGCGAATGGACAGTGTCCGTCGAAGTCAAGAACGCTGGCGGTCTCGCTGGTGCTGTCGCCCTGCAAATCTACGTGGGCAGCAGTAAGCCTGTGCCTGAGAACCCGATCAAGGTTCTTGCTGCGTTCAGCAAGACGACGGTCGATGCTGGCGAGTCACGGGTCGTCGAGCTCGCCGTCAAGGCTCGTGACTTTGCGTCGTGGAGTGAGAAAGAACAAAAGTGGGTTATCGAGGCCGGAGACTACAACTTCAGCCTTGGTAGGAATGCCGCTGACCTGGTCTCGACTGTGAAGGTCGCCGTCAAAGCTCAGTCTGAGGGGCCTTGAGTGGAGAAAAGGATGATAACGCGTCTGATGGCGCTGAAAAGTGGCAACAAGCGACACTCTTCACAGTAGGAAGGATTACGTGTAATGCAAATCTACTCTTGATGCGTCCGCTCCCACTATTGTACTTTTTCTTCGGCCATCCCCAGCACTTGATGTATAGATGGAGGCGAGTATGATTCCCACATATCTCCACTCATCGCAACAATTGCCCGCAGAATGCACCGCCATTAACTGTTCGTCCATCAAGGTAGCGCCTCAACAGGCGCAAAACATAGTGCTTCATACGAGCCAGCCTTTCGGGGCGCACGATTGCGTCTTCTTGTGCAAACGCCCAAGCAGACTTTCGGCGTTCTACAATGCGGTCGGTATATGGAGTTGCTACTCGGAAAGCTTGCGGGCTTTTGAAAACCCGTACACAAACCTTATAGTCTACAGCTTCCACGCTACAAGCCCCATTTCTGCTCTTCTTGCTTTGACTATTGCAAGTCTGCTCAACAATAATCTTGCAATTCATCATCAATCTGCGACTTCAAAGTCTTCCGCTTGTTGCGACCGCATCGTCCTCAGGATCCCACTTCGTTCATCTAGCAGTGCAACGCTATCGCCATTGGCCTCAACATTTCGGGTACTCCGTCGCAGCGATGCAATATTCTTGGCTGTACCTCACTGCTATGGTCCTGCAACAATCAGTAGCGGACGGCAGCACACTCCTCGCGACCCATTACTCCGGCTTAGTCTACAATGTTTTGTACACACCGCCCGGTTCTGGACAACAGCATGGCAATTTGACAATCCGGTCTTCCACCTCCAGCTGTGGCAAAAAGCCCTCATGGTTGACCGTCGACTCGGCATCGAATGCAGTATACTGCATGGATGAGGACGCCAGCGGACAAAATGTCCTTGCCTCGTTCTCCAGCGCAACAGACGGTAAGGTCAAGCTGCGTTCCACAACCACCACTACTGGCGGAAGTGTTCATGGTGCTTTGTACGGTGGTTCAGATGGCAAAGGCTTTTTCGCGACAGCTGAATAGTAAGCAATGTACGTTTGATGGCATCAGGCTTCCCGCTGACAGCTCGTGATAGTGACCTCTCGACACTTTCCACGTACAAGCTTCCTTTGACATCCGGTTCCAAGGTTATCCAAAAACAGAAATTTGTCTTGTCGACACCAGGTCCTGTTGCGAAACGACAGGATAAAGCTCACCCACACTCTGTCTTGACAGACCCCACGGGAAAGTATCTTGTCGTGCCAGACCTCGGAGCAGATCTTATTCGTATCTTTCAGATCAATTCTTCGAACGGGATGCTCACTACTTGTCCTTCTGTGAAGACCGGCCCTGGAGATGGACCCCGTCATGGCGCCTGGTGGGTACAGGGAACCGGAGCCGGGAAGTTAACGGTACTGTACACTATCAACGAGCTGAGTAAGTCTTTGACCGCATGGACAGTGAGCTACCCCGGGTCTGGATGTGTGTCACTGGACAAGATTGGGACGGTATCTACGACTGCACCTGGCAAGAGCGGATCCGGCTCAGCAGCGGAAGTGCATGTTGCAGGCAATTTAGTCTACGCATCGAATCGCAACGACGAAGCTTTCGGTACAGGTCAAGATTCCCTGATAGCGTACACAATCAACCCGAGCGGATCCCTCTCTGTTTTGGAAGCGACCAACAGTCATGGGTGGTACGCTCGCACGTTTTCCATCAACGGTGTCGGAGATCTGTTGGCTGTTGGCGGTCAGGCGTCCTCGACTGTCTCGATCATCTCTAGGGACCCATCGACTGGGAGACTAGGCGAATTACTGGCCAGCCTGCAAGTGGGAGAAAAGGGAACGGATGGTGGGTGGGACGGTTTGAGCTCTGTCGTTTGGGCCGGATAAGACTCATGTGAGTTCAGAAGGCAGCGTGACACATGATAGAGTGCAACGCAGACTGTGGACCGTGGTTATTTTCTACGTTAGAGTTCTGTGCGTAGCCCGAATGAGAATCATCATCACTGGAGTTCATCCACTCCAAGTTGTTCTGTCAGTCGCTCTAATGACTACAGTGATCATCTTCCAGTGATCAGCTTCCAGCCTCTTTTGAGGCTCTTCATGTCTATGGGCTCACTTCTGTGCTTGACAGCATCGCGGGCTTTGTTCTTGCCCTCGATGCAATATAGTAGAGCCGTCATGGAAGCGGACCATTTCAACCTCGACACACTGCGAGATTTTGGAGCTGTAACTACTAGTCTCAAAGACTTTCACCAACTGCCATTGTTGGCACCTTTGTATGGGATTAACTTACTAGCGCTCAATCCTTCTCAACGCCACAAGGCGGAGGTGAAGCTTGGTAAACCTTCGTGTGTACATATCGCCTCGACCATGGGTATTGAGCACAGCATGGGCTTCAACTCTTTGACATTACGCTTCAACAGGATATGTAAATATTTTCATTCTATTCAGGTGTAGCTGTATCACAAACGCGTATGCTCTCGTCTTGTCGATGTTGTTGTGATCTTCATTTAAGTCGAACTACCTGACTATGCTTTACTTAAACGAAAGTTTGTTTGAGCAATGAAGATCCTTCTGCTTGTAGAGTCCAAGGTCCGTGGTTGATTTCTCGTATTGTCACGGCAGTTCCAAAGCATCGTTTGTTGCGAGCATACACGGGTCTTTGAATTCCCGTTATTGTGCTATCAAGGTGGCAGACCCGGTGTGGTAAAGGCCTGCGAAGATCGGTTCGACCTACATTATAAGTTCTGGCATCTTGTCTCCCTCTATGAGTGTTGCTTTCTATCTCTCCATCCAGAATCTTTAGAGCCTCACTCACTATTTGTTCAAATACCAAACCATCCCTTACTCAATTACGGACAAGATGAAGCACAACACCCTTTTCGCCGGCTTCCTCGCAGTAACGATGGTCTCTGCGGACACCAAAGCTCAGGTGGCAGTCACCTATTACTCGAACGACCAATGCCAGGGCAGTGGTACTTTCACGACCAATGTCTACGATACGACAGGTCTGTTCAGCTCTACGTGAGTAACATCTGCCAGTCATCTCGAAAAATGTATGCTAATTGCACCCCAGTCACAACTGCTACAGCATTGGCGTAGACAGTGCTCAGGCCAGGGCTGTCCGAATCACCAGTGGTGAGCAGCTCCCACACGGTAACTGCGTTCTCCGTCTATTCTCCGACGATGCCTGCCAAACACCCGCTGGAACGATCGGGCCCATCAGTGAAGATGGTGGCTTCCCGGTGAGTTGATAGATGGCACCCCTTACGAACCCAAACGCTGATGAACTGCTAGCAATCTCCATCATCCTGTATCGGCCCGGTGAACCCGAACACTGGATTGTCTGTGGTAGCTCGTGGAGCTACTTTGACTTGTTGAAGCATTTCCCGATCGATTGCCGTGCCGTGCAAGGGCTCGCGGTAGTGGGAATGTCATACAAGAGGTGAGCTCTCTAGTCTCGACTTCTGCAATCAAGCCGCTAGAACATTTCGGCTAACGCACTGGATAGCTGACGAACACCCTTTGGTACTGGATGCGGGAAATTAGAATGGTGGACGTCATCGGGTCCTACACACTCATTAAGCAATACAAGCTCATTGAAATCTCCACTTAAGCCATTCCCGAATTTTTCCTCTTCAGTCTTCATGCTCTGGAATTGAAACAGGAAATCTCGGCGTGTGTTATCTTTGGCAAGCTTCGTAGTTGTTTGACTGACTGGGAATCTGAGCATACGGGTAGACCGACGGTAGTCGACGATGTCTTCGAATTCATACCGCGAGGTGAGCGCTGGAAGATTTGCGAGTTCGATCCACAAAAGTCACATCATGAGAGCGAGAGTGATTTCTTTCGAAAATATGTAGCCTCTAGGTACAATCATGATAACTTCGTAGTCATGGCACATGCTTCACGCAAAGAGCTTAGCGATCCTCCGATTGTTCCATTCCCATGCAGTGACATCCTCATAGCGACAAGGCGTAGCCGACGTGATGAACTCCCGTAAAGGCAGCAAAGAAGCAGAGCGATTCGGTTTCGCAAAGTAAGCGACAGAGTAACGTTCTGGGATTGCGACACTGTCGCCGGCTTTGATCGCGGGAGGGTATGTGACACGATGACAAGCGGCTTTGAAAGTATCGTTCGTCAAGCGTTGCAATGAGTCGCCAATGTTGAGGATGATGTCTGTCGGCCTCGATGATTCGACGCTGTGGAATGTGCCCAGGTCTGCCTGGTCTTCGACTTGCAAACCGCCGACAGAGTCTTGGAAAAGCATGGTGATTGTCCCGAAGTCGGTGTGCTCGGCGATGCGGGTGGCGCTTCCGTCGGCAAGATCTGATGCTGGAATCGAAGGGTAATGCAACAATCGGAATTCGTTCTCTGCACGGCTGTGAAGGGATCTCATGTGTTCCTCGGAGACCCCAAGAGCAACGGACAAAGCTGAAAGAAGCTCCAGCTCGGTCTTGAACGCCTTCTCGTAGAAGCTTTCCATGAAATGTCTGAAGCCGGGCAGTGTGTCCTCGGGTGGCCAGATGTTATCGACAAGGCCGTCTGCGGCAGAACCAAGATCGACAGTTTCCTGTAAGTGGTCAGTAAGCTGGTACATCAATGAGTAGCCCTTGATTACGTGCTCACCTTGATGTCTCGGGTCTTGTTGGGCCCTTTACCCTTCTCGTATCCGCTGATGTTTGCGACGTTCTCTTGACCGACATAACTATACCCGCGATTCGGGTTTGCTTGTGCCGGGCGCTTCGCCTTCATCTTGTCCTCGAGAGGAAGCTCGAAGAATTTCTTGGTCTGCGGTATTGTCAGCAGTGTGTTGGACTCGATCCTTGTGGAGAAGAATCATGGCTGCTGGTGTTACCAACCATTTCAAACAGTTTGTGGACATCCTCATCAGGAATACTGTGGTTCGTGATCTTCACACAGCCATAACGTTTCAAGAGACGCAGAAGCTCATGGCAGAAGTGATGTTTCTGCTCCGCTGTTCCGAAGAACAGAGACATGTCGAGTGTAGAACCCTGAGAAGCCATGATTGCGGGTCTTGTTTGCAATAGATTGATTCGGGGCTGTTCTGTGAGAGAGATATGTGCAGTGTAGATGGAGTGTTCAATGGTATGCTCGATGTTGTTCTTTTGTGCGAAGGAGAAGCGAGCTGATATACTCAATCGAAATCGGAGTCACCTACCTTGAGACAACCCACGCTGATGAAGTGGCACATGATATCTAGCGACTTGTGGTCCAGCTGATACGAGATATGGAGCCAAATGTAGGTAGCGTCGAGTATCACGATGCCTTGTCTTCCGTCGAGTGGAGTAGTCTACTCCGACCTGCGGACTCACCTGCCCGCTCGGAAGTTGTTTGTTGCCGGACGCCTGTAAAGAGGGTAGGTGAGTCCGAGCAGGAGATAACTTATCTATGCGGTACCCCATCCACGTGACGATTACTTTTCCATCGTTGATAGTGAATCGTTTTGTGCGACCCCTTCGAGAATTGATGTGATGCCTGAGGCATGAATTCTCGTAGAGGAAGGCGTCCACGGCGACAGCGAACAACGCCCGAATGCGGACCCTTGGAAGCTCGACACCTTGGACATTATGCAGACACTTCTGGGATCAACATAGGCCACGAGTTGCGTTCAGCCTGAGATGTCCTCAGATACTGCATGTCTCCTGACATGGATACCACTGCCACGAACTGCAAATGTCTGGGATTAAGCCGAAGCGTCCGCACTCCTTTGGTGGATGCGCCACTTGCCGCAGACGCCACTTGAAATGTGACCAAAGAACTCCGATTTGCGCCAGATGTCAGCGATCGGGTCTAGCCTGCAGCTTTGCGCCAACTCTTCGATGGCTTGTCTCCACCGGTTCGGAGGCTGGCGGGGAGGGTATCGCTGACGGCGTCGCAGCGGCATCACGCACCAAGCAGCAGCTGTATACTGGTAAGTCTGACTGAAAGGCCGATGGAAAGTCCACTAACAAGTACTTTCAGAGAACGATAGACGAGCCATGAGCGCATCATTGACAAACGATCTTCCCTCTACTGTTTCCGCTGTCCTGAACCAACTTGACGAAATCGAGACACCCCCTCACAATTCAGGGCATCACTCCTTTCACGACCGCCATGTTGGTCCATTCGGCGTCTTCGGGTCACGTGTGCCTCTTCTGAGTGATGAAAACGCCAGCATTGTCGACATATCGCTTCAAGTTTCTTCGCCTCAGATCGCGAGCAGTGTTCATGGTGCCAGATCCCCGGCCCCAACCGCTCCGTCCCCTTGTCCAAGACCAAGCGATCGGTCGCTTGGGACCCTCGGCGGCGCGTCTGAATTTCATGAAAGTCTTGATGAAATCCTTACGAGCTCCCTTGACACGATGCAATGGGGCGATCTGTTTCAGTGGGATTTAGACTATTCTTTAGTCCCTGAGACAGATACCAGGTCATCGGAGCCCAATGTAGGCCAGACACCTACTCTTGAACTTACGGATAATGATGCTATGCCTATCATCGATAAGAATGGGGATAAATGTCGATGGCCTGAAATCGATCTCTCCAGCGAGGCACCGCTCTTGCTCAGACACTTCAACGAAGCAGTAATCACACAGATGGGTTCACTACCCATTAACGAGAAGTCAGCTTGGCGGACGCTCAACTTCCCCTCGGCTATCTTGACTCTAAGTCAACTTACAATACTGGGATCCGAACGAAGCACGATCAAGCGCGCCAACTTGGCCAATTTGTTTGCCCTGATCGCCGTTTCGGCGCTTCACATGTCGTTGAGCCCTAGCATTCGAACAGACAGTCCCGATGCAAGCAACAAAACATACTATTGGAAGGCGTTGTCAGAACGCACTTACGAAGCGGCCAAGAGTTTTCTGAGGTCGAGTTTATTGACTGAGTGCACTTCACAAAGCAAGGCAAAGTACAAAGATCAATTGATGGCTGTGGGTGCTATATTGGCCACTGCTGTAAGTCGCCTTTCGCCTTTGAAGACTCCTCAGCTAATCACGATGGTCAGTTAGTATCTGGCAACGACAAAGATGCACGAAGATACCTTAGCGAAATGGAGCGCCTAATCAGGTACAGAGGACTCACCAAGCAAATAATTTCTCGCCGAGCCAGACTTCTTCACAATGTCTACGCTTGGATGAGGATCATATCCGAGAGCACAAATGTTTTGCATGATGCACCTCTCTTGTCGGAACTCACCGGGATTCTGACTGCCGAAAATTGCTTCACGCAGCCGTCGGTCGATGGCTTGCCTCTCCATAGCCTTCAAGAAGCGTCGTGCAAAGGACTGGACAATTTCCTTTATCTGGTGGAGTACAAGGCACGACCGCTCATTGACACCGATACCCACCAGAAGACGGCGGAAGGTCAACTTGATCTCCATTTGACCAGCCCGCTTGTCGACCGCGACGGCATGTGCATGCAGATCTACGGTGTCCCAGAAACTTGGCTAAGACTCGTCTCACAAACTACACGGCTAGCAAACCTGCTCGATAAGCTGAACCCTGAAGCGCTCGGAGCGGACTTTGGAATATTCACCAGACTACAAGCCACATCGGACACTCTCGAGGGTGCGGTGTGCGCTTTCCAAGAACGGTTTCAGCAGCCAGCGCAGGGCGCTTCGCCACATGAGCACATGGTTCGTGCACTGAGTGCCGCCCTCGTGATATTTTTCTATCGGCGTGTCAAACGCATTCGCCCCCTTATGCTGCAAGAGAGCGTCACGCGAGTCATTACCTCCCTCAATGCCTTCGATTTAGCACTCCAACAACATAACGTTCCTGGTCCTGGTACAGCTTGGCCTGCGTTCATGGCCGGGGCGGAAGCAATGTATCAACCGCAGAGACATGCAATAATCGCTTGGCTGGACAAAGCGAACTTGAGGTCTGGATGGAAGGGCTACACGACGTCACAACGCATTCTCGACGAGTTGTGGAAGCGAAGGGACGCTCTCATTGGTAGCCAAGAACTTCCGACTTGGGTTGAGGTCTGTAGAGATCTGCGTTGTTGGCCTTTACTGTGCTAGAGACACAGAGATAACGATGGTCAGTGGAGTTCGGAATTTGTAAATGCGCAATTCGAAGAATCTCAAGGAAGTTCAATTTCATTCCAGTTTCCCACTACACTGGTGGGCTGCAGGATATAGGACCTATTCCGATCTCTGCTGATCAGCCTGCCTTGACCGAATTCGAGTTGTCCGCGCATGTCCATGCTGCAGCTCCACCCGATTTCTCGTAAGCAGACTTGATCTCGACAATGGACCCATATGTACCTCCGATCATCAAAAACGTACCACTCACGATAACAAACACACTCCACGCCACCATCAGCTTCCAGGCTAGCGTTTTCTGTTCCTTGCCGACACGCCAGTTGTCGTACAGCCACATAAAGCCCATCGGCTGGAAGGACATGAGCGTTCCCAAAAGAGCACCAATGAGCGAAACAAGAACGCCAAACACGGGAATAGCGCTAGCGATGATATAGGAGGAGATCACACAGCCGCCTGTGCAGCCGAACCAGATAGCCCAGTGAGTGAAAGAGTTGTTCGTCAAGTGCTGGGACCCACGCAAGAGCCGGACAAAAATATACTTGGCAGGAAGCTGTAGACACAAGTCAGCTATAGTCGACAAGGCAGGAAAGTATCAGGTGAGACATACATGAGAGACAAGCGTCACTGTGGCGAGCAATCCGGGCAATGCGAGGCCATAGCAGACTTTCTTCATGGTTACGCCAGCAGAGCCGAGAGCCGGAGAAGCGACGAACGAACCACAGAAGTAGTACACGACAACACCGATGGCAATGTACGTGACCGTGACAATGGTCTGGCATACGATCAATGATCTCGTGTACTTTTTCGGATCGCGCATCTCAGAAACGATCGAGAAGAAAGCGGGAGTGCCTGCGTATGCGAAGACCAGTGACGAGCATGCTGAGATGGCCGCTGACCAACCGCTGTCGGCAGTGATCTTGTAGTCAGATACAAAGGGCTGGCCATTGTCTGGAGCAGCAGATGGCCGATCTTGGACCCCAACGGCGATAGTAAGAGTGAAGATCGCAGCGAGGATCCCAGTGAGCCCCATCCAGGCGATCCAGCTGATCTTGCCCAAAGTCTGGATGCTAGCAAGACAGAAGCCAGCGATTGCTGCAACAGCCACGAACACCGCCGTACATGTGCCATGCACGGAAAGCGAGTTTAAAGCGATAGAAACTCCTAGCATCCCAGCTCCGGCGACAAAGATCCAGTAGAGCACGAAAGCTGTCCCCAGGACTATCTGACCTGGTTTTCCGAATATCATGTTGCCAACGTCATCGATCCCGTAGACCTCAGGATGGTTGATTTTGAAGATGCCGACGACATAATCACTCCATGTCGTGATCACGGCGATAGCGATCAGAACAATGATTCCGGGTATCATACCGAGCGTGTCAAACACCAGCGGGATCGAAAGGACTCCGAGGCCGATCTGAGTCTTCATCATGAGAACCGAGGTTCCTAACCAACCGACCTGATTTCCAAGTTAGTCCTGATCGCGGAAGACAACGAGCAAGATGAGTGCATGTAGTTCAACGAACATCGCGATAGTTAGGCCCATCTTCGAAAATGCGGCCAAAGACAGCGTCTTCCATCGACACTCGTCGCTCGCCACGTTCCTCCATCTCGCCATCCTGCTGTGTGACAGTGGGCGCGAGATCTTCGAGCATCTTTTCGTCTTTACGGTTTGACATTGTGCAGAATATTGTTGCGATACTGCGGGGACAGTCGTTGTACGAGCAAACAATTGAAAACTTGGACGATATCCAATAGATGGTGATTGTCACGACGACAAGATTGAAGAAACACCAGCAGACGGGTGGACTGGAGCACGATCTTTTATCAGTCCACATCACTTAAGTTCTGACTTTATCTCTACTGCTCTGCCGCCCGCGTGGCAAAAGATACACAACAACGTGGTTTAGCCTTCAATCACACATTCTTATCTCCATGGAGCATGATTTGCTGTGGGGTCCCGAAGTGGAACAGCAATAATGCCTGTTTCTCCAACACTGACAAGCCATCGTCCGCTCCCCACTCTCCTGGATTCGCAAAATAGGCAAGCTTCCACGACCCACTTCTGACCACAGAACATTGTCAGATGCAAACTCACGAGAACAAGACATATGACAATATTGGAGAAATGTATTTGTGAACTTATAACTGAAGTTAACACGCCAATTATTCGACCGTTTCCTTCCGACTTCCATCTGTGTTTCTGGTCGCCTGTCATGGTCTACTCATCAACAATTGCACGTTCATTGGGTCGGCAAATTGCCCGTCCTACTCATCTGTGGCTCAAATGCGGTCATCGCACCATATCTACCACAAGTTGGGCAACCAACCATGAAAAGATTCAACAAGTAACCGCGACGCAGAACTACATCGACAACATCAAGAAGGAGTCGTCCACTACCCAATGGATCGATCTACACGACCCAGCAACGAACAATCTTGTCACCAGGGTACCAGAAAGTACCGATGAGGAGTTGAACGAAGCAGTCCGGAGCGCAGAGCGTGCTTTCCCTGCATGGCGGAATACGAGCTGGCTACACCGTCAACAAATCATGTTCAAGTTCGTTGCCTTGATCCGCGAAAATTGGGATCGATTAGCTGCGTCTATCACTTTGGAACAGGGAAAGACTTTTGCTGATGCGCGCGGCGATGTGCTGCGTGGTCTGCAAGTTGCGGAAACTGCATGCGGGATCACTACGCAAGCAGCTGGCCAGGTTCTTGAGGTCTCGAAGGGGATGGAAACCCGCGAGTACCGCGAGCCGCTAGGTGTGGTCGCAGCTATCTGTCCTTTCAGTGAGCACTGATTCTTCCCACGTTGTATGTCTCACCCTTACTGATCAATTATGGAGATTTCCCCGCGATGATTCCCTTGTGGTCGATCCCGATCGCAACAATCACTGGCAACACGATCATTCTGAAGCCTTCAGAGAAAGACCCAGGCGCAGTCATGATCCTTGTAGAGCTCGCTGAAAAGGCTGGGTTCCCACCTGGAGTCATTAACGTTATCCATGGCACTAAAAGAGCGGTGAACTTTATCCTCGACGAGCCGTCTATCAAGGCAATCAGCTTTGTTGGTGGAAACGCAGCTGGAGAGTATATCTACTCCCGCGCTTCCGCCAACGGCAAGAGGGTCCAAGCGAACCTGGGTGCCAAAAACCATGCGATCGTCCTCCCAGATTGCCACAAGAACGCAACTCTGGACGCAATCACAGGAGCTTCATTTGGAGCAGCTGGGCAGCGTTGCATGGCACTCAGTACAGTTGTTCTTACAGGAAGCGAGACACAGAGCTGGTTGCCACAGCTTGTCGAAAGGGCGAATCAGCTTGAAACCAATGGTGGCTTTGAAAAGGGCGCCGATGTTGGCCCTCTGATCAGCCCCGAGAGCAGAAAGCGTGTCGAGGATCTCATCGCATCTGCGGAAGAGGAAGGTGCAAAGATCTTGCTCGATGGCCGAGGCTGCCGACCGAGTAAGTATCCTGATGGTAACTTTGTTGGCCCAACTATCATCACTGGCGTCAAACCTCACATGAAGTGCTACAAGGAGGAAATCTTCGGTCCTGTCCTGCTGTGCATGGAAGCAGACTCACTCGCCGACGCGACAGACATCATCAACAAGAATAAGTACGGCAACGGCGCTGCTATCTTCACCAACTCCGGCAGCTCAGCGGCCTGGTTTCAAAAGAACGTAGAGGCAGGGCAAATCGGCATTAACGTTCCTATTCCTGTACCTCTGCCAATGTTCAGTTTCACTGGAAACAAGGCCAGTATTGCGGGTGGAGGAGTGAGCACTTTCTACGGTAAATCGGGTTTGAACTTCTATACCCAGACCAAAACAGTGACAAGCACGTGGAGGTCGGAAGATTCTACAGGCGTAGAGTCTTCGACGAACATGCCAACTCAACGTTAGCGTATCATCTTTGTCGGACAGACAAGCGCTTGCGGGAGAACACAATAACAGTATGGTGGAGTGGGTCGCAGGGTCACTTGTTTATCAGAGCGGCAAACATGGTCGCGGACGATGGTGATAAAACTAGTGATTCGCCCGCAAGCAGGACAACGAAAACACTTTCTCGTGAATACTATCAGTGGCTCGTCGGGTATGAATTCTGTCGGGTCTGATTCTGGGCACATCAACTCAAACCGGTGTCTGTGAAACTTGGAGCCGTCATTATCCAGATTGAGACGACACTGCTTATGGAGACCTGCAAGTTTCAGACCAAGCTCTTCATGTTTGATAGCCACGCTGCCATTTAATGGAGATTCACTACACGAGATACGAGGCGACAGCGAAGACGACATTGCCTTTGCCAATCGAAGCTTCCAAGTTTCAACAGATTAGACGACGGCGAATTTTGGTTGAAGCGGCGATTTACGTTGTAAGGAGAGAGGATTTGTGACCGTCGCAGCTTCGGAATTTGAACCCAGTGAAGTCGTAGATGCCTGTCGCAGTGGTTACTGGTGTCACACTGACCCCGGCTCCAGTCACCTGGCTCAACATTTAGATTCCTGTTTCCTGTACGGCATCCATATCTCGCTTCAATTCCCACACTCATAAGTTCCGACAGCGTCAACTGCGTAGCACGTCAGTATGATTATCCACACGTGCGAAAGCGACACTCGTTACATCCAGGTGGTCGACAAGTCTGTTGAGCATACAAGGGGCAACTCGTACCCTGATTTCCAAATATGAGCATCATTTGTTTCCCTACAAGTTTCAATAATAGCAATATCTGTTGCAACACGCCAAAGTCTACTCCAAGGTTCGTGAGCTTGTCTTCTCCTCATCATTTGATGTAGGAAACCTAGATGTAGCTTGCGACCTTACCCCGCTCACGATCGTTCATTCATCCCTTCAGGTCAGGTTTAGGTTTCCCGGATAATGAGCCTCACGAGTCGTGGCGCAAACCCAAGAACCGTGCGTTGTTGGCACATCTCTGATTCTTCATTCTCTCTGTCAGCACCAGTATATCGTACAGGAGGCGTTTTGAGCAACTCGAAATACTAATCAGCTATCGCAATCTCTTCCCTCGAGCATTGAAACTAGTTGTGCAGTGATACGAGTTGCCAACCAGTAACCGACAACGCTCGCACCGACGTGGGATTTACCACAGGAGGATGTCGCCAACCCAGGAGATGCAACTCTCGGAGATGCAGCATTGAGGTACTGTACCCCGTTTCATACCATTGACGATCGCAATGATGACATATCGTGACGGGGGCTACCCTGCTGATCATCTGCAGCATAACAGTCTTTGCACGCGGCATTAAAGATGACATGCCGTTGTTCATGAAACACGGCCGAAAACTCACTTTTCGAAACCCTGAAGCTGGGCGGCTGGCTCTCGCGGCAGATACACATCGCTGAGAAACGTCGCGCTACAATGGTGCTACACAGCCGATCTCCGTACTTCAAACGGGCAAACGTCAGTAACTTAGTCTAGTATCCTCGCTGCGTAGTGTCGCGGAATCCAACGACGAGCTTGCGATCAGTCTTGGAAGACTTGTGACAAATTTCGCTTGCCTTCATCCCAAGGATCTTCGAACACGAGAGGTAGCACATGTCCAGTGTACCTGCTCATCATGCCTTGTCGTTCGACGATGATGTTGCAGACTTGCAGTACGCATATCTGACCCGAGCGTGCGGAGCATTCCGATCTACACTGCGGTTCATGACTAAGGTACATCGTGGGAGTAAACCATAGTGGCTATGCAGCCTTTCGCGTCATCCTGTGCGCTTACATTTCGCCTCTCGTTTCGGGGAAAACTCTCCAAGAGCCCAACAGTGTCTCCCAGCCCAATGCATCAGTCGACAACCAGGCTCGACTTCACTAGAACAAACACTACAAGTCATTTTACGATTGCCTATCGATCGTTGGGAGCCTCAACGTGCACCAAAGGACAACGGTCAGGTCTTCCCCAGAGCTCAGACTGAATCGGTGATCTTCAATCGCACCATTTCTTCATGCCGTATCGCGGCTCGTACTGCTCGCCTTGCCGCTGAGAGACCAATAATGAGCTTGAACTTAGACGGCGAGGCTATTCGTGCTGGAGTTACGGCAAAGTCGGCAGCTCTTATACACAAGCCCTGAGCCCCAGATGGGTATATCAGGGCAAGGGCAGCCACCCGGTCTCCAACTCGGCCCTACCACCATACACCACAATCTGTCACTATGCGATTCTTTACTCTTGTCAACCTGTCATTTCTGGCAGTGCTCATATCTGCTCAGACATCCGGAACAAGCGCTTCTACTAGCGACTTAATGGCAGAATTTGCGGAGTTGCCCATGTGTGTTGTGCGTATAAAAAATGGCAATCTTGCTCGTTGCACCCAGCTGACACCCACATGAGATCACTTGCACAACGCGATCCCTCGCCCTACCTTCAAAATGCGCTCCGGGCGATCTTGCTTGTCTGTGTAACGACAAGGAATATGCCTTGAGGAATCAGCAATGTATACTGGCCAGTTGCACGATCAGAGAGGCTCTGAGTGCGTTCAATCCCCAAGGATCTCATGTGTGAGCGTCCCACTGACGACCTCTCAGGGGCTGAATCATGGCAGTACAAAGCATGTCCGGTGAAAGAGCACAACTCAGGGGTTGTCACTGTCCGACTTGCCATTGCTTTACTTGTACTTACTTCGCTCTGTGTCGGGGGTCGCTTCCTCGCACGGTGGCGTCTTCCGAACGCGCACGTCGGTATCGACGATTGGTCGGTGTTGATCTCTTACATGTTCATCATCCCAGCTACGTTCCTCATCATCTTCAGTGAGTCGTCACAACAAACTTTTCTGCACTGACTATACTGACTTTGCACCGCTAGTGGCTAAGAACGGCATGGGCAGAGATATCTGGACTGTCAATCCCGACCACATAACTTTGATGTTGAAGGTAACTAAGGCAATTGCTATCCAATAACCGTTTTCAAATGACCAATGGAGCTGACGCGCGATATCATAGCACTTCTACATCACCGCGTTCATGTATCAAGCCACCATCTCTATGACCAAGGTCTCAATCATCCTGCTGTACCTTCGCATCTTCCCAAAGGAAATTGCCCCAAGATTCTACCGCATCTGCTGGACAATCAATGTCATATTGGTTGCATACGCCCTGGCCTTCATGATTCAGTTTATCGCGGGATGCAAGCCTATCAGCTTTTTCTGGACCCAATGGGATGGTCAACAAGTGGGCCACTGTGTCGATAATCGACTAGTGGTCTTCATTGATGGTGGGGTGCGTGATCCAAAAAAGCAGCCCAATAGAATATCTGAGACACCATACTGACTTGAACGCAGATCAACATGCAAGTCAAGCGTCCATTTCTCTGTATGCATTTAATTAACCCGTGGCAGCTTCCTTGATCTCGTAGTGTTTTTCCTGCCTATTCCTAAGCTTGCAAAGCTTCAAGTCAACAGGACTAAACGGTTCGGAATTATCCTGACTTTCCTCACCGGCCTCTTCGTTACAATTTGCAGCGCCATCCGTCTGCAGTACATCACGAGAGTGGACAACTTCACCAACGTAACGTACTACTACAACAAAATAGGGCTATGGACCGGCTTGGAAGCCTACCTAGGCATTGTTTGCGCTTGCATGCCGGCCATTT
>Ga0265797_10002470_pt1 | contig 31034 bp, 23 predicted proteins | sample P2T30metagenome_FD_192433 | JGI IMG/M metagenome (GOLD analysis project Ga0265797, IMG submission 192433) | Plant litter microbial communities from East Loma Ridge, Irvine, California - P2 T30 | ecosystem: Environmental > Terrestrial > Plant litter > Unclassified | place: USA: California... | reverse complement strand
AGAAACCCACCACCAAGAGCTGAAGCCGCCTACTCCGTCTCTTACCCTCTCAGCACGCAAAGATGGCTCTCCCCACCAAGATGTATTTACTGGCTCTTGGTCTGGAGCCGATTGAGCACGAAGATTGTCCAATCTGCATCTTGCCAATGAAGACGCCTGTTCGTGTCCCGTGCAACGGCAAGCATGCATTCTGCAAAGCCTGCATCACGACATGGTTGAGGCAGCCCGGGATCGCAACTTGTCCTACATGTCGGCAAGTCCTGTGCACTGCTCCTGCGAACGACATGGGTATACACGAGCCGCGAGACCCAACTCGCTTCACGACCATGGCGCACCGCATCCGCGTTGACACTGCTTGCAGAGCCAGTGGCTTGAGCGCTTTTGTTCTTCCTATGGAAATAGGCCACCCGCCTTTCAACAGGCTACTCTGTTTCAGCAAGGAGATTCCACTTGTTTTCGACGACATGATGGGCATAGTTTCCCTCGCCAGAGCGATGCTCACTGGCACCTACACCTCGCGACGTGAAGGAGCTCTTCTAATCGATTCTGAGCGTCTAGGCACATGCCTCATCGTCACGGGCGGCGTCGTCATGAGGACTGCAGCCAACGACAACAGGGAATGGAGCGAAGCTAACAAGCAGACCTGGGGAGCCATGCTGAAAGCCATTTGGCGCCTCATCTCACCACACGACGGTGTCCGCCTCGAGACCACGGCCATGTTCCATGCAATCATGGTGGCTGTGATCGACACAACCGCTGACCGCATATGCTCTTTTCTATGCGACGGAGACCTCCTTGACGACATGTCCTTCTTGCTCAGTTTCGTGATATTTCATACTGGCCAATGGATGCCGAGGCGTATGGTGCGAGCAGAGTTGGAAGCAGGCCGTATTACCCAGCCTCTCGCGTTGCCACGTATCGGAGCTGAAAGGCACCTCAGGTGGGCAGATGAGTTCACATCCCTGGCGTTTGATCCCCGCGTGTAAGAGAACAGGAAGATATCGATGACTCCGTCTATACAAATAACCTTGATTGCACACCTCTCCAGGTGTGTTGTTCATGTCTGGCTGGAATAGGGAGAACAATCGATGGCGATTGATGGACTGGATGAGACGAAGATGAAGAGACGGAATGCTCTGTCTGTACAGGTAACATTGATCAAGCCCCCTTGCCGGGGATCTCGATCTTGGTTGGCTGTAATACGGGAGCTGTTTGAGGTTAAAGGTCACTAACAATTTTTCTTGCTTTGTGTTCTTTGTTGTTGTTGGAAATAGACTGTCGAGGACAATACAGACCTCGTTGAATAGAATTCGACTTTTAGAACTCACTCTCGCCGTTTCAATCTCGTTTCCTTGCATGAAATCACCATTGTTTGATATTCTCAAGTTCCGAACCACTCAAGTCGAGACTTGCCTGTTTTATAGTACAGTACTTCAAGCTTTGCCGGCATGTAGTTTGCCGGTCGCTTAGACTATCCTCGTTCACCGACCAATGAAACGAGAGCAAATCCTGTCGCCTGCGGCAAAAGGTCGATCAATTGATTGGCCGCTTCGACGACTGAACACAGCGTCTCTAACATCGCACCTTTCAAGTAACAACATTGGCCCATTGGAAGCCATCTACATCACATCATGTCTACTCAAATCCGCTCAGATCGATCACTCCGCATCGTGACAATATGTACAATCATCCCAGCCTCAATCCTGCTCATCGCCACCGGTATTTCCACAAGAGGAGTCCTACCGACCATCGGACTGGTCCCAATGACTCTCTCTGCCCTTCTCGGAGCATTGAGCCTCGCCAGCACGAAAGGCCATGTCCCCTACAAGTCACACATGGATCTGGTCCTGGCGATCTTCTTGATGGCCATTCTGGTGCCCACGTACGTGAAATGCGGTACAGAGGACGTTTTGACTCGAGCGAGACTGACAATTGATTGTGCTTTTTCCGGCGATATAGCTGGGTATTTCTAGCGTCGGCGTGGAATCCACGCATGGCCATGCTGTGTTCGTATAGCGTGATGCCTCTGATGGTGAATTTGTACGGCAAAGGTTTCTCTTATCTGATGATGCTCTGATCATGTTGACTGATCTACCTGTAGCTGCATCCACACGTACCTCGCCCTACATGCATTGCCAAAGGTCGAACTCGACATCTTCCGTCCGCGCAGTTGCCCTAATTGCGACCATGTCATGCCGCCAATCCTGCCACGCTGGCAGCGTCAGACCGATGTCCACTGTAGTGCTTTGGAGGAACAACCATGCAAGGGTTCCATCGATGACCATGTCAGCAGCAACAACGATCTTCGCCGGGGGTTGATGCATGCCGCGATTTGGAACCAGCATGCAAGAGAATCGAGCGAGTTCCAGACGAGCGGTTTCAATACCCCTAGGCAAAGTTCCGACACACTGGACACATCGACAACAGGGTACTCATGTAATGAATCCGAAATCTCTAATGTGTACAAGTGATTCGAGTTGGGAAGCCAGGTTGTGAGAAAAGGGAGCGGGAAATTATACCTAGAAATGATGCCGAGTCGCAGACCACACACACTCGATGTATGAAGTTGAGCACTTGCCACCTCGATTATCCAGTTGTCTCACCATACGCTATAATAGGTACAAGTAATGCGTAGCTGTTGAGGTTCACCCTCTCATAATAATTTACATCTCAACTCCCGCTCTCCTCATCTCGGCAGCATGCCCCCTCAAGTTCCTCGCCAACTCCGTCTCAGCATCAGCGTCGTCAAGACTAACAGCAGTCTTTCCAGCTTTACCAAACAGACACTTCCACAAATCACTCTGGCCCACCAGCTCGCCACCAGTCTTGCCAGTCGTGAGCAAGTTTTGAATAGGAGCACTCTGCATCTCCTCAGTATCCGCGGCCTCGATGGCCATATCGCCAAAAGACGTCGGAGTGGTAGAACGCGATTTCCCATTCCGTCTGTTCTGTTCGCGAGACTGCACGTGCGACATGCGGCGCGCGACCGAAATCTCGTAGATGCTCTCTTCGACGGTGTCGTTGATGAGGTACATCCAGACTGTTGTCTGGCGCGTCTGGCCGATACGATGGACACGGGCAATAGCTTGCAGTTCGACGGCGGTTTGGATTAAAGGTTCGCAGATGAAGACGTGGGTGGCGTTGACGAGCGTCAAACCGGATGAGTCTGTCTTTGCGTCCAGTAGCAAACAATCGATACTGGCGTCATGTCGGAATTTCTCGACAGCTCCGGGGCGACCGAGTCGGCTACATCCGATCTTGAAGGTGGCGAACGCTGGGCCAAGGACATCGAGGAAGTCGCGGTACTGCGAGAACACAATAGCTTTGGCGCCCGGGTCATGCTCGCGGATCCAGAGCAGATGGCGACCTAGATTATCAATTTTGGTGCCAAAGCTGGCAGGCAAGTCAATGCCCTTCACCTCGTCCATGAGACTGCTGTCGACCTCGGAGTAGATGGCAGACTTTTGTGGGGACGATTGATTGGCTGCATTGCGACTTCCACTAGGTGACGAAGAACTGGCATTAAGCTCTTCCTTCGCGCGAAGCTCTTGTGGCTTGTAGGTGATGTTGTGGAAGTCGACAAGAGACAGGCCTCGCTTACAGACTGGGCATGTTCGATGCGCTCGCCACCAATGTCCAATGCACTCTTTGCAGTATTGGTGGCCGCAAACGGTAAGCACGCCGTTCTCGAACGAGCACTGGCAAATCACACAAATCCTTGGGCCTTCCGCTCCTGTCTCGTCACGAAGGTGCATGAGGAAGCGGTGTTTGGTCTTGAGTTGCGCAAGCGTTGTGTTTTGTTGTTCTTCTTTCGCCATGACAAGCTCCAGTGTTGCCACATCAAGCTCGTCGTCCAGCTCCTCCTTGTACGGTACAACGGCATCCGAGACGTCTTGAAGCTGTTTGTAAAATTGCAACCTGGCGTTCTGCGTCGAGCGGAAGATGTCGACCTCTTTTTCCAATCTTGCCAGAGCTTTCGTGTAGTCATTGAACACAACCTGAAGAGCTGCGATGTGTTGTTGAAGGATTGCTGCCTCGGTGTCGGCTCGAGAGTTGCCGCCTTGCCATTGCATAGCACTCTCCAACGCGCGAGCCTCTTGGATAAGACCACGTACCGATCCGACCTCGTCTCTGCGAGACCTGAACTTGTTTCGAATCTCGAAAAGCGCGAGCACTCTCTCAGGGGCGTGACATGGTGCCAGAAGCTCGTCCACATCATCAGGATCCGAGGTTCGTCGCGCTAGTTTTACGAGCCATTTTGCTTCGATGTCGATAAGGGGGGCGCTTTCTCCGGTAATGAAAGTATTGAGATCAGCTTGTACTGCCTTGAGGACATCAAAATACACGTAGAGCTCGTCTTGCTGTTTTGTTGATTCCTCGTACTCTTCGCCGGTGATCTCGTTCCCAACTTGATCCTCGTCAACAAGTGGTCTGACCAAGAACTCTGCCATTTTTGCACGCCACTCGGCAATTACAGCACACTGCTCCCGGATGACGTCGAATAGTTCATCGCTCTTGTCTATAATGCGTCGGTTCTCGATTCCTCCAGCATCCTTGAGTTCTTCAATCTTTGGGAGATCAGTGTGTACTTTCTTCTTCTCCGCATCCTTGATCTTTTTCATCAAGCCTTCGGCCTTGCGTGAGACATCCTGCAGGATTTCACGACGCACCGCCTTTGCTCGATCGTAAAGATCAACTTCCTGCGCTTCAAGTCGTTGGAAATCCTCGGATTCGGGCTTTGTGAGATTTTCGTTGACTTTGATCTGGTAACATGCGGTTGCGGCGAAGAACGTACACACGTGCTGCAGTTCTAGGGCCGTTCTCAGGTTGTTTCTAAGTCCACTTAAAAGCGGCGACGATTCGTTTGACGACTCATCATCTTCAGCAGACGAGACGTCTTCTGAAATGTCGTGAACCTCCTTCGCATGGTCCAGGCGTTGCCGCGCTTCTTGGACCAAGGTGTCGCTCTTTGTCATTGCCGATCGATAGATCTCGAGGGCCTTCTCACTTCGATGTTCATCTTCTCGGTTGTTGCCTAGTACATGTGCGCGCTGCAGTTGGGATTGTAAAGCCGTGCGCTCCTCAGTCCGAGCAGCGCTTTCGTTTTGGTTGATCATGACTTCAAGAACTTCGGCAACAGTGCGCAACGGCGCTTGACCCTGACCACGTCCAAGTGCCTTTCTGTTTCTCCCACCGACCTGTGGATGCAGGCAAATTTGTCTCATGCGAACAAGCCATTTTCGCATGGCCTCCACTGTGGCAGTGTCTTCGGGGTCCCAGTTGCCACGTTTCGGTGAACCATCGGCATTCAGCTCAAGCTCCTCGCACATCTCAGCAAAAATGGTGTCGTAATGTTGACTTTCAACGGCCGTAAAGGGCATGGTGATAACGACTCGTTTTTGCGACGGCAGATGCAGTTCGTCTCGGATCTGACTCTTGGTATGCCTCAACGCTATGGTACCAAAGATCTTGCGGAATATGTGCCTGTGATTCGTAATCACATGACTCCACAGTCGTGCGTCTTCGTCGAAGGGCTTGAAACGCAAGAATATCAATAGTCCGTGTAGGTCTTGCACATCTTTACGCAAAGGCGTACCGGAAACAGCCCATGAATGTACCCTGGGAATACGACATGCCACCCGTGCGGCAGCGGTGACGCTGGTCTCTATCATTTGTGCCTCGTCCATAACAGCTCTCCAGAATTGTACTCGAACGAGAGGACTGCGTTTGCGCTCGAACTTTGGCGCTCGGCGCATGTTGCGGGCTGGCGGCTCTTCAGCGAAATGCACTTCCCGCGCCAGAACCTGGTATGTCGTCAAGATCACATCGTAGTTGACCGTCAGATTTTTCAAGACCTTGTCCTCATCGTTTGCTTTTGTCGCAGGTGGAATTCCTTGATACTGCATGACCCTCAGTTTTGGAGCATGCTTTGCCAGCTCGGAGCGCCATTGAGGCAAAATTGATGTTGGGGTGACAATCAGCGTCGCTTTGGAGGGTAAGACGTCTGTGCCGGATGTCATGTCCATAACATGACTGTCCGGTATCTCACTGCGTCGATGGAGTGACACCAGAGCCATGAGCTCAACTGTTTTTCCGAGGCCCATCTCTTCGGCCAAGAGACCTCCTGACATGCGATAATGAGATTTCTCGGGTCTGTGGCGAGAGATGATGCCCTGAAGGTGATTGACGTAGCAAGCGTTCCCGTCTAAATCCTTCACTTCTTCGTATTGCAGAGTCTCAGTTTCTTCCAACTCCTGTGCAGGGACTTGTACTATGGCTCCACTTACAGGAGTCACACCTTCCCTCCTGAGCATCCAAGCGACTGCACGCTCCTGGAAAGGATAGAGATGACTCTCGAGGACGTCTCCAAGATCCAGAGTTTGATCACGGTTCGGGACATGCACGCTCTCGTAGAAGTCTTGAGGCGTCCATGGCTGAGTATGTTCCTGCTCGTTCCTCGATCTGTCCGGGAAGAAGCGCTCTTTTAGACCATAATCTGGATATGGGCGAAACTTGCCTGCAGGAACGCCGGCCGGAAACGCAGATGTCCCATCTCTCCATGCTATTGAAGCTTCGAATCTTACAACGTTGTACAGTTCTCCCATCGATCTTTTCAATACACAGCGAGCGATCGAGGCGGGATGGTCCTTAGTAGCGATTCCATGCGCGCATGCGACTCTCTCCTGTTTAGTATGCAGGATTATGGCGCGAATATCGTCTAGAATTTGGGGAGGCACGTGGCTCAGATCAGCCTTGAGCAATACACCGTGTCGAGTCGCCTGGGCAAGTCGCATCTGCACGCCCTGTTCATCCTCGCTAATTCCGTCGACGATGACTCGGACTTCATCCGTTCCTGCGAAATCTACATCTTGGTCAATAGTCTCTGTTCTCGGCGTCTTTTCTGCAAGTGTCTCTGGAAAGTGTAGATCGATGGTCACTCGCGCCAGCGGGATATTCTCAATCACTTGGACCGGCGCCGGCGCTGGTTTTGATTTCGTTTTTACAGGCTTCGTAAGCTTTGCACGCTTTCGTGGTGGCTGTTTACTCTCGTCGTCGTCACCATCCGTATCCTGTATGCGCTGAGCGCCGTGCTCAAGGAACCATCTCATGGGCGTGAATCCACCAGCTTCGACGAGGATTGATCTTTGGTCGTACGCGACAACTTGCGTCGAGATGACGCTCGCTACACAGTGTGGGTGTGTCGGGGCCATTATGACGATGGAGACCAGCTCCGGACCGGCACGATGTGTGAGTATTGATGGATGGATAGTTGGTTTTATTGAAGCGAAGGACGAACTTTGAAAGATGCACGCCTGCAAGCCGAGGCGATCGCATTCGCGTGAGGTTACGTCAGCGTGCAGCCGTGCAGCGCTAGATTGAATTGGGCACATATCTCGCCTCAGGCATCCCCCTGTTACTCTCTCTGACGGTCTGACCTCGCTCTCATGGAATCGGATATCACGGAAGCAATTGCTCGAGACGAGATGGCAGTGTACATTGCAGCTATAATTCGTTGGTTCATATCGTCGTATTGTTCGTCGCTGCCGGTCTTGAGCAGCCTCGAGGGGCTGAGCTCAAATTCTACAGCATTTTAGCGAGACCGAGCGAGATGATGTAGTGTTTGTGCTACCACCGGTACAATAATCGTTTGCATGTGACACGTTCAACTGACGTTCCACAATACCACGATCTTTACTACTGACTCGCAGAAACATGACACAAGAAGCAACGCTGATGACCGACGAGCGACCGGCTCGTCTTGAGAAGGTACTGTAGCTCATATGTCCAGCCTAGGCAAATCACTCGACTGACATCGATCCAGGGGCGACATGTCAAATATTGGCTGAGATGTCTGAAGACACTATTGCCAAGCATGTACACTTCGAACGACTCGAACCGCATGTATCTGGCGTATTTCATACTCTCGGCGTGTGATGTGCTAGATATCCTCGTCTCCTCAACAACAGCGGCAGAAAGAAAAGACTGGATCGACTGGGTCTATCATTGCCAACATCCTCATGGTGGCTTCCGTATGTGGCCTGGAACTGATTTCGGCGAGCGTGCGAATAGCGAGAACGCCAAATGGGACCCAGCAAACATCAACGCCACTTACTTTGCTCTTGCCGCGCTGCTCATCTTGGGTGATGATCTCAAACGCGTGCGCAGGGTCTATACACTACGCTGGGTCAATAAGATGCAGAGAGAAGACGGCTCGTTCGGCGAGACTCTTGTCGAAGGCAAACAAGAGGGCGGTAGAGATGCAAGACTCGGTTACTGCGCCACTGGCATCAGATACATCTTGCGTGGAAACACAACACCCGGTCCACTTGACATTGGCGGCGAGTTGGTGGAAGACATCAACCTCGACACATATGTCGATTGTGTCAGGCTCTCCGAGGTATGGTTCACCGTGATGACGCTTATAACGTCAATGGCTAACTTTAACGCAAGTCCTTTGACGGTGGCATAGCCGATGCGCCCTTCCATGAACCACAAGCAGGCTATACTTTCTGCTCGCTCGGTTCTTTATCTTTCCTCTCGCGCCTGGAGTCCAGTCGTGTCAACCGAGCACGCCCGAATTATGGCCCTTCTTGCCCACCCAGCGTGGTGCGCTGGCTTCTTTCTCTCCAGACGGACTTCATCGACCCCGACACTGCACCTGCCGTGGAATTGAGCATTCAGCCTTCGACCGGAAAGTCCCCAGAAGAAATCGAGGCAGGGCACCAATCTTCGAAGATCCCATCGTCCGCCTCAGACCTACATCAATCACCTGACAAGTCGACCATGTGGTCACCTCGGGACTTCGATAACAGTCTTGACGGCACGCTCATCTCCTCTTCCATACCCAAGTCATCGCCCTCATACTCCTCGCCATCAGGCATGTGCGGTCGCCCTTGTAAACCAGCCGACACCTGCTACGCGTTCTGGGCTGGTGCATCCTTGCAGTTACTTGGACAAGGCCGCGCCAACGCTCTTCACGATCCGGCAGCTCTGCGCTCATATCTCCTGACGTTGACTCAACATCCTGTCATGGGCGGTTTCAGCAAGTTCCCTGGCGACAAGTGGGCTGACCTCTACCACAGCTACCTGGGATTGGCAGCTCTCAGTTTGGCTTCGACGGAAGAGGAAAGAGAGGAGGACGGTGTGAAAGAGTTGGACGCTGGGATGTGTGTATCTGTCGAAGTCCGCGGTCGACTGAAAGGAATCTGGGCCGGAATGTAAGAAAAGCTGTAGAGTCACAAGCATTCTAAAAGTTTTGGCAATGTCAATGTGCATACTGAGGTCCGTTGATACAGTCGAATGTATACATACATGTGTGTCCAGAGCATCTCTATGCCAGTAAAACACTGGACAAGTCTTGGAGGTTAAAATCTAGGATTTCACAGGATCAAGCGGTGGTAAAAACGTATCATAGATGTGCTATCACCGATAATGGCCCAGAGCCTGGTGTAAAAGACAGCATGTCGGGAATCTCAATTTCTCTTTTCCAATGTCCAAATCACTCTATACCAAGCTATAGTTGGAATATTCCAGCGATTACTACACCATGCTTAAGTCAATGGCTCTAGATGTCCGATGTCCACTCAAATATCATTGTAGCCCTACTTCTGGTCGGATGTCTGCGGCTCTACGTAGCCCCAACCCTAACCCTACAAAACACTCTATCCCGACGCGAAGTCCAGACGCGAACGCGTTTAGCTCAATTCACCGCTCAATGTTTGAGCATACAACAGGAGTACGACTGAATATCGGCAAACATGGTGAAGAATGGCACAGGCGACGATGCCCTGCTGTCGCAGCCAGCGTACGTACAATACTCAAAAAGCAAAAACCCAATGCTAACGGATCCACAGAGACCATGAACCCACGAGCCTCAACCGCACGCCCTCACATTACAACCCTCTATCCAACTTCGCCCTGCCCAAAGGCGAGAATAGGCACTACCAGCAGCAGTTTGCCGACATGTATTTCGCGCGCCTAGCGCAGCTCAAACCCGCCGCGGACGCGATAGCAGCCGAGTCCTTTGGCGGTTTCGAGATTGCCGGCGAGACTGCTTCACGAGTGGACAGAGTGTTGGACGTGCGGCAAGGAGAGCTATGCTGGGTCACTGGAACCGTATATATGGAGTTGCCCTTGAAGCCGAACATTCTGGACGACATTGGCAAGGATCACTGGATCGCTGCTCCACCGCCCAGAGTCAAGTTTCTGAGCCCAGGAGGAGGCGACCAGACCATGTTGGAAGACGAGTCGGGACGTTTGAGACTGGTGGGAAGTACACTGAAGGATGTCATACTGGTCACTGGTGCTATCATCTCGGTTCTGGGAACGGAGAACGCAGACGGCGATTTCGAGGTGTTGGACGTGAGGGTACCGGATCTGCCGAGGCAACCACAGAGATGGGAAAGAGATGATGGAGAGGCAGCGACTGGTGGGAAGAAATCAGCAAAACGGGAGAAGAGTGGCAAGGTAGCCATTGTCTCTGGCCTTCGAATGTCAGGCGAGGATGGCGACACCCTGGGTCTGGATCTGCTGGCGGAATACTTGCTCGGCGAAGCGGCATCCCAAGAAGAGCAAGAAGAAACGGCAACAATCTCGCGCCTTATCATAGCCGGAAACTCCGTCAACGCCTCGCCTATACCTCATCATGATGAGCTCGCTGCCAAGAAAACGAAGAAATACGGCTACGACAGCGCCACTTACAACCCGGTACCGACTGACAACTTCGACGCATGGCTCGCAACCCTGCTGCCTTCATTGCCAATTACTCTTCTCCCCGGCGACGCAGACCCGACCTCAATCGCCCTCCCGCAGCCGCCTATTCACCAAGCGATGTTCCCTCACGCACGAGCATACATGGAACTTCCCACATCCGGCCTCATTGGCAGCTTCGACTCCGCAACAAACCCTTACGAATTCGACCTCGACGGCTGGCGTTTTGTTGGCACTGGCGGACAGACCGTGGACGACGTTTTCAGATACGTGCCAGGCGACGACAGATTAGAGATGATGGAGGCAATGCTGCGATGGCGATTACTGGCTCCCACAGCGCCGGACACCCTGTGGTGCTACCCATACCAAGATGGCGATGCTTTCGTAATGAAGGACTGCCCGCACGTGTTCTTCGTTGGCAATCAACCCAAATTCGAAACCACAATGGTCGAGGGTCTACTCGGACAAACGGTGAGAGTCATCTCTGTCCCCGAGTTTCGAAAGACGGGTGAGGTCATATTGCTTGATCTGGAGACACTTGAACCGGAATTGGTCAAGGTTGGTATCTTCGAGGGCTGAAGAGTTGGAGGTGCCTTGCTTTTACAACGAAACCATCAATGCGCTTCGTCCGAAGATGGCGAAGTTTCTGAACGCAGAAGTTTGGGAATCATGAGCAGAGCTGCTAGGCTCATCTCATACCTAAACAGCCAGACATTGCCTCCACGGTCAAAGACAAGGCCGATCGCTGCACAAATGGCCCCCAATAACGATCGGACAGTCCGACAAGGTCGAAGAAAGTCTGGTCAGCGGTTCACGTGAAACAACGTGCAAGCAAGACTTGGGATGCCACACCGCACCAGATAAATAGATCCCACCCGACCCGTACGAGTCAAAAATTGATCATCGATCCTCCAGCATGGCGCTGCCAGCTATAAGACTCCAGTCTCAATCCACTCTGTTTGCGAGCACATATCTTAACTCTTCACACCGACGTCGCTTCTCACTTTCCGGACTATACAATCAGGTAAACGATCTACTACAAGACGACTTCGCGATTGCACCATGAAGAGACTCGGCAATAGTACTGGTGTTCTTAAAGACTGCGTCCTTGTTCCCCCAAGCAATACATAGACCGCATGGCCACTATTCCCGGCAAACCCGAATGAGCCCAATGCCTTGATCTCACCGCTCGATGGTATTCATCTCATCCACGCTCGGCATCATCCGTGACCATCCACTCCGTTCGACTACTGAGGTTTTGGCCGTCGGGAATAAGTTGACTTTAATGCGAATTGACCGGTAACAGACAAGACAGTAAGTTAGGACTAGGGCAGCTACTAGCGGGATTCGGTAGAGGTATTCAATGGAGTATCATGGCACGTGCATGTATGATCGAAGAGACGTAGGCATGCGGCCAGGTGGTGTGAATTCAATGTGACGATCGTATTTTGATCGATATAGGTTCGTGAAACACTCGTGCAAGCAGGCCTAAGAAATAGATTTGATCCAAACTGTGAAATCCCTTCAACACTTCTTGTCGACAAAAAAGATCCCGGAAATAGATGACTTCTCTTCGAAACCCTTACAAAACAAATAGATCACCGCGTTAAATGCTACCCAGCACAAAAACATCGAAGAGCTAAGCCTTCCTCGACGTAAACACCAAATCCAACTGCCCCGGATCAACAGTGAAGTGATCCTTGGTCTGCGTCAGAATCCGCGAGCCATCCTCGCCCGGCGCGAACGCCACGTCAAACTCGAGCAGAATCCTCGCCGTGAGCGTGCGGATCTGCATGTAAGCCAGGTTCTTGCCAATGCAGCCAAAGGGCCCCATGGAGAAGGGGGCGAAAGCGTCCTTGTGCTTGATCAGCTCGTCGCGCTTGCTGTACCAGCGCTCGGGCAGGAAGGAGGTTGCTTCGGGGTAGATGCGATTATCTAAGGGAGGGAGAAGTGTTAGTGAATGGAGTCGGTGTAGAAAGAGCGATACTCTTACCTCTGCCCATGACATATTGTGGCATCCAGAAGTTGGTGTTGCCGGGAATGAAGGTCTCTCCAATGTGCATTCCTTCCTTGGGCGTGGTGCGTTGCAGACCAGAAGGAACTGGAGGGTGAAGGCGGAGGGCTTCGTTGATGGCTCCGTTGAGGTGCGGGCAGTTCTTGATGTCCTTGTCGCTCCATTCGCCTGTGGTGACAGGGCGTAGCTCCTCTCGAATCTTCTCCACTTGCGCGGGTTCTTGGGCAAGGTGGTAGAATAAGAAGGTCAGTGAGGCTGCAGTGGTATCGGAACCGGCAACGATAATCAAACGTGCGTCGGCTTGCAAGGTGGGATCATTCTCTGGGTGCGGGATCTCTGTGAACGCTTTGAGCAACCAGCCCATGATGTCGCCGTTTGCCCCCGATCCTTTCTCGCCGTCGTTCTGCACGCGCCATGCCAACTCGTCGCAGCAGAATTTCACAAACTTGTGATAGCCCTCGGCGAGTCCAGGGATGTCTTTGAGGATCCGGAAGAACCACATCGGCATGAAAAGTCCAAGCGGTGCCATTCCTTCGCTCAAGAGCTGAAGAGCCCAGTGCTTCTCACCCGAGTCAAGCATGCCGTAATCTTTGCCGAAAGCCAGACGACCCATGGTATCGAAGCTGTAGAGGTTGAACCATTTTGTTACATTGACGGGTCCGTTCTTGAACTCTTGGAGACGCGTCATGACCTTGTCGTTGAAGTGGTCCAGTGTCGACTCGTATTCACGGAGAGCCTTGTCCGAGAATGCAGGAGCCCAAACTCGACGGCGTTGGTCGTGGAGCTTCTTCGACCGTGTGGTGTGCACAGAATCGCGTGGCGAGTCACCTTCGTACCAAGGACTCTTGCCTGCTTTGGCACCGATTCCGTAGGTTATCTGCATGCCTTCTGGGTCGACGATACTGAGATCGTGGGATCCAATGCGCACAACATCGCCATGCTTGTCGTGAAGTGCCTTGAGCTTCTGGTAGCCGTCAGCCTTGCCGAGTTGCGCAGACCAGGCGATGTTGCCTAGCCGTGTCCAATAAGGGCCTGGGAACCGGTTCAGAGGGTTGAGGAATAGGCGGTAAACGGCCAGACTGCTGTAGATGCCGCCCAGGACTGTGGCTACAAGAGAAAAAGACGAAGTGATTGCTTGGGCGAAAGGAAATCCGTATCCTCTTGACAAGACCAGCATTCCAGAAACAAATGTGAGCAGGGTGGTGAAGATGTAACCCCAGCCATAGAAGTGATGTTCACGCCCATTGAACCAGAGTGCATGTAGTGCTACTCCTGAGGCAAATGCCAGGGCATGGATTGCTGCCATGCTGCGAAGTCGCTATGTCGGATGAGACGTTTCCGTGTGCCCAACTGGTGAGTCGAAAGAGGATGGTTCTCTCAAGGAAACCCCGAGGAATGCAACAGATGTTATACCCGCCATAGCAAATACTCATGACCCTGCCCATGCCCATAATAAACGTGGGCCACTATTCCCCGCACGAATCGCGTCCTCGTCAGCATCTGGCCAAAGGTTGTGAATAGACTCTGAAGCTACTGTGCAGCTCTGGTGTGGCCCGGACCACGGGGACTATTGCATGCCGCATATGAGTATAACCAGTAACATAAAATGCGTTGTCAGACATGACCTGAACCAAGGGCTGAGCCATAGCCGGGTTCACTGATGTTCAAGGGAGAAGATAAAGAAGCTCGAGATCTCAGCGTATCCCGCGCCGTTGGAAAGAAGCTGACTCGTGGACCAGTCTAACACGCTCCGTCGTGGATAAGAGGGTCGGTAGTTGTGCTGTACTGAACGGCAAGAGATGATTCAAATGTTGTTGTCCGAAGCTTGAGGATACAAAAAGGAAGCCGACACGATTTACAGTACAGTATATACCTAGGCGCCGCGAAAGGGCTCAACCCTGAGCGTGCCGAGATCATCTCGGGCCGTGTACATGTGAAGTGTACCGATACCGATGTACAGTACTACCGAGCATCCTTGGAAACCGAACATACTCTAGCCTACAGTGACATTTATGGAGGCTAAGGGACACCAGGGGATAACGGATGCATCGGTCTCCACCGTAAGCAATTAAGGGTGATGGCGCTTCTTGCCACTTACGGTCCATAGTATGTAGGCAGCCTCGTTGAGTCGGGGTAACTCATACTCATCGCACCGCACGCCCTCCTGGCGAAGGCACTGCAGAGCGGGTACCTCTGATATGGCACATTACAGCACACCGCGACAACCAAAACCACCACAACAAACACGGATATAAACAAAAACAAAAGGAATGTCCTCGCGACTTTAGTCCGCACGTCTTAGCTCACGAGCGCGCAGGTCTGAAAGAGCCGGAGGTTAAGCCTTTGGCGCGAGCCACAACCCCGACACCAGCTCCCCATCAGAGACAAGGAACCAGCAGAAGGGGAACGGCTCGCAACCGGTGGCCGGATGATATTGCGCAAACCCAGCCCGGAGGCTGGATGCTAGTGACCTCACCGCAGAAGAGAGGGTTCCCCTAGCCCCGTGAAGGGCATCGGAGGGGATGCTGCGGTGGGCGTGTAATCTGTTCGCTGCGCTTGTTGTGTGTATGTTGGAGGTTTGGGAAGTTGCAATGGATGGACTTTTGTAGGAAGAGCGGCGCGCGCCAAGACTTTACATCTGCACTGCTCTGCACTTCCTTCCTGACTTCACATTCACACTTGGGACTGAGATTTCATGTCATGTTGTCAAAGGCTGCTGGCTGGTGAACGCATTCACAGGTACAAGTTGCGCATATACATACAAGCAGTCAATAATAGTCGTCGTCAATGCCTGGCCCCGTTGACTGAGCCATTGGGCTGCTGTGGTGGAGGCGTTGCCTTGCCGTTGGGCAGGGCCTGTTGTTGTACCACGGGTGGTGGAGGCGGCGGCGCAGGCCCAAATATCTTTGCCTGCTGTTGCTGCTGCTGCTGTTGCTGTGGATGTTGCTGGACGTCGAGGCCCTCCTCCTCGGTGTCATCCTCATACTCGCCCTCCTCGTCTTCGTCGTACTCTTCGTCTTCGTACTCGCTCTCTGTCTCCCCCTCGAGGCCCTCGTCGAACTCCGCGTTTGGGTCGTGACCCGCTGCCATGCCACCTGCCATGCCGTACCCGCCGGACTGCATGGCACGACACAGCTTCTTGAGTTTTTCGTTCTCGCGCGCCAACTGGTCGATTGTCTGCTGGCTTTGGCTCCGTTCTTCGGCCATCTGGAAGATGTTCTTGTTCGTAGCTTCTTGTTTGCGCGTGAGGTTGAGGTTCTCCTTTTCGAGGCGTTTGGTCTTCTTCGACATCTCCTCCATCTCCTTGCGGAACGTTAGGAACAGGTCGTTGCTGTTGTTGAGCGTGTCTTCTACCTGCTGCGGAGTCAGTCAGTTACCTTTACTGACAACCGTAGCAAAGTGCGTGGTGCCCACACTGAGGCGAAGTGCTGGGAGGGAATTAATTGTGGCTTAGAACGTACCTGTTTGAACTTCTCCACGTAGACGTTCAGCTGCCCTCTGAGCTCGTTCTCGGTTTGGCTGAAGGTGCTGACTTGTCTAGTCAACTGGTGGCTCTTACTTAACTCTGATTCCTGTGCCTTCTTTAGTTGATCATGCCGTGACATCTGGTATGCGATCTCGAGGTCCTTTGTTCGTAGCATAGACTGGAAGTAAAGCTCTCGCAGCTCGTATTGATGTAGGAAACTGGTGAACTTTTCCCGGAATAGCTTGTCCTGTTCCAGGTCTGCTGATTGTCGTTCGGGCGCTCGTCGGTCCATGATCACTTCTTCGACATCCAGTACAAGGTTCTCAAGTTTACGGTGCAGTTCCTCGTTCCTGTCGCCACCGCTTTCCTTCTCGTCGCGCAAATCCTCCTTCAGCTTCTTGTTCTCCCGTGTCAATTCCCTGCTCAACTTCTCCAACTTGTCCTTCATCGCCTTCTCTTTCGTCAAGTTCTTGCTGACCTCCTCCTTCTCCTTTTGCAGTTGATCGCCTCTTTTCTTAGCTTTGACGTGTTCCCGCTCAACTCGTTTCATGTCGCTCAAAAGCTCACTGTACTTGCGTTGCACGATGTCAAGCTTGCTGTTGTGTGGCTCCATCGTACCCAGAAGCTGACTCAAGTCCCTGTTCGCCTTCTTGACTTCAGCCTCAATCTCGCCCTCCTCCTTGGCCGTCTCAGTACTGGAAGCCTCCAGCTGCGAAATCTTGGACAGCAAAGCCTTGTGCGCGTCATTAGGGTCGCCGGAATTTGCTGCTGCTTTCTTTCCCTTCCCCGCCTTTCCCTTGTGCGCGGGCGCATTGCTTGGAGGTGGTGGAGGTGCGGGAAGTGAGGTGTCCGAAGCCGAAGCATCGCGGCTGTAGTTGTCCACAGGTGAGTTTCGCGCGCTGCTGCTTGGAGGCAGCGGCTGCTGGTTTTGGTTGGCCACGGCCGCCATGTCTGCCATTCAAGGTGTACCCAGTCGTGCTAAAATAGTTTTTATGGACACTCCGGGTGTGTTCGATGCGCTCTCGCGCGGAGGAATCCTCCCGGCTTGTCAAGCAGAAATCAAGAACAGGCTTTGCACGAGACGCTCCTCTAGCATCGAACGACAGGCCGAAGTTATCTGTGTCGGGAGATCGAGCAGAGCGATGATAATGTCCAATGTATGCAGGTTCAAAGCTGCTTGCCGAGGTGTCGTGGCGAGATGGCGTAGCGCAGAGGAAGACCGGGGGGTTGATGCGAATCCAGTATACGTAGTCGGTCGTCCAGTCTCACGCGTCGGCGGGTCACCAGTAGCCAAGAATGTATGCTCGCGGATTGTTGCTGTATATGATGTGTTGATCGGTGTCGTGTGTTGCAAATGCTATGCCGTGTAGCATGTAGAAGAGGCGTCTACCACAGAGGCAGGTTCTACATCCTTGCGGAGGTCAAGTCTGCGGCAGATCCCGGCCGGCGTGTCGATTGTCTACCATCATGTCGATCCAACCAGCGAGACCCATCTTTGATTGTTCACTTACACTCGACCACCCTTTCCACCCACCACACATATACCCGCGATGCTTTCGGCGCTGAGGACAGCTCCTCGACTCCAAGCGTCTGCAACGGTATCCCGTCTGCAGCGCCTCGCCGCCAATCCTCGTCGCCACTATGCCTCGGTGCTAGACTCGCTCCCCAAGCCGGGCGATCGCATCCATGGCTTCACCCTACAGAAGACGAAGCATGTGCCCGAGCTGGAGTTGTCGGCGCTGATGTTCCAACATGACAAGACTGGCGCCGACTACCTGCACGTGGCAAGAGACGACGAGAACAATGTCTTCAGCATCGGTTTCAAGACGAATCCGCCTGATGCGACTGGCGTTCCTCACATCCTCGAACATGTCACTCTGTGCTCGAGTGAAAAGTAAGCAATTCAGCAGGAACAGTAGACAGGGCAGTATATTGACCTCAAGGTAGGTATCCGATCAGAGACCCTTTCTTCAAGATGCTTCCTCGCTCTCTTAACAACTTCATGAACGCCTTCACAACCCTCGATCACACCATGTACCCTATTGCTACCACCAACAAGAAAGATTTCCGCAACCTCATGACCATGTACCTGGACTCTACTCTTCACCCACTGCTCAAGAAGTCCGATTTCGTTCAAGAGGGATGGCGCATCGGCCCGGAGAACCCAGCTGAGCCTGCGGATGCGACTGGCAAGGACTTGGTGTTCAAGGGTGTTGTGTACAACGAAATGAAGGGCCAGTTCTCGGACGCGACCTACTTCTACTATATGCGCTGGCTGCAAGAGGTGTATCCGTCGTTGAACTTCTTCGGAGGAGAGCCCCAAAAGATTACGGACCTCACATACGAGCAACTGCGTGCTTTCCACAAGCAACATTACCACCCCAGCAACAGCAAGATCCTGACGTACGGAAACACTCCTGTGGAGGAGCACCTCGAGATCGTTGGAAAGGAGCTGGACAGATTCTCCAAGATCGCAGTGGACCAAGAGAACAAGCTGCCCAAATCGCTGGCGAATGGGCCGAGGGAGATTGTAGTCCACGGTCCTGTTGACCAGATGGCACCTCCCGATGCACAGAACCGCACTTCCATCGCTTGGACCATGGGCAACAGCAACGACATCCAGGAGTCGTTCGCCTTGAACATCGCCACCTCTCTCTTGATCGACGGCTACGGTTCGCCGATGTACCGCGCTCTTGTGGAATCTGGCCTTGGAACAGACTTCTCACCCAACACTGGCTACGACTCGCACACTGCAAAGGGAACCTTTGCGCTTGGCTTGAACGGTGTCTCAGACGCAAACTTGCCCAAGATCAAGGAAACTATTTTCGACGAACTCAGAGGCGTTCTCGCTAACGGCCTTGATCTGCAGAAGGTCGAGGGTGTTCTGCACCAGCTTGAGCTTGCAATGAAGCACAAGACTGCCAAGTTTGGTATCAACGTTGTGCGCACCGTTCAAGGCTCGTGGTTCAACGGCAAGGACCCCTTCGACTCGCTCGAGTACAACAGCATCGTTCAGAAGTTCAGGAGAAACCTTGCCAAGCCGCGTTACCTTGAGCACCTGTTGGAGAAGTACTTGCTCACGGATGACAACTTGACTTACACCATGAAGCCTTCAGCTACATTTGCCGAAGAGCTCGTTGCGGAAGAGTCTCAACGTCTCCAGAAGAAGATCGCCGAGGAGTCTGAAAAGCACGGCAGCCTCGAGAAGGCACAAGAATTCTTGCGAAGGCAGGAAGCCGAACTTGTCGAGGAACAAGATGCTGGCCGCACTCAGTCCAACGATTGTCTTCCTATGCTGAACGTCAGCGACATTCCGAGGAAGCAAAAGGAGATCACCCTCAGAGATGGCTCTGTCGAGCACGCTACGGTGCAGTGGCGCGAGGCTCCTACCAACGAGATGACCTACTTCCGTGCGATCGCTCCCCTCAAGGACTTGCCTGACGAGCTCCGTATGCTCATCCCGCTCTTCTGCGACAGTCTGATGCGCATCGGCACCAAGACCAAGGGCATGGAGGAGCTCGAGGATTTGATCAAGCTCAAGACTGGTGGCATCAACGTTGGCTACCACGCAGTCGGCTCGCCGTTCGACTTGCAGGGAGCTGAGGAGGGTCTGAGCCTGTCCGGTCACGCGTTCGACCGCAATGTGCCTGCCATGTACGAGCTGCTGCAGACCGTCTTGTTCGAGACCGATTTTGAGTCACCAAAGGCCTACAAGATGATCAGGGAACTACTTCAGTCCGGTGCCAGCGGTGCTGTCGACGCCGTTGCTGGCAGCGGTCACATGTATGCCGCGATGTACGTCAATGCAGGCCTGAAGCCAAGTGGCAGGATGGCTGAGCAGACCGGAGGTCTGACTCAAGTCAAGCTCATTGCCCGTCTCGCTGCTGCTGAGGAGAACCCCGAGGCAATGAAGGAGCTCGTCCAGAAGCTCAAGGCCATCCAGGCCATCGCCGTCAACAACATGAAGACCAATATGCGTGTCGCATTGACCTGCGGCGCTGACTCAACTGGCCCGAATGAGCAAGCCCTCAAGCAATTCCTCAGCTCTACCTCTGCCACCGACTTCACTACTCCCGAGGTCGCTCTTAATGCTCAAACTGCCACATACCCTTCGAGCGGTAACACATTCTTCAACATGCCCTACCAGGTCTCCTACTCCGCCCTTGGTCTGCCGACAGTGCCCTATGTTGACCCTCGCGGCGCTTCCTACGCTCTTCTGGCTGCTCTTCTCACACACAAGCATCTGCACCACGAGATCCGCGAGAAGGGTGGCGCCTATGGCGCTTTCGCCTACTCCCGGCCTGTCAACGGCATCTTCACACTGTCGTCGTACCGCGACCCGAACCCTGAGAATACGCTCAACGTGATGAAGGATGCTGGCCGATGGGCTGCTGAGCGCGAATGGACAGCACAGGAGCTTGAGGAGGCGAAGCTGACCGTCTTCCAAGGAATCGACGCGCCCATGAGCGTAAGTGCAGAGGGCCTCTTGCGCTTCGAGGTTGGCGTCACCAGGGAGATGGAACAAGAGAGGAGAGAGCGCTTGCTTGATGTCACCAGAGAGGATGTTAGGAAGGCGGCTGAGGATGTTGTGAAGGGTCTCGGTGAGGGCAAGGGCAACTTTGTCCTCTTGGGCCCCAGGAAGCCTTTTATTGACGAGGCTAATGGTTGGAAGGTTGAGGACATGGCCAAGGAACTGGCCGAGAAGGCGGCTTAGATTTGTTGATGTTTGGCGGCGCGAGATGTAGATACCCAGCTCTTCTGTACGATGACTACTGTTAATTGTATTATATTAAGATTTCCAACTATGTAAGTCAGACGTTGTTTCTTGTCGTGGTCAATCTCCAAGCATCGCGAATGCTGGGGTGTCCCTTCGCTGCGAGCTGACATCCTTCGTAGGTAGATTGACATGCCATTGTAATTACCAACCTAGTACCGGCATACCCAGCAGCAATGGAGGAAACAAGATCCGTTGACATCCACATCATAGATGGCTGGGCATAGCCAGGGTGGCTTGTGAGGTCAAGGCTTGCTGGCGAATTCGACCTCACTTCACTTCAAGTCTTGGCGGCCGACCTCGCCTGCACCCGCTCAACCTCACATCACGCAATGACGTCTTCTTTTTGTGAACCGGCGTTACACACACTAATAACGAAGCGAATAGAGGAGACTAGATCCCAACCTCATTTCCCTCGCGAGCGATCGCCCGCGCAAGTGAGCCAATGACTCCTCAGCACAGACCATCTCAACCTCACGTCACAACATGTTTTGCAGCGCTTCACTCAAATGAAGAGCAAGCCAGCCAATGGCAGAGGTTGAATTCAAACTCATTTCCCCTTTGAGCGACCGCCCCCTCCGCACCGACCTCCAATCACTCTTCAACCTCACCTCACCGCAGCAAACATGATGACGCCTCCTCCAAAAGCCCGCACACACACGCACTTATAAGTATTTTCCTCCTCCCACTCCTCCGGCTCCTCCTCGACACCACCAACCATCATCCCCATTTTTTTCTCTTTGCTCCCTCAACACCACCACTCTTTCCTCTTCCCTTTTCCCTCCTTCATCGCCACCACTCGTCCTCCTTCTCCTCTTCCTTCTCTCCTTTCTCCACCACAACACCACACCGCCACTAACTCGTCAACCTCGACAGCACCAGCAGAAGAACAAGAAGAAAGCGTCTGACGGCCTCGCCACAAGCGAGCCGTCAGACATCCATACTGACCAAACCCACCAGACACCGAACCCGAACCCAAACCCGAACCAAATCAGGCTCAACGCTTCTGACACCCCGTACCTCAACATTCGGAGGACAACAGGACTCAGGACGACATCCGACACCGTCCCGTGGCTGATCGTTCTTCGGAACCCTTAAGCTCCAGAGGCTAGGCTTGAATTTTGTCTTCGGACCTCTTCGCCAGTGACGCGCTCGCTACCATTTGCCTCCGGTGGGCGTCTGGTAGCCGGGAACGATCGGAGACGCCAACCCAGCAACATCTCGATATCGTCCCGTGTCGCATCGGTCCTCGGACCTCTTAAGGCACTGAGGAAGTTAGGTCGAAAGCGCTCTGCCTTCGGGCAACCTATTGACCAGTGACGCTTTCTTGCTGCCTGCGGCTTCGGCCCCGGGTTCAGCCGGGTGATTGCGATCGATTGACTGGAGAGGAGAGAGGAGCAGGGAGGAAACCGAAGGAGGAGACCGAGCAGGACAACCCGAGCACGACCACCCAACACGACCACCCCGAGCACGACAACCACCGAGCACGACAACCCCGAAGACGACAACCCCGAAGACGACCACCAAACACAACCACAACCACCACCAAAACCCGAGAACCACAACCGGTATGTATTAACTCCAATCCATTTTGAGGCCTGTCGGTCGCTTTCTTCTTCTTCTTCTTCTTCTTCTTCTTCTGCTGCCACTTCTGGCTGCACCGCAAGGTATGTTGTCATTATCTCCCCAGTGAATCACTAACATGGCCGTCCGACACTGATGGAGTGGAGATATCTGGCATCGGGTCAAGTGGAGTGGGCATGGATGCAGGGTATTTAATCAGTTGAATCAATGTCTTCATCAATCCAACCAATTTCCCTTCCTCATCAGTTCAATCGATGTCTTCATCAATTCAGTCAATATCTTCACCAATATGATCAGACCTCACCTGAAGTTCAACATGCACAAGTTCCCAGAGTAAAGTTGCAAATGGCAGCAAGCTCAAAGCTTGCTCTTACCACCACTGAGGTATGATTGCTGTGTCTGCATGATGTCCACGCACTCTGCCACCATCTCTTCGACGATCTCCTTCGCCGGCTGCACCTTCTCGATCACACCAGCAACCTGACCCATCAAGAAAGGTATGTCGAAGTCCTTGTCTTGCTCCATATCTTGCTGCAGCGGCACAATGCCGCTGTCGCAAAGCTGCTTCACCTCCGCCGGCCTGTCCACTTCCCAGGACTTGATGTAGTCGTTCATCTTCACTCTGAGCGGTCGACCGGACACCACGAGTGTGCGCAGAGTATCTTCGAAAGACGCGGAAACCACGGCCTCCTTGTGCAGCTCACTGCACCCAGCCTCCTTGGATGCAACAAACCGCGTTCCCACCCAAGCTCCAACCGCACCGAAAGACAACATCGCCGCCAGAGAGCGTCCGTTGTAAATGCCTCCCGCAGCAACGACCGTCGCGGGCTTGCCCGTCAGAGGGCTCGTGTACTGCATCGCCACATCAACCACCGACGGGATCAGGATGCTAGTCGCAATGTCGCCAGTGTGCCCGCCACCCTCACCGCCCTGAGCGCAGACAATATCCACACCAGCCTTCAAAGCCTTGTGTGCATGCTTGGGGTGGCCAACCATGTTCATGATGAGAATACCAGCCTCATGCAGCCTCTTGATAACATGCGCCGGCGGCACACCCACAGCACTCACAAAAAGACGGGCTTTCTCCTCAATCACAACTCCAATAAGTTCGTCCAGCTGGCCGTGCGTGTAGTCGTGGTTCGTCTTCCTCGCCGAGCCACCGACCTGCGGAAGAGCGAGGTCCACGCCGAAAGGCAAGTCCGGACTTGCAAGGTTCGCTTTGAGCTCGTGGATGATCTCGCGCATCTGCGCCGGCGTGTACCCCAGCCCTCCAATCGTCCCAAGGCCTCCGGCGTTGGACACAGCAGCTGCCAGCGGCCCGGACGATGTGCGAGCCATTCCAGCAAGCAAGATCGGGTATTTGATGCCGAGCAGGTCGCACAGGGGCGTCTGAAGCGTGGGAGGTGACATGGCGAAGGGTGTAATGTGTAAGAAGTCCCGTATTCAGATGTTTTTTGGTAGTAGTGTTGTTGTTGACTACCTCTAGGTTGTTATCGAGCTTTAGGATGCAATCAAATGTGGAGTATGGTATGGTATAGTGGCACTTTGCCCTTTGAACTAACACTGCGCTTCCATGTGTAGAAGTAGCCCTTTCGGTAATAATGGTCTTCGCTTACGGCTAACATCGTCTTAGGACTCCTTGAAGTGAAGTGGTTCGTTTCTGCGGGGTGCCTCGGTTCTTCAGGGCGACATGAATCGCACGTGGTCAGGCGTCCTGGGAATGGAACTCACTCCATCCCATTAATTCTGGAAGACCGAAAACCGTACAAACTTGTCTCTGTTCACATACCAACCGAGGAATTCCGGGCTCGACGGATGGACTTTCAGGAGTGTCAGAAAGTGTATCTAAAGACACAGAAGGCAAGCACGGCAGGGTTGAACACCACTATGCCGGAATCAGCACCCCTGCATGGCCCTGGTTTGACACGATCCACTCCGCTCTGCTTCGGATGAGTAAGCTCTACTTCGCTTGCAACTCGACGCACAACGCATACATGCATCAATCTGGACGACTGGTGCTGAAGGGACGATGCACTGCCGGCCTGAAGATCGCCCCTCACAGGATTTCTTCTCTGGACGCTTTTGGTGCGATAGTGCGCCCTGGAGATAGTTGAGCGCCTGTAACTCCGCGAGCCAGAAAATACGGAGATAGGTGGACTCCCATGATGTAAATGACGAACGGATTTACTGTAATGAACGCATAGCCCACAGCGTCATGTCGAAAAAAAAGAAAAGACAAGACGGGAGAGCGTAAGTATACTTAAGGAGGCGGTGTTGACAGCTTTGATTGGTAAGTGTCTTCCTTTCCCATTCCAGAACAAGATTACCTCTATACCAGCCAAACACAATCTACTACGCTCAACATGTCTCAAAACCCTCTGGCCAAGAAGAGTAGCAATGGCGTCGACTTCACACCCACTATCCGCAACGACACCTACGACTTCGTCAAGCCTGAGCAATGGGACCTCTCCTCAAGGAGCGTCCTCGTAACCGGAGCCTCCAAGGGTCTAGGCAAGGACAATGCTATCAGCTTCGCCCGCGCCGGCGCATCAAAGATCGCCATCGCAGCGCGCTCAGGCATGGAGGAAGTTGAGAAGGAGATGAAAGCCGCCGCGCAGAGAGCAGGCAAGAAAGAGCCCACAGTCCTGTCGCTCAAGCTGGACGTCATGGACAAGCAGAGCGTGAGCGACGCTGTGGCCAAGATCGAGAAAGAGTTTGGTGGCTTGGACATTGTCATCAACAACGCCGGCGCTCTGGAACAATTCACGCCCATCGCCGACTCGGACCCAGATGACTGGTGGAGGACGTGGCAGGTCAACACTTTCGGCGCCTACCTGGTTGCGCGCGGCACCATCCCTCTCTTGCTGAAGAAGGAAGGCGGTCTCAAGACGATTCTGAACGTCTCTAGTATCGGCGCTCATTTCGTCATGCATGGCGCCTCGGCTTACCAGACGAGCAAGCTTGCTCTTATAAGGTTCACAGAGTTCGTCAACGCCGAGTATGGCGAGCAAGGGATTCTGAGCTTCGCGGTGCACCCTGGTGGAGTGATGACTGAGCTCTCGAGTGGCATGCCTGAAGCTTCTCACCATATGCTGTCAGACAAGCCTGCTCTCGCGGCGGACACCTTTGTGTGGTTGACTGCAGAAAGGCGTGACTGGCTTGCTTCGAGGTACATCTCTTGTACGTGGGACATGAAGGAGTTCAGTGAAATGAAGGAGAAGATTGAGAAGAGAGACCTTTTGAAGGTTCGCCTGGATGTTGGTACGGACTAGAGTGTTACCTTCTGAGCGTTCTGCATAACGAATACGATGGGATTCATTTGCCATGTCCACAGCTTCACGTACATGATTCGGAGCTCATCGACGTGGCTGCAGAAGTCGAGCCCCCGTAGAAAGTAATGACAAGGAATCACGTTAACTATCTCGCCATCTCGTTCAAGCACAACGGAACGCTCTCGGAAATCGTGGGGGCCCGTTTTCGTTTCCGAAGCTGCGAGCAAGCGACATCGGCATTTGAACATCTGCAAGAACGACAGACAATGTATACAACAGCCAACATCAAAGTAGGTATATAGTTACGACCTGCCCGTATAAGAGGTATCCATTGCTCCGTCCATAGTGATTCGTAGTAGTCGAGCCGGGGTGAGCCGCCACACCACGCACGGCAGTGCTGGGTTAAAGTCATTGCCGAACTCTGACCTCAGCTTGACTGCCGATAGATGGAGACATCATCAAGCATTATTTAATCGCGGCTCTACCCCTCAACAACACCCTTTTGTTGCCTCCCATTCGTTTGAGGCATTTGTGGTATACCTACACGCCAGACCTTGTAATCAGCTTTCGTACTCAGGATCAACATGGCCCCTAAAAATGTGCTCGACTTGCGCATCGCGATCATTGGAGCCGGTAATTTCAGATCTCGAACATGAATTTCTTGACAAGTATCTGACGATGATGCAGGCATGGGAGGACTCGCTACGGCATTGGCTCTCGCAAAGCAAGGCTTCACACAAATCGACGTCTACGAGGCAGCTTCAAATCTAGGCTTCGTCGGAGCCGGAATCCAGCTAGCACCAAATATGGCCAGGATCCTTGACAGACTGGGTGTCTGGAAAGACATTGAAGCAGAAGCAGTCGACTTGAAAGAGACGTTCATCAGGCGTGAGTCCACAGCTGCGTTCCTCAACCAATCGACCAATGTGACTTACAACCACCACAGAGGGGTCCACCAACGAGCAGCTCGCCCACGTCGATCTCGCCTACATCCGCGAAACATACAAATACCCTCACATGGTGGGCCACCGCTCAAATCTGGCCAACTCTATCTACGAAGGCTGCAAGCGAGAGAAAGCAGTCAACTTCTTCTTCGCCACCGCCATTGACTCCGTCACCTCCTACGGCCCCACGCCCTCGTTCAAAGCAATCCCTCGCAAAGGCGGGGAGCCCTACACGGTCGAATGCGACGTCCTGCTCGCCGCCGACGGGATCAAATCAGTCGTCCGCGACCAGCTCCTGAAGCAAACAGGCGTAGACGCCAAGATCGTCGACACAGGCCAGGCAGCCTACCGAATCATGCTGCGCCGTGACGAAATGGAGCACGACCCGGAGCTCCTCCAACTCATCGACAGCGAAGCCGTCACGCGCTGGATCGGAGAGAAGCGCCACATCATCGCCTACCCGGTATCGAACAAGACCATCTACAACCTCAGCAGCGTGCAACCGGACCGCAACTTCGCCGAAGCACCGTCGGCGACTTACACGACCCGCGGCAGCAAGCAGCAGATGATGGACACTTTTGGTGACTTCTCGCCCATGGTGCTCCGTATGCTCGACTTGGTCAAGGACGGCGAGGTGTGCGAGTGGAAGTTGCGCGTGCACGAGCCGCTGCCTTTCTGGACGCATGAGCAGACGGCGCTGTTGGGCGATGCGTGCCACCCGACTCTGCCGCATATGGCGCAAGGAGCGGCGCAGGCGATCGAGGATGGCGTTGTGCTGGGCGTGGTGTTGTCCAAGCTGCCCGACACATCGCCCGAGGCGATCAGGAAAGCTCTCAAGGTCTACGAAGAGGTGCGGATGGATCGGGCGTACCGTCTGGTCGAACTGGCTGCGGCAAGCGGTCGAGCATTACACTTGCCCGATGGCGCTGCTAAAGAGGAGAGGGACAGGCAGTTTGCGGCTCTCAAGGAGAAGAAGGGAGGCGCTGTGCCTGATAAGTGGGCGGATGCTGATGTGCAGAGGATGATTTACGGCGAGGATATTGCGAAGACCGCGGATGAGAAGTTCGAGGAGCTTTTCGCAAAGGCTTGATCTGGTTGGAGCATGTTGCTGTATATACTTGGTATGATACCAGGCCTGCTGCCATTCTATGAAGGCAAGGAGACCTTAGCGGTAAGCCGACACTTCCATGCACTTGATCAGGTTTTCGACGAAGTTCGACATCTCCTTCGGGGCCTTGAAGAGGTTCTGTGCTGTTGCGGTAGGAGATTGTGTACCAGAATCACATTGTGGCGGCTAGAAATCCCTCCCATCCCGATATGTCGGCATACAGATTGTAACTAGAGTAGCTCACCCTTGGCTAGATCAATCTTCACTGTTACCATCCTCTACGCACCTTTGCACCCCAGGCTGTCAAATAGGTACTTCGTCACAACGAAACTTGGCCAGCTGTTTCGGGTCTTCGAGCTGTTATCAGGAGTGGCCGGGATCCCTGCAGGGTGTGGTTGCACAAGCATAAGCGAGCCGTGGCCTCCGTGCCTACGCGCCTATGTTCTTTGATTATATGGACCTCGCGTTGTAGTACAAACGCAACACGCGTTCTGCCTAGACCTGTGTACCTCTGAGTGATTAAAAGTACCTTCGCACACTGATATCGCAAACAACACCCACCGTCCACATCCCCCGTCTAGGTGCTAGTTAGCAGTCACAGAAAAGCATCCAGCTCATCATGTCAGCACTCCGGCTCCTACATTCACGCACCACCCGGGCCTTTGCTCTCGCTTCGAAATCGCCACTCGCGATGCAACATGTCTTCCACCCAAGACATATGTCACGGCTCAGACCACCAGTCATCCGTAATTTAAAGAAAATCAAACGCCTCGAGAACCAAGTCGCGGCGGTCATGGCGAATCCCAACCTCGACGAACAGCACAAGTATCGCGTTTCGAGGCGACTCTGCGCAGAAATCGATTACGAAACGGCGTTTCGCGACACGGTGGCGCGTCACCAGAAGCTCCTCGACGAAGTCCATCATCTTGTGGGACTGGCCCCGGAGGAAAAACTTGGTTATTACGAAAGGGTTGTAGAAGGTGTCTTGAAGGAGTGTTTGATCCTCGAGAGGCAGCTGTCCAGCCGACTTTGGCAATCCAAGAAGCTGTGCGTTTCCGCACCTTGGGGTGAGGTTCGGGTGTCTCATCGCGTGGTACATTTTGCCATGCTACTGTCCCTGAATGGAGTTCTTTCGCCTATATGGCGTCTATCTCTGCGGGCTTTGTTGTCGATCATGGGAACAGAAGACCTAAGAGAATATTGGAGGCACGGCCATTCATGCTCTCCACTGCTGTTGTAACGTTAGCTCGTGAGGAACATTCGGGGCCACTGCACGCTTCAAGATTGAAGCACATTTCAAAGAGAAAGATTTGACTTTCGAATCATGTCGAGCTGAATACCAGAACTACCTTTGCTTTCTATGGAAGACGGCGCGTCAGAGAAGAGCCAGAGAAGGAAGACATAAGACCTTTTTGCCAGTAATTAATGCCGTGAGGAATGCGCTTTAATCCCATGCAGTCACAGGAACACCAGTAAGAAATACGCAGAAGTCGCTAAAAGGAAAAGGCGGTTCAGGCCTGTCCGATGCGGCCTCTCAAGTTGTTGTGCCAAACCGCCTTGGGGCGTTGGGGATATCGTTGAAAGGGACGAAGTTCGAGTCAAGTGGCAGAAGCGGAAATTAGCAAAGTGCTCACATGAAGTCGTCACTGTCGGGTGTGTTAGCAAGCGTGTATTGTCGAGCCACATCATAGTTCACTTACTCTTCAAGACCGTCATCGTAAGCCATGGTGTCAGCCCTCGAGCTGATGTCCTTGGTTGCAACCACTGAAGGCTTGGTCTTGGCAGCCTTGCTCTTCTTGCCGCCCTTCTCGGCGGCCTTCTCCTCCTTCATCTTCTCGTTGCTCATGGTGGAAAGGCCAGTGGCGATCTTGCGGACCTGGTCGCTGTTCAAGTCCTTAACAAGCTGCTTCGCGAAGTCCTGCATGAAGATCGCGTACTGCGGCTTCTTTGCGTTGAGGGTGAGGAGGCCGGTAAGGGTCTCGTTGAGCTTTCTCCACTCGGCCGGGTTGGCGGGCTTGAAGAGCTTCATGCTGGAAAGGTCGACTGCGGACGCGGGGTCATCGCCCTCCTGAACGGTGACGGCCTTGGGAGCACCACGCTTGTCGGAGATGCCGATGTTGCCGAACATGTCTTCTGCGTTGGCGAGGTCACTAGCCTTCTCCTCCTCACGCAGACGCGCACGTTTCTCGGCCTCGGTTTCCTCCTCATCGCTGGCCTCCATGTCCTCCTCCATCTTTCTGCGCATGGCCGCCGCACGCTTCTCTTCTATGCGCTGACTCTTGCTCTTGTGGTTTGCCTTGGCCTCGGCCTCAGCCTTTGCCTTTGCCTCGGCGGCCTTTTTCTCCTTCTCGCGCTCGACCTCACTATCCTCGGCGGCATCCCAAGAGTCGAGGACGTCGGCATCATCCTCTTCGTCATCGAACTTGCCACGGCGGGCGGCAACAACAGGGGGAGAGGAGGGAGGGGTGCTCTCAGAGTCCTCGTCATCCCAAGCAGCGGGCGCCATGATTGCGGTTATGTGTGTGTGGAAGTGTTGGTGTTGGCGGAATGTAAGACCGGTCGCACTGAGTCACAGCGCGGGGTCAGGATCGTATTGTTGTTCGCGGAGAGAGAGGGCGAAGGCGAAGTCTTTATTCGGATTGTTTGTGGGATTGCTTGAGCTTAAAGTAGCTTTTTGGTTAAGACGACAGGTGAGAAGAGGAGAATGGAAGGCAGGTTTTGAGTTGGAAGGGAAGAAAGTGAGAGAAATCCGCGCTGGTGCCCGTGGTGGGATGGCTCGCCCTCGTCATGGCCTCGTCCTAATTTCGAACTTAGCGTGTCGCAATCGCCGCGCCAATGACCAATCGACTCTCTCCATTTCCTTTTAGCACATGTTCCCCTGGACCGACTCGCGTGCTCTATTGCTGGCCGGTATATATTTGCACACTCCTTTTAAACACATCAAGATGCCAACCCCTCGAAAATGGCCTTCGACACTGCTATTTCGTGTCTTTGTGCAACAAGAATACCCGTTCATCACACGACAAGTGCTCCACCGCTGTGCGATCTCGGAAGTTGGGCATTAACATATTGTGACTCAAACCACTGCTGGTGGAGTCTTACGGGTTTCAATTATAGGTAGCTCTCGAGTTCGCTACAGAGCTTCTGATGCAACCAAGTTGT
>Ga0265797_10002469_pt1 | contig 31041 bp, 21 predicted proteins | sample P2T30metagenome_FD_192433 | JGI IMG/M metagenome (GOLD analysis project Ga0265797, IMG submission 192433) | Plant litter microbial communities from East Loma Ridge, Irvine, California - P2 T30 | ecosystem: Environmental > Terrestrial > Plant litter > Unclassified | place: USA: California... | reverse complement strand
GTTCTCTTTGTTCCTATAGAAACTCTCCTCTTACTGACCATTCGCAGCAATCTTACAATCGCCAACCACGTCGTCTTTGTGTCACCCTTCCTAGCAAAGACACAATATGATTACGATTCCGCCATGGCACAAGCGATCGCCCGAAGTCGCCGTTATGGCCAGAAAAAGAAAGTGCACATTTACCATGTGGTTGCGCTACGGACGATCGACGTTGATATCCTTGAGCATCGCCTCAGACGGAGTGAAGCCCTCACTGCCACAGATTCTACGGCCAAGTCGTTAGAATCATTATCTACGAAGAAAGAAAAAACACGACTCGCCAGGAATAACAAGGGCGAGATCATGCTAATACCGCATACGTGGTTAGCTGACAAAGCGAAGCGAGAGATCCTGGGTATTGAGGAGTCACCGGATAGGCTCACCTCCCTGATCAACTTCTCTGAGACATTTGAGCAGGAAGACGACGAGTCCTAAGGCAGGCATACAGCAGGCTTGTCGACTGCGATTCACCTTTCAATTTCGTCATTAATCATTTCCGCATAGTCAAGGCGCAAAGTGTAGTTAGCATGATGCCCGCAGTCGGGCACAATGCATCTTTGTCCATTACAATCACACTCATACTGTCATCGTGATGTATTCGAGACAAGCACAATTGACATTCCAGCACTACCAACTACCTAATCTGGCCTGTTGCATACGAACTAGATTAGTATCTCAGCCCCAGCCCACTCTGCTTAGCATAAGCACCACTACCAACCCCCACCAGGGCTCACCGGTAATTCCACCCATCATCATCACCATTACCAGCTCTCCGACCAGTTCAACACCACATACCCCTCTCGAAATACTGCCAAGCCAGGTCGGCTCCACATGCCGCACTCCGCTGAACGGTGAAGGAACGGTACAAAGGTACTTAAGCGCCCCGCGTTAACCGTGTTTCTAGTTAGCAGATGCCCGAATAGGATATTGCTTCTTTGAATGGATGATGGGTGTATTTGACCGATCAGGGCAATGCTGGGTTACAGCTTTCCATGGTTTTTGAAGAGAGTTACTTGGATGGGAAGGTTGGAGTGGATATAATTCGTAGGTGAACCAAGGGTTGCGAGATATGCGGCTATAACGTGGTTCGGGGAGACGGCGCAGGCGACATGGATGGGTAGGGTGTGATTTCGTGGTTCATCTGTTTCATTGGTGGCACGGGAGGATACAGGGTGTATGCGTGTGTGTCGCATGTGCTATCGCATTTCTGGTTGTCAGTTCACAAGCTCGAGTCGCCCTAGGGTATTGCACTTGGCCAGGCTGAAGACTTAGAACTTTGATTCGCGCGTCCTCGCCTCTCCTCTCAGATAGTACAAAAGTGATGTGTCAAAAACCAAGTCCTTTTCCATCGCCAAACGCCTCGCCGAATGCTACATCAGTCTCGATGCCTGCTCCAATCTGAGTGCCTATGCACGGTTGGAGGAATTACGCATGCGCGCTTTAGCTTGCACGGTACGCTGTACGCAAACAATGCTCTCCTGTTGCACTGCATCTTGTCCATGCCCCGAATGCTTATATGACCCATCGGTAACTGGCGTATCGACCGGCTGTCTCGGATTTTCGGATAATCTTGACAACAGAGCCTCTCCTCAGGCCTAGGTACTTGGCGACCGGGTCGGTGGACTGGATTCTGGGCAGCTGTGTCTGCTTCAAACGGTATCGCTGGAGCAGTTGCTGCTTCTCCTCGTCGCTCAGCAGGACATGCTTGGGCACCAACTCGTGCTTTGTGATGTTGACGAGCAAATCTTGCTCAACAAAGACCTCTACACCGCCCTTGGGACCATCGGTGATGCTTGTCGCGCCGCGCAGGAGTCGAATGGCCATACCCGTCATGGGCTTTACGGTGACCATGATGCCGGAGTGGAAGGAGCCGTTGACAAGATGGGACATGTAGTCGCGCAGTTGCTTCATTCCGACGTTCTCGTCTGCGTTGAACTCGATCCAGATGGTACCGATATTGGGCTGGGGGTTCGGGTTCTTCTTTGTCGGGGCGTCGGTGTACTTTGCGAGCATATCTTCGGAGGGCTGGCAGGAGAAGTTGAGGCGCGAGCGGCTGGTAAAAGGTCAGTACTGGGGCCTAGAGATGGGCATGATTTGGCGCATACTCAGGCTCGCCGTCCTCGCGCGCATATTTCCTGGCGAACTCTTCGAGCGACATGGTCATGTCGTCTTCGACGATCATGTAGCCCTTTATGTACAGTCAGCGCGCAGTCCATGGTGTTCCAAAGCGCATGCGCAACCCACCCGGTCGTTCATCATCTCCTTGGTTGTCCGCCAGACCCTCCACAGGCGAATAAGAGACGCGCCGTACTTTTCGCCTTCCATGTTTGCCGTCGCTAACGTTGATTGTGGAGTAAGGGTGTAGGGTTGGGGTGTCGGCGCAACAGGTGAGTGAAGTCGGTCGCGTCAAAGAAATCTCCAGAAGTCCCAAAGGGCAGGCCGGGCGTCGGCTTGGCATGCAGCGCTAGCGCGGAACCTGGAGCTCGACCCCCACCAATTCCGCCCATCTCGAACCTGAACATGGCCTCTTCAAACGAAATCCCCAATCTACGAACACTTCTCGGACAAGGCCGTGGCGGATCATCACGAGGCAGAGGACGTGGAAGAGGCGGCCTTGGTACTTCTAGCGAGGGACGGGCACAAGTTCTCGACAATGCCGTCAAGGCTACGGATCAAGATGCGGCGGGGAGCAGGGTGAGCTGTGTAGAGCTTGGCTATCTTCACGACCCGTATGCGAAGCTGTTTGCGACACAGCAGACGACAAGGAAACTGCCATTGCTCAACCGGGGCACTTATGTTCGCACCTCGGCCATCGACCTCTTAGTCGCCAAGTTCCTCACTACCCACCCGTCGTCGGCGAAGCAGATCGTCTCCCTCGGTGCTGGCACTGACACGCGATTCTTCCGCCTTCTCGATCTATACCCTCAGACGCGCCTCGTATACCATGAGATCGACTTCCCTACCAACACACAGGCCAAGATAGCCGCCATACAGAGGCAGCCGCTACTGCATCGGAAGCTCTTACACATGCCGTCAACTTTGGACTCGTACTATTCGGATACCTACAACATTCATGCGCTTGACTTACGGTCTCTGGCGAGTTCGTCAGAAGAGGCGCCCCTACCTCAGATACCCAACCTGGACCCGAGCATACCTACATTGATCTTGTCCGAGATGTGCCTGGTTTACTTGCAGCCTTCGACAGTAAAATCGATAGTGTCATCATTATTGACGCATTACCTACACCCTGCAACGCCCGCCTCTCTCATACTCTACGAGCCTATCCTACCCCAAGATGCCTTTGGCCGGACCATGATATCGAACCTCCAGAGCCGAAACATCCACCTTCACACATTGACGGCATATCCCGAGTTGGGCGACCAACGCGCACGCTTACAGGGCTATGGCTTGACAGACGGAGCCAAGGTCGCAGATACAAACACTATCTGGCGAAGATGGACTAGTGATGAGGAGAAGGAGCGCATCGCTGGTTTGGAATTCCTAGACGAGCTGGAGGAACTGGAAATGTTACTCCGGCATTACTGCGTCGCATGGGGCTGGAGAGACGGCGAAAGCGATGTCTTTTCGAAGGCTTGGGCGGATGTAAGGGAGTAGGGATCGGTAGACCCTCACTTGAGATGCAGCCGTGAGCATATTGATAATTATCCTGTATCTGAGAACGAACAAGGAATCTATGTCTGCGGCATACCCGAGAGTTGTGACAAGACCTGTGTAAAGTGAAAGCCACGTGCCTGCGCGCCGAATGCACCTCACACGCTAGGCCCAAGGCGGCTTTGTCCGGGCGGCGCCTTGAACCCCAGACACGATGCTTGCGACAACAAGAACAACGTTTATTTACCCACCACTCGCCCGAACTCGACGCCACTGCTGGAAAGAGCAAAAATTACCCGACGATACACAATGGCATAGTTGCTGCCTCAGCGTACCGACAGCGATTGCACACGCCCCCAACACAGTTTCTCCATAACAAACAAAACAACAAGGAGTCGCTGCCGCCATGGCAGTGCGCAACACCACACAGCCGTCCTTCAACTTCCTCACTGGCGAGGAAGAGGAGCCAACACCTGCGCCTGCCACCGCCAAACGAGAACCTCTCCGCGAAACGTTCCGAACCACATTGCGAGCCTCGCAGAATGCGCCGCACACGGTTGTCCCCTCGGACCCCATCAATGAGGATCTCCGCGCCCAACTCAATACCCTGCGATATGAGATCGAAACAGCGAAGCAGGAGAAGGAGATGATGAAGTTGGAACATGCGCAAGAACTCCGCGATGCCCAAAACCGCGCCGATGCCGACTTTCGTAAAGCGCAGCAAGTCGAGGCATCCAACACCCTTACCGCGAAGAAACACGATGCGCTGACCAAGGAAATGGCCGAGGTACAAACACGGGCTGCCAACGAGCGACAGGCGCTGGAAAGGCGATTGCGCGAGTCTCAAGAAAGAGCGCAATCACTACAAGAAGAATACGATGAGGTCAAAGAGGAGTTGTCGACATCGCAGCGGCAGAATGAGCACCAATATAACACACTACAAACCGAACACAAGGCGCTCAAGGAGAGTGTCGAGGAGGTACAGGCAGATCTACAAGCCAAGGTCAACGCTTTGCAGATGGCACAGAAGAAGCTCGCGCAGAAGGAGGAGGAAGTCGATCAGATGGAGGCTGAGGTGTTGCGCCTCAAGGCAATTACGGGAGATGCTGAGACGCTGGCAGTCATCAAGAGGGAGCTTTCTGACCAGGTCGCACACATTAAGAAGCTCGAGACCCTGACGAGGGAGCAGAATACCGAGCTCAAGCAGTATCGGAAACAACACAAGGCGATTGAGGTAGTCGAGGAGGAGAAGAGGTCGCTACAGGCGAAGCTGCGTACCATGGATGACTTGGAACGGCAATTGGGAGAGGCTGAGCTGAGAAAGCAGGTTCTAGAAGAAGAGCGCCATTCATGGACGTCGTACCTCGAGGCAGAAGCAGAGATACACGGCGAAGTGCTCTTTGAAACACCTCAAGACCTCGCGAGAGCTTTCATCCAAGAGCGCATAGAAAGGACTGATCTCATCAACAAACTTGGCGAGATCAAGCCCGAGCTCATCGTCAAAGAGGCCAACATACAAGCACTCGAAGAGGAGAAGGCCAAATTACAGGCCGAGATTCAGCAACTCAAGGCAGCTGGAAACACTGCCGCATCGAGTGGTGCCGACGCAAAGGTACGAGCCAGGCTTGAACGGCAGAAAGCGTTAGCGACTAAAGAAGTCGACTTCCTACGTGCCCAAGTTAAAGCTTTCGACGACGAAGAGCGCGAGATGCAGCCTGACACATTCGATGCTGCAAAGTCTGAACGGATAAAGGAGCTCGAAGATCTCGTCGACCAGTATCGTAAAGAGGTTGATACTCTACAAAAAGAGTTCAATAGTCTAGAGAAGCCTGTTGCTGCCACAACAGGCCAAAAGCGCACTCTTGATACGGATGAGAACGAAGAACGCGTAGGCGAGCTGCGCCGAAAGAACCGCCAGTTACAAGATGACCTCGGCGCCCTGCAGAAGAAGATGAAGCTCGTCGAGGCCGAATACAAAGCTCAGCACTCACAGCTTAAGAAACTAAAGGAATCTTCTCGAACACGAGTCCTAGAACTAAAATCCAACCCTACCGCCGACGCGGAAGCCCTAAAACTAAGCACCGTACGCAACCTCCGCGAAGCCAACGCTCAGCTCCTTGACCAGCTCGAGAACCAAAAGACACCACCATCCACGGTCCCACTGGCCACGCTCGATGCGGCTAGAGACGAGCTCGAAGAACTGAAAGCTCAGCTCGCTTCTTCGTCTAAGAAGATTGTACGTCTGAAACAAATCTGGACGGCGAAATCCCTCGAGTTCAGGGAAGCTGTTGCATCCATTCTGGGCTGGAAGCTGGACTTTATGCCTAACGGACGGGTCAAGGTTACCAGTATGTTCAAGCCTGCTGATGAGGAAGGGGAGAACAGCATAGTGTTTGATGGTGAGAACGGGACGATGAAGGTCTCTGGTGGAGAGCAAAGTGAGTTTGCAGGCGAGATACGCGATCAGATTGTGTATTGGGTCGAGGGGAGGAAGGAGATACCATGTTTCCTTAGTGCGCTGACATTGGAGTTTTGGGAGAGGGGCCCGGGTGGGCAGACGATGCATGGCTAGCTAGGAAGAGTTGCGGTATGTAATGAATCTGGTGGATCCGGATGTAATGAACAATTTTTGCAGCAATGGATAGCTGATAAGCAAGGTGGAGAGCTCTTCAAAACAGAATTGATCCGTCCGTGTCCAGTTCATATTTGTTCCCAAGATCAAACCGTGCCCAACCTCCGCATCTCCCTCTCAAACTCCTCGTTCACCAATAGCCTTCGTCTCCATTCCTCCGTCTCTCTTACCCTCTGCACATCCCTCCTATCGATTTTCTTCCACCACCAAAACCAGCCCGTACACCAACACCACGCAAACGCCGCAATGAGAACGAAGTCATAACACAGTAGTGATATAGTCGCAGGTTGAATCCACAAAGGGTGTCTCGGTGTGCTGTGAGTGGATATTTCGATATCAGGAAGGCAAGTCGGCTCTGTTGTGGTTGTGGATGGCGTAGGTGAGGAAATTGAAGTAGGTAGAGGTGTTTGGTATAGTCCTACGATGGTTGTCGGAATACGTTGCATCGTGGCGGTAAGCATTCTTGGTGAAACTGGCGAAGTTGTAGTGGTTGGTAAACGAGTAAGGCATTTAAGCACGGGTAAGGTGAGCGTAGAGGTGTAGGTGATGTCTTGGGCGAGCACCAATGCGGCCCCGGTGTAGTTGGCAAAAAGATGGAGAGTAACAATAGTACGCATAATTGTAATGATGTAATCTCTTCTCCACAGCATGTCGAGCTGCGTCTGCTTCGCCGTGATGAATGGTGTTGGTAATGACTGAGGGTGCGTATTGAGCAGTGAGAGAATCATAAGAAGACAAAGGAGAGACGGAATGGCATCGTGTTGGAATTGATATCCAATAGACAAGAGGAAACTCGCAAATGGACATGAAACAATGATGAGTATGAATTGGGGTGGAGGCAAGCATGCTATTGTCCTTTAGCAGTGGAAAGAAGCCTATCATATGTACATGGAATTTCCCCTTCACCTCCAACGCCAAAACCCCGCTACAGCGCATATATTTTCATTATATTGTTCGTCATCATTGTGCCTTGTCCCACGGCAGGGCGAATGTAGATACCCAATCTTCAACCTCCTTCTTGAGCTCGATGATCTCGGTGATGTCCTCACCCTCGCCAACGTACTCCTTGAATGCAGCCACGCTGGTGGGGTTCTTGCGACCAGTGTCTTCGGCCTTCTTCTTAGCATCCTTGTCCAACTTCTGGGTGATACCAACTGCGCGGTGCACGACGTCGGCCACACGCTTGAAGTCTTCGGTCTGGAAGCCACGAGTTGTCATGGCGGGAGTTCCAAGACGAATACCACCGGGCTTCATGGCAGACTTGTCACCAGGAACAGTATTCTTGTTCGATGCGACGCCGACGAGCTCCAGAACACGCTCGACTCGTGCGCCATCCACGCCGCGGTCCTTGAGGTCGACAAGGACAAGATGGTTGTCAGTGCCGCCTGAAACAATGTTGTAGCCGAGACCGCCGTTCTCCTTGGAGTCACCAAGACGCTGAGCAAGAGCCTTGGCGTTGTCCAAAACCTGCTGCTGGTAGTCCTTGAACTCTTTGGTTGAGGCTTGCTGCAGGGCTACAGCCAAAGCAGTGATGGTGTGGTTGTGAGGTCCTCCCTGGTGGCCTGGGAACACAGATGCGTTGATTGGGCCTTCCAAATCATACATCTCCTTGTTGCCCTTCTTGTCGACCTTCCGTACACCCTTGCGGTAGAAGATCATGGCACCTCGCGGGCCTCGAAGCGACTTGTGTGTTGTAGTTGTGACGATATCGGAGTGGGGGAATGGAGAGGGGATGACGCCGGCGGCAACCAGACCTGAGATGTGAGCCATATCAGAGAGAAGGTACGCGCCAACGTCGTCTGCCAGCTTTCGCATGCGCTCGTACTCGATCAACCGACTGTATGCCGATGTACCTGCAACGATGACCTTGGGCCTGTACAGATGTGCCAATTCCGACATCTTTGCGTAGTCAATGATACCGGTCTTCTCATCGAGCCTGTATGGGAGGGTTTCGTAGTATTTGGATACGGCGGAGATCTTCTTGGTAGGTGTTTGGTAGCCGTGCGACAAGTGGCCGCCATGGGGAAGGTCGAGACTGAGGATACGGTCGTGGGTGTTGAGAACGGCGGAGTAGGCGTAGAGGTTTGCGGGCGATCCGGAGAGGGCTGGAGTTGTGTTAGAGGGCGATGATAGCATTTTTGTCGACTGACTCACGCTGGACGTTGACACCCCACTCCTCCGGGCTCAAACCGAATGCCTTGAGCGCTCTCTGTTGGCATAGACGCTCGGCCTCGTCAATGTGCTCGTTTCCTCCGTAGTATCGCGCGCCCGGGTATCCTTCCGAGTACTTGTCTATCGTGCCATGTCAGCTTAGAATTGTGGTGTGAGAATGCACAGAACGCACTTTGCATAACACTGCCGAGCGCATCGAGCACAGCTTGTGATGTGAAGTTTTCAGAAGGAATCAGGTTTATGAAGTGCTTCTGGCGGTTCTTCTCCTGTAGTAAAAGTATCGTGAGCTTCGTCTTCGCATGTACAGCTTCAACATGTGGCAACGAACCCTGTTGATGATCTGGTAGACGGTAGGATCGGCCTGCTCAAGATCCTGGGAGAGAATCTAGGACTTGTTAGCATTGCCAGTCGTGAATTTCTGTCATGGCGAAGCATACCTTCTGCTGTGCATCCATACTCGTCGCATAGCCCCGCCATTGTTGCCTCTGTATTCTTGCATGGTTGGTGGCAATTGAAGCTGTGGAGCGGGAAGTGAGCTGGCGCAAAGGCGCTCTGCAGGCTGCTCTGAGGTTCGCCATAGTCTCTCAGTCTGGTAGGCAGGGCAGAAGCGTGGCGCGACCTTATAAACGTACTTGATACCAACCGGACTCGTAGTCTCAATGAGGCAACGAAACGATGCGCCCGCTTAATCACGGAGCTACGGCGGCATTGCAGGGGTCATGGCCTCGGCGCCGATTCTCCGTTCTCCGGCGGTAAAATATGAACGCTTCCGTCGCGCGTCCTCTCTTCTTTTCTTCACGTAACTAAACCCGAGATGATATGAATGCTTTCAACTCAGCTGCATCCTCACTTGGCTGGCGCAAGCTGGCTGATGTGGGAGCTGTTGACACGCCCCGGCACCCACCACCTAGGGGGACGAAAAAATCTATGATCGGCTACGTTGCGTAGGAAGCATCTGTTGATGTTTCTGTCCTCTGTCCAGCGTCGCATTGGAATGGAACACGAAATGTTAGTGTCCCTACTTCAATGCCGCTGTTGGAGTCCGTCGCCATGTATGTAGCATTCCAATGTAATCGTCAGTGTCAGAAACCATTCTTGTCGCTCTGCGTGAAGGGCGTTCTATAACGTCATAGCTACATCCTAGCATGATTATAATTGACAATACCTTTGTGCATCCGGAACGAACAGGCGAACGATGCCACCACAACGAGTCGAAGGCACTATACACAAGCTTGCGACATAGATCTGGGATGGCACGGCTGCATCCACACACTCTAGGTACTGCGACTCCGTCCCAGACAATGTGTCCACGATAAGAGCACGACACAGGGCCACCTGAGGCTTCTTTGGAACTTGGGTAGCAACCAGATCATCAGAAGCTCTTGGAGCTTGCGATCCTAGGTCTCGTCTACGGAATGTTGGTGACAGTCTACAAGCGGCTGGACCTTTCGTAGTCATGGAAATTCACGAGTTTTGAGATGGAGCACACTATCGCTCCTCCTTCAACTAGCCGCCAAGGCTACTAGTGATAGCCTCTGGAGCATTGAACCAGGAAAGCGCGCGTCGCAATGACCGTCACTTCCTTGAGCGCGCTTCTCTGTTTATCGACCCCGCGTCTACTCACCTACACCATATCCTGACCGCAATCTCTGCCTCTACACGCATGCACTCACTACACCGCCATCAATTGTTCGCATACAAAAAACTCCATCATGGCACCCAAACTCAAGACATCGAACCCACCTCCTCCAGCGTCATCAGCATCACCTCACAGTCACGATACCAGCCCGGAACTAGGCAGCCCTTCCAAGGTAACGCAATACAACCAAAAGACAGGCCGTCCTGTTCGTAAAAGCGCGGGCAAGATCAAGAGGGTCGCGGGTTACGTCGACTTTGAGGACGCCGAGTTTGACGCCTTGACCGACAGCGAGTTGAGCGAGCTCAGCGAGCTAGACGACGAAGACGACATGGATCCACTCAGTCTATCGGGCAAGAAAAAGAAGAACAAGAAGGGCGCACTGAAGCGTAAACGCAGTCCCTCGCCTCCATCCCCTCACCTAGAGCCTGTCATCAACAACCAAGAGCTTGATGACCTGACCGACAACGAAGAAGGCGGCGCCTTTCATCGAAACCACCCTAAGAAACCACCGATGACCTTGCAGTTCAATGTTCCGCTAGGTTTCCACGGTCCACTCTTCGTTAAGCTCGATAGCACCCTCCTACACATCAACACACAAGGCAAATTGCATGAAATGCAGCCAGGCAAGTCGAAAAAGCTCTGTACCGTGAGCCCAGAGCAGGTGGGAACAATCCCAGCGCGTCCCAAAGGCTTCACAGATCTCCCAGGCGAGCTCCGAAACACTATATATCGCCATCTTTTCGCCCGCAAGGACAAAGATTCAAGGCTTAGAATTCCCTTGAGAAGCATTGATCCCAAAAACAGCCTGACCAAGTCCGCTCAGTTTCTCAGAAGCTGTAAGTTAGTGCACAACGAAGCCTGTTCCATCCTTTATGGTGAGAATACGTTCTCTTTCCATCGTCATTACGATACCCGTGGACCGTACTGGGAGCCGGTACCCAAAGAGATCGGTTATCAGGATGTTTTGCATTTCTTAAGAACGATCGGACCGGAGAACATCCAATACTTGCGCGATGTCGACTTCGTCTTCGATGATGCACGCCCAAAAGACACACCTTACGTCACCTCCAACGAGCAGCGTCGCTATCTGAACGATGACTACCTGATGAACTGTCTGCGAATTCTCCGTGACGCCAAACTCCGTAAGATCTCGATGTATTTTGGTGGGCGTCGACAACTGGGCCGCACCGATGTCAGGTTCCTAGGCTACTTGGAGCAGGTCAAGGCAGACGAGGTGTCGCGGAAAAGCGAGAAGTACTACCACAGCGCTGACAGATACATGAGCCACGTCGCTTGGAACCATCTGAAGGGTAAGTATCCCTGTACGGACTGCATGTGAGATACAAGCTGATTTTGAATCCCAACATTTAGACATGATGACACGCAAAAAGAAGCTTTACGAGAACGAGTAGCTCGGCGCTCACAGCTGTCTTGGTCCAATTCACGGTAGACTGTCATCACCTGTACCTTCTGATACAGTTTTGTTGGGGACAACGGCTATTGAGTTCTCTCACTTTCCACCACCGGCACGTTACCGGTGCTTATCCCTCAGACCAGAATGTTTCGACATACATCATACAGATCTAGCGTTCATCCACACCTGTCTCGACGGGCAAGCCATAAGGAGACTAGGCGTTAAGGACCATCGTTTATACTGAAGGCTGATCTTGTACAATTCACACCCGGGTTCATGTTTGTTAACCGTTAGCGGGTGACCTTGTCAACCCTTGTATTGGCTTTTATGGCAGTACCACTTCATGCAGCATATCACACCAATGTATTTCTCCCAACATAAAAGTCTTAGAGATAGATGAAAATTGTTCCCAACAACTATAGTGATTGGTCCGACCCCTCAGTGACATTGTTCTAAATTACCACCAATGGAATGCTTCTAGGCCACCAATATTGCCCAACGGCTAAAATGGTATGGCCCTAGCCCCCACCCCACCAGCTATCGCTCAGCCAGCGGCGCAACGTGTGAACCATGGAACACGGAATGTACCTTGCATATGCATAAGCGAGCCGTGCGAACGACTTTTCCCTGGTACGCGAACTGAACTGGTAGCTGCAGGGCAAAATGCATCCTGGAAAGTAGGAGCGGGAATAATTTCTACGTGAAACATTGCTGCACGTAGCCGCTGCCAGGTTTTCTTTTGTATGCAGACAATATACCTTGAATGCCGCATTTGCATGTGTCCCGTTACCAGGCATCGGGAACGCGATCTGGACAGGCAGGTGGTCAAATACCAGAAGGGATGTTGATTCCTATTTAGCCTCTGTGTACTATTTGAGCAAGTCCGCGTTCGAGGTTCATAAGACTGGTGTGATATAGCCGGTTAACCCGATGAGCTTCCCAGCCGGGGTGATGTAGTGGGGATACGCGATGCACATTGAAATGGTCGGTGCGGCGAATACGTCAGCGATCATATACGGAGATTTTGCGAACTTGCTAATGAGCGATGGGTGAGGCACGCTGTGGACGCGTTGCGCCTGTAGCTTGCGTGTTTTTGTTCATTCATTCATCGATTCATCTAGACATCGTCATCGTTCGGCCCGAGGAGCAGTCGGGTCAGACGCGCTGTTGTGCCATGACCCTTGGCCAACTTATGCCGTCTTCCCTTTTCGCTTCTTGAACTCTTCTATCCAACCAGCAGCCTTGTCTTTCGGCACCACGCTTATCGTCACCAATCCGTCGACGATCTCCGGCTTCCCGCTTCCCAGTACCTTGCCTAGGCTCATCTTTTTTCCAACTTTGATCAAACCACCCGCTGCGGTCTCCATGTATGATTCGACATTATCGATTGTGTACTCGTGTTGCTCATCCCATGGGAGTGGGAAGATATAGTCGAGATGTTCATCTAGCTTCTCCTTCTCAGAGAACGCCTTGATAAAATCCGATTGCGAGTGCATTGGGTAAAGCAGAATAACCGGTACTGTGAGTGTTGAAGAGGGGTCCAAGCTGTTTTCCAGCTTGACCGTGGCGTCTTCCAGATCTGGGGGCTTCTCCGTGCTCCGCGTCAAGATATTCCGGCTTCGCAATGCAAGTTTCATTGTTGCTCGCTCTGATGCAGCCTTCTCCTCTCGTTCGCGGCGTGCCTTTTCGACGGAATCTATGTACTGCTTTCGAGCATCAATCTTGGTTTTGAGGGCCTTGAGAGGGGCGTTGGAAGCATCTAGAGCTAATCCTCGGTCGCAGGCCCAGGCTGCTTCCTTCAACTTGTCTAGTGCAAGACCAGCAGTGCCTGATCTGTAGAAAGCCTTGATGTTGGCGGGATTGATCTTGAGTGTCGCTATGCAGTCCTGAATGCAGGAGCGGTAGTTCTCTGCTGCATGTTAGCATTCTGCAGTCGAATTGGTGTTGTGAAGAGGCCGCCATGCATGTTTGTGGATCGTGCCTTCGTTCCCGTACTCACTCTTCTCGAGATTGCATAATGCGCGGTTGACATAGACGGCCTCGCCAATCACTCTTTCCTTCTCTGCTTCCTCCTTTTCATCGAGCTCGACAGGGATGACATCTGGTCCTTCTGCATCGGGGTCCGGGTTGGTTTGTGGGCCTTTGAGCGCTGCTATCGCCTTGTCGTAGAACTCTTTCGCGTCTGTCCACTGCTTTGCCCGTGCGCATTCATTGCCTTGTTGTCGGAAGTTTTCAGCAATTTCGGCACGGGTTCCTTCGTACGCCATGGCTTTCAACGCCTCCAGCGCCATGTTCTCACCTCCCTCGCCGTCTGTTTCATCTAAACTTGTCATGAAAATTGGCATGCGGTTCATCTCTTTCATCAAGTCGTCCACACTCTGCGACTTGACCTCTGCCATCGCTGGCGGCAGTTCGGCGGACACCGCCTGTGGTCCATTCTGATCTGATTGCGCCATGTTTGCCTGTTTCGATCCGTCTATATGCGCTGTCTGCAATTTCACGATATGCTTGTTATGACTGTATGGTCGAATTTTCGGTGATGGTCGCTTAGTCAGGCGTGGGCGGGGCTGTCGAACCCTGACCCACGGATTCGGCCATCACTGGCTGCCAGCGACCTGAGCAGGTGAACCACTGAGAACACGGCAGCCCAGCAAAGCCAGGAGGGATGGCGCAGACAACGAGAGGGGCACGCTAAAGTGAGATGGGCCGGCACCGGCGCTTCCGCGTCATGCTATACTGTCTAAGCTTTCCGTCGACGCCGAAAGTTCAGGGAGCGGTAGCCGATTACGACGCAAATCTCCTATTTGCTTTTCTGAGACGACAACACCTCAATAGCGCCGAGCAATACCGAAACAACACCTGATGTGGCATACAATCGTCGGCTGTTGGATCGTGAGCTGCTATGTCGCGCATCAGTGGGCATCATGGAATGTTCTGCTGATTGCCAGACCCTCGTGTAGCGTCCTGCAGCTGTCCGCACATCAGGTCCACTCTCCGCTGGTGGACCACATTGCCCTTGTGATTCTCGCAGCCTGCATACCGAATCGATACTTTGCCCGATGGGATTCACGAATAATGGATCCCCAGTATCTCCACCACCCGGCAAGTCTGTTTATTACGAGGCGCTCAACAGGACGTCACTTCATCACGTCTCCAACGCGCTTCCGAACTGTATCTATCCCGTCTGTGGGGGATAACTCAATCAACAAGCTCAACCTGGTCAAACGTCATGGTAGGTGCCGACTCCGCTCTTCATTTTGTCGGGGTAGCTGGACGGCCTCGATGATGCTGGGATCCTCAACTTTCACATGTACCGATATCTCCGCCTAGATCCCTTGGCGGGTCATGACTGATAACCATCACGTCTCTGCTCTGGCATTGTGATCAGACAACCTTGCAAAAAAGAATGATGAGGCTGGAGTCATTTGGCATTTCCAGCTTGGAGAATTGCGTCGTCGATCTGGACTCGAGTTCGGCTCCTTTGCACCGCCAAGAGTGCACGGATAAATCCTTTCGTCTCGAAGTAGGAAATCCTCTTCTCACACCTGACTCGGCAGTACAGGATCAGGCTGCTCATTCATGCAATCGCCTACCTTTTTGGTAGTCTACATATGTCTCCTTTTTGAGACACCTCGGAGACACTACAGAGACACCAAAATTGTCAGGCCGAAACAGGATCAAAGTATGAAGATCAAAGTTCTAATTGCAGGCTACAGCACAACGGCACCGCACCGGCGCACCCGATCGTTGGGCGCCATCGCGAGCTTGATAGCTCGGACCGGGACATGATCGTGCCACTTTGTCCAATGCTTTCCTCGGTGGGCCAAGTGTGCGGCGTGGTCAAGAGGCTGAAACTCCCAGTCACGGCTCATCATCAACGCCAAAGGTAGTCCAGAGTTACTGATAGGGCGAGGCTTTTGTGGACCTTTGGACGGCGACAATAATCATCATGCAAATTACCGTGGCCGCGACGTCTGTTTGAAGCCAGCTGCCCCCAAGGATATGGTAAGAACTTGCGCCTCACATCTACTAATGCTGCTGAGGCGTATCATCACACCCCCTTCATCAACGCCGTTACCACCCGCATTCGTTACCACCTGCCCCTTGTCGGGTCATTTCCTTCACCTCGCTAAGGCATTGGCCATCGTCGCGGGACGCATTTAAGGGAACGTTGGACCTAAATGCACAGCCAATGAAGCTTGCCTGGAAAGCGGAAGGCGGGTGGGCTCGAGCCAATAGTGTGGTCGTAGTACAGGGGTCCCTCGGCTCAGCTGCATGCAGGGATACTTGTGCTCGCTAGTGCGGAGACGTGCATAAGCAAATGGACTCGGACATCGAAACAAATTTAACAGGCACAGATGGGGTTTGATTGATCCTATGAATCCTATTCGTGTCTTTGGGCATAGTTCCGCCTCCCCAGTGGACTGTGCGGACTTGTGCCTGCGTTCCGGGATCCCAGCTGATGCATGGGCGATCACAGCGATTTCATGCTCAAGTTGTGCCTTGTCCCTCCCTCTCCTCCTTACGCTCCGTGCCGTTGACGACACACGGCTATCTTTCTCGTAGGGCCCGCTGCCCGTTGCTTGACAGTTCTTTTCTTACCATCAAAAGTGTTTTAGCCCGCGCCGTTAGTCGCTTTCCTCATCTCGTTCGCATCGCATGTATCAATGAATTGAGCAACGTTTCTGAATCTGTCGACCATCACCAACTCATAACGTCATTCCTTCGGTTGTAAGTGTCTATTTCTAATCGTGATTCGATTGCTGTCTCTGGACGTCTCTTGCTTCAAGTCACACCGGACTGACCTTCGCTCCAGAACAGAGACCATCCGAACGCTGCTTTCTCGTCGATATACTTGCCCCACGTAATACGGTCCGACGCTTTATACTTTTATATACCACGACTCGTCCTTTCTTAAGTGGCTGGAATTCCAATACCCGATTGTAGTACAAAGGGCTCGACCGGTACGTCGCTTACCGTCACGTATGCTTGGAGGTTGATATTGTCTTGAATGGTACATCTTCGTTGTGAAGACGCGCCGCCGAAGGGCTCGTGAAGACAATCCTGATCATAGCACCGACGGCAACCGACCCGGTCTCGATTAAATGCTGATCGCGTTACAGGCATGTGTTAGACTCCATTTACATACAGCACCACTTTACTGTGGTTCTGAACATTTGAGTGTGTAATAAACCGACCGACATCTAAGCTACGCGCTCAATATCATGTCTACCGATTACTTTTCGGATCAGGAGACCTTCCTTACCAACCACCCTCTCCCCACACCCGTTGGAACGCCATACAGCTCCTTGTCCCGGACGACGTCGAGATACGACACCACTCCAGGAAGCGACATTCCTAGTTCACCGCCTCCTTTCCCGCCAGATCATAGTTTCAGTTCCGAAGATGCTGCCAACGACGAGAACATCTCGGTGTTGGACCCACGCCGCTTTACTCCAACCTTGCATGCGAACCTGGTTTCAGAGATCTTGAACCTCCGTCGGGAGCTAGATTCGAAACATAAGTTCATCGACGACCTAGAGACCAGTCTGCATACGGCGCGCACCGACAACGACGCTCTTGCAAAACAGCTATCATCAACCACCAAGGAAAGCAAGACAGCCAAACGCCAGCTTCAGCACTTTGAGACCGAAACACTCGCTGCACTAGAAGAGATTGCAGGTGAAAGAGACAAGTTCAAGGAAACCAACGCCGACCTACGGGAGAAGCTAGCAGCAGCAGAAAAGAGAACACGAAGCCAAGATGATGACTCTACCAAGGTGCACGATATGTGGGCTCGGGAAAAAGAAGAGTGGGCGGGGGAAAAACGAATGCTGGAGCGACGTGTTCATGTGTCAGAAACCCGGTTAAAGATGCTTTTGGATGAGATCGCTATACACGAGGCTGCCAATGAGGACGCTGGTGCCGAGAGCGAGGCAGACGATCCAAGCCGGGATACTGGAATACCAGAGAGTGACGCAGGAAGCGTACAATCGTCACCTCGGCGAAGACCATCCACTCGCCTTGCACGCCATTCAAGAAATCGAAGCAGCAGCAGCTACAAGAGTATTGGACGCAACTACCGGATGTCTTTGATGAGCTCTGATGGACACTTCCGAGGCAATGGTATGAGCCTAGCAGACGAGCTTATATTCGACGAAGAGGAGGAGGAGCTGGACGAACTAGAGCTCGATTCGGATGATTTCCCTGAAAATGAAATGCGGGCAAGAAGAGCACGCGAATCCCGAATGTCGATGTTACCAGACGAAAAAGCAAAGCGCATCCTAGGATTGAGTAATGATACCCAACAGGGTATCCGGGATAGCCCTGTCATGACAGCCGATGATACCGAGCCGCGGAAGTCGTCGTATGAAACAGTACAGTCATCTGTAACACTGACGCCTCGCGATATCACTCTAGTATTCCCGCCAACACGTCCTATCTATGTTGACACCGGTGTACAACCATCGCCACCGCCTTCGCCTACGAAGCTTGTCATGGTCGAAGCGGCATCGCAGACGATTGAGCCATCCGTGCCGATGAAGTCGGGTGAATTCTCGTCTACCGCTGCTGAGATTGAGGCGAACCAGAGCCGAAAGCGTGTTTCAGTGCCCTTGGCTTCTAGTCCACCACGCCAAGTCAGTCCTGAAATTTGCACTACGACGTCAAGCTCGGTACAAACCGTTGAGCCGCTTAGCCCGCCGCCTACTCCCAGGATTCCTATGCCTGCAGAAAAAGCAACTCTGTCACCGGTCGTACAGACCGAGGTCGTATCTACAGCCACACAAACAGACTCTATGGTCGAGCCTGAGGCCGTGGCTGAGACGCCTAAGAAGTCTCCGCTACCGACCCCGATTACAATCCCTTCGATTGCCATCCATGCTCCTACATCCGCTCCTTCATCGCCGAAAGCCCCTATCCTTCCTCCAGGCACTAAGACCATATCAACTCAGACAAGCGGCGATCTTGTAGCTCCAATGCGCTCAACTTCGATGCAGACTGAACCAATCAGAATCGACCAGAGAGCTATCAAGCTTCCTGCGCATCTTCTTCCTTCTGCCATCTCTTCCAAGCCTGGAACGCCTGAGGCTGACAGCAAGGTCGTCAAGAAGGACTTTTCGAGCGATACAGAGCACTCTGCTCTCAAGTCGACCACTCGTCAAGATTTCATTGCTCGTCTCGAGAAGGCCGGTGAGAAGAAGATTGAGAACCGTTACCCCGGAAACAATGACAATGGACCTTTGTCGCGCCAGCTTCATTCAGACATACTGAGTCGACCTTTCCGAACAAGCAGTCTCTTCGCTGGGTTCGATGGTCCATCATCTGACGAAGAGGACGATGATGCTGATCTGAGTGACGATGACTACAGGAGCCTACAGTACTCTACTCCGATGCTGTCGTCACGTAATGCAAAGAGTGGACGACCAGTGAACCCGCCCACGCCTGTTCCAGAAGACAAGGAGACTACACCTATGTCCAGACCATCTGTTGACTCTGTTAACAGCGTTTCATTGGCGTCCAAGCGTAGCTCGATGGAGAAGCCTTCGAGGGTTGGAAAAGCACAGCGCAACTCGATCAGTCGCCAGCCCAGCATCCGACGATCTGCCATGATCCAGAGTGGCACCGCAGCTCACAGCCGCTCTCGTAGCCCCAGTATTGGAAGTCTAGGTTCTGGTAATCACATCCCGAAGCCACCCTTTCCAGTGCCTACTCGATCCAGCTCGCGCAACAAGCCATTGAGCAAGAGCGAAGGCTCGCAGAGCCCAACCCCTCGCAACAGTGGCTCGTATGCCGGCCGCCGTCCGTATGGCGTGAAGCATCAGCGGAAAGACAGTCTACGCAAGGTACGATCTGCTGCTCCTGTAGCAAAGGGCGCACGCTCTCGCAGCAGATCGCCCACAATGCCTGCGACTCCAAGCAACGCCGACACAGATTCAATTCCTCCGCTACCCAGCGACATTGTGAGCGCGAGCGGCTTCCGCCACCGACACCAACTATCGACAGCCACTGCAGCAACTGGTTTCACAGCCAATGGGTCCGCCAACGGGTCCACCAACAGCGCAGTATCGCACACTAGTGTGGTCGATGCGATTGCTGCAGCCATGATTGGAGAATTCATGTGGAAATACGTTCGTAAGAGGAAGGCATTTGGTGGCCCTGACACGCCTGCAGACGTCAGTCGCGCCGCAGAAGAGGCTTCATTGGCCAACCATGGTGTAAGGCATAAGCGCTGGGTCTGGATTTCGCCATACGAAAGAGCCATTCTGTGGAGTAGTAAGCAGCCAACCACTGGCTCTGCGTTGATGGGGAAGAGTGGTCGCAAACGTGAGTTTCAAGACTGGTCACAAATTTGTCTATACTAACATATCTCCAGTCGTCATTCAGTCTGTTCTCGATGTCGCCGACAACTGCCCTCCTCCCAAGAACGAAACACTCTTCAACCGCTCCATTCTTATCCTTACCCCTGCTCGTGCACTCAAGTTCACTACCTCCACACGCGAAAGGCACTACCTGTGGCTGACAGCACTTTCCTTCCTCGCTCACTCGAGCGCACCGATGCCAGATCTTGGCTCTCTGCCACCTGTACCACCGCCAGTCGATGAACCACAACGCCAGCAGGGCGCAACACTCCGCCGCAGCCGCGTTCAGGATTCTGTGCGCCTTGCTAAGGGTAGGACCAATCCGGTCATGGCTCGCTATGCATCTCAGGATGAACCAATGCCTAGTCTACCTTCTCTTGCTGGGTTTGAAAGCGCTATGCCAGACGCTGCTAGCCCTCCGGTCATTCCCCGTGGTCCTCAACACGGTAGGAAGAGAAGCTCTACTGGACCCAGCGCACCTCCACCAAGTGTCCCGTTCCGCAGTTTCTCACATCAGCATGTACCCTCCGTATACTCAAACGGCTCTTCCGACATGTACAGCGCTGGCGTACCACCGTCCGTGCCTTCTTCGGTCTACAACCCCAACAGCGGTGCTATGAGTTCTCGAACATCAGAGGCCAGCACGTCTACTCGTCAACACTTTTTTGACACCATGGGCACCGTTCGCATGGAAGCTTTCATCGACAACGCTCTTGGTGACCCAAAGCAATTGAGCAGCTACGGCGGGCGAGCACCGCACATGCAGCACCGTCGTCGTCGTGGCAGCAGCCAGTGGAGCGCCAGCACACGTGACCAGTCTAATCGTGGCGGCGGTCTCTTCGACTTCGACTCGAACGATCCTTTCCGTGGCTTCTAAAGTAATTCACTGCGCTTACGACTCGCTCATGTGTGACGGGTATGCTTTACGGTCGATCGGTTGTCTTCTGTCGTGCGTTGCTCTGTTTGTCTTCGGGTTGTTTCCCATCGCTCACTTGTATCTTCTCACATCTTTCCTACCACTAGGGCTACGACCCATACGACCACACGTCATCACTGCGGAGGCACACTGGCCTCGACTGCATTTTTCCTTGCTGTCACTTTATTTCTCAGTCTTCTGTTCTCCCACTCGCTCAACATACCCTAGGGGCCTGCCTGCAAGGCTAGAAAGCGGTCGTGCTCGCGCACAACATATCATCTATACCGCCTATTTGTAATGTTTCTTCTCCAAGCCGGCTTTCGCAGCTGCGCACCCTTGATACCCCTCTCGCTACCTTTACCACATGGTTTTTGAGCGCCTTTTGTCTCCTTTTTGTGTCTTTTCCTTGCATGAGAGTTCCACGCCCACTCTGTCTTGGTAGGGCGTTGAGTCTGGGCGCATCTCGCACTCACTCGCTACTTGGTTGTGGATGTTGTTGGTTGGGAAGAAGTTAGCTGGTTAAAGTTGATAGTTTGCAAAGAATGCTACAATCAATACCGCTATCGGCCATTGTCTATTCATCTTCGTGCAATGTCGTGACGTTAATATGTCCATTCTATTCGTCCCCTGATCTCTCGGAGTGGGGATAGTGCCACCGAGCTATCCGCATCCCATCAGAGCTATATTCACTCGAGGTTTGTTCTTGCGAGCCTCGCCGAGCGTTTCTAACAACATTATATTGTTTGTAATTTGGCTGTTAGTCATCAAAGCGGGCTCGGTGGTGTAGTTGGTTATCACGTCAGTCTAACAACAACAGTTGTTTCTTGGACACTGAAGGTCCCGAGTTCAAACCTCGGCTGAGTCATCTGCAATATCTACTACACGTTGTGTAGTAGCTTGCTTTTTGTTGGCTGGGAGAGCTTGGTGAAGTTGAATTTTTTGGACTTGGAGTTCTGCACAATAACGATCATGAAAAAGATTACAATCATTGAATAGAGATGCGTTTGGCAATGCAACAATGTAGAGTTGTTATTCCTCATGAGACATGTTGGCTTTTTTGCTTCTGCGATAAATTGTGTGGTGTCTAGGGTGGAGACGAAAATGGCGAAACTTCGGCACCCGAACCTTCAGAACGTGACGCAGCAAGCCTAAGCATGCATAGTGTATATGGGGAGGGTGAAGGTGGATATCCGTCTGTAGCATGTATGCAAATACATTTATTATTTTACATGCGTTGTCATGATGTTCAGGTTTCTGCAAGTTGAAATGGCAAAAAATCTTCCAAGTCCACCACCACCCAACTCACACCAACTATACCCCCTTCACTTCTCTACGTACCCACAACCTCTACGCTTGCAAAAAGAAGCTCTTGCCGGAATCGAACACTCGGCAAAAAGAGAGTTCTGAAGGTCTTGCCCGGAATCTGAATTATTATTAGCAGATGACCAGAATTAACTGGGGGCTGAATTGGCTTACCGAACCGGGGTTGCCGGAAGACACTGATTATGAGATCAGAATCCGGAGTGATAACCGCTACACTACAAAACCGATTGTAACCGATTTGTTTGGTTGATTGATGGTGCAAAAGAAAAATTATACCGTATATATTAATGGTTTGTCCATAGCTAGAGGGAGATGGTCGCCGAAAAGTGGCGGGGTTCGTCAAAAATCTGCTTCAGGGGGTGGAGCTGGGTTGCGTTAGTATGAGCGCAACGCCGATATACACCGGGTCAAATGGAACAGACGCGTTAATATCACGACGTTTCACGAGGGAATCAAACAAGTGCGGAGAAGATGAACCGCTGCAGCCTACGACAGTCTCACGAACGGGGTTGCACGGAGCCTAGTAGCAAGGTAGACTTTGAAGCTATGCATCTACACAAACAGTATATTATTGCGTGTTGTTCTCTTACAGCTTGCTGCCTGCTTGTCTCCTCTTTTCCTTCTCCTTGTCTCTCAGTAGCCGCCGTAGAATCTTTCCTGATGGCGACTTCGGTATCTCGTCGATGAACTCAATACCACCACTGATCCACTTGTATCGCGCCTTGTGTTCTTCAACGTGCTTCTGAATCTCGCGCGCGAGGATACGGTCATTTTCTTCCAAGCCGACTGATGGCGATTTGACGATAAAGGCTTTTGGTACCTCTCCAGTCTTCTCATTAGGGATCTGGATGACGGCGCAGTCATTCACAGCAGGATGCGTCAGGAGATGTGCTTCAAGCTCCGCAGGTGCAACTTGGTGGCCCTAGGGGTTTGTCAGCATATGTCGCCATGAAATGGTTTGTGCCCGTACTTGAACCTTGATGAGCTCCTTGATGCGATCGACGATGAAGACATGTTCGTGACCGTTTGGTCCCTTCTTGAAAACAGCCTCATCTCCGGTACGCATATACCCATCTTGGAAAGTCTCTTTGTTGGCTTTGTCATTGTTCAGATAACCTAGCACGACTGAAGGCGACTTGACCAGCAGCTCGCCAGGCTGGTCATAACCGGTGATCTCAGCACCTTCGATGGTGACAATCTTACACTCGATGCTGGGGAGTAGGGAGCCAGAAGATCCGAACCAGATGTCGTCAGGGGAAGACGAAGAAACAACGGTACACGTCTCTGTGAGGCCGTATCCTTGTCTAATCTTCCAGGTGGGGAATATCTTCGCTAGATCCTCTGCCGTCTCTTGTCCTAAGGGTGCGGCACCAGTAAAGATCGACCACACGGAGCTGAGATCGTATTTGTCTAGTAGGGGCTTGTTCTTGGTCATCAAGATGATGATAGGTGGAACCAAAAACAACGAGTTGATCTTGTAGTCTTGAATCGCCTGGAGAGTCGATGCAAACTCGAACTTGGGGAGAACCACCACACCATCTCCACGGTAGACGTTCGCATGGCAGATGACAACCAAGCCATAGATATGTGACATGGGCAAAAGACCGAGGGCGATCTCAGTATAGTCTGACTGGTTGCGCACATCGTTGATGATGGTATCTCTGAATGGCTTCTCGTAAGTGCAAATTTGCACTATTTGTGGTTAGCTACTGCATGATGCGGATTCGGGGCGTCTTACTTGTGTTGGCAATGACATTTCTGTGTGAGATCATGACACCTTTCTGCACAGGATGTCAGTGTGGACTTGCGTGTACACGAAGATGTTCGCTACTTACGGGTAGACCAGAGGTACCGCTGGAATAGCAAAGGAACGCCGTTCGCAGAGCACCATCGCCCTTCTCCCAATTTAACTTTGGCAGACGATCAAGCTTCTGGCCCTCACGAATGAGGTCGTCTACTGTCTTAAGCCCTTGTGGTGTCTTCTTTCCAGCGAACGATTCCGGCACTTCCAATATGTAGATGCGATTCTCGGGGATGCCACTCTTCTTCGCTGCTAGTCGCGCAGTCTCCAATAGGGGAACACAGGTGAAGAGGGCTTTTGCGCCTGAGTTCTTCAATTGGTACTCGAGTTCGGCGGCGCTGTATGCGGCATTGGCGGGTGATTGGATGCCGCCCAAACGATGCGTGGCCCATGCCAACGGGAGCGTATCGATCTGCCGGTTGTCAGTATCCTCGTGGATGTGTCGATCAAAATATGCTTACCGTGTTGACGGAGAAGACAGCAATGACTTTGTCCCACTCGGTTGCCTCGTTTGGATGGAAGCCAAGCTCTTTTGACAGACCCCGGGCAAGATAGTCAACACGGTCGCGCATGTCCAAACATGTGTAAGCCTTTCCGGTCAGTCCGCAGATGAAGGGTTTATTCGAGTAGCCAAGCGGATGACGGCCATAATGCTCATCTAGCATAAAGTCGCAGATGGGAATCGAATCTGGCGGGTCGAAGGGAAGCTGCGGCACCCATGAAGGAGGATGGAAAGGCATATTGGATCGTGTCTAACGGTACGTCAGCTATGCGCGGAGCTTTGAGAGAGATGCAGGTGCGCACATATGGTAAGCCGCGAATTGGCGATGCAGGCAGAGGTTAAAGGAGGAATCATCGCTCCAGCTTTAACGCATGCGCCCATCTTCCTCAATGACGTTAGTATCGTCGGATGCCGTCTCTTTCGCAGCCGACAGCTTATGCCAGCCCCCAATTGTGGGGAAAGCTGGGGTAGTACCGAGGTCATGGACTAATGCGGCTACTCCGTCCTTAATTCCGGCCTTGGGTCGGCGACAGCAAGACACGACTCACAATCCCGACATAAGCACCTAGAATGTAAAGTTTCATACTTGCGATCAAATATTGTCTAGAGGCGTGAGGCTCGTCATACCTTTCAGCCATGGTTCTCGGGTGCGCTCGAAGGTGCTATCACCGAGTATGGTACGGTACAGCAAGAGCGACCCCCGATGACAGCTCTTCACTTCCATAACCTCACACGTTTGCTCACTCCCATCATGTCGCTCAGGTGAGAGAGGCACCGCAGGTCTCAGCGTTTCCTTACCGCTGTCTTTCAATTGTCGCACAAGCTCAATTGAGGTTGTATTGTCCGCATGACAGACATGACACCATCCTTTTCACTACCTCTGATTTCACTCCGTTGTTTCTAGACTCATTTTGTCTTTCTCGTCCCTTTAACTATCGCTTGTAAGCAATCGAGACTTCTTCTATCAACCTGCAACTACCATTCTCACTCATCTCGCCATGGCATCCTCGAAGCGCAAGTTTGATGACGGCGACTCCAACTGGGAGGTTACACAAGTAGTGAAACCGCCCAAAGTCACTGCAGAAACAGCGGCAGCCGAATTGCAAGAAGATCGCGGTAACTATGGAAGTAGGGCTTCTCAGCGCCCCAGGCGAGAAAGGAAACGCCCAGAAAGGTTCGCCGATCAATTGTATCAACCTGTCTCCAAGAAAAAAGAGACGCCAAAACGAGTCACGAAACCCCTGATAAAACCTCCTTCGAAACGGTCATTGGCTACGAAGAATTCTACAAGCCGGCGATCGTGGATTGAGCCTCATGCGGTAACTGATACTGTCGTTAACATCGTCGATGACTCGCCGGGACTACCAGCAAGGTTGTCCAAGATAGTCCGCCTGAAGATTCCGCTTACAGGCTCGACACTCGCTATACCTACAAATCAACCGAGGCAACAATACAGCGACGAGTCCGAGAGTGAGCTGTCGTCCCCGCCAGCATCGTTGCCCTCGAGTCCTGTTTGTAGAGCTAATCCAAGTTCCTAGCGGTAAAACTAACATGCAAACAGGTCTTTTCCTACAAGAATATACAGAACTCGCCTCCGCTGGACAGACGAGGCCAATGTGCTCAGCGTACACCAGAACCTGTACCTGCATCTAGTCAAGATGTTGCAACCCCATCTACTGCACCAGAAAACCCTCTCACTAGCCAAGCGACTGTATCACAACATCGTGAGCCGAAGACACCCGAAGAAAGTATCCGTGGTACCCCAGCGTTTGTCCATCATACGCAAACTCAATCTTCGCCGGGTTCGCCCGAGATCCACGATCGCTTCACCTACCTGACACCCGACTCGGCATTCTACCGCGACGCGAATACTGTATACAGCAAGTTGGACGTTGGGCTTGAAGATGGCCAAGTGCACAACCAGATTGAGACGTCATGTCGTGGTAAGACCGAGCCACTTCCGAGTTTGTATGCGGCATCGGAAGCAACAACGGAGTGCGAAGAACTGAGTGGCCCTCTCGTTGGAGAACAAGTCTATACATCCGACACCGACTACCTCCGTGATATAACCGAGCGGCTCCTTGTCCAACAGAACAAAGGTCCAAACAAGCCAGAGCCATACGGACAACCGGAAGTATGGGCAGATGGACGACAAGAGCTTTGCGAGACACTACATTACTATCGCGCATATCAAAGTGCCTGCTACTCTACCGGTGGTTTTGCGAGAGGCTTTATGTTCGATAAGGTTGCGCATAATCGAGACTACATGGACAGTAATGTCGTCCTCTCCAGAGCAGGTGGTGGTCTCATGAAAGACATAGACTCTGGTGAGATGAAGTCGAAAAGGGATCAATCAGAAGATTCTGCTGCTTTGGGATTGAGGAATTGCATGATCCACCGCAACCCAGTCGTTATTATTACTGGAGTTGACAACCCAAATATCCCATCGAAGCCACCGCACCAGTACTGTGTTCTGGATTACTTCAAACCCACCCACGTCTGGGCTGAAAAGAGTGGTGACAGCAAGATTGTGCGGTACCGATTCGAGAAGTTGAACACGAAGAAAGAGTCTTGGTGGCGGGCGAAGGATGCGCAGGAAGTGATAGAGCTCGGCTCACTGCCATCTCCAGTCGAGAAGGTATGTGGAAGCTGCAATCTTCAGTCTCCACAGGTGTATCTAAATGGGTGGATGTGTCTACAGTCGGCATGCACCGCTTTTTGGAAAATTTACACTAACACAGCCGAACCTGGAAGAAGTATGCCAGCACAGGAGCCCAAAGAAGCGTCCTTGGTATACGATCCGCGCTTCCTCAAGCAGAAGACACCTTGGCACAATGACGATCATGACTACCCTCTAGCATCCAATGCCGCTGAACTGTCTAGGCACGCTGTTCCAGGTGAGAATACATCAGTCGCATTTTGGTCTGGCATGGTCTGCCCGGACTGTGGACGCTGTACGTCCCGTTTGAACTGGACAAACTGGGAGTGCTCCAATACCGCATGTCGATATACAAGAACACCTCCACATACGCTCATCCCTGCACTCTCCCTTCGTGACCCACTCTGGCCAATCACTAGTAGCTACACGTTATCCAGAGATACGATGTCACCTAGGCTTGAGTTGAAAGTGTCCTTTGAGCATGGGTATCGCATCAACCGTTACGAGATACCTGGAGTAAACGGTTTCATAGCGCACATGGTTGCTAACAAGACTGTTCTTGAAGAAGACGGCGGACCAGAAGCGATGTTTGAGGAACTCCAACAAACAGATATTGGGCTACAGCGCCGATCTATGCCTAATGGCCAGCTGAAGGGACCCAACTACTGCCGTCACTTCGCTGTCAACTACGGTATGACGTACAAGTTCATCGCAGCTACAGCATCTCGCCCCTTTGATGGAGCAGCTCGCCCAATAACAAGCACCCGTAGTCGACTGAACTGGGCCGCTAAACTGCTTCTAGCAGAGGAGAATGGCAAGAGCATGGACGAAGTTTGCCAAGAGTGGCAAGAGAAGGAGTTCAATGAGGTCCTGGCGTCAGGGTACTTCGAAGAGCAGAAGATCAATTACCATGATGACGGCGAGTTCGGTCTCGGCCCGACTATTGCGACATTAAGTTTGGGGGCACCAGGGACAATGCGGATCCGAATGAAAGCACGTCACTATCATGGCGTGTCTTCTGTCGTAAGTCTGTACGATGACGCTGCTCCAATCCCAGGGTGCCAACAATAAGAGGCTCGTCTCGCGCTACAACCTGCTCTTGACGTCCTCAAAAGATCAGACACCAAGGCATGGAACACGAGGAGGAAGCAGATTCCCAAGCAATTGGGGCTCACTCACAGAGGCACTGCGAGAGATGTGCTGACCATGCAGCTCGGACATGGCGATATCGTCGTCATGCACGGTGCGGATGTACAGAAATACTATGAGCATGCTGTTGAACATGCGGGTAAGCTGCGGTTTGCGCTTACATGCCGGTACATTGATCTCGAGTCGCTGAAGCCCGAGGACCAACCGAAGTACGCGGTTGGATCCGATGCAGAAGGATACGATGGGTCAGGATTGATGTGAGTGATGGGCAGTGTTGGGAAAGGAAGATCATGATTGCGGGTTGCACGCGGACGAGAACAAAGTAAGAGTTAGAGAGGACTTTTGATAGGTGATCGTATCTGACGGACACCATGTCATTGTAATCATATCGAGGCGTGTATGATTTGCATTTCTATACACAATTCATACCGGGTATTTAACTTTTGTTTTGATGCGCATCACTTCGTCATTGTGTTGGTCTTCATATCTCTTGCTTCCACTCCTTGTTGAACGCTCGTCCGATGACCATTCTCCTCACTTCACTTGTTCCAGCACCAATCTCGTACAACTTGGCGTCCCTGAGTATCCTTCCTACAGGAACTTCATTCATGTATCCCATACCGCCCATCAGTTGGACCGCATCAGCCGCAACCTCGCTTGCCCTTTCTGCGGCATATAGAATCGCTCCCGCACAGTCCTGTGTCTTGATATCAGGGCTGGCATGCGACTCATCGACGGCGCGTGCCACGCTGTATGTGAAGGCCTGACTAGCGCGGTACTTTGTGTACATATCCGCCAACTTGCCCTGTACAAGCTGGTTGTGTGCAATTGGGGTGCCAAACTGCTTTCTTTGATGTGTGTAGGGCAGGGCGTTGTCGAGCGAGGCTTGCATGAGGCCGAGTGGTCCTGCGGAGAGGACAAGGCGCTCGAGATCCAAACCCTCCATCAGGACGCGGACGCCGCGGTTTATCTCGCCAAGGACGTTCTCCTTGGGGACGAAGACGTCTTCAAAGACCAGCTCGCCTGTGTTGGAGCCGCGCATGCCGAGTTTGTCTAGTTTGTTGGCGACGCTGAAACCCTTTGTGGAGGTCTCGACGATGAAGGCTGTGATGCCTTTGGAAGCGGCGTTGGGTTCAGTCTTGGCGTATACGACTATTACGTGCGCATCTGGGCCCTGTGAAGTTTGTATTAGTATGCATGCTCCTCTCCAGAAGACTTATGACGAGGGGCTCTTACATTCGTAATCCACATCTTGGTTCCATTGAGCAGATAGCCACCATCGACCTCCTTGGCCGTCGTCTTCATGCTCACTACATCACTCCCCGCGCTGTGCTCACTCATAGCCAATCCTCCGATGTTCTCTCCACTGATCAAGGCTGGCAAGTATTTCTTCTTCTGCTCCGCATTCCCGTTCAGCATCAACTGGTTGACACACAACTGGCTGTGCGCCGCATAACTCAGTCCTATGCTGCCGCTCGCCCGTGACAACTCCTCCATGACGACGCAGTGTGCTTGGTATCCCATGGCCAGTCCGCCAAACTCCTCGTCGGCTGTTATGCCCAGGAAGCCGGCCTCGCCAAACTTCTGCCACATGTCGTTGGGGAATTCATTCTGCTTGTCGGTACGCGCGGCGACTTCTTCGGGGATCTCTCGCTGGGCAAAGTCACGGACTGAATCGCGGAGTTCGTCGAGGTCGGATTGCGTGGGTGGTGTGAAGGCTTTTGGATGCTTTGTCGATGCGTACCGCGCGGTGGTGGAGAGGACGGCGGCGGGACGGACGCGTGTTTGACGGATGCTGCGCGTGAAGAGGCGGGGGGCTAGGGACGTCATTGTGATTGCTATTTACTATGAAGATTGAGGAACTGAAAAAAAAAAGAGTTCATGAACGAAGAAAGTGGTGGCATGTTTCGACAATACCCGTTCGGTTTGCGACGGCTGATGGACCGAGGCACCTTCCTAACTCATGGTATTGCGGAGAGGCTAGCGTCTGGGGAAGATGAAGCGGCCCAGTTCCGCTCTCCCGTCACACGCGTCGATGAACATGTACATTTTCAGCAACCCTTCAGAGCTCATCAACCTTCTTCATGCCCCGGTCGTTGCACTCTCCTACATCCAAGGCCACCAAAAACCTGCTCACGGCATTATACGCTGCAACCGTCGCTGTCAACTCGACAACCATGGTATCCTCCAGCACCGACTTGACCATCTCCGCAACCCCATCTTCCACTTGCACACCCACAGTCATCTGATCCGTGTAAACCATGACCGCGTACTCCTCCTTGCTGAATCCTAACAGACCTTCCTTCTCCACTTCCCCATGTCTTGTGACAGGTAAATCAAATACAGTCTGTAGTACTTGTTTGGACACGCCAGCTTTCAAGGCTAGAGCGGCATGTACATCCCACTCATGAACTGCATGGTTCAGCACGGCAATACGGCTTATGGCCAGTTCCTTGAGATTGGCAGGTAAGCTGGTCTTGGTGCGTATCGCGCCGATGAACGAGTTCCAGCCGTCCGCTACGGCGGGGTTGTGTAGGAGGGCGAGGTCGAGAGGGATGAGGGGGCGGGGCTTTCGTCGCTCGGCGATGCGCTCGTAGATGGGGCGAGCTTCTTCATTTGGGGGCTCGTTTGGGGCGTAAGGGACGCGCATCTTTGGTGAGGTTGTTGAAGCCAAGGTTCGTACGTGAATGCCGGATAGTATGGTACGAGGTTGAGGACGTACGAGGTTTGACAGAAATAGGCGGAGGAACATTGGAAGTTGGGAAACACAGGACAATCGAGAGATTTATATATCTACTCTATGCACATGCAGGGACTGTGACG
>Ga0265797_10002467_pt1 | contig 31045 bp, 28 predicted proteins | sample P2T30metagenome_FD_192433 | JGI IMG/M metagenome (GOLD analysis project Ga0265797, IMG submission 192433) | Plant litter microbial communities from East Loma Ridge, Irvine, California - P2 T30 | ecosystem: Environmental > Terrestrial > Plant litter > Unclassified | place: USA: California... | reverse complement strand
GCCGGGGGGGGGGGCGGGGGCCCCCCCCCCCCCGCGCCTCCAGACCGTGGTCGCCCCGCGCCGGGGGCGACGCGATGGTCACGCTGGTCAGGCGGTGGCGAGCCGCCCCATCTCGGCGACGACCGCGCGCAGCCGCGCAGCGAGCTCGTCGCGGGAGCCGTCCGCCGACCGGTGGGCGGACTCGATCACGGCGGCCATCACGAGGGTGGTCGCGGTCCGCGCGGTGTCCTCGTCGACGCGCTCGGCGGCGACCGCCAGCACGGTCTGCCGCGCGTGCGCCATCCACTGCATCATCGCCGGGACCATCTCGGGGCGGGCTCGGACGAGCTCCTTCATGCGCCGGCGGTCCTGCGGCAGGGTGACCGTGTGCGCGACGAGGTCGCAGAGGTCCGACACGAGCGGCCCCGTGGATCCGAGGAACGCAGCGCGCGCCGCGTCCGGGACCGTCGTCGCCGGCAGTCCGAGGGCTGCTTCGGCCTTCGACGGGAAGTAGTTGAAGAACGTCCGCGGGGAGACCCCGGCGTCCGCGCAGATCTGCTCGACGGTCACCCCGGCGAGCCCGTGGTCGGTGACCAGGGCGAGTGCCGACCGGTGGATGGCGGACCGGGTCTGCTGCTTCTTGCGTTCCCGCAGGCCGCAGTCGCTCGCGACGAGGTCCTCGGTGGTGGTGGGCTGGTGCACGTGCTGCGCTCCGTCCTGCTCTCGGGTCCGTGCGACGCCGGGCCTCCGCGTCGTGTGGCGGGGAGGCCCGGCGTGGTTCAGACCTGCGACCGACCGCCCTGGACGGGGATCGAACCGGTGACCGGGGCGGTGGGCGAGCCCATCGTGTCCGCGGCCCGCACGGCCTGCGCCTCGAGGTCGTCGGCGGTGCCGGCGTCGTCCGCCTGTTCCTGCAGGGCCGAGCTCTTGCGGAGCGGCGGCGCCTTGAAGAAGAAGCTCAGGACGAACGCGAGCAGGATCACCGCGAAGCCGACCCAGTAGACGGTCACGGCCGAGGCGTTGAACCCGGACATGAACGGCCGGGTCAGGGCCGAGTCCGCACCGTTGAGGTACGACGTGTCGCTCGTCTCGGCGTTCGAGTCGCTCGAGTCGTTCGCGCCCTTGTCGATCTGCTTCGACAGTTCCGGTGCGAGCTGGTCCACCCAGTAGGTGCGCTGCCCCGAGTCCGACCAGTCGACGACGAGCCGGCCGTCCTGCACGCTGGCGTGCGCCTTGTCGGCGGCGGCGGTGAGCGCCTGCTGCTGCACGGCGTCGGGAGCCCCGGCGGTGGCCTGGGTCACCTGGTCGGTGGCGGTGTCGAGGCCGGACTGCACCTGCTGCTGGAGCGGGGTGACGATCGGGTTCCAGATCTGGTCCATGACGCCCTGGTTCGCCTTCGCGCTGGCGATCTCCGGGTCGAGCGCCGCACTGAGGGCGGGCTTCAGGTTCGACTCGTCCGCCGTGGCGTGCAGGATGTTCGTCGGCATGAGTGAGAACAGGACTGACAGCAGGACGGCGGTGCCGAGCGTGCCACCGATCTGGCGGAAGAACGTGGCGGACGAGGTCGCCACACCCATGTCACGCGGCTGCACCGAGTTCTGCGAGGCCAGGGTGATGCTCTGCATGAGCTGGCCGAGCCCGAGACCGATCAGGAACATGCCGATCATCAGGAACCACAGCGGCTTGTCGATCGTCATGAAGGTCAGGACGACGTAGCCGAGCGACACCAGGGCCGTGCCGATGACCGGGAAGATCCGGTACCGGCCGGTGCGGGCCACGATCTGCCCCGAAGCGATCGAGGCGATCATCAGGCCACCGATCATCGGCAGCGTCGCGAAGCCGGACTCGGTCGGCGTCAGGCCGGTGACGATCTGCAGGTACAGCGGGATGGTGAGCATCGCGCCGAACATCGCGAAGCCGACCAGGAAGCCCAGGATGGTCGCCATCGAGAACGTGCTCGAGCGGAAGAGCTTGAGCGGGATGATCGCGTCGTCCTGCATGCGGGTCTCGATCACCAGGAAGGCGACGAGGCCGAGCGCACCGATGACGTAGCAGGCGATCGCGCTGGCCGAACCCCAGCCCCACGTGCGGCCCTGCTCCGCGACGAGGAGCAGCGGCGCGAGCGTGACGATGACCGAGGTCGCACCCCACCAGTCGATGCGCGGCTTGGCCTTGGCCTCGCCGAACTTCGGCAGGTGCAGGAACGCGATCACCATGAGGAGCGCGGCGACGCCGATCGGCACGTTGATCAGGAAGACCCAGCGCCACCCGGTGATGCCGACGATCGAGCTCGCACCGGCGAACAGGCCGCCGATCAGCGGGCCGATCACGGACGAGATGCCGAAGACCGCCAGGAAGTACCCCTGGTACTTCGCGCGCTCACGCGGGGCGAGGATGTCGCCCATGATCGCGAGCGGCAGCGACATCAGCGCACCGGCACCGATGCCCTGGAACGCGCGGAAGGCGGCGAGCATGGTCATCGACGTCGACAGGGTCGAGAGCAGCGACCCGAGGATGAAGACCGCGATGCCGAAGATGTAGAGCGGGCGACGTCCGAAGACGTCGGAGAGCTTGCCGTAGATGGGCGTGGTGATGGTCGACGCGATCAGGTAGGCCGTCGTGACCCAGGCCTGCTGGTCGAGGCCGTGCAGGTCGTCACCGATCGTGCGGATCGCCGTGCCGACGATGGTCTGGTCGAGCGACGACAGGAACATGCCCGCCATCAGGCCGTAGATGACGAGCAGGATCTGGCGGTGCGACATGATCGGCTTGCCCGGCGTGCTCGCCGGGGAGTCCTGTCGTCCGCGCGACACCTCGACGGGTGCGGTGGCAGTGGACATGCGGAGTTCCTCACAGGGGATGTGGCGTGGTGGTCGTCGGCCTGGTCGAGACCCCGAACGGGTGTCAACCTTGCAGGCTCTGCAACTTTACACCGCCAGCACCTTTGCTGCCAACGCAAAGTTGCCGAGCATGCATGTTCGTGTACGGGCTCTCAGGTAGCGTCGGCGCATGGGGCGAACCACCTGGACCGATGTACCGACGACGCTGCGGCAGCAGGTGGAGGGGGTGTTGGGCGGTCCGGTCGTGACCGCCCAGTCCCAGGCGAGCGGGTGGTCTCCCGGCAGCGCCGACCGGGTGACGACCGCGGCGGGACGACGGGCGTTCGTGAAGACCGTGTCGCGCTCGCGCAACGAACCAGCCCTCGAGCTGCACCGCCGCGAGGCCGAGGTCATGGCCCAGCTGCCGACCACCGTGCAGGCGCCACGGCTGCTCGACGCGCTCCACGCCACGGTCGACGGCGACGACTGGGTCGCGCTCGTGCTCGACGACGTCGCGGGACAGCACCCGGGCCGGCACCTCGACGGCTCGGACACGACGGCCGTGCTCGACGCACTCCACACGCTGCCGCCCGCGACCGGTGGGCTGGCGACGCTCCCCCGCATCGCCGAGGACCTGCGCGGTGAGTTCGGCGCCTGGGACCGGATGCTGGCCGACGACGCGGACGCCGTCCGTGTCGCCGAGGTCGTCCCGCCGCACGTCCTCGACGCCGGCCCCGCGATCGCCCACGCGGCATCCGGGGCAGCTGCACTCGTCGACGGCGAACACCTCGTGCACGCCGACTGCCGAGCGGACAACCTGCTCGTCGACGACGCCGGACTCGTCTGGGTGGTCGACTGGCCCTGGGCGAGCGTGGGCGCGCACTGGCTCGATCCACTGACCTACCTGCTCGACACGCTCGTCCGCGGCGAGGACGCCGACGTCGAACACCACCTCACCACGCACCCGGTCTTCGCCGGGGTGCCCGCCACCACGATCGACGCCGTGCTGGCCGGGCTCGCCGGGCTGTTCTTCGAGCACGCCCTGCCCCCGGCACCGCCGAACATGCCCACGATCCGCGACTTCCAGCGTCGCGAGGGCGTCGCGGCCGCCGAGTGGTTGCTCCGGCGCTGGGCCGACTGACACCGCGCCCGCCCGCCCGGGGGACGTGTCTGTCCAGGGAGCGCAGCGCACCGGAGCGTACGGTCCACCGCATGACTGATGAGCACCGCACCCCGCGTCCCGAAGACGACGCCGCGCGCCTCGGTCTCGTCGTCGTCGGAGAAGCAGCAGCCCTGCAGTCCGGCGACGAGGCGGCACTGGACGCGAGCGAGCAGAACATCCGCGACACGATCGACGAACTGGTCGACGAGCCCCTGACCCCGCGGCAGGAGGAGGTCGTCGAGCGACTCGCCGCGGCCGGCGGCACCCTGACCGCCGGACTCAGCGGTGCCCTCGCCGCCCAGAGCGGTCGCAGCGTCGACGACGTGCTCGAGGGTGCGGCCCGCAGTGTCGTGTGGCAGCAGCGGCTCGCGGACGAGCGTGAGGACGCCGGTGCTCAGCAGCGCGACCCGCAGAACGAGAACGGGCGCGACGAGGGCTGATCCCCCGTCGCGCCCGCTGCAGGCACCCGCTCGGTTACTCGGCCGGTTCGACCTGTGGCACGGACTGCTCGCGCACGACGGCACGGGCAGCCGCCTGACCCGTCGTGGTGCTCTTCACGATGTCGCTCAGGGTGAACCCGGCGGTGGCACCGAGCAGCGCATCGACCTCGCTGAACTGGCTGACGACGCTCTTCGACAGTGCACCGGCGCCGTCGGAGGACACCACGGTGAGCGTGTCGATGTTGCTCATCGGAGCAGCGAGCTCGCGGGCGATGCTCGGCAGTGTCTCGATGGCCTTGACCCGCAGGACGGCCTCGGAGTGCTGGGCGAGCGCGTCGGCCTGCGCCTTGGTCGCATCGGCCTCGGCCTGGCCCTTCGCACGGATCGCGTCGGCGGCGGCTTCACCCTCGGCGCGCGAGGCGTCGGCGGCGAGCTTGCGGGCGTCCGCCTCGGCCTTCGCCTCGGCCGCGACGGCCTCGGCGGAGATCCGGCGGGCCTCGGCCTGGGCGCGGGCGGTCTCGACCTGGGCCCCAGCAGCGGCTTCGGCCTCGACGCGGGTCTTGCGCGCCTGGGCCTCGGCGACCGCAGAGACCTCGGACTCGAGCTCGGCACGGCGCAGCTCGGCACGCTTCTGCGCGGTGATCTGCTCCTGCTCGACGACGCCCTGGGACGCACGCGCCTGGGCGAGCGGGCCGGCGGCAGCGGCTTCGGCGGACGCACGGTCAGCGTCGAGCTGCAGCGCGGCACGGCGGATGGCCAGGGTGTTCTCGGCCTCGGCGATCGCCTGGTCTGCGGTCGCGCGGGCCTCTCGCGCTTCACGGTCGGCCTGGGCCTCGGCGTTCTCGGCCTCGAGTCGCACGCGTGCACGCTCGGCACGGCCGAGGTCGCTGATGTACTCGTTGCGGTCCGAGATGCCCTTGATCTCGAACGAGTCGACGTCGAGCCCCTGGCTGTGCAGGGCGTCCTGCGCGACGGTGAGGACCGCGACGGTGAGCTGGTCGCGGTTCCGGATGATCGTCGAGACGTCGGTCGCGCCGATCGAGGCACGGAGCGAGCCGGACAGGACCTCGCGCGCGAAGTCGTCGATCTTCTTCTCCTGGCCGAGGAACCGCTGTGCGGCCGCCCGGATGGACGCGTCGGCCTCGCCGACCTTGACGAGCGCCACGGCCTCGACGTCGATGGTGACGCCGCGGGAGTCCTGCGCGTTGACGTTGATGTCGATCGCACGCGAGCTGAGCGACAGCTTCGCGACCTTCTCGAAGAAGGGGCGGACGAGCACGCCGGCGCCGAGCACGACCTTGATGCCGGACTCGACGGTCTCGGTGCCGTCGGCGTTCTTGACCTTGCGGGAGCGCTTGCCGGTGATGATGAGCGCTTCGTCGGCACCGGCGTTGCGGTACACGACCTTGGCGTAGATCAGCGCGATCACGGCGAGGACGATGATCCCCACGATGATCAGCGGGACGGCTCCGAGCGCGAACAGGACTTCCATGACTCCCCCTCCGGACCAGGCGCCAGCCTGGATTCCGCATCTGTTGTTCCGTTGGCTCCCATCCTAGGAGCGCGCGCGGACAGCGGGGCCGCGCTGGGGAGGGTTGGGGACAACAGACGGGAGGCGCGGTGCAGGATCACCTGCACCGCGCCTCCCGGCCGGGGCTGCGTCAGCGCCTACGCGCCCGCACGCCACCAGTCGTCGAAGGGCGTCGCCGGCACCTGGCGCTTGTGCTCCGTCGCGCGGTAGCGCGACTCGATCGCCTCGGCGACCTCGACCGGCACGTCGTGGCCCTGCAGGTACGCGTCGATCTCGGCGTAGGTGAGTCCGAGGTTCGCCTCGTCGGTCTGTCCGGGCAGCTCGTCGAGCAGGTCGGCGGTGGGCGCCTTCTCGTACAGGCGGGCGGGTGCGCCGAGGTGCTCGAGCAGCTGCCGCCCCTGGCTCTTCGACAGCCCGGTGAGCGGGGTGAGGTCGACGCCGCCGTCGCCGTACTTGGTGAAGAAGCCCGTGACGGCCTCGGCCGCGTGGTCCGTGCCGACCACCAGCAGGCCGCGCTGCCCGGCGATCGCGTACTGGGCGACCATGCGCATGCGCGCCTTGACGTTGCCCTTGACGAAGTCGCTCAGCTCGACCCCCGAGGCCGCGGTGTCCTGCATGACCCCGTCGACCCCGTGCTCGATGTTCACGGTGACGCCCGGGTCGGCCGCGATGAACTGCAGGGCGAGCTGGGCGTCGTCCTCGTCGGCCTGCACGCGGTAGGGCATGCGCACGGTCGTGAACTCGGCGGGGTGCCCCTCGGCGCGGAGCGACTCGACCGCGAGCTGGGTCAGGCGGCCGGCCAGGGTGGAGTCCTGCCCGCCGCTGATGGCGAGGAGGTACCCCTTCGCCCCGGTCGTCAGCAGGTAGTCGCGCAGGAACCCGACACGACGGGCGACCTCCTGCTCCGGGTCGATGGTCGGCTGGACGTTGAGGTCCGCTGCGATGGCGGCTTGGAGTTCACGCACCACCCCAGTATCACGCCGATCCGGCTCCGTGGACCGGCGGGTTCCCGAAGACGTCGATCGGATCGACCGGGAGGTCCCGGGGCGGCGGTGACCCGATCACCACCGCCCCGGGGATCCGCGACGACCCGAACGCGTCGCGGACCCGGTGAGGCGGACGCCGGTACCCGCCAGCGCCCGTCCTGGTCAGGCGCGACGAACCCGTCGCGCCGGGATCGCGGTGGGTGGTCCGTGGTGTGGCACGGTGCCTCCTCCCCCGACGGGGTCTCCGCCGCTGATCCGACCCCGGTGGTGAGCCAGGGGATGTGGGGCCCGTCGAACGGGCTGAGGGCGGCTGGTGAGGCCGCTTGCTGTGGAAGGTACCAGGATGCGAGCAGGGCTCGACACCCCCGTTGTGGGGTCACGACTTGGACTGCCTTCGTTGACAGTTCGATGACTAACAGTTAGAGTCCTGATCATGCAGGCACCGGACTTCACGACACCGCTCCAGCTCATGCGGTGGATCGGATGGGCACAGCGCAAGGGCGCCGAGGAGTGGGTCCGTGAGCGCGACCTCACCCACGAGCAGTCCTTCGTGCTCGGGTACCTGCAGGAACACCCCGGCGCCATCCAGCGGGACGTCGCCGAGGCCACCCGGACCAGCGCGGCCAGCGTCTCGAGTCTCCTGCAGGGGCTCGAGCGGCGTGGCCTGATCGAACGACGACCGGACGCCACGAACGGGCGGACGAAGACGGTGCACGCCACCCAGGCGGGCATCGACCTCATCGCCGGGTTCACCGACGCGATGGTCGCCCTCGACGACTCCCTGCTCGCACCCCTCGACGAGGACGAACGCGACACCCTGCGGCGACTGCTGCAGAAGGTGACCGCGGAACTCGCGCCGCCGACCCGCTAGCCGCACCACCGCACCACCCGCGCCACCGGCGCCACCCGCACCAGCGCACCACCCGCGCCACCGCACCGACCCGTTCCACGCACCACGCGCCTCCCGGCCGGATCCGCTGGCGCGCCCTCGCGACCCCGCGATCCCGCGCCTTCCCGACCCGCGACCCTGCGATCCCGCGACCCCATCGGTCGCACGCTCCCCCTGCCGTGCCGGCGTCCGTCGGCGCGCCCACCGCCATGCCCGGAAGGGAACCGTCATGTCCTCCACCACCACCACCGCTGCGGCGACGAACCGCTGGTACCTCTCCGCTGCCCCGATCGCCCGAGCCCTGGTGCACCTGTGCGTGCCGATGGCCGCCGCGATGGTCGTCAGCGCCCTGTACAACGTCATCAACGCGGGCTTCATCGGCGCCCAGCACGACACGTCCCTGCTCGCCGCGATCACCTTCGGCACGCCGCTGCTCGGCCTGGTGATGGCCGTGGGCGGCGTGTTCGGCGTCGGCGGCAGCGCGTTGATGTCCCGGCTGCTCGGCGCCTCGGAACACGACCCCGACAAGGCCCGGGACATCAAGCACGTCGCCTCGTTCGCCCTGTGGGGAGCCGTCGTGACCGGCGCCGTGCTCGGCGTCGTCGGACTCCTGCTGCTCCGCCCGCTCGTCGCCGTCCTCGGTGCCGACGCGGCAGCGGTCCCCGCCACGAGCGAGTACGTCGCCGTGATGCTCGCGTTCGTCCCCGTCCTCGCCGCGTCCTTCGCGCTCGAGCAGATCGTCCGCTCGGAGGGCGCCGCGAGGCAGGCGATGATCGGCCTGGTCCTGTCCACGGTCGGCAACCTGGTGTTCGACGTCCTGTTCATCCTGGGGCTGCACTGGGGTGTCGGCGGCGCCGCACTCGCGGTGGGCCTGGCCAACGTGGTCTCGATCGCCTACTGGGTGACCTGGCTGCAGCGGAACAGCGAGAACGTCAGCTTCGCGCCGAAGTGGTTCACCCTGCGTGCGGACATCCTGAAGCCCGTGTTCGGCATCGGCGTCGGCGAGCTGCTGCAGTCCGCGTTCCTCATCGTCACGACACTCGTCCTCAACAACCTCGCCGCCGCCTACGGTGACGACCCGCTGGCGGCGATGGGCGTCGCGGTCCGCATCGCCCAGGTGCCGGAGTTCCTGGTGATGGGCGTGACCATCGGCGTGCTGCCGCTGCTCGCCTACGCGTTCGGAGCGGGTGACGCCGATCGACTCCGCTCCGGCCTGCGCGCTGCGGCCCTGACCGTCGGCGGCATCGTGCTCGTCTTCTCCGGGACCGTGTTCGTGTTCCGCGAGCAGGTCTTCACGATCTTCTCCGGTGACCACTCCGTGCTCGCGATCGGCATGACGATCCTGACGGCACAGCTCGTCGCCGCCGTCGTCAACGGGTTCACGGGGCTGCTCACCTCGCTGTTCCAGGCGACCGGGATGGTCATGCCCGCGATGGTGCTGTCGATGGCGCAGGGCGTGCTGTTCATCCCGATCGTGATCGCCGGCAACGTGTGGTTCGGGCTCGCCGGGATCATCTGGGCACTCACCATCACCGAGGGCATCGTGTTCGTCGCCGCGGTCGTCCTCTGGCTGGCGACGCGGGGGCGCATCGCCCGAGGCCTGGCCGAGGGCAGCGCGGCACGCGCCGACGCCGCGCTGGAGGCCGCCCCCGTGGCGTGAGGCGCGTCGCCCCCGGCGTCACGCACCACGTGCGGACGGGAGGCCCGGTGCCGGTCCGGCACCGGGCCTCCCGTCCGTCGCGTGGTCACGTTCCGTGCGCCGCGTGCGCTTCGTGGGCTCGCTGCGTGTGTGCGCTGCGTGTGTGCGCTGCGTGTGTGCGCTTCGTGAGCAGGAACGGTCGGGTGCGTGCGTGCGACCCGACCGTTCCTGCTCACGAAGTGCGCTGGCGCCGCTGCCGCCGCGCGCGCTACGCGCTGCGGCCGCGCCGCAGCAGCAACACGACGACCGCGCCGGCCACCAGGACGGCCCCGGCGCCGAGGCCGATCCACACGCCCGGCGCGATGCCCGGCGACGAGGACGGAGCACCGTCCGAGGCTCCGGTGGCCGTCGCGGTGGCACTCGACGTCGGAGCGGTGCTCGCCGTCGGGGTCGGGGTGACGCTCGCGCTCGGGGTCGACACGGGCGCTGCGGCCCGGTACTCGAACGCGAGCGTGCCCTCGATCGGGTGGCCGTCCGGCGACACGTACCGCCAGAGCACCGTGTAGCGGCCCTGGTCGAGGTCGACCGCGCGGCGCATGGTCGTTCCGGAGACCGTCACGTCACCCCTGGCGACGTCGGCACCGGAAGCGTCCGTCACCTGGATCCGGAGTCCGGCGTCGAGGCCGGCGAGCGGTGCCTCGGAGAAGGTCAGGTCGACGGACTCGAGCGGTTCGGTGACGACCGCCCCGTCCGCCGGGGTACTGCTGGTCAGGGCCGAGTGGGCCGACGCGGGCTGGACACCGACGAGCGTCAGCAGTCCCGCCGCGACGATCGCCAGTGCCGCCGCCGTGGTTCGAGCTGTGCGCATGCGCAGACTCTACCGACGGTCGAGCGGCAGCCCGCTGGGGGTCAGAGCTGCTCGCCGAGGAAGTCCGCGTAGGTGGGCTCGTAGCGCGCTTCGCTGACGCTGACGAGCTGGTGGCCGGTTCCTTCGAGGCGTTCGGCGACGAGGGCGGCGAGGTCTTCGGGCGAGCGGAGGCCGTGGCGGTGCCAGGCGTTCTGGATGGTGGCGGTCATGGCGACCAGCCCTTCGTCGAGATGATGCGCATCTCGGATCCGTCCGGGTCGACCCGCTGTGCCAGACCTCACAGATCGTGAGGAGCATCGTGACGACGAGTCCCTGATGACTGACCCGGTACCTCCACGCTAGGTGTTGGGAGGCGTCGCGTCGAACGCAGTGCGCTTCTCGGCCGACCGGCCGACGACGGACGGGAGGCCCGGTGCCAGCTGGCACCGGGCCTCCCGTCATCAGGGCGTCGCGCCCAGGGCGCGGGTCCGCTCGATCAGTCGGTGCCGGAGTCGAAGGCAGCGCCCTCGGACGCGAGGTCCGTGCGACGACCCATCGCGTCCTCGGCGTCGGAGGCGACGATCGCACCGCCGAGGATCTCCTCGGCCTCGCCCGCCTCGAGCTCGCCGACGAGCTCGGCCGTCGCGCCACCGATGAGGCCCGCGGCCGCGTACTGCTCGAGCCGCGAACGGGAGTCCGCGATGTCGAGGTTGCGCATGGTGAGCTGGCCGATGCGGTCGTCCGGGCCGAAGGCGGCGTCGCCGACGCGCTCCATCGACAGCTTGTCCGGGTGGTACGACAGCGCGGGGCCCGTGGTGTCGAGGATCGTGTAGTCGTCGCCGCGACGCAGGCGCAGCGTGACCTCGCCGGTGACGGCGGAGGCCACCCAGCGCTGCAGCGACTCGCGGAGCATGAGGGACTGCGGGTCGAGCCAGCGGCCCTCGTACATCAGGCGACCGAGACGGCGGCCCTCGTTGTGGTACGAGGCGACCGTGTCCTCGTTGTGGATCGCGTTGAGCAGGCGCTCGTAGGCGATGTGCAGCAGCGCCATGCCCGGAGCCTCGTAGATGCCACGGCTCTTCGCCTCGATGATGCGGTTCTCGATCTGGTCGGACGCACCCAGGCCGTGGCGGCCACCGATGGCGTTCGCCTCGTAGACCAGGGCGACCGCGTCGGTGTACTCGACGCCGTTGATCGCAACGGGGCGACCGGCCTCGAACCGGACGCTGACGATCTCGGTCGCGACCTCGACGTCGTCACGCCAGGCGGCGACACCCATGATCGGCTCGACGATGTCCAGGCCGCTCGACAGCTCTTCGAGGCTCTTCGCCTCGTGCGTCGCGCCCCAGATGTTCGCGTCGGTCGAGTACGCCTTCTCAGTGGAGTCGCGGTACGGGAACCCGCGGGCGACGAGCCACTCGCTCATCTCCTTGCGGCCGCCGAGCTCCTCGACGAACTCGGAGTCGAGCCACGGCTTGTAGACGCGCAGGCGCGGGTTGGCCATCAGGCCGTAGCGGTAGAACCGCTCGATGTCGTTGCCCTTGTAGGTGGAGCCGTCGCCCCAGATGTCGACGCCGTCTTCCTTCATCGCACGGACGAGCATCGTGCCCGTCACCGCGCGGCCGAGCGGCGTCGTGTTGAAGTACGTCTTGCCGCCGGAGCGGATGTGGAACGCACCGGTCTGCAGGGCGACCAAGCCCTCTTCGACCAGGGCGCTCTTCGCGTCGACCAGACGGGCGATCTCGGCGCCGTACTCGTGGGCGCGGCTCGGGACGGCGTCGATGTCCGGCTCGTCGTACTGGCCGATGTCGGCCGTGTACGTGCAGGGGATCGCTCCCTTCTCGCGCATCCAGGCAACGGCGCAGGAGGTGTCGAGACCCCCTGAGAACGCGATGCCGACTCGTTCGCCGACGGGGAGACTGCTCAGGACCTTGGACACGGGGTCAATCGTACGGTGTGCCGGACGAGGCTTACCGTCCGGTCCGCCGGTTCAGTTGCCGCTAGGAGCCGCGGCATGCACAAGTGCCGTTAGGGGCCGCGGTCTGCACGAGCCACTACGCACCGACACGCTGGAGGCTAGGTGCACACTGCTCGCAGATCTGCCACGATGACCGAACCCGTGACTGAGGAATGATCAGGAGAACCAGTGCCAAGCTACGGTTTCAAGTTGCTCGAGATTAAGCTCTTTCGAGGGCGTGGCCAAACAGCACTCGAGTTCGGTGGACCAGACGGCAAGTCGACGCCGTCCAAGAGCTACCTAGATCTGCTCGTCGATGACTTCGCTGGCAGAACAAGGGAAGATGCGGCGACGCCGCCCGCTGGAGCTGGCACTGCTCGGGACAACGGCGCCGTCGTCGAAGAAGTAAAGCTCGGCTCGGAGGACGTTGTCGCGCAGGACGCCGAGTCCGGGATTCCTGAGGAGGATGAGGGCAACCGCGAGCTCGCGGTCGTCCGTATCAAGTCAGCAATTCGGTACCAAGAGGCGGTCCTCCTAGACACCGTCTACGGCATCGTCGGCGACCACGCTCTCGCGATCGATCCCGCGGGAGAGCGTGAGGACACAGACCTGACGAGACTCGCCACCACACGTCATTACCGCGCTCTCGTCATCGCTCCGTCTTCCGGAAAGAACGGGTTGCTCGCCGTCGAAGTGGTCTCACGCTCGCACGCCGGGAGCCGGTTGCCGAGCCGCCTGCATGCGGGCGCGCGTGGGCATAATTTCAAGATCCGGACGTTCGGTGCCGTTGCCGACGAGGAATCGGTGCGCAACCTCATGAAAGGTGGGCGCATCCGCGAGGTGAACCTTTACCAGACTCTTCCCAGCACCGACTCAAGCCAGAGCAAGACGATCCCGGCGAAGATCACGTTCTCGATCGGAGCAGGGTCGGCCGAAGAGAAGTCCTTGAAGGATCGCCTGACCGGATGGCTTCCCACCAAGGAGAACAAGGCCAAGAAGCAAAAGCCTGTCGCCGCTGACGAGGCGAAGGCCCTCGCCACGTTCCTCTGGCCGAAGATCGCCGACACCGGGAAGTTCGAGACAGCCGAAGTCGTTGTGGAAGGGACCCACCGGAAGAGACTGAAGCCCCTGGACATGGCGTCCGGCTTCACCTATGACCTTGGGAATGTCCGACCCGACGACGATACTTTCGTTGCACACGTTGCCGATGTGGTGAGAGGTCTGGCGGCCACGAACCAGGTCGATCTGGACGACGATTGGGCAGTCCGCGTAGCGAACTAGAGGAGGTCAGGCATGCGTGTCCGGAGAGTGTTACAGGGGCTGTCGCGCCTGAACGTGTTCAGCGTCCTCGCAGACCAGTTCAAGTACCTGACTAATATATCTTCGAATCGACCAGAACGGCTCGTGCGGGCCTTAGTCATCCTGATCGCGCCGGGCGCCTTCGTTCTGTCGTTGCTGCTTGACCTCCACATGCAGTCCGTTGGAGACCTGGTCGGCGCGCTCGGGCTTCTAGCCGGCGTCTTCATCTCTGCGTTCGCGCTCGTGTTCTCGCTTCGCATCAACCTTGCGGCGCGGCCCACAAGAGTCGTTGAACGTCGTACCGCTCGACTCATGGACGAGAGCGCCCTGACTCTCCTTGCAGCTGGCCTGCTATCCGGGGTGGACGCCATCTGGCTAGCTGGCGTCTCTGTGTCGATCCCGGAGGAGGGCTACGTCGTGTCGGCGTTCGCCACTGCCGTCACGGTCGCGCTGAGCTCCCTTGTGGTGGTCTACTTTCTGCTGAGCATTCGCCGGCTGCACAAGCTATACACGGACACCTTCGTACCGTTCTGGCGTGTGAAGACCGTCGTGGACGGTCCGACCGGAGAGGACTCCAGCCGGGCAACTAAGGCAGACGCATCTGACATAGATGCTCGGCGCAACGGCTGACCACCTGCTGGTGCCCCTGGAGGGACTCGAACCCCCAACCGTTTCCTTAGGACGGAACTGCTCTTCCATTGAGCTACAGAGGCTGGCCCGACCACTCTAGCGGCGGAAGGGCCCCAAGAACGCGTGCAGTTCGTCGACGAACAGGTCGGGCTGCTCGGACGGCGCGAAGTGCCCGCCGCGGTCGAGTTCGTGGTGGAACACGAGGTTCGTGGTGCGCTCGAGCCACTCCCGCGGCGCCCGCACGATGTCGCCGGGGAAGATCGAGAACCCGGACGGCACCTCGACCCGTCGCTCCAGCTGCTCCGCCGGGATCGCCGCGTTCGCGTGGTACATCCGCATCGCCGACCCGATCGTGGCGGTGGCCCAGTACTCGGTGAGCAGCGCCAGGACCTCGTCGCGCGTGTAGACCGACCACAGGTCCCCGTCGCAGTCGCTCCACGCCCGGAGCTTCTCGACGATCCAGGCCGCGAGACCCGCGGGTGAGTCGTTCAGCCCGACGGCCGCGGTCTGCGGCTTCGTCCGGTGCAGCATCGCGTAGGCGCCCTCGGCGGTGCGCCACCGATCGGTCGCGGCGACGAACTCCCGCTCGGCGGCGGACAACGTCGACGCATCCAGCCCCGGCCAGGCGAGCCCGCCGTCGATGCGGTGCACGGCGACGACCCGGTCGGGGTGGTCGAGCGCCAGGTAGCGGGCGACGTGTGTTCCGATGTCGCCACCGGACACCGCGAACCGCTCGTACCCGAGGTCCGTCATCAGCGTCGCCCACATGCCGGCCACCTGCCGGGCGTCGAGCACCTGGGGCGGCGCATCCGAGAATCCGTAGCCGGGCATGTCCGGCACGACGACGTCGTACCCGGCGGCGACGAGCATCGGCAGCACCTTGCGGTACCGCCACCCGGAGTCCGGCCAGCCGTGCGCGAGCAGGACCGGCAGGGCGTCGGGCTGCGGCGCGCGGGCGTGCAGGACGTGGATGCCGATGCCGTCCACGTCGACACGGCGCGAGGGCAGCGCGGCGAGCTCGGCGCGGTGCGCGTCGAAGTCGAACCCGTCGGCCCAGTACTCGACGAGCGGGCGCAGGACGTCGAGGTCCACGCCGAGCGACCAGCCGACCCCGGCGGGTGCGTCCGGCCAGCGCGTGGCGCGCAGCCGCGCGCGCAGGTCGTCGATGGTCGCGTCGTCGATGTGCGGTGTCTCGCCCATGCGGCCGACGCTACTCAGCGCCACCGACGCAGATCGGCGAGCGCGGACTGGAGCCGCTCCCACTGGCGGACCGACTGCATGTCCGCACAGGCCGTGACGAGCCTCCCGGCGGCGTTCACCTGGCGGACACCCGCGCATCCTCTGCCCGCAACGGGGTGCGTCGACGCTGGTCGGACCGCGCCGGTCCCGGCGCGACGGCACGTACCCAGGAGTCCCATGATCTCGCTCGTCTGCCTCGACATGGCAGGAACCACCGTCGACGACGGCGGCGTCGTCCTCGACGCCTTCCGCACCGCGCTCACCGACGTCGGCCTCGAGCGCGGGAGCACCGAGCACGACCGCGCCGTGCAGTACGCGGTCGACACCATGGGCCAGTCGAAGATCGCCGTGTTCACGGCGCTGTTCGACGGTGACGGTGTCCGCGCCGAGGCGGCCAACACCGCCTTCGAGCGTGCTTACGCACGAACCCTCGACCGCGGCGTGCGGCCGGTGGACGGCGCCGTCGAGACGCTCGTCGCACTCCGCGCAGCGGAGCGACGGATCGCGTTGACCACCGGGTTCTCGCCCGCGACGCGCGACGCGGTGCTCGACCTGCTCGGCTGGCGGCCGCTGATCGACCTCGCGCTCTCCCCCGCCGACGCCGGCCGCGGGCGCCCGTACCCGGACATGGTGCTCACCGCCGTGCTCCGGACCGCCACCGACGACGTCCGTGACGTGGCAGTCGTCGGGGACACCGTCGCCGATCTGCTCACGGGACACCGCGCCGGCGCCTCCGTCGTGGCGGGCGTGCGGACCGGGACGCACCAGGACGCCGACTTCGCGACGGTCGCGCACACCCACGTCCTCGACTCGGTCACCGAGTTGCCGTCGGTGCTCGCCGAGGTCGACGACGCCGCCGCCAGGGCGTGACGACCGCGTGACGAACTCACCGGTGCCGGAGGCCGCCGCGGTCGCACCGTTCGCCGGAGTGGTCGCATGCGCCGCGACTGACGGTCTCCCTCAGCCGAGGACCGTCGGCGCGATGCCGAGGCCGGTCGTCATACCGATGCCCGTGGTGACCGTCACGACGTCGACCCCGGGGACCGGCTGGTCGATGAGGAACTCCCGCCCCGGCGCCGAGGCGTAGACGCCCTGCCACCGGTCGACCACGGAGACCGGCGCACCGAACAGCCGCTCGGTCTCGGTGACGAGCAGCCGGAAGCCGTCCTCGTCCTGGAACGGCGGCGCGTCGACCCCGCGCTCGTGGGTGTCCCCGACGATGATGCTGCCGTCCGGCGGCGACGTGTACATCTGGTTGAGGTCCCAGCGGATCCCCTCGGGCAGGTCCGCGGCGAGCCGGTCCCGCAGGGCACCCGCTCCGGGCATCGCGGCGAACCCCGAGTAGCGGAGCAGCGACCACCCGGTCAGCAGCGGTGTGGCGAGCGGGAAGGCGAGCGGGATCGTCGCACGCAGCATGTGGAGCCGGCAGCGGACCAGGCCGATCGACTCGGCGAGCTCCGGGAAGAGCTGGTCGAGGTCGTGGTTGGTGCAGACGACGATCCGGGTCCCCTCCACGATGCCGCGACCGGTGCGGACGGCGCCGGTGGTGACCTCGAGTACGGGGGTGCGCCAGTGGAAGGTGATCCCCTGCCCGGCGAGCCAGCGCGCGATCGCGGGTGCCGCCTCCCGGGGGTCGACCTGCAGGTCGTGCGCGAGGTGCGCGCCGCCGAGGGCCGAGCCGGGGTCGACCGGCACCGCCGCTGTGATCTCGGCCGCGTCGGCCAGCCGCAGGTCCGCGCCGGAGTCGCGGTACTCCTCGAGCACCGCCAGCTCCTCGGGACGACGGGCGACGACGTGGGCACCGCGTTCGCGGGCCGTGAACCCGGCGAGCTGCGCGAGTGCGAGCCAGCGGCGGCGTGCCTCCTGCGCGTACCCGGCCGCCTCCCCGGTCTGCGGGGTGACGCAGGCGTGGCCGAAGTTCCGGACGCTCGCCCCCACGACCGCGCCCGCACGATCGACCACCGCGACCCGGGCGCCCTGCAGGAGCGCCTCGTAGGCCATGCCGAGCCCGACGATGCCCGCACCGACCACGACGACGTCGTACCGTTCGGTCAGCGGCTGGTGGACCTTCTCGGTGTCGAGGGAGGTGCGTGCGGAGCGGGGCATGGTGACCTTTCGGGCGGCGCGGAGTGCCGGTCCGGTGCGGATGCCGCAACTGTCGCAGGTCAGCGGTGGGGCGGGGTTCCGTCCCGGTGCACGCCGCGTGGACGGTGGGTGAACTCGGCGGGCACCTGCCCGGACAGGCGAGGACGCCCGCGGCGGTGCCGGGAGTCGCGGTGCGACCGTCGGACTGGAGGCCCGTGGCGGCGTCGCCACGGGCCTCCAGTCCGTCTCCTGGTGCGGACCGACGGCCGCTACGCGGCCACGAGGTACTCGTCCCACTCCGCCTGCGGACGCTCGATGCCGCGCACGACCCACGAGGACCCGTGCGGCACCTTCGGCGGGAACCGGAGACGCCACCCCATCTCCTGCGGGGTGCGGTCGCCCTTGGTGTTGTTGCAGGCCAGGCAGCAGGCGACGAGGTTCTCCCACGAGTCCTGCCCCCCGCGCGACCGTGGCTGCACGTGGTCGATGGTGGTGGCGTGCCGGCCGCAGTAGGCACAGTGGTTGCCGTCCCGACGCAGCACACCGCGACGGGACACCGGCACGAGTCTGGAGTGCGGGATGCGCACGTAGCGGGTGAGGATGATGACGGACGGACGGTCGTAGCTCGACGTCGACCCGGTGACCGGGTGTTCGACGTCGGCGGCGACGATGGCGGCCTTCTGGTTCATGACCAGCACGAGGGCTCGTCGGAACGAGATCACCGCGAGGGGCTCGTAACCGGCGTTGAGGACGAGAGTGCGCATGGGTTCCCTTCCGACGTGCCTGGACGGCTTCCAGGCGCTGCGGGTGCGTCGGACCGACGACGCGAACGGGTGAGGACGACCTGTTCACACCCCTGGAACCACGAAGAGCACCACCCGGATGGGCAGTGCTCTCGTCATGCAGGGGCGTGCTCGTGCACGCAAGCTGTGCTCGACCATATGTCGACGCGCGCGCGCCGACCCATGGTGCGGGTCGTGCGGAACATCGACATGAGGGTCTCCTGTTCGCGCCGGTGCGGACCGGTGCAGCGTCAGGTTAACCCAGAAACCGGCCCGGCACGAGGGTGTGCGGGCCGGTTCCGGTGAAGTTCACACGCCGGAGGGGCAGTGGTCGCTAGATGCCGAAGCGGACGATGTGGTAGTCGCTCGTCCAGATCGGACGGATCTGCACGGTGCCACCGGGCTTCGGGGCGTCCATGATCATGCCGTTCCCCATGTAGAAGCCGTCGTGCGCCTCGTTGTTGAAGATGACGACGTCGCCGGGCTGCGCCTCGGACTCGGGAATCGTGGTGCCGGCCTGGTCCTGCAGCGGCACGGAGTGCGCGAGGTTGATGCCGTACTGGGCGTACACGAACATGATGAAGCCGGAGCAGTCGAAGCCCGACGGGTCCGCGCCACCGAAGACGTACGGGGTGCCGATGTACTGCTTGCCGGTGGCGACCACGGCCGGCAGCGAGAACGGGGTGTCGGCGGCGGACGAGCTGGCCGCGTACTCGGCGGCGGTGGGCCCGGTGTACGAGGAGTACTGCTTCGCGGTCGCGGCGCGGGCGGTCTGGGTCTGCTCGGCCTGCTCGGCGGCTTCCTTCGCTGCGGCGGCCTGGTCGGCGGCGGCCTGCTTCGCGGCCTTCTCGGCGTCGAGCGTCGCGGTGGACGTCGCGCCGAAGCCGTCACGGCTCGTGTCGGCGAGCGCCACGGCGTCGGAGACCGACAGTTCCTGGCTCTGCGTGGCCCGGACCTGACGCTGGGCGTCGGCGGCGGCGGTCGAGTTGCTGGAGGTCGTCGCGGCGAAGGCCGGGGCGACCGCGACGGTGCCGAACATGCCGACGGCCACGGTGAGGACGACCGGCGCGAGGAACTTGCGCTTGCGCGACGAGGAGCTGGCCTTCGCGGTGCTCGCGGCTGCGGCGGCCTGCGCGGCACGACGACCACCGGGCAGCGGGGCGGAGCGCACCGGCACGACCTTGCGGACCGGGCGGCCCTCGGTCTCGCGCACGGCCCGCCGGGTGAGCGGGGCGGTGGTGGCGTTCTCGGTGTTCGTCGGGTTCGCGGGCGTCTGGTCGTCCGCGGCGGTACCGGTCTGCGTCAAGAGGTGTGTCTCCAACGTCTCGTCATCACGCCGCCGTGGGTGTCCGGCGGTGTGCAACCCCATCCGTTCGTCATCGTTTCCGATCGAGGCAGGAGACGGGTTCGAGACGTCCTGCCACGGGTCTCCGGCTCAGGGGCAGCGCGGCGACTCGGACGAGTGTACGGAAGCGTCGTTACCGAGTCGAGACCAAACGCCCCGCAGGTAACGAAACGGTAAAGACTCTCAGGAACGACCAGGAACGGTCAGCCGCGTTCGATGTAGACGTGCTGCGCGACCTCGATCGGCAGCTCGATGCCCGAGTCCTCACCCTCGACGCGGACCGCGACGTAGGCGCCAGCACGCTGCACGCTCGCCATGCGCCCGGGCATGACCCCGGCGGTGCGGAGCTGGTGCAGGAGTTCCGGTTCGAACTGCACGGGCTCGCCCAGGCGTCGGACGACCCCGGTCGTGACGGCGTCGGTGCCCTCGGTCGCGGCGACGATGTTCTGGACGCCGTCGAGGAACCCGGCGGCCGCGGGGCCACCGATCTCGGCGAGCCCGGGAATGGGGTTGCCGTACGGGGATTCCGTCGGGTTGCCGAGCATCTCGAGCAGGCGGACCTCGACCTGCTCGCTCATGACGTGCTCCCACCGGCAGGCCTCGTCGTGCACGAAGGCCCAGTCGAGTCCGATGACGTCGGCCAGCAGGCGTTCGGCCAGGCGGTGCTTGCGCATCACGTGCGTGGCGCGGGAACGGCCCTCGTCGGTGAGCTCCAGGTGCCGGTCGCCGGAGACGACGACCAGGCCGTCGCGCTCCATGCGGGCGATGGTCTGCGAGACCGTCGGGCCCGAGTGTCCGAGGCGCTCGGAGATGCGCGCGCGCAGCGGCACGATCGCCTCTTCCTCGAGGTCGAGGATGGTGCGAAGGTACATCTCCGTGGTGTCGACGAGATCGGTCACGGTCCGCCTCTCATGTCTGGGCCCAGCGCCGACCACACTACTTGTTCGCACCGACGAACACGGACCGGCGCCCGGTTGCACGTGAGAAAGGGTCATCCGACGCGGTCGACGGGTGGGCCGAACCCTCCCCGTCCGGCCGGTACACGGGCTCGGGCGGGCGGATCGTCGTCGGTAGGATCGGTGCATGGCAGACATCGTCATCCCGGCCGAACTCCTCCCCACCGACGGTCGCTTCGGCTGCGGTCCGTCGAAGATCCGCGGCGCCCAGCTCGAGTCCCTCGTGACGCGCGGCGCCACGATCCTCGGCACCTCGCACCGCCAGAAGCCCGTGAAGGACCTGGTCGGCAGCGTCCGCTCCGGCCTCGCCGACCTGTTCCAGATCCCCGAGGGCTACGAGGTCGTCCTCGGCAACGGCGGCTCGACCGCGTTCTGGGACGCCGCCGCGTTCGGCCTCATCGAGCGCCGTGCCGAGAACCTGTCCTTCGGCGAGTTCGGATCGAAGTTCGCCAAGGCCGCAGCAGCCCCGTGGCTCGAGGCTCCGCACGTCGTCGAGGCGCCGGGTGGCTCCCTCGCTGCCCTCGAGCCGGTGGAGGGCGTGGACGTCTACGCCTACCCGCACAACGAGACCTCGACAGGTGTCATGGCCCCGGTCGTCCGCGCGACCGGTGACGCCGGTGCCCTGACCGTCGTCGACGCGACCAGTGCCGCCGGTGGCGCCCTGTTCGACGTCAGCGCCACCGACGTCTACTACTTCGCCCCGCAGAAGAACTTCGCCTCGGACGGCGGCCTGTGGCTCGCGCTGCTCTCCCCCGCCGCGATCGAGCGGATCGACCGCATCGCCGCCTCCGACCGGTACATCCCGGAGTTCCTGTCGCTCAAGAACGCCGTCGACAACTCGCGCCTGAACCAGACCCTGAACACCCCGGCGATCTCCACGCTGCTGCTCCTCGACGAGCAGGTGCGGTGGATGAACGAGTCCGGCGGTCTGGCGTGGGCGGACCTGCGCACGAAGACCTCGTCGTCGACGATCTACGACTGGGCCGAGGCCAGCGACTCCGCGACCCCGTTCGTCACCGACCCCGCCGCGCGCTCCCAGGTCGTCGCCACGATCGACCTCGACGACTCGATCGACGCCAAGGCCGTGGCCGCGACCCTGCGCGCGAACGGCATCGTCGACACCGAGCCGTACCGGAAGCTCGGCCGCAACCAGCTGCGCGTCGCGACCTTCACCGCGATCGACCCGGACGACGTCGCGAAGCTCGTGCGCGCGATCGACTTCACGATCGACGCCCTGCGCTGACCTCGGGGACACCCGCCCGAACGAGGACGGGCCCGGCACCACCGGATCGGTGGCGCCGGGCCCGTTCTTCGGTCCGGATGGGTCAGGCGCGGTGGAAGCCCGGGTCGGCCTCGCCGGCGTCGAGCTGGTCGACCTCGAGATCGGCGTCGGGCTCGAACGGCTGCACGCGGCGGGCACGGCGGCGGCGGGGCGGCTGCGGGGCCTCGTCCTCGGTGTCGGTGTCGCTCACATCGGCGAGGGCATCGACGTCCACGCCCTCGATGTCGTCGTCGTCCGACTCGTCGAGGTCGTCCTCGTCGGCGTCGAACTCGTCGTCATCGTCGTCGTCCGACTCGTCGTCATCCGAGTCGTCGCAGTCGTCGTCCTCGTCCGAGTCCTCGTCGTCCTCGTCCGACTCGTCGTCGTCCTCATCCGACTCGTCGTCGTAGTCCTCGTCGTCCGAGTCCTCGTCCGACGCGTCCTCGCCCTCGTGCTCCTGCGCGGCCCGGTACTCGGCCAGCCGCTCGGACCACGGCACCCACTCGGGCGCGACGAGCGAGCCGTCCCCGGGCATCAGCTCGACCTCGAGCACGGTCGGTTCGTCGTCGCCGATCTTGGCGACGCTGACGGTCCACCGCCACCCGGGGTAGCCGGGCAGCCGGTTGGCGAACAGGACGGACACGACGCCGTCCCCTTCGTCCACCGTGCCGACGGGTGCGCCGACGGTCGACTCCGGGGTGACCTCGAGCAACGCCTCGCGCGCCAGGTCGGTGTAGTCAACGGACGCTGCGTCGGTGGACACGGCGTCGGTGGACACGGCGTCAGTCGACGCTGCGTCGGGAGCCGTCTCGGCCCCTGCTGTCTCGGACTCGGTCATGGGGTCACGCCTCCAACTGGTCTGCGACGTGCCGCAGGATGGCGGCGATGCGATCGCCGTTCTTCGGGTAGCGGCCGTGGCGGAGGTCTCCGCTGATCCGGTCGAGTTCCTTCACCAGGTCCTCGACGATCACGGCCATGTCGTCCGCGGAGCGACGGGTCATCCGCGACAGCGACGGCTGGGGTTCGAGCAGCCGCACGGACAACGCCTGCGACCCCTTCTTGCCCTGGACGACGCCGTACTCGAGCCGCGTGCCGGCCTTGACGGTCACGACGCCGTCGGGCAGCGAGGACGCGTGCAGGAACACCTGGTCGCCGTCGTCTCCGGTGATGAAGCCGAAGCCCTTGTCGTCGTCGTAGAACTTGACCTTGCCGGTGGGCATGCGTGGACTCCTCGAGGTCGTGGTACGGCCGTGGTGCGTCGGATATCCTGGGTCGATGGCCAAGCCGACCCGATCAACCGGGAACCCGCAGGACTCCGCAGAACCCCCGGTGACGTTCAATCGTACCGAACGCGCTCTGGCGTTCATGATCGGTGGGATCATCATCCTCGGCCTGCTCTGCTTCGTCGCGATGATCATCATGTGGCTCACCGCCCCCAGCGCCCGGGGTGCGATGCCGTGGCCGGTGGTCATGGCGATCCCGCTCTTCGGCTTCCCGATCGCCATGGTGCTGGTCTTCACGCTCCTCGGCATCACCTGGACACGTCGCGCACGAGCGAACCGGACGGCTCGCTGACGTCCGCCCCGGACGCTGGCACCGGACGATGACGACCACCGCCGACCTCGCCGCCCGACTCCGGGCGATGCCGGACGATGCGCTCGAGCGCCTCGTCGCGGCGAGGCGACTCCCCACCGCTGCACTCGCCGAGACCGGCCCGCAGCGCATCACCGACTTCTTCGACCTCGCCGAGGCGCTCCGCAGCGACGACGCCGTGGACGCCGCCGTCGAGCACCTGCCGCGCGCGACGATCCTGGCGCTGCGCGACGGCGGAGCCGTCGACGCGCTCGGCCCCGCGATCGAGCTCGGACTCGCCGACGAGGACGGCGCGGTCGACGACGCGGTCGCCGCACGCGTGGCCTCCCACCCCGACCTCACCTCGCTCGACGAGCAGCCGGGAGGCCCGGAGCAGGTCCGCCCCGCTGCTCCCGCCCTCGACGCCGCGGCCCTCGAGCGTGCGCGCACCACCGGCGCGGAGCAGGCGTTCGCGACGATGACCGTGCTCGCCGAACTGCTGCGGGCGGTCGACGCCGGCGCCGTCCGCGAACTCGTCAAGGGCGGGATCGGCATGCCGCTCGCCCGCACCCTGGCCGAGCGCATCGGCACCGATGCCGAGCTCGTCGCCGGTCGCCTGGCGCTGCTCGACGGCATCGGGTTCGCCGACCCCGACACCGGACGCTGGATCGTCACCGACCCCGGGCACGCGTGGTTGCTCGCGAGCTGGCCGGAACGCTGGGTGTCCCTGGTGGCCGCGTGGTCGGACACGCTCCCGCCCGCCGTGCACCAGGTGCTCGAGCTGGCCGACGGGGACCTGCGCGACCTCGTGCCGCTCGGTCGGTGGGCGTACCCGGCGGGGTCCCGCTGGCTCGACGCCCTGCTGCTCGACGTCGCCGGCACCGCGGCGTCGCTCGGCTTGGCGGTCGACGGCATCGTGACGAGCACCGGTCGGGCGCTCCTCGACGGCGACGCCGAGCAGGCCGCCGACGACCTGCCGGGCACCGTCGAGCGGGTCTACCTGCAGCACGACCTCACCGTCATCGCACCGGGGCCGCTCGCGCCGGTGGACGACGACGCCCTGCGCACCGTCGCCGTGCTCGAGGCACCGGGCCTCGCGGCGCGCTACCGCATCTCCGAGGACACCCTGCGCGCGGCGTTCCGGGCCGGACACTCCCGCGACGACCTGCTGTCCCTGCTCGGACGGCTGTCGGCCACCGGGATCCCGCAGCCCCTCGCCTACCTGATCGACCAGGTGGCCGGACGCGACGGCAGCATCGTCGTCGACCGGGGGCCGGGCGGCGTCGGGACCGAGGTCCGCGGCACCGCCGACCAGCTCGACCTCGTCGGGGTGGACGCCGAGCTCCGGCAGCTCGCGTGGGAGCGGCCCGACCTGACGACGCTGACCACGCGTTACCCGCCGCACGTCGTGCACACCGCGCTCGAGGACCAGCGCTACCCGGCCGTCCTGACGACCGCAGCCCGCCCCGAGGCGCACCACGGGCCTCCCGGCCGACGCAGCCCCACCGGACGCTCGCCGGAACAGTCGGCGCACGCACTCGTCGAACGGCTCCGCCTGACGACGCAGCGCGGCGACGCGGAGCCGGAGCAGGAGTGGCTCGGTCGGCAGATCGACCTGGCCGTGCGCGGACGCACGCCGATCCGTGTGACCGTCCGGATGCCGGACGGCTCGGAGCGGCCGTTCTCGATCGTGCCGACCTCGGTCGCGGCCGGACGCGTCCGCGGGCGGGACACGGCCGTCGACGTCGAACGCACCCTGCCGCTCTCGCTCGTCGTGTCGGTCGAGAGCGACGCCTGAGCCGCGCGGTCACCCGCACGCAGGTGCCGACGGCTAGGCTGGCAGGTCATGAACGGACCGCTGATCGTGCAGAGCGACCGCACCGTGCTCCTCGAGGTCGCGCACCCCGACGCCGAGGACGCACGCCACGAGCTCGCGGCCTTCGCCGAGCTCGAACGCGCTCCCGAGCACGTGCACACCTACCGGATCACCCGCCTCGGACTCTGGAACGCGCGCGCCGCGGGCCACGACGCCGAGGCGATGATCGACACCCTGGAACGCTTCGCGAAGTTCCCCGTGCCGCAGAGCGTCACGGTCGACATCCGCGACACGGTCTCGCGCTACGGACGGCTCGTGATCCGTCGCGAGGAACGGCCCGACGCGCCCGTGATCGCGAACTCCCCGACCGAGGAACTCGAGCGCCTGCCGCTCCTGCTCCTCACCGCCGAGGACCCGTCGGTGCTGGCCGAGGTCATCCGGTCGAAGCGCATCAAGCCGTTGCTCGGTGACATGCGGTCCTCGACCGAGGTCGAGCTGCAGCCGTGGGCGCGGGGGCAGATCAAGCAGGAGCTCGTGAAGCTCGGCTGGCCGGCGGAGGACCTGGCGGGCTACACGCCGGGCCAGCCGCACCCGATCGACCTGGACACGGCCGAGTGGCACATGCGGCCGTACCAGGAGCAGGCCGTCGACACGTTCTTCGCCCAGGGCTCCGGCGTCGTCGTGCTGCCCTGTGGTGCGGGCAAGACGCTCGTCGGCGCGGGCGCGATGGCGACCGTCAAGGCGACCACGCTCATCCTCGTGACGAACACCGTCTCGGCGCGGCAGTGGCGCACCGAGCTCCTCAAGCGCACGACCCTGACGCCGGAGGACATCGGCGAGTACTCGGGCAGCGTCAAGGAGATCCGGCCGGTCACGATCGCGACCTACCAGATCCTCACCGCCCGCCGGAAGGGCGAGTACACGCACCTGTCGCTCCTCGACGCCCTCGACTGGGGCCTCATCGTCTACGACGAGGTGCACCTGCTGCCCGCACCGGTGTTCAAGCTGACCGCCGACCTGCAGGCCCGCCGACGCCTGGGCCTCACCGCGACGCTCGTGCGCGAGGACGGCCGCGAGGGCGACGTCTTCTCGCTCATCGGGCCGAAGCGGTACGACGCCCCGTGGAAGGAGATCGAGGCGCAGGGGTACATCTCCCCGGCCTCCTGCTACGAGGTCCGCATCGACCTGCCGCACCAGGACCGCCTGGAGTACGCGGCGTCGAGCGACGACGAGCGCTACCGGCTCGCCGCGACGTCCCCGGCCAAGACCCCGGTGGTGCGGGAACTCATCGAGAAGCACCGCGGTGAGCAGATCCTGGTGATCGGCCAGTACATCGACCAGCTCGACGAACTGGCCGCGTCGCTCGACGCCGCGGAGATCACGGGGGCGACCCCGGTCGACGAACGGGAGCGGCTGTACGACGCGTTCCGGTCCGGCGAGGTCGACGTGCTCGTCGTCTCGAAGGTCGCGAACTTCTCGATCGACCTGCCCGACGCGACCGTCGCCATCCAGGTCTCCGGCTCGTTCGGATCCCGGCAGGAAGAGGCGCAGCGGCTCGGCCGGCTCCTCCGCCCGAACAAGGACGGCCTGCCCGCGTCGTTCTACACGCTCGTGGCCCGGGACACCGTCGACCAGGACTTCGCGCAGAACCGGCAGCGGTTCCTGGCGGAGCAGGGGTACTCGTACACGATCCTCGATGCTGACCAGGTCCAGACGCCCGTGGGCTGACGTACGAACCGCTCTCAGGAAACCCCGAGGGAACAGTCAGAAGATAAGACCATGAGCGATGGCCCCAAGATCCTGATCGTCGACGACGAGCCGAACATCCGCGACCTCCTGACGACCTCGTTGCGCTTCGCCGGCTTCGCCGTGCGTGCGGTGGGCAACGGAGCACAGGCGATCTCCGCCGTGCTGGAAGAAGAGCCGGACCTCATCATCCTCGACGTGATGCTGCCCGACATGAACGGCTTCGGTGTCACCAAGCGCCTGCGTTCCTCGGGCTACACCTCGCCGATCCTGTTCCTGACGGCGAAGGACGACACCGAGGACAAGATCACCGGCCTCACCGTCGGCGGCGACGACTACGTCACCAAGCCGTTCTCGCTCGACGAAATCGTCGCCCGCATCAAGGCCATCCTCCGTCGCACCATGAACGACGAGGAAGACGCGATCATCCGCGCCGGCGAGCTCACGATGGACCAGGACACGCACGAGGTCACGATCGGCGATGCCCAGATCGAGCTCTCGCCCACCGAGTTCAAGCTGCTCCGGTACCTCATGCTCAACCCGAACCGCGTGCTGTCGAAGGCGCAGATCCTCGACCACGTGTGGGAGTACGACTTCAACGGTGACGCGGGCATCGTCGAGAGCTACATCTCGTACCTGCGCCGCAAGCTCGACCAGTACTCCGCCGAGCCGATCATCCAGACCAAGCGCGGCTTCGGCTACATGCTGAAGGCGTCCAAGGCTTCGTAGCACCATCACCTCTTCACGGCGGTCGTCCGGTTTCACCGGGCGGCCGCTGTCTATCGTTGGGGCAGCATGCACACGCGAATGAACCACTGGTGGGACGGGATCTCCCTGCGCACCAAGATCACCGGGATCACGGTGCTGCTCGTCGCGCTCGGATTGCTCGTCGCCGGACTCGGCACGATGACCGTGCTGTCCACCTACCTCATGCAGCAGCTCGACAACACGGTCAAGCAGACGACCGAACAGCTCGAAGGCCAGAACATCAGCGACGGCGAGCAGTACTGCAAGCTGTCCGTCGTGGTGTCGCAGAGCGCCTACGTCGCCGCGTACGACGCCGACGGCGACCGGATCTGCCAGACGAAGGCGTCGAGCCGGCCCGACGTCCGCGAAGCCACCCTGGTCGAGGCCTCGCAGGCGAACCAGCGCATCTCGCTCTACGACAGCCAGCACAACCACGAGTGGCGTGCGCAGATCATCCCGGCGTCGCTGCAGAACCAGTCCGACGGCACCACCGAGACCGGCTACGTGCTCATCGCGGTCTCCAGCGCCGGCACCGACGAGACGATCGGCAAGTTCACCGCGATCTTCCTCGGGTTCGGCGCTTCGGTCATCCTGCTCGGTGCCATGCTCACCCGGCTGCTCGTCACCGCGACCTTCGACCCGCTGCGCGACGTCGAGGACACTGCCGCACGGTTCGCCGCGGGTGACTTCAACCAGCGCCTCGAGGCCGACACCCCCAACACCGAGGTCGGCCGACTCAACCGCTCCCTCAACGTCATGCTCGAGCGGATCGACTCCGCGTTCGAGGACCGCGAGCGCACCATCGCCCAGATGCGCCGGTTCGTCGGGGACGCCTCGCACGAGCTCCGCACGCCGCTGGTGTCCCTGCGCGGGTACGCCGAGCTGTACCGGATGGGCGCCCTGCGCAAGGAAGAGGACGTCGCCCAGGCGATGGAGCGCATCGAGAAGGAAGCGCAGCGGATGGGCTTGCTCGTGCAGGACCTGCTGCAGCTCGCCCGCATCGACGAGTCGAAGCCCCTCGAGCTCGGCCCGGTCGACCTCGTCGCCATCGCCCGCGACTCGGCGCTCGACACGATGGCCTCCAACCCCGACCGCGAGATCCAGGTCCTCGTCGAGGACTCCCTGACCGGCGAGAGCGTGCCCCAGGCCGTGCGCCCATCGGCGTCGTCGTCGTCCATCGGCTCTCCGGACTCCGGCGAAGCACCGCCCGTGTCGCCCACCTCGGCGAACACCACCGGGCCGATCGCATTCTCGCGCCAGACCATCGCGCGTCTGCGGGCCCGTCGGACCCGCGCCATGAACATCGACGCCGGTGCCGCACCGACCGACGAGACCACCCCGCTGCCCACGGTCGTGCTGCCGAAGCGCCCGCCGATCGTCCTGGCGGAAGAGAACAAGATCCGCCAGATCGTCACGAACCTGATGGGCAACGCCATGCGGTTCACGGCGAACGACGACCCGATCGAGATCGGCATCGGCGTGGACGACGAGCGCGGCATGGCACACCTCGACGTGATCGACCACGGTGAGGGCATCCCGCCGCAGCTGCGCGAGAAGATCTTCCAGCGCTTCTGGCGTGCGGACACCTCCCGCGCCCGCGACACCGGCGGTTCGGGCCTCGGGCTCGCCATCGTGTCCGGCATCGTCGCGGCGCACCACGGCTCCGTCGAGGTCTTCGACACCGAGGGCGGCGGCGCCACCTTCCGCGTCTGGCTCCCCCTGCTCCCCCGCGACTTCGCCGCCTGACCCGCACGCCGGCCGCTGCTCGGCCGTGCCGCGGCATCCCGGGCGTCCCGGGCGGTCACAACACCCCGTCCGACGCCGCCGAGTGGTCACGATCTGTCGTCTGCGCGCCCGCTGACCGACAGTTCGTGACCGGCCGGCGAAGAGATCTTCAGCGTGGCGATCACTGCCGTCACGCTGACCGCCGACGACTTCCGACCGCTCGGACCTCGAACGCCTGGCGGAGTCGCTCGAACAACACCGCGGGTCGGTGTGCGTCCGATGCCGTCGCGTGGATCACGAGCCAGTCGTTCACCACGAACCCGTTGTCCCGTCGTTGATCGTGTCGGAAGGTGTCGCGCTCCCGGTGGTGATCGCCGTCGTACTCCAACGCGATGCGGAACTCCGGCCACGCCATGTCGACGCGTCCGAGGAACCGCCCCGCACCGTCGTGCACGTCGACGTTCAGCTCCGGCTCGGGGAACCCCGCTTCGACCACGGCCAGGCGGAGCCAGGTCTCCTGCGGCGACTCCGCCCCGGCCCGGACGAGGTCCAACGCGCGCCGAGCAGCGAGCGCGAAGCGTGTGCCGGGGCGGATCGACACACGGAGGTCGTCCGCCGTCGCCAGCCCGGCTGGTCCGACGAGGTGGTCCCCGATCGCGACCAGCGCGTCACGTTCGAGCACGGCGGCGCACTCGAACCACATCTGCGCCGGGACACTGACGAGGAGCCCGCGGTGTTCGACCGTCCTCGGCCGGTCAAGGCGGTGCGCGACCACGCCGGGCCGACGCATCCGGCACCCGTCCCTCGCGGTCGAGACGTGCACCGGCCCGACCGAGCGCACCCACTGCGGCAGTGGCGCACCCCAGATCGCGGCGGCGGTCGTGTGGCTGAAGAACTGGTCGGGACGCATGACCATGGCGACGGCGTCGATGAAGTCGACCGCGTCGATCGGGGCACGGACACCGTGCACCGGGGCTGCCAGGTCGGCGCGTCGGAGCCGTTCCGGATCGATGCCGTGACCGACCGCATCGGCCACGCGGAAGGTGGATCGGTCGAACGGAGCAGGGAGGCGACGGGCAGCTGGCATGCCGTCATGGTCGTTGCGGGGCACGTGAGCCGGCCACGCGCACTCGGGACCTGTGGAGAACGAGGTGAGCCGGGCCTCCTGTGCGGGAGAGAAAACCCAGGACACGCGCAAGCCGCACGCACGAGCCGGCCACGACTCCCCGCTCCTGCGCCGGCCAACGGTCACGAAGTGTCGACTGGAACGGACCCAACCGACGGTTCCTGACCGCTCGGCGGACCTGAGCGGGGTGTTGTGACCTCCCGGCCCCGGCCCCGACCCCGCCCGCTCACCCCGCCAACCCCCATATGCAGAAGGGCCCCACACGCGCAGCGTGCGGGGCCCTTCCGTCAGGCGGACTTAGAAGTCCATGCCACCCGTCGGGTCGCCAGCCGGAGCAGCAGGGGTGCGCTCGGGCTTCTCGGCGACGACGACCTCGGTGGTCAGGAACAGACCGGCGATCGACGCAGCGTTCTGCAGCGCCGAACGCGTGACCTTGGCGGGGTCGATGATGCCGGCGGCGATCAGGT